>Ga0306926_10000712_pt1 | contig 31739 bp, 35 predicted proteins | sample flu12Cox44000178_FD_203759 | JGI IMG/M metagenome (GOLD analysis project Ga0306926, IMG submission 203759) | Lab enrichment of tropical soil microbial communities from Luquillo Experimental Forest, Puerto Rico - flux8day.12C.oxic.44.000.178 (v2)... | ecosystem: Environmental > Terrestrial >...
TAGGCGTCGCGCAAGGCTGTGTAGCTGCCGACCTGGAATGCGATGTGTCCGAGGCCGATTTGCCCGCGTTGCGGGCGCTGCGCTGTCTCGGGCGCGGGATGCTGGCCGATGTCGAGCGTGTGAAAGTTGTCGCCCAATGTCATGAACACGCCGCCATGCTCCGGGTCTTCCTCGGCGATCACAAAGCCGAGCAAGTCGCGGTAGAACCGCTTCGAGACCTCCTGGTCGGCGACCCTCAGATTGACGTGGCCGATGCCTTTCAACTTGATCATGGCCCGGTTTGACCTTTCTAGAAACGGTACAGCGAAGGTTATGCGCTCGGCACCCGCGCCGCAAGCGCGGCGCCTTAGAGGCCGACCGATAATGAATATTGGAATGCAGTGGTTTATTCGTCATTCCCGCGAAAGCGCAGGGCTGTCCGGGGAATTTGCCATGAGCACGGGTCCGAAAGCGCAACGACCCTTGTGCAACTCAGAGGCGTCATGGCCGGACTTGATCATCGACTTGATCCGGCTATCCACGTCCTCGCAACAGGCACTGGCGGCGCCGGCAACCGCGTGGATGCGCGGGTCAAGGCCCGCGCATGACGACCTTCAGTTGGTTCCGATCAAGATACAACAACCCATTCCCGTTCCCCTCGCCTGATGGCGAGGATCACGACCCGAAAATCGCCTAATTCATATCATAGGTTTCCCAACTCACGGTCGAGCGGGCATTTCAACCTGAAGGGGAGTTTTGCTGTAGATTTGCTGCAGGATGCAGCAACTGTCGGTTCTCTGCACAACGATTGATTGCAGACAGCGATGACCTCAAGCGCTTATCCAGGCCAAGCCTTTGCCCATTCGAATGGCAGCCATCGCGGAGACGCAGGCAACATAGCGCCGGTAGTTCCTCCGTTCGGGTTATTCTCGCGCCGCGGCCGCCGGCGGCCACGCAGGAGCGAAGTTATGAGCATCAGCCTGTCCGCGGAACGCGGCGACCGACGCCGGATCGCGGAGAGCACCGCCTTCTCGATCATTCTGGCGCTCGGGTTTTCGCACTTCCTCAACGACATGATGCAGTCGCTGCTGCCGGCGCTCTATCCGATGCTGAAGGGCGCCTATGGGCTCAGCTTCGCCCAGATCGGGATGATTACCCTGACCTCGCAGCTAATCTCGTCCGTGCTGCAGCCGGCGGTCGGGATGTTCGCTGACCGTCGGCCGCAACCCTACTCGCTTGCCGTCGGCATGAGTGTCACGTTCATCGGTCTGTTGCTGCTGGCGAGCGCCGGCAGCTACCCGATGATCGTCTTTGCGGCGGCATTGGTCGGCGTCGGTTCCGCGGTCTTCCACCCGGAGGCCTCACGGGTGGCGCGCATGGCCTCGGGCGGGCGCCACGGCTTGGCACAATCGCTGTTCCAAGTCGGCGGCAATGTCGGGGCGTCGCTCGGGCCCGTGCTCGCGGCCTTCATCGTGATCCCGAGAGGTCAGGCGAGCGTCGGATGGTTCTCGGCGGCGGCATTGCTGGCGATGGCGGTGCTGTTCGGGGTCGGCAACTGGTACCGGCGAGAGCGCGTTGCGCCGCCTCGGTCGGCGAGGCGGTACGTGGCCGAACGACCCGGACTGTCGCGGCGCCGGGTCGCCTGGTCGATCGCGATCCTGCTGGCGGTGATCTTTTCTAAATCCTTCTATACGACCAGCCTCAACAGCTATTACACCTTCTACCTGATCAGCAGATTCGACGTATCGATCGAGACCGCGCAGATCTACCTGTTCGCGTTTCTCGCCTCGGTGGCCGTGGGCACGTTGATCGGCGGCCCGGTCGGCGATCGGATCGGCCGCAAAGCGGTGATCTGGGTCTCGATCGTCGGGGTGCTGCCCTTCACGCTTGTGCTCCCCCACGCGAACCTGTTTTGGACCGGCATCCTGACCGTCGTGATCGGGATGACCTTAGCCTCCGCCTCTTCGGCGATCATCGTCTACGCGCTGGAGCTGGTGCCGGGTCGCATCGGCATGGTCGCGGGGCTGTTCTTCGGCCTGTCGTTCGGCATGGCCGGCATCGGAGCCGCAGTGCTCGGCCGGGTAGCCGATGCCACCAGCATAGACACCGTCTACCAGTTGTGCGCGTTCCTGCCGGCAATCGGTTTGCTGACGGCGCTGCTGCCGGACCTCGGCCGTCCGAAGCCGATCGCCGCGACGAAATTGCGGGCGGCGGGATAGGAGGGCAGGCTCTAGGTGGTGCGCGGCGGCTCGTCTTCGTGCGATGCAGGCGGCTTTTCGCCGCGATGAAAGTCGAGCGCAGCTCCATTCATGCAATAGCGCAGACCGGTTGGCTGCGGGCCGTCGTCAAAGACGTGACCGAGATGGCCGCCGCACCGGCCGCAATGCACTTCGGTGCGGGTCATGAAGAAACTGCGGTCGGTGTGCGTCTCGACCGCCTGCTCGACCGGCGCCGAGAAACTCGGCCAGCCGGTTCCACTATTGAACTTGGCGTCGGAGGCGAACAGCGGTTGGCCGCAACCAGCACAGTGGTAGATGCCCTCGCCGTACTCCTTGTCGAGCGGGCTCGAACCGGCGCGTTCGGTACCGTGCTCGCGCAACACCCGGTACTGTGCGGGAGAGAGCTTGCGCCGCCACTCCTCCTCGTTCAGTGCGACCGCGAATTCCTTCGCCGACGCGTGTTTTCGGACTCCGAGGCGGCCCAATAGACCCTCTGGCATGACATTCCCTCTCCGGATGCGGACCGCGACACAACGGAATATTGGAGCGGCGCTGCCTTGCGGTGCCGGGAACTCAGTGCACCCGCTCGCCCTTGCCGGGGACCGGGCGGAGCAATTCCGCAGTCGAACGGGCGATCCAGCACCACACGACACAGGTCAGCTCGTCGTCGCTGCGGCGAAATCGTTGCGCCTCGCGCTGCGCGATTTCCGCGGCAGCGGCACCGTGCCGACGGACGAGGAGCAAGGCCGCCTCCCAGATCTTGCGCTCGTTGGTCATCGTCATCATCCGCGACATCATAACCGCAAAGCCTCGCGGAGCACAGAAGTTCTCGCGGCTTTACCGTGTTCGAAGCGACAGTCTCCCAGTAGATCCAACATGTAGTGCCGTCGGCCTCGATCCACACCGAATGCTGCTTGCGCCGATCCCCTCCATCGTTATATTCGCACCATGCCCGACCTTTTCGACGCGCCGATCCCGCGATCTACCGATGGCTATTCCGCAAAGGATATCGAGGTTCTCGAAGGGCTGGAGCCGGTGCGCCGCCGCCCTGGCATGTATGTCGGCGGCACCGACGAGCGCGGGCTGCATCACCTCGCCGCCGAAGTGCTCGACAATGCCATGGACGAGGCCGTCGCCGGCCATGCTACGCGAATCGAGATCGAGCTCGCCGCGGGCGACTGGGTTATAGTCCGTGACAACGGTCGCGGCATCCCGGTCGATCCTCATCCCCGCTTTCCTGAAAAATCGGCCCTCGAAGTCATCCTGACCACCCTGCATTCCGGGGGCAAGTTCGGCGGTGACGCATACCGGACCTCGGGCGGCTTGCACGGCGTTGGAGTGTCCGTCGTCAATGCGCTCGCCGACCGGCTCGAGGTCGAGGTGGCGCGCGATCGGCGGCTGTGGAGTCAGAGCTACCACCGGGGCGTGCCGGAGACGGGGCTTGTCGACCGCGGGCCGGTAAACAATCGGCGTGGCACCACCTTACGCTTCCACCCCGATCCCGAGATTTTCGGCGGCATCGGATTTCGCCCGGCGACGCTCTACCGCATGGCACGGTCCAAGGCGTATCTGTTCCGCGGTCTTGAGATTCGCTGGGCCTGCGATCCGGCGCTTCCGCGTCCCGAGAGTGTTCCAGCCGAGGCCCGGCTGCACTTTCCGGGCGGGCTCGGTGACTTCCTCTCGGCGAGCCTCGACCAGCGGGTGATGCTGACGCCGCGGCCATTCCTCGGGCGTGTGGATTTTGCCGAAGGCGGCGGTGTCGAATGGGCGGTGGCGTGGCCCGAGGACGAGGACGACGGCTTCAGCCATTCCTATTGCAACACCATTCCGACACCCGAAGGCGGGACCCACGATGCCGGGCTGCGCAGCGCGCTGGTGCGAGGGGTCAAAGGGTATGGTGAACTCGTCGGCAATCGTCGCGTCGCTCAGGCGACAGGTGAGGACGTCACCTCGGGCGCAGCCCTGCTGCTGTCCCTCTTCATGCGCGATCCCCAGTTTCAGGGTCAGACCAAGGAGCGGCTCGCCTCTATCGAGGCGACCAGGCTCGTAGAGAATGCCGTCAAGGATCATTTCGATCATTGGCTGAGCGCAGATCCGGCGACCGCGCGGCTGCTCCTCGACCGCATCGCGGAACGGGCCGAGGAGCGCCAGCGGCGGCGCCAGCAGCGTGAGCTGGCACGCAAGACCGCGACCCGCAAGCTGCGCCTGCCGGGCAAGCTCGCCGACTGCACCCGCGACAGTGCCTTGGGCACTGAGATCTTTCTCGTCGAAGGCGACAGCGCCGGAGGCTCGGCCAAGCAGGCACGTGACCGCGAGATCCAGGCAATCCTGCCGCTGCGCGGCAAGATCCTCAACGTGGCGAGCGCGTCGGCCGACAAGATGCGCGCGAACCAAGAGCTCTCCGACATCATTCTGGCGCTCGGCGCCGGCTCGGGTTCGCATTACCGCGAAGAGACGTTGCGCTACGAACGTATCATCATCATGACCGACGCCGATGTCGACGGGGCGCACATCGCTTCGCTGTTGATGACGTTCTTCTTTCGCGAGATGCCGCACCTCGTCGAGAACGGGCACCTCTTTTTGGCACTCCCGCCGCTCTACCGCCTGACCCAGGGCGAGGTGACCCTCTACGCCCGCGACGATGCGCATCGCGAGGAACTGCAGCAAACCGCTTTCACGGGGCGCGGTAAGGTCGAGGTCAGCCGCTTCAAGGGCCTCGGCGAAATGCCGGCACGCTATCTTAAGGCGACAACGATGGATCCGGCGCAGCGCACATTGCTCCGGGTCACACTACCGCCCAAGGCCGACCCGGCGGCGATCGAAGCCCCGGACGACGAGCTCGCCCGCACGCAGGCGCTGGTCGAAACCCTGATGGGGCGGCGCCCCGAGCTGCGCTTCGAATACATTCAGAAAAACGCCCGCTTCGCCCGCGATCTCGACGTGTGAACACCACTTGCGCAGATCGGCCACGCCGCTTAACTAAGACGCGTCGACCCGTTTGAATTCGGCTTCCCGGCCTGCGGGCGTTTGCAATCGTCCGACCGTGTCTCCCGAGCCAATCGATGTCCGATGCGTCGCGCTTGCGCGGCGGCGTAGATACTACTTGGAGTTCTTGCTAATGGCGACCGGTACGGTCAAATGGTTTAACGCGCAAAAGGGTTACGGGTTCATCCAGCCCGAAACTCCCGGCGCTGATGTCTTCGTTCACATCTCCGCCGTCGAACGCGCGGGGATGGATAATCTCCGTGAGGGCCAAAAGCTGAGCTATGAGCTCGAGCAAGGTCAGCGCGGCCGCGTTTCTGCGGTGAATTTGCGCCCGGTCTGAGGAGGGCGGAATGTTGACGCGGGGGCGCCTTGGCGCCCCCGTCCCTTTATCGAGGAGATCTGTTTGGCCAAGGAAGACCTGATCGAATTCGAAGGCACCGTGCAGGAGCTGCTCCCCGACGCCCGCTTCCGAGTAAAACTCGACAATGGACACGAGACTCTTGCTTATTCCTCCGGCAGGATGAAGAAAAACCGCATCCGCATCCTCGCCGGCGATCGGGTCACCGTGGAAATGACCCCCTACGACCTGACCAAGGGCCGCATCAATTTCCGCCACAAAGACGAACGCGCGGCACCACCAATGGCACCTCGTCCCCAATATCGCCGTCGCTGACGCTCGTTGCCGAGATACTGCTCTCTTCGCTGGTAACGAGATTTATCCTGTTCGGCGAGCATACCTCACAGCCAAAAAATGTTTGACATTTCCGCTATCGAACCCAAATAGCTACAACACTCGTAATTGTTCCAAAAAGGCTACAACTTCTCGATGGGTTTTTTAGAACTTGGTCTATCGCCTGAAGTTCTTCAGGCAATCTCCGACGCCGGCTATACGATCCCCACCCCGATCCAGGAACAAGCGATCCCCTACGTCCAGCGCGGCCGGGACGTTCTCGGTTGTGCGCAGACGGGAACCGGCAAAACGGCGAGCTTTGTGCTGCCGATGATCGATAAGCTGGCGGCCGGACGCGCGCGGGCACGAATGCCGCGCTCGTTGATCCTCGAGCCGACACGCGAGCTTGCGACCCAGGTGGCGGCTTCCTTCGAGCTCTACGGCAAGCATAATCGGCTGACGATGGCGCTGCTGATCGGCGGCGAAAGCTTTATCGATCAGGAGCGCAAGCTCGATCGTGGTGTCGACGTGCTGATCGCTACCCCGGGGCGTCTTCTCGACCTGTACGGACGCGGCAAGATCCTGCTGTCGGACGCGCGCATCCTGGTGATCGACGAGGCGGACCGGATGCTCGACATGGGGTTCATCCCCGATGTCGAGCGCATCGTCGGCCTTTTGCCCGAGCCGCGGCAGACGCTGTTTTTCTCGGCCACGATGCCGGTCGAAATCCGCAAGCTGGCCGACGCGTTTCTTCGCGACCCGGTGGAGATCGCGGTGGCACCACCCGCCTCGCCGTCGGCGACTGTCGTGCAATCGCTCGTCGTCATCCGCCCGGAAGACAAGTGCGAAGCACTGCGCCGCCTGATCCGCTCCGAAGACGTCAAGAACGCGCTGATCTTTTGCAACCGGAAACGTGACGTCGACATCCTGTTCCGCTCGCTCGCCCGACACGGCTTCGATGCCTCGGCGTTACACGGCGACATGCCGCAGCCGAAACGGACAGAGACGCTAGAGCGCTTCCGCAGGGGCGAGATCCGGCTGCTGGTCGCCAGCGATGTCGCGGCTCGCGGCCTGGACATTCAAGGCATGAGCCACGTTTTCTGCTTCGACGTACCGATCCACGCCGAGGACTATGTGCACCGCATTGGCCGGACCGGCCGCGCCGGCCGACTAGGCCGATCCTTTATGTTGGCGGCACCCGAGGACGGTAGAGCCGTCGCCGCGATCGTCAAGCTGATCGGCAGGGAGATCCCGTTGTGCGTCATCCCCGGGATTGAAGAGGCCGAACTCGACTACGATGAGCGAAAAAGACGTTCGCCGCGCCGCGCTGCTCGACCCGATAATCGCCGGCACGCCCGCACGCGCGATGCCGGCGTGCGGTCGGCGCCGGCCGAGGTTCACCCACCGCGGCGGGATCGCCGGCCGCGCGTGACTGATGCGCCATTGCCGAATACGGCCGGGTCGAACGTGACGCCGTTTCCGAGCGTCGCCGAGGCTCGGCGAACTGGGCAACAGGAACGTAAAGGGCAGGACAGTCGGCAGGTCGTCGGTTTTGGCGATCATCTCCCGGCCTTCCTCTCCCGCGCACCGCGGATCGTCGCGCGTCCCTGAACGGTCCGGAGGCGAGCCGATGACCGGAGATGCGAGCTGGGTGCGAGCCGCCGGATGCGGCGATTTGGCCGAAGGCGAGGTTCTCGGTGTCGAGGTTGCGGGCCGCTCGATCGCGCTCTACGCCGCCGATGACGGAATATTTGCAACGGACAATATCTGCACCCATGCCTATGCCTGCCTGTCCGACGGCTGGCTCGACGGCGATGTGATCGAGTGCCCGTTGCATGCCGCGCGTTTTGACATTCGTACTGGAAAAGTGCTCGACCCGCCGGCGACTGACGATTTGAAGACCTACCAAGTGCGGCTTGTCGGCGACGAGATCCAGGTCAGGCTGGATTGAAGTATCTACGGGTCACGCTTGATCGACGAGATGGATGAAGGAGCCGAACACCGAGCCTTGTCGTAAGCCGCAAGCTCCCAGATCCGTTCCCGCTGCGTCCGTTACCGTCATTAGCCGATCGGCGGCGCCATCTTGGACAACCGTCGCATAATGAAATTCGTGCCCGCGAAAGTGGCTGCCGGTCGCACCGAGCGGCCCGGTGGCGAGCAGGGTCGCGCAGCGATAGCCGAGATGAAGCCGTCGGTCTGCAAAGCTCGTCGCTAACGGCAGCAGCCCCGCCATCCGCTGTCTGCGCCCCTCGGCGTCGATCAAATAGTCGCCGAGGACCATATAGCCGCCGCATTCGCCATACACCGGTTTTCGCTGAGCAGCGGCGCGGCGCAGGCCTGCGGCAAAAGCGTCGGCGGCGGCTAGCTTGCCCGCCCAAAGCTCCGGATAACCACCAGGTAGATAGACGGCATCGGCAGCGGCATCGGGCGGTTCATTCGCGAGAGGTGAGAAAAAACCGAGCTCGGCCCCCTCTCGCCGCCACCCTTCGATCAGCGCCGGATAGGCGAAACGGAACGCGTCGTCGCGTGCCACGGCGATGCGCCGCCCCAGGGGAGGGATGCAGCGAGTCGGCGGCGCGTCATCGAGGGTCGAGGATCGCGCCAGCCTCAGCAGCCGAGCCACATCGAGGTTGGCTCCGACCAACGCGGCGGTGCGATCGATCACATGCTCGGCATCTGCGGCCTCGCCTGCCGGAACCAGGCCGAGATGGCGCGACGGAAGGATAAGCGCGGGATCCGAGGGCAGGGCGCCGAGACAGGCGAGATCGGGCAGGTGGCGCGCCGCGGCACCTTCAAGGACCGCGCGGTGGCGCGCGCCCGAGACCCGGTTGAAAATCACGGCGGCGAGGGGCACCGCCGGCTGGTGAGTAGCAAACCCGCGCAACAACGCGGCCACTGAAGCGGCTTGGCCGTGCGCGTCGACGACCAGCACGATCGGCCAGCCGGTGAGGTGCGCGAGCTCTGCCGTGGAACCGGATTCGCCCTCCGCTCCGGTTCCGTCGAACAGCCCCATGACACCTTCGCACAAGATCAGATCCGCAGTGGCCTCGAGCCCGGCGACTAGCGCCGCAAGGGTCGTTCGCCGCATCGCCCAGACATCGAGGTTGAGACAAAGCCTGCCGCTCGCCGCGGCGTGAAAGGTTGGGTCGATGAAATCGGGTCCCGCCTTGGCGGCGGCAACGCTAATGCCACATCCTCGGAGATGCCGTAGAAGGCCGGCTGTCACCACGGTCTTGCCGCTTCCCGAAGCCGGGGCAGCGACGATCAGCCCCCTGCCCTGTCGTGGCGGGGACTGCGGTAAGCCAATACGTTTGTCGCGCGGCGAATCGGGAGCTACCATCGAATTCGAGGATAATAGACCATGTTTGATGAGGGCCGAGACGATGCGCACGAGCTTTGGTATCAACGACATGACGATCCATCGGATCGTCGATCAAGAGGCCGGCTTTACGCCGATCTTGGAGTTTCTACCGAGTCTGAGCCGCGAACTCCTGGACGAGAACCGGTCGTGGCTGGAGCCCGCCGCACTCGACCCCGCCGGCGACAAGGCCGTCCTCTGCTTCCAATCCTACGTCTTGAAGACGCCGCACCACACGATCCTCGTCGACGCCTGCATCGGCAACGACAAGACGTTTCCGCTGCGCCCGACCTGCCACAAGAAGACCGACGGCAACTGGATGCAGGCGCTGAAAGGGGCCGGCGTCGGGGTCGACGACATCGACTTCGTCATGTGCACGCATCTGCACGGCGACCATATCGGCTGGAATACGCGGCTCGAAAACGGCCGCTGGATGCCCACCTTTCCGAACGCCAAGTACCTGTTCTCCAAAAAGGAATACGAATATTGGGACGGCGTCCATCGGGACACCCCGCTCGACGCGATGCGGGAAAGCGTGCTGCCGATCATCGACGCCAAAAAGGCCGAGCTGGTCACGAGCGACCACGCGCTCGACGACCATGTCCGGCTCACCCCGACCGCCGGCCATACGCCCGACCACTTCGCGGTCTGTGCCGGGCGCGGTGGCGACCAGGCCGTATTCACCGGCAACCTGATCCATTCGCCGATCCAGGCGCGCTATCCGGACCTCGTCATGCGCGTCGATTACGATCAGAAGCAGGCCTCGGCCACCCGCCGCGCCTTCCTCGAACGCTACTGCGAGACCGCGACCCTGTGCTGCACGATGCACTTCCCGTCGCCCTCGGTTGGCCACATCAGGCGCTGGGGTGACGGCTTCCGCCTCGACCCGGTCAGCGACTAGGGGCACCGCGCCGCTAGTCGAAAGAGGGCCAGCTCCGGCGCTGGTAGGCGCCGTCCCAGAACAGCCATTCGTACTGGCAGGCGCGGACGAACGCCACGAGCATCGCCGTACGGGTCGTGGTAGTGACGGCGGCGGCAGCTCGATCTCCTGTCGCAACGGCGGTCTCCACCGCTTTGCCGAAGCGCGCGTCGGCATAGGTATCGATCCATGCCCGATAGGGGTTCTCGGGCCCCGCCTTCTGCGCTATGGCGCACCCAACATCCCAATAGATGCGGAAGCACGGCAGCAGGGCCGCGACAAGGATTTCCCAGGGCTCGTGGTAGGCTGCGGCGATCAGGTAGCTGGTATAGGCTAAGCAATCCGGCCACACCTCGGCCTCGCCGATCCGGGCGGGGTCGATGCCGAATTCCCGCAAATATCGGCTGTGCAGCGCTTGCTCGACGGCGATGGCGCTCAGCGCCGACTGGGCAAAGGACTGCATCGTGTTACTGTCGGGAGCCTTCGCTGCAGCGATCGCGAGAGCGCGCGAAAAGCGACCGAGATAGAGCGAATCCTGAATAATATAGCTCTGGAAACGGTCGCGGGCCAACGAGCCGGCGGCGAGCTCGGTATTGAACGGAAGTTGGTGGATCGCTTCGCGCAGTCGCGCCGTGCGCTCCCAGGCTTCGTCGGAAAAGCGGATCATTCGGCGGCACCCGCTCGTTTCGCGTGTTTGACGCTGTCGAGGAATTGCAGCCAATGTCCCGGCAGTCCGTTGGCCCGCGCTCCCTCGCGCAACAAGGTCAGGTAGCGGAGCGACGGGTTACCGTCCGTCTCGTTGCCGCGAGCGATGTAGGCTACAGCAGCGAGGATGCCACCGTCGCGGTCCTCGGCCTCGAACCATTGGGGCCGGTAGCCGCGTCCGGGAACTCCCTCGGTCGAATCGAGGCGGAGGAGATCGCGACGCCTGACCCTGTAGAGCACGCCCCAGACCTCGGCCTCCGCGTCCGGCCATAAATTAGCCGGTGCGGCTCGGCCCTCAGGCCGACCTCCGAGATTGAAGCGAAGGCGATAGCCGCGGAGGCGTCCGACGCGCTGCTCAACCGGTCTCATGCGACGTCGCACGCGAAAGGCGCGGTCATGCATGTTGGCGCCATAGGCGAAGTACCAGACGTACTCACCGGGCCGCCCGGTCAGAGCCAAGCCATGCAGCCGGTAATAGCACCAAGATAGGGCCCAGGACCGGGCGACGAACCGACGGAGCTTGCCCTTTAATTTGATCATGCCTGCCGTCTGCTCGAATATGGCTTTACCATGTTCATGTCAACCGTCGCTGTTCAGCACCGAACGGACGGATTACTTTCGCGGTCAGCACAGCGCGAGGGAAACAATCGTGATGAGCAGAGATACGGTCGAGACGGTCGCAATTATCGGCGCCGGAATTGGCGGAATTTACCTCGCCGCTGAGCTGGGGATCGCCGGGTACAAGCTGCGGCTGCACGACATCGACGATGCGAGGCTTTCCGACATCCGCGCATCTGGCGGGATCGATGTCGAGGGCGAGAGGGCCGGGTTCGCCGCCGTCGAGCGCGTAACGAGCGATCTGCGATCGGCCGTCGACGGTGCCGATCTCGTCATCGTGGTGACCGGCGGTAACGCGCAGGCGACAGTGGCGCGATCGCTGGCACCTCTGCTGTGCGACGGCCAAATGATCTTGCTGGTCCAGGGCAATACCGGAGGATCGCTGATCGTGCGCCGAGCGCTCGACGAGGCCGGCTGCCATGCCGACGTCGCGGTCGCCGAGATGGACAATTACCCCTATTCTTGCCGGCGGCTCTCGCCGACCCGAATTCGTCCGATCGTCGCAAAGCGCTGGCTGCAGATCGCTGCGTTCCCGGGCAATCGCATTGCAGCGGTGCACCGGCGCTTGTTGCCGCTGTTCCCACAGGCCGTGGCATCACCGAACCCTCTTTACACAGGGTTCACCAATGCCAATGCAATGTTGCATGTGGCAAATTGCGTGGCCAATGCCGCGCGGATCGAGAGCGGCGACACCTACAGATTCTACGCCGAAGGCGTGACACCGGCAGTAGCCCGCCTCTACCAGGCGATCAATCGCGAGCGAGTGATGGTCGCTGCGGCTCTGGGTGCGGCTGTCCCGACGTTGGAGGACTGGTTCGATCGCGTCTACGGCGTGCGCGAAGCGAGTCTCGTCGAAACCTGCCGGCGGTTGACGTACAACAGCGACGGGCCCTATCAGGCGACCGGCACGCCGAGTTCGCTGGAGCACAAATTCATTACGGAAGACGTCCCGACTGGCCTGATCCCGATGAACGCGCTGGGCGCTGCGGCAGGGGTGCCGCCGACGGCGATCGACGCGCTCGTCGCGGTCGTCCAAAGCATGACCGGGAGAGACTTCGCGGCCGAGGCACGCACGCTCGCGCGCTTGGGCCTGAGCGGAATGAGTGCCACAGACATTCGCCGCGTGATGGACGAGGGTTTCGGTTAGGAACAACGCGTGCAGGATCGTGACGCCGCCGAGCAGCCGGCCTATGCTCAATTTTTCCGAGGAGGGACTCCCATGCGCATACATAATCTGTACACCGACGCCAGCGGCCACTCGCATTTCCGCGACATCGCAGTGGAGTGGGTCGAGGAAAGGCGCGGCAGCAAATTGTCCAAACGCTTGCCGGCGACCGGCATCATCTTTCGTGAAACCCAGGCCGAGCACGATATCGACTGGCACCCGACGCCACGCCGCCAATACATCATCAATCTCGACGCGGGTGTGAAAATAACCGCCAGCGACGGCGAGAGTCGGGTCATCGGCACCGGAGAAGCGATCCTGGTCGAGGACACGAGCGGGCAGGGCCACTTGTCGCAGCACGTCGAGGGCAAGATCCGGCATTCGGTCTTCGTACCGGTCGAGTAGTGGACGCTCGCCGTCCTTTGACCGCCGCCCTGTGGTCAATGCTCGGCTACGTCGTGAAGTATTGGTGGTTGGGCCAACAGGTAATCGGCAATTGGTCAGAACCGGGCAGGGGGCGTGGGTCAGTCGAGTCGGTCAGGAGTGACCTGAGGGAGGCCAATACGGCGCAGGAGATCTCGAAACCGAGCGTCGGACCGGAGAGGATCGAAGGCCGGCCGGACGAGGATGGAGGGGTTGAATCGCGCTTGATAGGCCTTGCTAAGCCGGACCATTGCCTGGCCCTTATCGCCGAGCCCTAGATGGATCAAAGCAATACTGGCGTCGGTTGAAGAGTGTTGACTCTGCCGGTCTTCAAGGTCCTTAGCTATTTTCATCGCTTCTTTTACGCCCTGAGATGGCGTAAGCATAAGCAAGATTAGCATCAAATACCTCATTGCCTTCGGAAAGCGCGATTGCTCTTTGAAATTCCCCAATCGCTTTGTTATGCATGCGTTTTTGCTGGAGAGCTTGACCGAGTTCACAATGTGCGATCGCAAAGTTCGGGTCCATTTTGAGCGTCTTCCGGCTTTGCTGCACCGATTCATTGTAGAGGTGCGCGATGCACAATGCATCTGCTAAGTCTGCACTGACGATGAGGGAGAGAGGATCCAGGCTCTGTGCTACGCGTCTGCTGCGGCGCCGTTCGCTTTCCTCGCGTCGAGCCGGCGGGCGAGCTCTTCGAGCACGCGTTGCCGGTCGCGTTCGCGGTCCGCCTTCTCATGCAACCCGGCCTTGACGCCGATCTTCAGGATGGTGAGCGCCACTTGCGCGAGCACGCCGAGGCGATATGGGTCGAGTTCATCGGGCGACCAAGCGAGGATGTCGTGCATGTCGTCGAGCGTCATGCCGAGCAGGTATTCGAGCTTCTGTGCCGGCGACCAAGCGCGCCAGTCGCGCGGGCCGTTCCTGCCGCTGACCGGACGCAGCTACGGGAAACGGACGAAGTTGCCATCCTCGTCGCGGACGCCGAGCTTGCGCTGTCGCTCGGGGAGCCTGCCACGGTGCGGTATGTGGCGGGCACCAAGGATCGAGGCAAGCGCCCGCGTTTTAGGACGCATCTAGGGACAGGCTAGGGCCAAATTGCCGCGATCGACCCACTAGCCATTTCGGACGATCGCTAATACGCCCTAGCCTTTGTTGTTATTGGTGCGGGCGGGGAGACTTGAACTCCCACGTCCTCTCGGACAACAGATTTTGAGTCCCGGATGCTGGCATTCTGCTTAATTCTGGATTGTGCGTCGTGTAAATTATTTCAATAACTTAAGTAGGCTAACTGCAGTGATCGAGGTCTTCAAACGTCCCGAGAGGCTTATCTCTGTCTTGGCAAGATTGCACCAGAATTACACATCGGTTTTGCGCGGACGATCGCCGGTCGGCCTGACCGGACCTCGATACCCGGACCCGGCGGCGTCGATGGGGCCCAGCATCGCCGCGCAGATGGCCGCACGACTCCTAATTCCGCGCCAAGGCACGGTACAATGAGTGATAGTCCGCGCGGGATGCGGCGAGATCCGGCGCGGTCGGAGATCTGAGGAATTACCGGGATGGAACCTGTCACTGCCCTGCCACCCCGCCCTCGCCCGGCGCCGAGCGCACACGGCGGTGGCGCGAGCGCCGCCGCCGGGGCAGAGTGTGCCCATGATTGATCTCCCCCTTGGGCGATCTCGGGACTGGTTGAGCTGCGCTGGCTGCACCCCCTTCGGAGGATGACCGCGCCGCGGACATCGACGCGTTCCACCGCTTTGTGGGATACGCACTTGACATGACGCGCAACACAGGTCGGTGAGGCCCACATGCTCCGGGCGCGCAGACGACACGGCCTGGTGAGCGCCGGCGCTGGGAAACAGGCCTACGCTCCCTAAAGGTCGAGTTCCCCGGTGACGCGTGACAGAGCAAATGCGGGCGCATGAGTGACGCGTCCTCTGCGATATGCAGGCGCATACACAGGGGAGAACGGGGGCGCTGAATCGGTCTCTCACGCGACTATCGGCCTGCATTGCGCGACAGAAAACGTCGTAGGGAGGTAGTGTTCCATCCTGGTCTCGGGAACAGGGGAACAAGCTCAAGCCTGTCAAGCGCGCGCGACGGTAGGGCGCTTCTTGTCTTTCCGCCGACCCGTGCGCGCATCAGGCGCGTGATCACGGCAGTTTCGCGAAAGGGAGACCCCGTAGTGGCTCGCGGGTAGGCGGAACGGATTGGGGTAGGATAGCGGTATAGCGGTAGCACAAAGCGACCGTCCGGGAATCGTAACGCCGGATGGATCGGCGAGGTTAGAAGGAGCCGGAAGTGGCACGCGTATTCATAACAGGATCCTCGGACGGCCTGGGTCTCATGGCGGCGAGGCTCCTGATCGAGCAACGTCATGAGGTCGTTTTGCACGGGCGAAATGACGATCGGAGCCGCGACGCCCTCGCGGCAGCAGCCGACGCCGGAGGAGCTGTCTCCGGGGACCTCTGCACCGTCGCCGGGGCGAGGACTGTTGCCGAGGCGATTAACAAGCTCGGTCGCTTCGACGCCGTCATCCACAATGCCGGCATTGGCTATCGCGAGACGCAGCGGGTGGAAACAGAGCCCGGAGTCCCCAGCGTCTTCGCCGTCAATGTGCTCGCGCCCTACATTCTGACGGCGCTGATCGAAACGCCGGGTAGGCTGGTCTATGTCAGCTCCGGCATGCACCGCGGCGTGCGACCGCGTATGGACGATCTGCTCTGGACGAGGCGAGCCTGGAGCGGTTCGTCTGCTTACGCGGAGAGCAAGCTGTGCGATGTCCTGCTCGCATTTGCCGTCGCCCGGCGTTGGAAGAACGTCCGATCCAATGCGCTGGAGCCTGGATGGGTGGCGACGAAGATGGGAGGACCTTCAGCCCCGGACGATCTGCATCAGGGGTGTGTAACCCAGGCGTGGCTCGCCACGAGCGAGGACGAGTTGGCGCGATCGACGGGCGGGTATTTCTATCATCAGCGCCTTCGTGCGCCGAACGCGATCGTGAATGACGTCCGGACCCAGGAGGACCTAATGGCCGAGTGCTACCGCATCTCCGGCATTCCCCTTGATTGATCATTGAGCATCATCTGCCACCGGCCCAACTAAAGATGCTGGAGATCGCAGAACCCGAGCGAGCGTAATCTGACCGCGAGCCTCGTCGGCAAGGAAAGAGCGTGATGACCGTTGATAATGTTTCAAGACCGCGTTTTGCCCACGGCGGTGCGCGGGTTGGGGCGGGCCGGAAGCGCGGCGTTCCCAACCGCTGGCCGGCGGCACTAGCAACCGAGATCCGCCGGCTCGGCGACGAGGTCGCCCGGCTTCGACAGCAGCGCCGCAACGAGCACGAAACGCTGCCTGCGCTGCTGCGCCGGCTGACCGAAATAGAACGGCTTTTGAAGGGGACCGACTTACATGTGCCGGCGCGAGCGACCCGGCGGCGCCCATTGGGGGCGTGATTACCGAGGCCGGCTCGGACGGCCACTTGTCACCGATCGCCCGACAACGGGAGCCGTCCACCGCCGCATGAAGCGCGCGGAAGGCGGACGATATAGGCGACGACGGCAGGGTGCGTCTTGATACAGCTGCCGCAGCCCGTTTCAGTGCCCTGGAGCCATCAACTTGTCGGTTCGAATGCCGGCGAGAACAGTGGGGCGATTTGCCGTTGCCAACGACACCCAAGAGCGCGATCTTGGCCTCAAAACCACCGGGAATTCCAGGGAATGTCGGTTAAGATTGGCTGCAAAAGAGCCCCAATTACGTAGCCAACGGTCCTCTGTCCAAGCCCAACGACCAAACCGGGAGGAAGCGTATGTGGAAGAAATCGATCCTCGTTCTCGTTGCTTTTGTCCTCGCACCGCATCTTGGCTATGGCCAGGAAACCAAAACCGCGCTCGATGGCGTCAGCAAAGCCATGGGCGAGGTCAAGTCGCTACAATATTCCGGTAGCGGTGCCTTCTTCTCGTTTGGCCAGAGCTTCACCCCCGGAGATCCATGGCCGCGCTTTGGTCTGAAGAGCTACACCCGCACGATCGAGTACGAGACGCCGGCAATGCGCGATGAGGTGGTCCGGGCCGAGGGCGATCCGGTGGCGCGCGGGGGCGGGTTGCCAATCCCCGGCGGCCAGCGCTTGACGACGGCGGTGAGCGGCACGCTGGCCCGGGGTCAGCTCGCCGAGGGTCCGATCAATCCTGCACCCGCGGTCGTCGGCGATCGACTGCATCAGCTGTGGATCACGCCGCATGGCCTGATCAAGGCCGCCCTCAAGTACAACGCCACCGTGCAGGCGCAGGAGGAAGGCGGCAAGAAGACGACGACGATCTCGTTCACGGTGCCGGGCCAGTTCAAGGTTAGGGCGGTGGCCAACGACAAGAACCTGATCGAGAAAGTCGAGTCCTGGAACACCAATCCGGTCCTCGGCGACATGCCGACCGAGACCGTCTACGCCGATTACAAGGATTTCGGCGGTGTACAGTTCCCGACGAAGATCACCCAGAAGCAGGGCGGTTTTCCGACCCTCGACCTGACCATCAATGAAGTCACGCCAAACGCGCCAGCTAATATCCAGCCGCCCGACAATGTCCGCCAGGCCAGCATCAAGGTGCAGGCCGACAAGGTCGCCGACGGCGTGTGGTACCTGACCGGCGGCACCCACCACAGCGTGCTGGTCGAGATGAGCGATCATCTAGTGGTAATCGAAGGACCGCTGGACGATGCCCGCGCCAACGCCGTCATTGCCGAGGTGAAGAACCTCGTACCGAACAAACCGATCAAGTACGTGGTCAACAGCCACCACCACTTCGATCACGCCGGCGGTCTCGGTGCTTTTGCCGCCGAGGGTGCGACAATCATCACGCACGACTCGACCAAGGCGTTTCTGGAGCAGAGCCTGGCTGCGCCGCGCTCGATCCACCCCGACAAGCTGGCCGAGAGCGGTAAGAAGGCAACGGTTGAGGGGATGCCGGACAAACGCGTGCTGAGCGATGCGACGCACAGCGTGGAACTCTACCGGATCCAGGGCAACACGCACGCTGATGGGCTGATCATGGCATACCTGCCGAAGGAAAAGCTGCTGGTCGAAGCCGACCTCTATACGCCGGCGCCGCCCAACACCGCCCCGCCGCCACAACCCAGTCCGGCCAGCGTCAATCTGTACGACAACATCGAACGGCTGCAGCTGGCAATCGATCAGATCCTGCCGTTGCACGGCCGCAAGGTGCCGCTCGCCGAATTGCAGAAGTGGATCGGCAAGGCGTCGTAAGCCAAAACGGCGACAACATCCGAGATTACAGAGGGGGGAACGGCACGGCAAAGCAGAAGGCAAGGTGCTCGATCTAGACGGAGCCGGCCGTATTCAGGTTAGTGCAGCGGTTTGTAGGTTCTAGCCGGCCGGCGGTGCCGGGGTTCCCCGCACGCCCGGGGATGAACCGCTGGCGGAAGGGGACGGAGGAGGTGGTGATGTGGCGTCCGCGGGGATTACGCCGACCCCGACCATCGGGTCCTGCGTACTGGCTAGGGGGGTACCCTTATGCCGGGGCGATGCGCGCCACTCCGCGTGCCAGGATACGTCCAGAGACCTCGGCGCCGCGCGCACGAAGCTCAGCCGCTAAGAGCCGCTTCCGCCGGCCCGCTCCCTACGCCAGAAGAGCGTGATCCGAGCCGCCCGCCCGCGACAGCGCCCGGTACCCGCTACCAAGGGCGAACGACCGCTGTGGGTTCGGTGAAGGGACCTTCGCCGGAACGCGCGGCAACGGCAGGGTTGCGCCGAAAGCAGTCGTTAAAGCGGTCGCGACCGTGGCGGCGAGTTCGACCGATGGCCGACCGTCCGCCGGATTGACGTGGCCTAACGGTCCGCTCCCCGCGCTCGCCACACTGGGAACGTAGCCGCCCCCGTGTGCCGGTTGCTTCGGTTTCACCCTCGGCTATAGCACTCATAAAGGGCGTCGGCATTCGCCCAGCGGATCACTCGCATGAAGCCGTCGACGTAGTCGCCGGCTTTGGCGCCATAATCCATCTGATAGGCGTGCTCGTACATGTCGAGCGCCAGGATTGGCTGACCGCCGGCCAGTGTGGTCGTGTGGTCTTGCCTGGATTCCCCAGGAGGCGGGGTTTTCCGACCAGAGCCATCTGACCTCCGTCTTTCGCCGCGAGACGGGGCTATTCGTGAGCCTTGAGACAGGAATTCCCCGTGCAGCGCTCTCTTGACGTCACAAGGGACGCGTCATGGACGCTACGTTGACGGGCTTGCGGTTATTCAGCTCGAAGGGCCTAGGCCTGATGACGATGTTCGAGGCAATCGCATGGTTCACGTTGGGCGGTTTGCTGGTGCTCTATTGATGGCGCTGGGGTGTATGCCTGCGCTGGCGCAATCGGTGTCTCCGGACGGCAGCGTTATCTCGAATGATACCGGCACCCTTACGACCGCGGCGGGAACCTGGAGTTTCGGGGGGCCGGCACCGGGCCGCCCGGGCGAATGGCTGATCCTCCTCAACGGCAGTGCGAGCAATGGTGGCGTTAGCGCCAATCTGGAGGTTGCCAATGGGGGGCAGATGTACGCCCTGACCGCTTCTGGGAGTTGGTGGATCTGGCAGAATGGGAGCTGGACGCAGACGAGCGCGCCGTCGGCGCCAGCAACTCTGACATTGACTTTCAGCCCGCAGATGCCGTCAATCCCAGACAACACGCCACCGGGCACGGTGGTAGCGACGGTGACGGCGGCGTGGAGCGACGGCTCGCCGTTCACGGGTACGATCATGTTCGGCTCGCCCTATGCCGATGACGGCGGGACGTTCGCGCTGAGTTGCGTGCAATGCGCGACGGCGAGTATCGTCATTAACCCGTCGGGGCTCGGTATAATGGGTGACGGCGGCAGCGTGCAATCAGTAACGATCGTCGCGACGCAGTGAAAGGCTGGTCGAAGACCTTGTCGGCGAATGGCGGCTGATACGTCGGGAAGACGTACGCGAGGCCAGGATTCATCGTGGCTGCCGTCTGCGTTCCATAACCACCGCCGAGTGGGGTATCGAACTGGAACTCGACCATTGGAACCCACTGGTAGAGCGGCTCCTCGGTCGGTGGCTTGCCCGTGAAACGGTCCGTCAGATAGAGCGTGCTGAATTCGAGCTGAATCCACCCGTCTGAGACCTTGTAGCCCCGGCATCGCGCAATGACGGCTTTGGGGCATCTTCGGCCATACGCGGCGTCGTCAGCCACCGGCTGCAGAGCGCCGATTCCAGACCTTCCCCCCCTCGCCTAGAATGGGGAGGTTCGAGCGTGCGGACCTCCGCGAGCGCCGGCAGAAATGCGGCCCATACCCCGAAGCCGACGATATGGCGTCAGCGTTCAGAGCGGCTGCCAGCCTTGCAATGACTTTTTATTGCACCGAGCCCAGGACCCGTCATCCTGATAAATCACGTGCCAGAGATCACGACTCGGCCTCGATGCGCAGGAAAAGATATACCGCGCTCCATAGACCGACCCTGGAGCGAGTAAGCGGGTTCTCGGACGGTGTCTTCGCTGTGCTTATAACAGTGCTGGTTTTCAATCTGCACCCACCTGAGATCCCCACCTTTGGCGCACTTCTGTTGCTTTGGCCCACATGGCTAAGTTACGCGGTGAGCTACCTGTTCATCGCCATAGTCTGGATCAATCACCATTATCTCTTGCGCTATGCTACCGAGGCGAACCTTCGATTGTTATGGTTCAATTTCGCGCATCTGTTTTCCATGTCGCTTCTTCCACTCTCTACCGCCTGGATGGCGAACAGCGAGTTGGCGCCTCAACCTGTTGCCTTCTATGCTTCTATGCGGCGGTTTTCTTCTCGTAAACGCCACTTACATATGTTTGGTTTGGGAGGTCATCGACCGAATTCCGGTTGATCAGGTCTCGTTGACTGTGCGCAAGATCATGCGCTTCCGATCAATCACGACTTTGTGTCTTTTCGGGGTGGCTTCGGTTGTAGCGCTGAAATATCCGCTAGCTAGGCTCGGAATTTGTATTTGTTGCCTGATCGCGTATCTGAAACCCGATCCGCCGGTAGTTGGGAAGCCGATATCTCCGGAATAAAGCGGTCCGTTACCCAAACATAGTGCCCATGCCTGGTCTTGGCGCATCGAAAGCCGACTTCCTGAGATGCGATGACGACCGTCTATTTTGAAGCGCTCTGGCCGGAACCAACTACCGCGAACAGCGTTACCGTCGAAATCGCGACGGCGATCCGCGACTTCCTCATCCCCTGACTGCACCGGGAGAATTGGCATGAGTGCGATCGTACTGGAGAAATTCGGCGGCCTCGACAGCCGCGACTATAAGCCGTCAGGCGCCCGCAGTGCTGCCCGAAGACATTCTTAGGCGCTTACTACAGGGAGAAGCGAACATGACGAACATGATCTCCGCGGCATTTCCGTACCAAAAACAGCGGCGGCGGGTCCTCGGCCGCGAGATGGCGTACGTGGAGGTGGGACAGGGTGACCCCATCGTGCTGTTGCACGGCAATCCCACCTCGTCCTACCTCTGGCGAAACGTGTTGCCGCACCTCCAGCCACTAGGCCGCTGCATCGCCCCCGACCTGATCGGCATGGGCCACTCCGACAAGCTGCCTGACAGTGGCCCCGGCTCGTATCGCTTCGTCGAGCATCGCCGCTACCTCGACGCCCTGCTCGAGGCCCTGGATGTCCGCGAGCGGGTCACCTTCGTCATCCATGACTGGGGTTCGGCCCTCGGTTTCGACTGGGCCAACCGCCATCGCGAGGCTGTGAAGGGAATCGCGTTCATGGAAGCGATTGTGGCGCCGCAGGGCCGGGACCACTGGGACAAGATGGGAATGCGTCAAGCCTTGGAGGCGCTGCGTTCGGAGGCCGGCGAGGCGATGGTCTTGCAGAACAACTATTTCATTGAAGATATCATGCCAAACGCCATCCTGCGTAAGCTCTCCGACGAGGAGATGGCGGAGTATCGACGGCCGTTCGCCGAGCCTGGCGAGGGGCGACGGCCCACGCTGACCTGGCCCCGGCAAATACCCATCGAGGGCGAGCCCGCCGATGTGCATGCGATCGCGACTGAATACGCGGACTGGGTGGGGACGAGCAATGTGCCCAAACTGTTCCTGAAGGCTGAGCCAGGTGCGATCCTCACCAATGATACGCTGATCAACCTCGTCCGCGGGTGGCCAGCGCTGACCGAGAAGACGGTGGCCGGGATCCATTTCGTTCAGGAAGATTCGCCGGACGAGATCGGGCGGGCCATCGCCGGCTGGATGGGGACGTTGGGCTGACGGCGGCCATGCAGGGGCGCAATGTCAGGACGACGTCGTCGATCAGCTCATCGCTCGGCCCAGGAAACGGGAGTAACCGGCGGCATCCTCCGGCATCTGGTGTCACAGCTTCGAGGTCGAAGCGGGCGCTTCGAACGAGAGGTAACGAATGGACCGAGCTTCGCAAGGCGCGCCGGCTCAGATTCGGACCGGACTGGCAGAGCACGAGATCGTCGTCTTCGGTTTTGCAACCGCTGCATGCTTCGTGCATTCACCCTCATGCCCTGCTTAAATGGTGAAGCGCTCACTTTTTTCGAGGGGTCCAGTCCAAACGGAGGCAGTTCATGTCTGAACCTGAACGGGTTGAGGTCCTGATCCTGGGCAGTGGATTTGGCGGCAAACTGTTGGCTTGGGATCTGGCGCGATCGGGGCGTCGGACTGCCGTCGTCGAGCGCCGGTGGATCGGCGGTTCCTGTCCCAACATCGCCTGCCTGCCGAGTAAGAACGAGATTTGGAGCGCCCGGATAACGCATCAGGCGCATCACGCAGCCGAGTTCGGCACGATGATCACCGGTCCGGTCACGACCGACATGGCAAAGGTGCGCCAGCGCAAGCGCGACATGGTCAATCGCGAGATCGAACTGCATTTGCACAACTACAAGACAAGCGGCGCCGAATTGATCATGGGCAGCGGGCGGTTTGTCGCGCCAAAAACGCTCGAGGTACGGCTAAATGACGGCGGTACCCGCGTGTTGGCGGGTGACCAGGTCTTCCTCAACCTTGGCACGCACGCGGCAATCCCCCGGGTTCCAGGCCTCGAAGCCACGAGGCCGCTGACCCATATCGAGGCGCTCGAACTCGACTATGCACCCTCGCATCTGGTGGTGCTCGGCGGTGGCTATGTCGGTCTCGAACTGGCCCAGGCCTATCGCCGTTTCGGGAGCCGTGTGACCGTGATCGAGACCGGTGCTCAGCTGATGGCCCGCGAGGATCCCGACGTCGTCGATGAAGTGCACCGAATTTTGAGAGAAGAAGGCATTCAATTTCTCCTCCAGGCGCAAACCCTCAATGTGCAGGGCCAATCCGGCGACGCCGTCAGCCTGACCGTGCGCACTCCCTCCGGCGAGCAAAAGATCGAGGGCAGCGACATCCTCGTTGCGGCGGGGCGCGTTCCCAACACCGCCGGCATCGGGCTAGAAGAGGTTGGCGTCGAGCTGGATGCCCGCGGCTACATTCGCGTTAATGATCGCCTGGAGACAACCGCGCCCAACGTCTGGGCGATCGGGGAGTGCGCCGGCAGTCCGCAGTTCACTCACGTCTCCATCGACGACTTTCGGATTATCCGGGACAATTTGGCGGGCGCCAACCGCAGCACGCGCGGGCGGTTGGTTCCCTACTGCATGTTTACCGAGCCGCCGCTCGCTCGCGTAGGACTGAGCGAACGCGAAGCGCAACAGCAAGGTGTCCGCGTGCGCATCGCCCGCCTGCCGATGACCGGCGTGCGGCGAGTGGCGACGACCGGCGAAACCCAGGGCTTTATGAAGGTTCTTGTGGGGGCAAGCGACGACCGCGTCCTCGGCTTTACGATGATTGGCGCCGAGGCCGGCGAAGTCATGGCCGTGGTGCAAACGGCGATGCTCGCCGACATGCCCTATCCGCGGCTGCGCGACGCGATCCTCGCGCATCCGACGATGGCGGAAGGGCTCGGCGACCTCTTCGCGAAGGTACCGCCTCGCTCCAGTTCGTAGGTCACGCCGGAAACTGCAGTGTTGGATGCCGCTGCTGACCCGGCCGAACCCTATGGGGACCCAACTGAGCCGATCCCGAAGGGTATCTCGTCGGCAATTTCCGGCAGAGCGCGACCCGGCGGAAACCATGGAAGTTCTTGATCGGCTACTGAAGTTCTTCGGCGACGGCCAGCGCCGATCAAAGGCCGCTTGAGCGGGCGAGGTTCGGTACGCCTGTCGGTCGCGTGCGTTACCGGATCTCCAATTCGGAGCGCACCCGCCCAACCCCCACGCCAAACCGGCGCAGTCAACCGATACGAGACTTTGATCGCGCGCCGCGAGCTGAACTTGCTATAAATTCACGACCTACCTCAACTATTGGCTGCGCGTGGTTACGGTAACCCTGCCGCCCGGCACGTTTCGGTGAAGCGTGCTGCGAGAGTGGCGGGAGCCCCGACGCCAGCGAAAGTCCCCGCGGTCGTGAAGTTTGGCGAAAGCGCCAACACTTTGGCGGTTGCGATCTTTGCTTCGGGGATGCGGCCGAGCGCGGCAAGGGACGCGGCCAAGACCCAATATGCGACGCTGAACCCGGGATTGGATTGGATCGCGCGCCGCGCCGCGCTCACCGCTTCCTCGTAGCGATCCCGCGCAAAATGTCCAACCGCGAGCCCAATGTGCGCGGCAAAGATGAGCCGGTCAAACGGGCTCAGTCGGACGGCGCGTTCACCCCACGCGAGGGCCCGCTCCGCCTCGTTCGCCCAACCCATCGCAATGCTGCCAAGAATCAGCGCGATGCTACAGGACGGGCTCAGCGCCAATGCCGATTCGAAGGCCTCGATGGCCGTGGGTCGATCGTGCTCGACCAACGATATGACGAACCCCGCCATGCCGAGCGCAGTGGCGTCGTCGCGACCGTGAGTGATCGCGGCATGCGCGTGGCGCACCGCCGCAGCGGCGATCTCCGGGTCGAGCCCATCGCGCACGAACAACACCTCAAAGCACCAGGCAAGGCAGCCGTGGGCTAAGCCGTAATCGGGCTCCAGGGCGAGGGCGCGCTCAAGCAATGGCACGGCGATGCGGGCCTGCTCAGGCATCGCTGCGCTCAGGCGCGGCAATGCCCGAAGCACGAGGTCGTAAGCGTCGAGATTGTCGGGCCGCTTGCGCTTGACGCGCTCGATCTCGGCCCCCCTGAGGCTAGGCTCGATCCCGCCGACCGTGCTGAGGGTGATCTCGTCCTGGAGCGCGAAAATATCGTCGAGCGAGCGATCGTAGCGCTCGGCCCATACATGCATGCCGGTCTCGGCCTCGACCAATTGCGTGGTGATGCGGACCTGCTTGCCAGCCCTGCGGACCGAGCCTCCGAGCACATAGCGCACGCCCAGCTCGCCGCCGACCCGCTTCACATCGACACCTTGGCCCCTGTAGGTGAAGGTCGAATTGCGGGCGATCACGAGGAGCCAGCGGATGCGGGACAACCCGGTGATGATGTCCTCGACCATGCCGTCGGCGAAATATTCCTGCTCGGGGTCGGCGCTCAGGTTGTGGAACGGCAGCACCGCGATCGATGGCCTGTCGGGTATCGCCGGCGCTACCGGTGCCGTCACCGCCGGGGTCCCGCCGCTGAGCAGGCCATAGACGCGCACCGGGCGAGCAATGTTCTTGAGCTCATATTCGCCCAGATCCTCGAAAGGGAGGTCCAGCTTATCGCGGACCTGGTCGCGCACGACCCTACTCACACAGATTCCGCCAGGTTCGGCCAGGGATTCGAGGCGGGCGGCGAGGTTGACGCCGTCGCCGTAAATGTCGCCCTCGTGGATAATGATATCGCCAAGGTTGATGCCGACGCGGAGCTCGATGCGCCGCTCGGCTGGGATGTCAGCATTGCGCTCGGCCATCGCGCGCTGCACCTCGACCGCGCAGCGCACCGCATCGACGACACTGGCAAACTCCACCAACGCGCCGTCGCCGGTGGTTTTGACGAGGCGGCCACAGTTCTCCTTGACCCTTGGGTCGATCAATTCGCGTTGCAGTGTCTTTAGCGCCGCGAGCGTGCCTTCCTCGTCTTCGCCCATCATTCGGGAGTAGCCCACGACATCGGTCGCCAGTAATCGCCGCCAGCCGCCGCTCTATTCGCTCCCCGCTCATCTGCTGGTCAGTCCCGAAAGAAAAGCCGTAGCTCCAAGCATTACGGGTAGGAAGGCACCTTCGGTGGAATTCGGGGGCAGCGTCTGTGCCGCGTGTGGAGAAATCATGAATTCGATTGTCATGCCGAGTAGACCTGGTGTGGTGATGCGACCAGCAGAAGAGGCGGTGACAACACCCTGATCAGGTCACCGCCGTATCGCGCCGGCTAGGCGACCGAGAATTTCTCCGGCCTCCGCCATCATCCGCTCGACGGCGTCGGTGGCCGAGGGAATGTCGTGGATGAGGCCGATTCCCTGTCCGGCCAACCAGGGCATCTCTTCCCAATCGGCCACCGTGTCCTCGGTCGCCAGAATTACATTGAATTTGCGCAGCACCATGTCCTGGCCGAGGAATCGAGTGCGGCCGATCTCGGGCAGATCGTCGCGCCGCGTCGGCACCTCGCTCAGGCGGTTGTTCCATTCATCTACGACTCGATTGAGTATGACGCGCATCGGATTGAAGTGCGGCCATTCGCGACCAAAGATGGAGGAGTGAACCGTCTGCTCTCCGCTGGCGGCGACGATGCAGCGCTTGTGCTCGGGGTGCACGGCTGATTCTCGCGTCGCCACCATCCGCGACCCGACCCAAACCCCGTCGGCGCCGAGCGTCAAAGCCGCCGCGGCCCCGCGCCCATCTGCGATGCCGCCGGCGGCCAACACGAGCGCAGGGGCGACAGCGTCGACGATGGTTGGCACTAGAGCCAGGGTCGGCAAGCCACCATAATTGTGTCCGCCTGCCTCCCAGCCCTGGGCGACGACCACCTCGATGCCGTCGCCGAGCGCTGTCTTGGCCGCATCGACGGTCCCGATCTGCTCCCAGATGGACACGCCGGCATCGCGGAGGACCTTTATGTGCTCTGTCGAGGGGTGCCCCCAATGAAAGGACACAACGGGCACGCGCTCTTCTGCGCAGACGCGAATTTGCGTGTCATTGTCGAAGAACGTGATGAGATTGACGTTGAAGGGCGCTGTGGTCTGCTTGCGCATTTCGTGGATCATGGCACGCAGCTGCTCCGCGTGCATCAGGCCGACCCCGATCGCCCCAACCCCTCCGCCACGGCACACCGCAAGCGCGAGGTCCGGCATGCCAGCAAAGGCCATGCCCGCACAGGCAAACGGGTGCTTGCAGCCAAAGCGCCTAGTGAACCGCGTGACGATATTGCCCATGTTGTGCCCCTCTGATCGGTGATCTTCGGCGGAGTGCCAAGACTTCGATCCCAATTATCGCGCGGGCGCGGGAATGCGGACTTGGCAAAACGTCCATCCGATTACCTTCACGCCGCGACGTCCCTGATTAGACCGGCGATGACGCGTGCCCGCGTCGTCGCCATAGGGCCGTATTCGTGCTCGATCATATGGCGCCACCGCCAGGGTGCCGCTGACACCCGCCTCAACTTTGCGCATTTAAGGGGACGCAGTTACGCCAGCCATTGTGCTTTGACCGACTGGCAGCGGAATGGCGGAGCGGAAGACGTTGTCCGGGTCGTAATGTCGCTTGGCTCTGATGAGCCGTTCGGCATTGGGACCATAGCTTTTTGCCACACGGTCCGGTTCGTCCGCGACGAGAAAGTTCGGATATCCACCCGGAAGCGCCATTGGAGCGAAGGCTTGACGAGTGGCTCGAGCCCATTGGCGATGCCGTTGCTCCTCTTCGTTGTCCGACCGATCGACGAAGGTGGCGAGGATCTCGACTAGCACATGCTCGCGGCGAAGCCCGAAGGCCGTCGCCTCGGCCGGCACGCGCGAGGCGGCACCTTTGAGCTCGTGCGTGAAAACGGCGCAGCCGGGCGAGACGGCCGCCTCCATCGTTTGCATGAAGGCATCGATGCTGCCGGTGCGGAGCGCGGGAAGCCAGCACGTGTCCATGAACACACGTTGCCCATTGGCGAGATACGGGTCGAACAAGGTCAGCGACGCCCCATAGGACATCGCTTCCACAGCGCCGGCAAGCAGCGTTCCTAGCTTGAGAAAGGGGCTGCCCGCGCTTCGCCTTCCTGCGGCGGGCCGCTCCAGGTTGGCAGGATCATGACGACGGGTTTACCGTCCGAACCGCCGGCGCAGCCAACCTGGACCGTCAGCTCTTCGGGGCCGGAAGCTGCAATGTCGGCGCAGTGTCGGAGGACAGCTCCCGCCTCGGAGAATGGATAAATCAGCATGCCTGTGCGGACGCTGGAGAGATTGTGCAGACGATGGCGCATGGCGGTCACGACGCCGAAATTTCCGCCGCCGCCGCGTAATGCCCAAAACAACTCCTCTTCATTGGCGTCATTGGCAACGACGACCCGCCCATTCGCGAGGACCACCTCCGCGGCGAGCAGATTGTCCAGCGCCAGTCCGGCGCGGCCGATCAATGGCCCGTAGCCGCCGCCCAGCGTGAGCCCGGTCATGCCGACGGTGCTGCATGTCCCCGTCACGGCCGCGACGTGAAGCGGATCCGTCACTGCAACCACGTCGGCAGCACGCGCGCCTCCCGAAATTATTGCGCTACGGTGATCGGCATCGACGGACACCCCATTCATGCCGCTGAGATCTATGACGATGCCGGCGCACAGCGCGCGGCCGGCCCAGTCGTGCCCGCCGCCCCGCACCGACAGCGGCAGACCGCAATCGCGTGCGATCGCGATGGACAATTGGACGTCTTCAGTCGTCCGGCAGTGGACGACGGCGCGCGGCAGGGGGCCCACCGGCTTCGCCCAGATCGCGGTCGCGGCGGCATAGCCGTCCCCACCCGGCAGCGAGACACGGCCGGGCAATTGTCTGTCAAGCCCGCTCAGTGCCCGTTCGATTTGATCAGGCATAGGCTGTATCTCCGCGTCTGGAGGCGCGGACCCAATCGTCCGCGCCGCTGCCCGGCTATTGGGGTATTAATCCTTGCGGGTGCCGCCGGCGGATCGCGCTGTACTGAGTGTGTCATTGAGTTCGAGCGCGCCGAGCGGCAATGTGAACTGGCCGTGCATCATCTCGTCGCCGTCGGGAAGCTCGCCGACGATGCAGCAATACTCGAGCGAGATGCGATTGGGATCTTTGAAATAGATCGACCTAGCCCATCCGTGATCGACGATGTCGCTCGTCTCTACGCCTTTGCCGCGCAATTCGTCGCGTTTCTGCGCGAGCGCAGCCGTCGACCCGGCCTCGAAAGCAAAATGATAGAAGCCGGCGGGAACGCCGAGCCCGCGGTTGATCCCCGCATCGTATTTTGCGGGTACATCGGGAACTCCGTTCGGTTCCAGAAAGGCAATAAGCTGACCGCCGCCGACATCGAAAAACATATGCCGTAGGTGGCCGCCTTCTTCGATCGTTATCGTGTCGGCGACAACCGGCTTGAAACCCAGCACTCCCTCGTAACACGCGCGGGTCGTGTCGAGGTCGAGGGTCGAGAGGCCGATATGCGAAAATCCTCGGTGAGTCATGTCCGTTGCTCCTCTCATTTCAGTCTTTGATGATGCTACCGTCAGTGCGCGGCCGGAAGATGCGGAACCCGGCAGCCAATGGCGGGTCCTCTAGAAAAGCCAGCGGAGCGGCTCGAGACCGAGCAGCAACCTACCGGCCATCTCGTAGGTTCGCAATGTCCCGATCACATGCTGGTTCATCGTCAGCACGTCGCGCAGGCGGCGATCGAGTGGCCCCTTCTGATAGACTGCCCCGCCGCCTGTCGCCTTGTAGACCAGTTGCACTACCTCGACGCAGACGCCGACGATGTGCGGAAAGGCGCTGGTGAATAGTGCAAGCTGCCGCTCGGAGGGCTGTCGGCCGTCGAGTAGGGTCGCCCACAGATCGCCCATCACGTCGTAAAAATAGGCGCGCGCGGCGGCAAGAAGTGTCTCTGCGCGGCCCACGGCCTCCTGAACATAGACATCGTCGCGCAGCATTTTGGGGGCCTCGACGCGGTCGCCGACCGTGTAGCGCCGCGCCGGCTTGCCCGCCGCACCCTCGATCACCGCGTCGATCGCGTGGCGAGCGATACCTAATGCCGGTGCAGGACCCTTGGCTACAAACAAGAACGGAAATGCGTAAAGCGGCCCGGACCGCTTGATGAGCTCCGGGTCCTGGAAGCTGAAGGAGTGCTCTTGCCCGACAAAGACGTCGTGCACGGCGACATCGTTGCTGCCCGTGCCGCGCAGCCCGGTGGTGTGCCAGGTGTCCAGGATTTCGCATTGCGACAACCGCATGAGGCACTGCCGGGTTTCCGGGACGCCGTTGCCGTCGACCTTTGGGACGCCATTTTCGATGACGGTGCAGCCCGCCCAGAGCCACTCGCAGTGTTGGCATCCGCTGACGAACGGGAAGCGGCCGTTGACGCGGTAGCCCCCAGGCACCCGCACCGCTTTGCCCGTCGTCGTCGCAGCAGCACCGGTGGCAACCAGAATGTCGGGGTACATCGCGCGGGCGACATCCTCATCTAGAAAGGCGGTGACGTAGCCGCCGTCGCAACCGATCATCGCGCACCATCCAGCGGAACCGTCGGCCATCGCCAGTGCCTCGATCACCCGGAACTGCGTCAAACGAGTCGAGTTCGGGACCGCCCCAGACGCGCGGCATCGCCATGCCAAACACACCGGCAGCCTTCATCGCGGCAACGATGTCCGGTGGAAGCCGGCGGCCCCGTTCGATCTCGTTGCTCGCCTCCCGGATTTGTTCGGCGAGCCCGATCGCGGCATGCAGCACAAGTGGGTCGTCCGCCGCTGCCTCACCTGCGGCATGAGTCGTTTTGACCAGCAAGGTCCGCTTGGGTTTGACGATAGCGGCTTGCGGCAGTGAAATTATCGCGTCCATTTTTTTGTCCTCAAGTTGTAAGTCAGTGAGTAGGCTCACAGCTGAACCTTTGAAAACCTCACCTGTCCTAGACGGTGGCGACGCCACCCGGAAGGGCGGCTCCCTCCGGGAAGCGGTAACGAATTACTTGCTAAAGCCGATGGTGTTCTTGCAGCCCATGTCGTCACCGCGGATGGCGGCTGCAGCAGTCGCCCTAAGTAGCGGCGGATCTTTAAGGTAGCCATCCGCCAGGCGCCGCCCGGTTTCGCGCATAAGCCGGCGGTCGATTGCCGGATCCATATCGGGCGGCATGCGCAGTACGGTGTCGTTGCAGTATGTCGGGATGACCACGCCGGCGTCACGGCAGAGGCCGGTGGGGTCGCGGCCGGTTTGCACGGCGCGGATGCCGCGCCTCGTCTGGGTGCGGAACATCATGACCCCGCGGTCGGTGGCGCCGATATGCTCCAATCCGTGGATCGCGATCGGCCGCTGCGAGACCTGCGCCTCGTAATCGCCGGGCTGTCGCTGGCCGGCCTCGTAGGATTCGGCGGCTAACTGGCCCGGGACCATGATCGTGCGATCGGCCCACCACGCGGGTGTCATACCCTCGGTCTCGCTGACAAAGCGGAGTTCGATGAACATCGTATTGGTGTCGTCCTGCGGCACGACCCATCGGCTCACCATCGGACCACTGAACCCATGCTCCTGATGGCCGGTCTCCCAGATCGGGGCAATCTGCTGCAGGTTCGGCAGAACGGCTTCGACCATCCGCGCCCAGACATTCTG
>Ga0306926_10000713_pt1 | contig 31709 bp, 20 predicted proteins | sample flu12Cox44000178_FD_203759 | JGI IMG/M metagenome (GOLD analysis project Ga0306926, IMG submission 203759) | Lab enrichment of tropical soil microbial communities from Luquillo Experimental Forest, Puerto Rico - flux8day.12C.oxic.44.000.178 (v2)... | ecosystem: Environmental > Terrestrial >...
CGAAGAGATACGCGGTGCGGCCGACTTGGCTGAACCTCCCCCGGGGTCCAACGAGTTAGCTGAAACAACCGGATAAGCAGAAGTCAGCTTCTCCGCTCTTCGGCTCCCTGCCACCACTCACGGAGCGTCGTAAAAGATGACGTGGAACGCATTGACGCCGGCGGCGACCGGAGTCTTTGCTGTTAATGCGCCGTCCGACCCTACGCTGAAAAGCGAGATCGAGCCCGAATTCGTCCCATCTCCGGCATTATCGACGGCGAGGAGAACGCCGGTCGGATCGATGGCGATGCCTCTAGGGAAGCGACCGGTGGCGACCATACTGCCGATGGCCGAGCCAAGGAACCCACCCGTGCCTATGCTGAAAGCGAAGACCTGGCCGTTTGCCGGCGCTGTCCCTCCGTCGAGCACATACAAGCGCGAGCCAGAAGGATCAACAGTCAAATTGATGACGTTGGTTCCCCCTGTGACGGTTTTGTCTGCGCCTATGGAGGTTAAGAGGCCAGTTGTCGGGTCCATGGCGAACTCGGTGACCAAGCCGGGGCCGGAAGGGGCCGGACCAGCGTCGGCCACATACAAGTGAGTGCCCGAGGGATCGAAAGCGGCAGCGATAGGCGAAGCACCTGTGGCAAACGTCGGAGTGGAAAGGGGAGTCGGCGCTCCTGTCTTCTGATCAATTGAAAACGCACTAACGGTGTTATTGCCGGTGCTCACCACGTATAGATAAGCGCCGGTGTGATCCGTTATGACAAATCCCGGGCCATTGAAGGTGGCAAAGGAAAATGGCGATCCAGTGACCGCAGTCAGTGAGCCATCTGTCTGGCTGATCTGGAAGGTGGAGATCGTGGCTGCACTCCCCGAAACAACATATAGGAAGCGGCCGTAGGGGTCGATTGTGGCGTAGTTGAGGCCAACCTTCCCAGCAGAGACCTGACTAAACGGGGGTGTGCCCGCTCGCGTCACCGCACCGGTCGCGGAGTTCACTTCATACACCCAGACCTGACAATCTGGCGAGTTAAGGTCGGTGGCGTAGAGGTACTTGCCGGAGGGGTGCAGGACAGCCTGTGACGGGTTAGGAGCTTGCGGCACGGTTCCGATCGAAACCAAGGGCGCAGACTTGGAGATATCGACGGAGTATTCCGCAATCTTCGCGCTGCTGGCCCCTCCGTTGACGTAGGCGTAATGGGCTTTGCCCGCTACTACGCTCAGGACCGTAGTTCCAGTGAGAGCACCCTCGGTCGCCGTGATATTGGCGGTTCCCGCAGCGTGTGCTGCAGAAATGCCAGAGCCAGCCAGGATCGAGGCGGTCGCCGCAGCATCCGACGACCAAGTGACTGTTCCGGAAAAAGGATGGAGGCTGCCGTCGCTAAAGAGTTCCTGCACGGAAAAGGTTAAGGCATTGCCAACGGCCACGGATGGCGCGGCCGGAGTCACTTGCAGGGAAACAGCAACAGGTGGCCCAACAACGATGTTGGTGCTCGCCGATACGCCGAAAAGAGAAGCCGTGATAAGCGAGGTGCCCGAGGCCACTGCTGCTGCCCGTCCCGTATTGTCGATGGTCGCAACAGCGGTGGCGGCAGAGGTCCATTTAGCCAGGCTGGTGACATCGGTCTGACGGGTCGTTCCATCCGGATTCCTGAATTTCCCGGTAGCAGTAAATTGTTGTGTATTACCGGCAGCAACGTTTGCACTGGAGGGGGTAACTGTCATAGACGTGAGTTGGGTGACGCTCAGCGTTGCACTCGCACCGGGTGTGCCGGCAGCCATGGCCGTGACTGTTGCTGAGCCGGCAGCAACCCCTGTAGCCACGCCGCCCGCGTCGATGGTGGCTACCGTCGTGGGCGAAGAACCCCAGGTGACGAGAGACGTGCCGTCCTTGATGCTGCCGTCACTATAATAGGCCGAGGCCGTGAATTGTTGGGTGGTTCCGACGCTTATCGTTGCAGTAGTAGGAGAAATCGTGACGAATTGCAACACGGGCGCACTGCTGCCGCAGGCAACCAAGGCCAACATGCAGGCGAACGCAGTGGCCACCAATGCCAACTGACTAGGAATTCTTCTCATGACGCCTCCTCAGCGCAGGACACACAGCAGGGTTTGACTCGAGGCCGGACTTGGACGACAAAAACATCAACTGATTGGGCGGTGGAGATGTAACAGTGGGCGAGGTTCCCACTCCCAAACCGGTCGTTGGAATCCCAAGTGCCTCTGTACGGGAAGCACGATACTTGAATCCGACAGGCGCGGCAAAGTATCTAGGCGGATATCGATAATCAACTGATAATATGTTGAACTGCGGCGAAGTGTTTAATCTGTCTCTACTTGGAAGGCTAGGCACGCCACGTTGCGATCCGTCCCGGAGCCAGTGAGCCGCAGACCAGGCATATTTGCGGTGCGCAGCTTCTTCTGAGAATATGCGGGCACGATTTCTGGCAGCGAACACGAGGCCTTGGCCATTATGACCCGACACCTGACCATCGAAGATCAGCGCCTGGACGAGTCGCGTCAACGCAAGAAACATTGGAAACGCTGGGGGCCATACCTGGCGGAGCGCCAATGGGGGACGGTCCGGGAGGACTATAGCCCGGACGGCAATGCGTGGGAGTTTTTCCCCTTTGAGCACGCCCACGCGAGAACGTACCGCTGGGGAGAAGACGGTCTAGGTGGATTCTGCGATCGCCATCAGTTGATTTGCCTGGGTCTTGCCCTTTGGAACGGGCGCGATCCAATTCTGAAAGAACGCCTGTTCGGGCTGAGCGGGAAGCAAGGGAATCACGGCGAGGATGTCAAAGAGCAGTATTTCTACCTGGACTCCACACCAACCCACTCCTACTTGCGCATGTTGTACAAATATCCGCAGGCGGAATTTCCCTACCAGCGGCTGCTCGAAGAAAATCAGAAGCGAGGCCGGGACAAGCCGGAATTCGAATTGCTGGATACGGGGGTGTTTGCGGAAAACCGGTATTTCGACGTGTTTGTGGAGTACGCGAAGTGCAGCGTCGAAGACATCCTGGTACGGATAACGGCCATCAACCGCGGGCCGGAATCGGCCACGTTGCATCTGTTGCCGACGTTATGGTTCCGGAACACCTGGTCCTGGGGCAAGGATCTGAGAAGACCGACGGTCCAAAAAGCGCCGGGGCCTCCGGCCGCGCTGTGCGCGGAAGTGCGGCACTGGCAGTACGGGAAACGCTGGTTCCTTTGCACTGGCGCGGAGGAGTTGCTCTTCACCGAGAACGAAACGAATTTCGAGAAGCTGTTCAAGACAAAGAGCCGTGCGCCCTATGTCAAAGACGCCTTCCACGAGTATCTGATTCGTGGAAATAAAGACGCGGTGAATCCAGCTCAGTCGGGCACCAAGACCGCGGCGCACTATCCGCTGGAACTCAGCACCGGTGAGAGCCGTACCATCAAACTACGGCTCACCGATATGGATCCGCTTGGGGGAATGGACGAAAACTCGTGGAGGCTGGGCACGAGCGCTGCACCGGGAGAGCGGGGCCTTCCGCAGGGCGCGCCGGGCACAAACGACTTTGCGGAAGGATTCGACCGCGTGTTTAGCGATCGCATCAGAGAAGCGGACGAATTCTACGATGCGTGCATCAGCAAGGATCTTTCCCCAGACGCGCGGCAGGTGATGCGGCAGGCATATGCGGGGATGCTGTGGTCGAAGCAGTTTTATCACTATGACCTGCGCACCTGGCTCGATGGAGATCCCGCGGGCCCCACTCCTCCCGAAGAAAGATGGCGTGGAAGAAACAAGGAGTGGACGCATCTCTACAATGACGATGTGTTGTCCATGCCCGACAAGTGGGAATACCCCTGGTTTGCCGCGTGGGATCTCGCCTTCCACTGTATCCCGCTCGCCATTATTGATTCGGATTACGCAAAAGAGCAGCTAATTCTGTTACTGCGCGAGTGGTACATGCACCCGAACGGGCAGTTGCCTGCCTACGAATGGGCATTCGGCGATGTAAATCCACCCGTGCATGCCTGGGCGGCGTGGCGCGTTTATAAAATCGAGCGGCGCGCGCGGGGTGTCGCTGACCGCGCCTTTCTCGAAAAGGTATTTCATAAGCTGCTGCTCAATTTCACCTGGTGGGTCAATCGTAAGGACCCCGATGGCCTGAACATTTTTCAAGGAGGGTTCCTAGGCCTGGATAACATCGGAGTCTTCGACCGCTCGGCCCCACTGCCGACCGGCGGCCACCTCGAGCAGTCGGATGGAACCAGTTGGATGGGGATGTATTGCCTGAACATGCTGGCCATCGCACTGGAACTGGCGAAAGAGGATATGGCTTACGAGGACGTGGCCAGCAAGTTCTTTGAGCACTTCGTGAACATCGCACACGCGATGAACGACATCGGTGTCGACGGGAAGTCGCTGTGGGACGCCGAGGACGGTTTTTACTACGACTTGCTTCATCTGCCAAACGGCGAAGATCACTTCATGAAAATCCGCTCGATAGTTGGGCTGATTCCCTTGTTCGCGGTCGAGACACTCGAGCCCGAGATCGTGGACCGACTGCCCGGCTTCAAGCGGCGGATGCAGTGGTTTATCGACAACCATCCGGATGTGCCGGAACACATAGAAATGACACAGCGGTCTGCCCTGGGTGTGAGAAGGCTGCTGTCCCTGGCGAACCGCAAGCAGGTCAAGCGCGTGCTTACGCGGATGCTCGACGAAACCGAATTTCTTTCGCCCTATGGCATTCGCGCACTATCCCGCTACCATCTCGATCATCCGTACCAGGTGCAAGTGAACCACCATGTGAGCCAAGTGGACTATGAGCCGGCCGAGTCAACCACCGAATTTTTTGGCGGCAATTCCAACTGGAGAGGACCGGTGTGGTTTCCGGTGAACTACCTCCTGATCGAGTCGCTGCAGAAATTCCATCACTACTATGGAGAGGATTTCAAAGTAGAGTGCCCAACTTATTCGAAAAACGAGATGGATTTATGGCAGGTTTCGGCGGAGATATCCCGCCGGCTGACGAGGATTTTCCTGAGAGGCAAGGATGGAAGGCGCCCGTTTGCGGGAGCCCAGGATGTTTTCAACGTAGATCCATACTGGAGTGATCTCACTCTCTTTTGCGAGTACTTTCATGGCGACACCGGTGCGGGACTGGGCGCGGACCACCAGACCGGCTGGACCGGACTTGTAGCCAAGCTGCTGCAGCAGAGCGGAGAATAAAGGGTGTCACTACTCGGGGAAGTGCAATTCGGCAGAGAGGTGTGCGGAAACCTTGAGGAAGCGGAAAAGCGCGAGTGGCTAGTGACAAACGGGCTCGGCGGGTACGCCAGCCAGACGATCGCCGGAACAACAACGCGCCGATACCATGGATTGCTCGTGGCCGCCCTTGAGCCTCCGGCGAAACGAACCGTCCTGGTCAACAGCCTCGACGTGACCGCCCGATACCAGGGCAACGGGTACGCTTTATCGACCAACCGCTGGACTAGCGGCTTTGTCTCACCCAATGGTTATCTGCAAATCGAGAGTTTTCACCTGGAGGGTACGAAGCCGGTATGGCGCTACGCGCTGGCGGATGCGCTGCTTGAAAAACGGGTGTGGATGAAGCAGGGCGAGAACAGCTCCTTCGTTCAGTTCACGTTGTTGCGAGGGAGAAGTTCGGTTGAGCTCGAAGGAAAGGTACTGGCGAACTACCGCGATTTCCACAGCACGCTCCACGCCCAAGACCGGCAAATGCGCGTCGAACGCGTCGAGAACGGCGTAAGAGTTGTGGCGTTCGAAGGCGCGACGCCGTTTTACCTGAAAAGCACAGAAGCTTCGTTCGAGCCGCAGTGCGAATGGTATCGCGATTATTTGTTGCCTGTCGAGACCGAGCGAGGGCTCGACGACTCGGAAGACCGCCTGTACGCGGCGCGTTTTCAATGCCGCCTGGGGGTGGGCGAAAAAATTACGCTGGTTTTCACTACTGTGGAAAAGACCGGACTGGATGGAGAGCAAGCACGGGCGGAACAGGCGAACCACGAGGGGAAGCTATTCGAAGCGTGGCAGAGGCGGCATGCAAAATTCTCGCAGGTGGCCGCGGAGGATGAACCAGGCTGGCTGTGGCAGCTGGTGCTGGCGGCAGACCAATTCGTCGTCAGGCGTTATGTGAAAGACGAACTGAACGGACAAAGCATCATCGCCGGTTATCACTGGTTCAACGACTGGGGTCGTGACGCCATGATCTCGCTGCCGGGACTAACGCTCGCGACGGGCCGGCCGGAAATTGCCCGCAGGATTCTCCGATGCTGGTCGCGCTACGCCGACGGCGGGATGCTGCCGAACAACCTTCCAGAGGACGGCGGAGCACCGCGGTACAACACCGTGGATGCCACGCTGTGGTATTTCGAGGCGCTTCGTCAATACTACGAAGCCACGAAGGATCTGGACGTCATATCCGAATTGTTTGCGCTGCTGGCCGCGATCATCGACGCGCATGTTCTGGGGACGCGCTACAACATCAAGGTGGACCCGGCCGATGCGCTGCTTGTGGCGGGAAATGCCGAAGAGCAGTTGACGTGGATGGACGCAAAGGTGGGCGACCGGGTGGTAACGCCACGAACGGGCAAGCCTGTGGAGGTCAACGCGCTGTGGATCAACGCGCTGAATACGATGCTTGAGTTCGCGCGATTGCTTGGCCGGCCGGGAGAAGGCTACGCGAGGCTAGGGGAAAAGGCCGAGAGACACTTCCAGAAATTCTGGAATCCGAGGCGCGATTGCTGCTTTGATGTGATCGATATTCCCGGTGGCGGGCAGGACGCGACGCTACGGCCTAACCAGATATTTGCCGTTTCACTGCACGTGAGTCCACTTTCCGTGAAGCAGCAGCAATCGATCGTAGATGCAGTTGCTCAAGAACTGCTTACTTCGCATGGTTTGCGCAGCTTCGGACCGTTTGAGCCCGGATACCAGGGACATTTCGGCGGAGGACCGCGCGAGAGAGATTCCGCCTACCATCAAGGAACAGTGTGGGCTTGGTTACTCGGAGCGTTCTCGCTGGCGCACTACCGCGTCTATCAGAATCGTGAAGCCGCGCAGGGTTTCCTCGAACCACTGGGCAGAGCCATCAACAGCGGCGGCCTTGGCAGCATTGGAGAAGTTTTCGACGGCGACCCGCCGTTTCTGCCCGGCGGTTGTATCGCGCAGGCGTGGAGCGTTGCCGAGACGCTGCGGGCGTGGGAAGCGCTGGGCGCCGCGAAGTGATTGGTGGCCTGGCGGCTTGTGCGGAGCGGCCGTGGCAAGGCTGTCAGCAGCGGCCCGCTGCTCCCTAACGCAGGACTGCAGCCCGGCGGCAAGATGCACGTGTTCCCGGTTGCTCAGTCGACGTGAGGGGCGAGTTCGTAGAGTTCGATCAGCACCTTGTTGGCTTTTGGCGCGGACACGAGGAAAAAATTGACGCGAGTGCCATCGGCGCCAGGGCGTGTCGCCGGATAGATTGGATTTAAGCCGAAGCGTTCGCGGAGGATTTCGGTGGCGCGGTCAACATTCTGGCAGCGCAACTCGATCTGCTGGATTCCTTCGCCGAACCTTTGCAAGTACCTGGCGATGGCGCCGTTGCCTTTCGGCTCGCGGCTGGTCAAAACGTCGAGCGAAATCCCGCCGGGAAGATGCAGCTCGAATTCCTGAGCATCCTGATCCGGGGGCACGTCGGCCAGTCGAGGCAATCCGCTGGCTTCGCGGATTTTCTGGAATCGCTCGGGCAAAACGGCCAGGCCGACAGTCACGAAAGGGTTTCCGCCTCCAAGCAGGGCGGTGAGCTCCTTATCCGACCACCACGGGAACACGGCGTGATCGGCCAAGGCGCGGCCGATGTGGTGGATTTCCGTGGCAGCGGCGACGCGGGACTCCGCGTCCGAAGCCGACATTCCGTCAATGGCTCGAGGCAATATTTCGCTCATAAATTTGCTCGCATTCTATCCAGGATCCCCCAATTACCCCTAGACCGAGGTTACTTGCAGCTTTTTCTTGGGTCCGGCCCGCCACGACAATACTATGGTAAGCAGCAGAAGCACCCCGATCACTCCCAAAGAATAAGAGACCGAGATGTGCAGCCACGGCTCCGCGATCAGTTTTACGCCGATGAAGATCAGAATCAGGGCCAGCCCGATGCCCAGATACCGGAAATAATCAAGCAAGCCCACCAGCAGAAAATAGAGAGCGCGCAATCCGAGGATGGCGAAAACGTTCGAGGTGTAGACGATGAACGGGTCGCGCGTAATGCCAAAAATCGCGGGAATAGAATCAACGGCAAAGGCCACGTCCGTCAGTTCGATGATAAGCAGGACGAGCACGAGGGGGGTGGCGAAGAGCTGGCCATCCTGGTGGATAAAGAAGCTGGAGCCGTGATACTCCTTGGTGAGGCGAAGATGCTTGCTGGCGAAGCGGAAAATGGGATTTTTTTCGTAGTGGACGGTCTTGTCGCGTTTCCACAACATGTGCAATCCGGTGTACACGAGGAAGATGCCGAAGAGGGCGAGGACCCAGTGAAAACGCGCCACAAGGACGGCGCCCAGGGTGATCATCAATCCACGCATGATGAGCGCACCAAGGATGCCCCAGGCCAGCACCCGGTGCTGGACGCGGTCATCGACGTGGAAGGTGCGAAAAATCACGAGAAACACGAAGAGATTGTCGACGCTCAAGGCTTTCTCGATTACATAGCCCGTGAAATATTCGAGGCCGCGCTGCTCTCCGTACCAATGCCAGACGCCCCAGCCGAACGCGATCGCGATGGCGATCCATAGCGAGCTGGCAATGAAGGCTTCCCGGACCGTAATTTTATGCGGATTGCGGTGAAAAACACCCAGATCAAAGGCCAGTGCAAGGAGGATGAAGAGGTTGAACGCTACCCACAGCAGCGGGGTGCCCATGGGAGCAGCATAACGCAGTTCCGCCGGGCATCATCCACATATCGCGATTCAGGGTTGCAAGGCGCGAGCGTCTGTCGCGTTGACATTGCTCAAGTTGAGCTGGCAGGTTTGGCCCGCCTGCACAGTGACGGCGACGTCCCAAAGCAGCCGCCGGTCGCCCGAAGGGGCATCCATTCCGAGCGTGCTGACCCAGTATTTGCCGGGCACCAGTCCGCCGACAAATGCATGGCCGTCCAAGTCGGTGTCGGCCTTGGCGGCAAGATATTTTATCTGCGCGGTGTCGGGAGCCATCTGGGCAATGCGTTTTTTGTAGTCGGCGTGGAGTTTTTCCCATTGCACGTTGGGGTTCACGCCGGTAAGTTCTAACTCAATGCCCTGAACGGTAGCAGGATGCGTTTCAATGAATTTCCTGGTGGCGGAAAGAAATTCGTCTTTTTGTTTTTGATATTTATCCGGATTCGCGGTCTTGTCCGTGTCGCGGTATTTAGGTTTGGGGATGCCCAGGGTGACCCCGCCGCTGTTAGCGCGCTCGTAGGCGTCGAAAAATTCGGGAACCTGCATAATGTCGTCGGCTGTGACCACCTTGTCGAGATCAGGCAAAGTCAGGTCAATGACCTCGTGCGCTTTGAGCCACTTTTTGAGTTCGGGCGAGACGGTCAGCTTATCGATGAACTCATCGCGGGTGGGTAGCGCATTCTGCCCTTCGACTTCCTTGATGATGTCGGCATAGCTCTTGGTGAGAACGTAGAAGGTGAATTGGCGGACGGGCTCCGGACGGGCCCCGGTGGGCGTGACGCGGGCGGTCATCTCGATGGCGCCAGTTCCAGCTTGTGCCGCCAGCGCTGAAGCCAAGGAAAGCAGGCCTCCGGCAAGCGCGAAAAGTCGCAAAGTGTGTCGCATGAGCGCCATGGTAGCAGATTGAAGAGGACGAGAAGGAGCAATTGGAAGCGAGTTGCGTAAACGGCATCGCGTGTTCCAAGGACCCTGAGCGAGACTGGCAAATTGACATCATCAGGTCTATTACGATGACGTGGCGAAACAGTTGCGCCAGGAAATTCGGCAAACGTCTTCTTTCAAAGCGGCCGTCAATCATTTTCTGCGGCTGGGTTTGCTGAATCGCAGCGGAAGCAGTTTGTTGTCCGCCCGCTTCTCTTAGGGTTGCTAGCAGGGCTCAGCTACGACAACGTGGAAGATCTTTTGGAGTCCCTGGAAGGGCGCATCCCACGAGTGATTGTCCGGGACACGAACATCTTGCTGTATGCCTGTGATTCAGGTTCGGAGAAGCACGCGAAGGCGCACGCGTCGATTGAGGAACTCTTTTCCGGGGCGCGGCGGGGGGCCTTCCCTGGCAGACAGGTCACTGCGTTCCCGTGTGTGATGACCAACCCCAGGCTCCCGGGGCGGCGTCTTGCATTGGAGGAAGGCACGCAGCTCGTTCAAAGTTGGTTCGATCAGCTCAATGTGCGGCTGCTCGCGTCGATTAATAGAGACGGAAATTGACTTCGAAGGGCACGATGGTCGGGACGGGCTTGCCGTTCGGACCGACGGCCGGCTTACAGCGCCAAGTCTTGAGGGTCTGGATCGTGTTTTCGTCGAGGCCCAAGCCGGGGCTCTTAATCACGCGGAGATTCGTGAGGCGACCATCGAGGTTCACGATGGCTTCGACAAGCACGATGCCGGAGTATTTCGCTTTGCGCGCCTCCTCCGAGTACGGGGGATTCGGCATGTAGAAGCAGCTCGGCAGGCCGACACCGTTTACGCCGGCGTGAAACGCTCCGCCACCCGTGCCGCCGCCTTCACCTGGGCCAAGGCCGCCACCGCTACCACTGCCGATGCCGCCGCCTTCGCCCGTGCCGATTCCGCCACCACCGCCAGGACCGTTCGACATGGTCACGCTAGCAGCGAGTGGATCACCGTAATTTGACAAGGGAGGATTCGCTACCTTCAGGTCTGGCGGCCCAAGCAGTGTCGGATCCATCGGTAACTTCGGGTCCGGGTTCTTGATCACCGCCGTTGGCGGAGTGAACTGCGTCATACTGAAGCGAGGCGCACGGCCCTTGGTTGCGGGCTGCGGAGAGCGGTCGCCTCCGCCACCACCGCCGCCAGCTTTATTCGCACCTGCGGGAAGCTTGGAAACGTACGGAGAAATGTCCAGAGGCGTGACATCAAGTGTTTTCTTGGCCGCCTTGGTCGGCGTACTCCAGGTAATGAGCAACGGTGTGACAAGCAGAGCGACCACGCCGGCGTGAACGGCCAGCGCAATGGCCTGAGTCCAGCCAAAATTCTCGTCCTTGGACCAGATGTCCTTTACTTTTACAGGGTGAATGCCCGGAGGCAGGGGCGCGGGCTTGGAGGGCCTGAAAAACTCCTTGAGGCGGTCCTTGAAGCTGCCGAAGTTTCCACCCCAATCGACTTCAAGGCGTTTGTTGACGACCTTTTTTGAAACCTTGGGCGCCGCAAGAAAGAACTTGAGGTTCTCGGCCATGCTTGAGCCGAACGAGTTCTTGGTGAACGGAACGTCGGAACGCTCGACAATCTTGACGGGGCGCTCGAAGAGGAACTGTTTGAAGTTCGACCAGAAGTCGTCCGGCAGCAGGTGGGCGGGAGTGCCGAACTCGGGCATCGCGGAATCTGGTACAGGGATAATTTCCGCAGGCTTCGACCGCTTGGGCCTGCTGACTTCGTCCGGAAGAAGGTTGATTGGTCCAGCCACCTTGTTTCCCTCGACTAACGTAGACTCGTTTAGACGCGGATTCTCCGCCGAAAGTTCGCTCAACCGTTAGGATTCGGGCAGACAGCGAAAAGGTTGCGCGGCCCCCAGCGGCTGACACGCCTTCGTCCTTTATTGTAACATACGTGGTTACACTGCTTTCCGAAGTTTCCCGCCGTACAACAGAGGTTGCTGAGCAAGCAGGGTCACCCAGGACCTAGCGGCGCAGAAGGGAAAATAACACAGCGCGTTTATGGAAGCCGAAACACTGGACCTTAAGAAGACGCTGAATCTGCCGAGGACGGATTTCCCGATGAAGGCCAGCTTGCCGCAAAACGAGCCCAAACAGCTGGCGGCCTGGCAGGAGTCGCGTCTCTACGAGCGCATTCTGAAAGCGCGCGAGAGCAAGCCATTGTTTGTGTTCCACGACGGCCCGCCTTATCCCACAGGCACGATTCACCTCGGCACGGGCTTGAACAAAATACTGAAAGATATGATCGTGAAGTCGAAGAGCATGGCCGGACATTATGCGCCATATATTCCGGGCTGGGATTGCCATGGTTTGCCGATCGAGACGCAGGTGGAAAAGGAACTGGGCGGAAAGGGTAAAGTGCCCCCGGCGGAGTTCCGCCAGCGCTGCCGCGAATACGCGCTGAAATACGTCGAACAACACAAGCGCGATTTCAAGAGACTCGGCATCTTTGCCGACTGGGATCATCCTTACTTGACCATGAGCCATCAGTACGAAGCGACCATTGCGAGCGCTTACCTCGATTTCATAGAGAAGGGGTATGTGTACCGCGGTCGCAAGCCGGTTTATTGGTGCATCTACGACAACACGGCCTTGGCGGAAGCCGAGGTCGAGTACGACGACCACACCAGCCCTTCGATCTGGGTAACGTTTAGGGTAGCCGGCGGCGGGAAAGGCGAAGCGGCGAAGATCGGGTCCGATGTAGCGGCGGTGATCTGGACAACTACACCCTGGACGATCCCGCATAACCGCGCGCTGGCATTTCATCCCGATTATCAATATGCCGTAGTGCGGACGGAAAAGGGAAAGCTGCTGCTAGCGGCGGAGCGCTTGACGGCTCTGCAGGCCGATTCCGACATCAAGCAAGCCGAGGTGTTGGGAACGTATTCGGGGCGGGATTTCGAAGGGATGAAGTTTCAACATCCGTTCCTGCCGATGGAGGTACCGGGAATTCTGGCCGATTACGTGACGCTCGATCAGGGGAGCGGGATTGTCCACACGGCGCCTGGACACGGCGCGGACGACTTTGTGTCCGGGCAGAAATACGGGCTTGAGGTTTATGCGCCGATCGATGACCGCGGCGTGTATCTAGAAGGCTTGCCCGAGTACAAAGGAAAAGATGTTTTCAGCGCGAATCCGATCATCGTGAAATTGCTCGGCGAGCGCGGGGCGCTCCTGGCGAACCACCCTTATAAGCATACCTACCCGCATTGCTGGCGCTGCCACAACCCGGTGATCTTCCGCGCGACCGAACAGTGGTTCATCAAGATGGATCAAGCCGCTCGCGGGGAGAGCAAGACATTTCGGCAAAAGGCGCTCGAGCAAATCCACACGGTGAAGTGGATTCCTTCCTGGGGCGAGGAGCGCATGTACGAAATGATCGAGCACCGTCCGGACTGGTGCATCTCGCGGCAGCGTTTCTGGGGCACCCCCATCATTGTTTTCTATTGCGATGCGTGCGGAACGCGGCTGGAAGATCTCAAGGCGCTGTGCAATGTGATTCGGTGGTTCGAAAAAGAAGGCGCGGATGCCTGGTACAAGCACACGGCGGAGGAATTGCTGCCCCCGGGCACGAAATGTCCGTGCGGGGCGGGCAGATGGCGCAAAGAAAACGACATTCTGGACGTGTGGTTCGAGTCCGGGTCATCCAACCTGGCGGTGCTGCACGGGAATGAGTGGCCGGCCGACGTGTATCTGGAAGGACCGGACCAGTATCGGGGATGGTTCCACAGTTCGCTGTTGATCGCGGTTGGAGTGAGGGACAAGGCGCCATACCGGGGGGTGGTGACGCACGGGTGGACGCTCGACGAACAGGGCCGGCCGATGTCGAAGTCGCTCGGGAACGTGGTGTTGCCGAGCGAAATCTGCGAGAAATGGGGCGCGGACCTGCTGCGGCTGTGGGTGGGCTCGCAGGAATATCAGGCCGACGTGAAGATGAGCGAGCGTGTGATGACGCAGCTCAGCGAAGCGTACCGAAAAATCCGCAACACGTTCCGGTTCGGGTTGGGAAACCTGTTTGATTTCGATCCAGCACTCCATGCTGTGGCCGGAGAGCGGATGGAAGAAATGGATCGATGGATGCTCGAGCGGACGGCGGACCTCGTAAAGCGCTGCCGCGAGTGGTACGCGTCGTACGAGTTCCATCGGGTTTACCATGCGATCCACGACTTCTGCGTGGTGAATTTGAGCGCGTTTTACTACGACGTGTTGAAGGACCGGCTCTACACGAAAGCGGCAAACAATCCTGCCCGCCGTTCCGGACAGACGGCCATCTGGAAAATCACAAGCGCGCTGGTGAGGCTTGCCGCGCCGCCGCTGACTTTCACGGCCGAAGAAATCTGGAAGTATCTGCCGAAAAGAGCGCAAGAACCGGAGAGTGTGCACACCGCACTTTTTCCGGAGGAGGCGGAATTGCGGACGGCGCTGCCAGCCGACAAGATCAACGCCTGGGAACTCCTCAGCAAGGTGCGGGGCGAGGTTCTGAAGGCACTGGAGTCGGCGCGCAACGAGAAGAAGTTGATTAACTCAAACCTGGAGGCGAGAGTTCTTCTCAATGCGGATCTCGAATTGAAGGCCAAGCTCAAGCACTACCTGGCGCAATTGCCGGGACTCTTTATCGTGTCGCAAGTCGAACTGCTCACACCGGGCGGTTCAGGTGATTTTCGTTCGGAGGTAGTGCCGGGCCTCGAGGTCACGGTGCTGCGCGCCGACGGTAAAAAGTGCGAACGCTGCTGGAACTATTCGACACACGTGGGTGAGAATTCGCGCTATCCCGGAATTTGCGAACGCTGCAGCGCGGCTGTCGCGGAAATTGAAAGGGGCAAGTCCTGATGCCTTGTCTCGTTTCACGCGGGCCGCGTATTCCCTGTGCTTCTCTCGCGAACTCATGAATTTGCCGCGCCGCCTTCGCTGGCTCTGGTTGACGCTGGCCGTTGTATTTCTGGATCGCGCGACAAAAGCGTGGATCGAATCGCGGCCGCCAGGCTTTTTCCCTTATGAAGTAGTGCCGAAATACTTCAACCTTATTTTTTCGCGCAATCCGGGAATAGCTTTCAGCTTTTTGTCCGAGGCTTCATCACCAGCCGTGCGAACGCTTCTGATCGCGGGCTCAATCATTATTATTGGGATCATGGCGTGGTTTCTTGTGGCGGGGCGCGACCTGAGCGCACTGAGCGCGGCGGGCCTGGCGTTGTTGCTGGCCGGAGCTACCGGCAACGTAACCGACCGTATGATTCACGGGGCGGTCACGGACTTTCTGCAGGTTTGGTTGCGGTTCTTGCCCTGGCAAATCTTTAATCCGTGGCCAACGTTCAATGTGGCTGACGCCGCGGTGACGATTGGCGCTCTTCTTCTGATATCTGATATATTATTTCCGAAGCAAGCGCGTGGCTAAATCTTAGAACAAAATCGTTTATCTGTAATTCGCTCCAGAGTGAGGGAAAGAGTCCATGGCTCCTCGTTTACCTGGTTGTTCGCGACGTGAATTTCTTGGCGGATTGATCGGAGCGGCTGCGGTCAGCGCGTTTCCGAATCCAGCTTTCGGCTTCGGCGGCACGGCCAAACCCGCGAATGTCTTCGTTCCGTATCAGTTTCCAAAAGATTTTGTGTGGGGCGTGGCGACAGCTTCCTACCAGATCGAAGGCGGATGGGACGTTGACGGCAAGGGCGAATCAATCTGGGATCGCTTTTCGCACACGGTGGGCAAGGTAAAGGGGGCGGATACCGGGGACGTAGCCTGTGATTCGTACCACCGGTACAAAGAAGATGTCGAACTCGGGAAGAAGCTGAATCTGAAGAGCTACCGATTTTCGATTTCCTGGCCGCGGATCCAGGCGGACGGCACCGGAAAGCCGAACCAGAAGGGGCTCGACTATTACAAACGACTCTCGGACACGCTGCTTGAAGCGAAAATCCAGCCGCTAGCGACGCTGTACCACTGGGACTTGCCGCAACCGCTCGAAGACAAGGGTGGGTGGCCGAACCGGGACATCGTTCAACCGTTCGTGGAGTATTGTGAAATCGTGACGAAAGCACTTGGCGACCGCGTAACGAACTGGTGCATTTTTAACGAGCCGTGGGTGTTCACCTTTTTAGGCTATGCGCGGGGAATGCACGCACCGGCGCTTAAAGATTTTGCCGCTACGATGAGGGCAACGCACGTGGTGAACCTCGCACAAGGGCAGGCGTTCCGCGCGATCAAGGCGGTCAATCCGAAATTCCGCGTGGGGACCGCTTACAGCATGTCGTACTGCCAACCGCTGACGTCGAGCGCGGAGGACAAAGCAGCGGCAGACCGCGCGCACGCGATCGGAAATGACTGGTTCCTGCGGACAGCGCTGAAGGGCGAGTATCCGAAGGCGTTTCCTGGTGAGAATCCGTTCGATGTGATGGGCGTGAAGCCGGGGGACATGGAATTGCTCAAAGCGCCCCTCGACTTCGTGGGAATCAATTATTACCGGCGGCAGCTGGTTTCTGCGAAGGAGGCCGGCCAAGGTGAAGATGCCATGGCTGTGAAGCGTGAAGATGGGACTGAAGGGCCGCTTACCGATTTTGCGTGGGAAGTGTGGCCCGACGGGTTCTACGACATGATCATGCAGGTCACGAGCGAATGCGATAAGCCCGTGATCGAGATTACCGAGAACGGTTGCTCGTACCTGGATTCACCGGATGTGCGCGGGCGAGTTCCCGACCAGCGGCGGATTGATTTCACGCGAGGTTACTTGAGCGCGGTAGGCCGCGCGATGAAGGATGGCGCGAACGTGCGCGGATATTATCATTGGAGTTTGCTGGATAACTTCGAATGGGCCGAAGGCTATGCGCAGCGATTCGGGCTGGTGTATGTGGATTTTCGCGACCAGCGGCGCATCATCAAGGATTCCGGTCATTGGTACGGAAAGCTCGCCGCGACAGGCAGCCTGACGTAGACAAATCCGTTTCGAAGGGCAGAAGAGCACGCAGCGCCGACCAGGAATTCACGCTAAACTCTCAGCGTGAAAGAAGCGGCGCATCTTCAATTCTCCATTTCCTCAGAAGTGGCGGGGCAGAGGCTTGACCGCGTTGTGGCAGCAAACTGCCCGGAACTATCGCGTACACGGGCACAGGAATTGATCGAAGAGGGCCTGGTGTTGCTGAATGGGAAGGCGGCCAAGGAGTCGCAGAAGGTGCGAGCCGGCGACACGATCGAGGTGGAGCTGCAGCCGCGGGCAGCGCTCATCGCAGAAGCGGAAGCCATTCCGCTGGAGGTGCTGTACGAGGACGACGACGTAATCGCGATCAACAAACCGGCCGGAATGATGGTGCATGCCGGAGCAGGTAATTCGCACGGCACGCTGGTGAACGCGCTGCTGGGCCGGGGTCAATCGCTTTCGGAAACCGGCGATCCGCTGCGGCCGGGAATCGTCCACCGCCTGGACAAGGAAACCTCGGGCATCGTGCTTGTGGCCAAAAATGATTTCGCGCATGCGAAGCTAAGCGAGGGTTTCCGGCAACGAACCATCCAGAAAACGTACGTCGCTCTCGTAGAAGGTGTTTTGAAAGAAGAGCGCGGACGAATTGAGCTGGCTATTTCGCGCGATCCGAATCGACGAACACGAATGACAGCCAAACGGGCGAACCTTCTGCCCAGTGCGCGAGCAGCGCGGACGGACTGGCGGGTACTCGCGCGTATCGATTCGACGACGCTTCTGGAAGCGCAGCTTCACACAGGACGCACGCACCAGATCCGGGTCCACTTTTCGGAATTGCGCCATCCCGTTGTGGGCGACACGCTCTACGGAGCGCGAGGGCAGTTGCATGTCGGGCGGACGACTCTTCCAGCACTTGGCCGCAACTTTCTGCACGCGGTCAAGCTTGCTTTTGCGCAGCCATACACAGGCCGCGTCATCCAGTTACAGGCGCCTCTACCCGCAACGCTGCAGGGATACCTGCACAGGCTGGCGACCGCAGCGGGCGAAGAAGTGGGGCGAATTGACGCTGCACTGGCCGGCTTCTTATAATCAAGGCACATGCGAAAGAAACTGTTGGCTTTGATTTTCGCGCTGCTGTTTTGCGGGATCCACGTCCTTTTTGCCCAACAGCAGAATCCGCCTGCACCCGTTCCTACCCCGCCATCGCCGGCAGCCCCTCAGGAACAGCAAGAAATGCAGAAGGGACCCACGATCAAGGTCCCTGTAAACCTGGTGGACGTGCTTTTTACGGTGCTGAACCGGCGCAACAAGCTCGTTTCGGACCTGGAGCAGAAGGACTTTCGCGTACTGGATGACAACATACCCCAGGACATCCGCTATTTCAGTAAGCAGAGCGATTTGCCGCTTCGCATCGGAATGTTGCTCGATACCTCGAATAGCATCCGCGAACGCCTCAAGTTCGAGCAGGATGCCGCGAACAATTTTTTGTTCAGCGTGCTGCGGCACAACAAGGACGAGGCGTTCGTGATGACGTTCGACGACGAGCCTGAAATCGTTCAGGCGTTCACAGGCGACACGGGAGCGTTGCGCGACAAGATTCTGCGGACGCGCGCGGGAGGCGGCACGGCGGTCTACGACGCCATTTTTGAAGCTTGCGCTAAGGAGTTGAGCCACCCGCCGAGGCCACCTGGCGATCAGCCGGATGTGGTGCGGCGTGTGATGATTCTGATTAGCGACGGCGAAGACAACCTTTCGACGCACACGCGAGCGGAAGCGATCGAGATGGCCCAGCGAACGAGCGTGGTCATCTACACCATTAGCACCAGCACGCAATGGGTCACGCTCGATGATCCGAGCAAGGAAAGAACCGGGAACCGCAAGTATCACCTCACAGAGGGCGACAAGGTTTTGCAGGATCTGGCCGACGAAACGGGCGGGCGTTCGTTCTATCCGTATCATGTGGACGATCTGGACCAGTCGTTTCAGGACATCGGCGAGGAACTGCGGAATCAGTATTCACTGGCCTACAATCCTGCAAATCACCAGTTGGACGGGCGCTATCACAAGATCAAGATCGAGATACCCGGGGAGAAGGGGTACCAGGTGAGGGCGCGGCGGGGCTACTACGCGCGGGTCAGCCAGGACACAACGACGGCGAAGCCGACCGGGACGAAGTAATGGAAGAGTGCGCAGCGCGGAAGGGCGCCGCAAGGATGTCACACGCCTCCTGGTGTGATCGGACAGTGGGATCACTCGTTCGCAGCGGGTCCGCGATGACGGGCAGGTCAGCGGCACTCTTACCGGCTCAGGGTAACCACGGCTGCGCCGCCACTGCCCTCACGAAGATGGGGCGAAATCACTTGGATTCGTCGTGGAGGAGGACGGCGTCGGACTCGGTTTGTCCGCATTCCATGGCGATTTTTGAGCCGTCGGGGGAGAAGGCGTAACGGAAGGTGCGATTGGTTTTGAAGTGGGTTAGCTGCCGGTGGGGCTTTCCATCCAGGGGCTGGAGCCACAAATTGTCGACACCCTTTTCGCGGACGACATACACAATGCCCTTGCCGTCGGGAGTGAAGACAAGCTGTTCAGGCAAGGCGCGCTGGTCAATATCGCTGTAAGCCATTTTCTGGGTCTCGACGTTGTCGATACGAAGCATCAGCTTGTGATCGAGCTCCCTGACCTCAAACGAAGCGATCTCTTTGCCATCCGGAGAGAGGGCGAATAGTCCGACGCCCGTTTTCACGATGGTTTCGGGTGAGCCGCCGTCGATCGATACGCGCTTGACGTAGCGATTGTCGTGGTTGTCGACGAAATAGACCCAAGCCGGGTCTTTCGAGCAAGCGGGCTCCTGATCATTCAGTCCGGACGTGAGTTGCTTTTGATTGGTGCCGTTAAGATCCATGCGCCAAAGGTTCGCGGAAGCACCGCTGCTGCGGCCGATTTGACGAAAGACAATGTATTGCCCGCCCCCGCACAGGGCGACCATGTCGGATATGCGTTTCGTGTCGGAATACAGCGTAGTTTCTTCGCCGCTCGCAGAGACGGCCCTGAGCATGCCTCCCTGAGGAAGAAGCAGGCGGCCGTCAGCCATCCAAGTCCATTGCCACGGAGGTATGCGCGACTGGAGGGGAACGGTGTGAAGCTGTTCAGGATCGCTAGCGGGGGCGATGCTCAGATCAAAGCGCAACTTGCTCTGAATGGCAACGATGGTCTTGCCGTCTTTTGCGACACCCAGCTTTCCGTAGTCGTTGGTGTCGGCCGTGATGGGACGGTAGTCCCCTGCGGGGTAGGTCACATAGCCGATCTGCGCCTGCAGGCGGCCCGCTTCGATTTGCGAAGAGGTGGTGATGAGCGCTCTGCCGCTGGGCATCCAAGCGGAAGCGTAGTAAAGACGATCGGGCGAGACGGCGGCAATGCGTTCCTCTCCCGTGGCCGCATCGACAGCGAGGTAGCCGCCTAGAGTGTCTCTGGAAGGCTGGGCGATGGGGATGACGATGGTTTTTCCGTCGGGCGACCAAGAGGGGACGGCGCTATCCGTTGCTAGCGGGTGTCCGCTGAAGATGGATTTTTCGATGGTGCCATCGCTCTTGGCGAGCAGCAGGTCCCAGGTGGGGGCGCTGTGAAGCTGCCGGAGAAATACGAAATGCTGGCCGTCAGGTGCAAAGCTGATGGGACTGTCCACGTCCTTGATCAGGACGTGAGGCTCGCCGCCGAGAACGGTCGCGCTGTAGAGTTGTGAATACTCTTCTTCGGACTCTTCCCGGCGCACAAAATAGATGTAGTTGCCGTCAGGCGAAAAGGTCAGACCATCGTAGCGCGTGGCAGCCGGGGCCACAATTTCCTTGTTCGTGCCGGTCGCGACGTGGCGGAGCCAAAGGGATTGCAGGCCGTTCTCTTCGAGGGCCTGGAGGAGGTATTTGCCGTCAGGCGAAATGGCAGCCTGGGAAATGTGTCCGTTGTTCGAAACATTTTCAATGCTGAATTTCTCGAAGGGGGCGTGGATTTGCTTTGTTGTCTTCGGATTGTTTTGGCCATTCTGGACGAGTGAGAACAGACGGTAGCCGGCCGCGGCGAGCAAAACCAGGATTCCCAGGATCAAACCTGTGCCGAACTTTCTTTGCTTGAGCGGCCCCGCTGCGGCCACAGCGCTGCGGGCTTGGACTGGCCGGCTGACTGATGATGCCGGTGTGGAAGAGCCGCTCTCGGGCACGGCCACACCGCCGCTGGCAGCGCGAGTGACGGCCACGGCGGGGTCCGAGGGAGCGCGGCTGGGCTCGAGTTCGCGGAGCAGGCGCTTGAGGTCGGTGCGCAGTTCGGCGGCAACCTGATAGCGTAGGTCGCGGTCCTTTTCGAGGAGCTTGTTGAGGATGCGTTCGAGTTCCGGGGGAATGTTGCTGTTGAGTTTGATGGGCGAGACCGGAGAACTGTGGAGGATATTTCCGAAGATCACGGCGGAAGTGCCGCCGGGAAAGGGATGGGAGCCAGTGGTCATCTGGTAGAGCACCGAGCCAAGAGAGAAAAGGTCACTGCGGGCGTCGAGCGCTTCGCCGCGAGCCTGCTCGGGTGACATATAAGCAACTGTGCCGACGGTGGTGCCAGGGCTCGTGAGAAAAGATTCCCTAGACTCCGTGAGTGTTTCGCCTTCGATTCCGCGGTCAGGCTTGACCAGCTTGGCGAGGCCGAAATCGAGAATCTTGGCGTTGCCGCGTTCGGTAAGAAAAATGTTGGCGGGCTTGATATCGCGATGGATGATGCCCTTCTTGTGAGCGGCGTCGAGTGCGTCGGAGACTTCGATGCCGATGCTTAATGAGCGGGTCAAAGGCGGAAGGCCGCCGGCGAGCGCCTTCTCGAGTGATTCGCCCTCGAGCAGCTCCATGACCAGAAAGGTCTGGCCTTCGTGCTCTTCAATCGCGTGGATGGTACAGATACCGGGATGGTTAAGAGCGGAAGCGGCGCGAGCCTCGCGCAAAAAGCGGTCGAGGGCGGCTTCGTCGCGCGTTGCGGGTTCCTGGAGAAACTTCAAAGCCACGCGGCGGCCGAGTTTCGTGTCCTCGGCCTCGTAGACCAGTCCCATGCCCCCGGAGCCCAATGGGCGCAGGATTCGGTAATGGAGGATTGTCTGGTTGATCATCGAGCCTGAATGCCGCACGGGGCAAACACTTAGCGATACTAGCCAAGCGCCAGGCGATGGTCAATGCGAGGTTTTGGGATGCTCAGCCCTTGGGGGCGTAATAACCTTTGCGAGCGAGGACCTTGTAGTCGTGATTATTGGCGTCGACGCGGATCTTGCGGAACTTTCCGTCCTTGGCGGTATTGGTCGGGTAGTAGCCGAGAGTGTACTGGCTGCGCAGTTCTTCTGAGATCTGGTCGAAGGCCTCTTCGAGCTTCTTTTCTGAGTTGACGATGATGAGGCGCCCGCCGGTTTCGTCGGTCAGACGCCGGGCAACACCTACGTTGCCGCCAAAACGGGGGTCGGCTACGAGAAGCAGGTGGATCACGGTATCGGTGCGCTGCGCGGCTTCGATGGCTTCTTCGAGCCGGACCTTGCTGCCCTCGTCCTGGGCGTCGGTAACGATGACGATGGCTTTGCGGCCAGCTTCGCCGTTCAGTTTGTCGCCGCAGGCGAGGTAGATGGCGTCGTAGAGTGCCGTGCCCGTCATGTTGCCGCCGACCGGACCAGGGTTTCCGGCGATGTAGCCACCGCCGGGGGTGTTGATGCGGGCCTTGTTGATGGCGCGGTCGAGAATGCTGCGGTCGTCGGTAAAGTCAGCGAGGAGATCCACGTCGGTATCGAAGGAGATAATCAAGGCCTCGTCGCCCTTGCGCAAGACCCGGTGAAGGAAACGGGCGCCGGCATCCTGAATCGCGCCGAGCATGTTCTGCTCGCTGCCGGAAGTGTCGAGCAAAAGTCCGAGTGTGATAGGAAGAGCCATTTCCTTGGAGAAGAAGGAAATCTTTTCTTCGTGGCCGTCCTCGGTGACCTTGAAGTCGTCCTGCTTGAGGTCGGTGACGATGCGCTTATTTTTGTCGCGGACGGTGGCGAAAAGGTTGACGAGGTTAACTTCGGCCTTGATCGTCGGCGCCTGAGCGGGCGCCTTTGGTTCTTGCGCCTTTGGCAAGGCCGGGACCAATAGAGAGAAGGAGAGGCTCCAGACGAGAGTGCGCGTGAGGGTTTTGCTCGAAGTTTGCATCGTCTTTCCGAAATTCACAATTTCCCGGTATCCTTAGTCGAGGTCCTGGCCCGGCAGGTGAACCGCCCTGTTCCGGCACGCATCGCTCGTCGTGGGTGGTTGCTTCAAAGTTCGATGCAACTCGATGGCCCGCGGGATGCGTCGTAGGAGTCTGCCGTGAAGCGTGCGCCCAAGCCTGACTGGGAAAGTGTGGCCTGATGACTTTGAAATGTCCACGAAAAATCGCTTACGGCATTGCCGGTACGCTACTTGCGCTTCTGGCGGGTGCGGTCCCGGCGCAGGAACCGAACGTGCCGCAGGATAAGCCTGCCACTCCGCCGCCATCCGCAGACAAGGCAAGTATCCCTCAGGGACAAGCGCCGATTCGAGTGACTACGAACACGGTGGTGGTACCGGTAACGGTGAAAGACCGCAACGGCAACCTGGTTGCGGATTTGAGGAAAGACGAGTTCCGGATCTTTGAGGACAATGTCGAGCAGCAGATCGTTAGCTTCTCGGTGGAGGTATACCCACTCTCGATGGTGGTGCTGATCGATAACGACCTGGGGAAGAAGGACGCGGACCAGGTAGAGCCGAGCCTAGTGTCGATCATCGGCGGGCTAAGCAATAGCGATGAAGCGTTCATCTGCCGATTTGACCAGTTTTTCCACGAAGGCCGGGGTTTTACGAAAGACCAGGACAAGTTGACGACTGAGCTCCGGAGGATGCAACTCGACACGAGCGCCTCTCGTGGGACTGGGCCCTCCGGGGATCCCTTCAACTCCGGTCCGACGATTAATGGCGCGCCTGCTCCCGGAGCGCCTCAGATCAACGATCCGTCGCTGCGTGCGATCAAGGGCCAGCCGACGAAGGCGCTGGATGATGCGGTGTATAACGGGGCCATGCTGATGAAGGACCGCGACCCGCTCAAGCGGCGGAAGGTGATCTTGCTGATTTCCGACGGGCAGAATGGCGCAAAATTCAACACCCACAAGTACGATGAGGTACGCGCGGAGCTGCTCCGGCAGGGGATTGCGGTTTACAGCGTAGCGACGGGCAGTTCTTACTTCGAACGCAAGTTCAACCGCCTGGTCAACTACTCGCACGATACCGGGGGCGACATCTTCTACGGCGTAAAGCAAAGCAGTTTTTCTGAGTTCTATTCCCAGATTACCGAAGAAGCGCGAAATCAGTACACGCTCACTTTCTCGCCCAAGGGGGACCGCAAACTTGACTACCACCCGATCGAGGTTCGTGTGCGTCGGGAAGGGTTGACGGTGCTCGCGCGCGAGGGCTATTACGGCGGCACGCCGAACTCGGAATGACCGTTTTGGTCTCCACGCGCATTTTCCTGCGGAATTGTCTTGACAGTGACAACGCCTGCTCGTATACGGGAAACAGTGGGCAGGAATGGACGCGGTAAGCCTTCCTCGCCCGGGCAACGAACGTCATGAAGGAGAAAGGTTAATGGCTAAAAAGGCGAAGAAGGCAGCTAAGAAGGCTCCGAAGAAAGCGATGATGAAGTAAACCAGCCCCTCAGAGTTCGAGAATAGGGCGCTTCGATCCCGTCGAGGCGCCCTTTGTGTTTTTGAGGCAAGGGCGCATGATCTCAAGATTGGCCGAGGGCTTCTTCGTGGGCGGGGCAAATGAGCTTGTAGGCGCAACCGCGGCAAGAAAAGCCGGGCCTTGGGGGGAACTCTTTGGCGCGGATGTCCGCGGCCGTTTCCTGGATGATTTTTTCGGCCTGGTCAATCTGCTTCGAATCACGCGCGGTGACCTGAGTCTCGTTGTTCTGGAGGTAGTGAAATACCAGGCGAACGGGATTCCATTCGAAGATTTCCTTCGCGGCGAGCGCGTAGATGCTCAGTTGCAGGCTCTTGCGGGCATCCGCATCTTTTTTGGGCTTGCCGGTCTTATAGTCGACAATTTCGACTTCATTGCGGCCGAGGGCGTTGACCTGGTCCATGCGGCCGATCAGGATCACATCGTTTTCGAGGGGTAGCTCGAAGCCTTTCTCCTGCTCCAGGATGTTGGGAGGCGCGACGAGCATGGAGGCGTGGAAGGCTTTCAGCTGCTCAAGGCCGTCCTTCTTATATTCCGCTTCCTGATAATCGTCTTCGTAGCCGGCGCTGCTCCATTCGGTTTCATAGATGCGCTGCACTTCTTCGAAGGGGAGCTTCACGCCTTTTCTGAGCTGTTCAACGAAGCGTCTGATGGTGGTGTGCATGACGCTGCCAAAGCTGAGGGTCGCACGCGGGCCTTCCTTGAGGGACCACAGGTAGCTGAAGGCGTACTGCTGGGGGCACTTGCGGTAAGTGTCGATGGCAGAAGAGCTGAGTTTGAGCGGCTCCGCGGTGGGGGGATGATACTGCTCGGCCCAGGATGCGATGCGCGAGAAGATTTTCGGAGGCTCCTCGGTTGAAGGGAAGAGCTCTGGACTTGCCGGCTGATGGTCGTTCCTCCGGGCGCTTTCGGGCTTTTTGACCTTGGGCGCAAGTTGCAGCAGGTCGCGCCGCTTCACGGCGGGTTCCATGACGAGGTCCTCGATGAAGACAGGGACCTTGCTCTTTTTTTCGGAGACCGTAGTGATGGTGAGACGGTCTTCGGCGCGCGTGAGAGCGACGTAGAACAAGCGGCGCTCTTCCTGGATGTGGAAGTCGCCTTGAGGTAGTTCTTCTTTCATCAGGCGGACGGGGAATTCGAAAAGGGGCGAGCGCTCCCGGGCGGGGAACGCGTTGGAGTTCACGCGAAGCAAAAAGACTTGGGGGAATTCCAGGCCCTTGGCGCCGTGAACGGTCATCAGTTGGACGGCATCGCCCGGTGCATCGTCTTCGAGGGAGAGGGTGCCGCCAGCCTGCTCGAAGTAGTCCAGGTATTCGACAAATTCCGCCAAACCGCGGGTTTCGCTCTTTGGTTCCCAGTCCTTGACGAACTGGAGGAGCTGGTTCACGTACTTGCGATCCTGCGGGCCGGCGCGCTGCGGAACTTCGAGCCATTCCACGAGATCGGACAGGATTTCGTGGGCGGTGCGGCGCTTCAGGGTTTTGCGCTGGTTACTTAGAAATTCGAGCAGGTCCTCGGTGGCGCTGGGCGATGGATCGAAGGGGAGAACGCCTTGCGGAGCCTGGAGCAGGCCATAAAGCGAGGTGCCACGTTTCTTGGCAGCGCGTTCGGCGAGGCGCACGAAGTCTTCGGGCTTGAAGTGCCACGCCGGGGCCGAGAGGACGCGGGCGCAGGAAATGTCGTCGTACGGTTTCGCAATCAGCGAGAGATAGGCGAGCACGTCGCGGACCAGCGGATGCTCGAGGATCGAAAGCCTGGTGATGACGAAGGGTATTTTGCGCGCAGACAGTTCTTCAACAAGAAAGTCGCGATGCGCATGTTGGCGGTAGAGGACGGCAAAATGCCGCCAGCGACGTCCGGCCTTGTGTAGGCGCTCGAGTTCGTCGGCAACCCAAGATGCTTCGGCTTCGGGAGATTCAAGTTCGACGATGCGGATTCTTTCGCCTTCGGGCTTGTTGGGCTGCAGGATTTTCTTAGGAAACTCGGGGCTGATTTCGTTCATACCGATGGACTGCGTGGCGACGCGGAGGATGTTGGGCGTCGAGCGGTAATTCTCGGTGAGAGCGACGCGGTAGGGCGTAGAATCCTGGCCCTCTTGCCAACCGGTGAAACGCTCGAGGAACAGCTTGAAGCTACCGAAAGAAGCGCCGCGAAAACGGTAAATGGCCTGATCGTTGTCGCCGACGACAACGATGTTGCGAGAATCGCCGCAAAGAAGATTCAGGAGTTCGAGCTGGGCGATGTTGGTGTCTTGAAATTCGTCGACGAGGATATGCTTGAAGCGCTGCTGGAGGCGCCTGCGGCGCGCGGCATCGTTTTTCAGGAGCGCGACCGTCTCTGAGATGAGGCCGTTAATGGCCACGGAGCGCTTTTCGCAAAGGATTTCCTCGCTGGCGCGATAGGCTCGGGCGATTTCCTGCTGCAGGGCGACGTGTTCGGCGCGCTCCTTCGAGGTGTCTTCGTCGAGCGCACTTTTGTCGGCTTCGAACTCGGCAGCGAGCGTGTCGGCGAAGGCCTGGTAGTCTTCGCTCGAAACCAGCTCATCCTGGCAGCGGGAGAAAAAGGCGATGAAGTCGTTCAGGAATTGTCCGGGCTCGGCGAGGCGACGGTATTTCTCGAGTTTGAGGCGGGCGAGGTTGCGGCGTAACAATATCCAGTGGTCAACGGATTCCAGTGCTAGGCGATTTGGGCCTGCTTCTTTAAGCAGCATTTCGCAGAAGGAGTGGAAGGTAGCAAGCGTGACGTCCTTCGCGCGTTCAGCGACGGCTCTCACGACGCGGGCTTTCATTTCGCCGGCAGCTTTCTTCGTGAAGGTGAGGCCCAGGATGTTTTCGCCGAGGAGGGAAGGGTCGGATTCGAGGAGGTGACGGATACGCTCTGTGATGACGCGGGTCTTGCCGGTACCCGCCCCGGCGATAACAAGAAGGGGGCCGTCGCCGTGGGTGATGGCGCGGCGCTGGGATTCGTTCGGCTTCGGCCCGCCCGTCTCGGGCAGCCCCATTTCAAAGAGTGTGGCCATGACTTAACGAGGGTAGCGCGTTTTGGGGCGAAGAGGAAGCGAAAGACGCCTCGGCGTTTGCTGCGAATTGGCGCGCTGCAGCGCTCGGATCAAGCCCGCGTACTGCAGGCAGGCCAACGCCAAGCGAGCGACTAGCGCTGGGAGGCCTGGCCGGAGGCGACTCTGGCGTTGAATTCGGCGGATTTTTTGCGAGGCACGGTGAGGGCCGTCCACTTGCCGGATTGCGCGGCGAAATGCTTTGCGAGGAAGGCGATCTGGCCCATGTGATAGAAGTAGTGGCCCATCTGACGGTTGATGGCTTGCATCACGGAATGGGGTTCCGTGCGGATTGTTACGGTGCAACTGAGGTCCGCGTCAGTTAAAGGTTCGAGGGCCTCAAACAAATATTTCCAGCCTTGCTCCCACAACGCAAGCAGTTCCGCGCGGGTTTTCGGCGGCTCCTCGAACTCGGAATCACGATTGCGGTCGGGCTTCTCACCATCAGTGGTCAGGAAACTGGTCCAGCGCGAGCGCATGTTTCCGGCCATGTGCTTCACGATGATGGCGATGGAGTTCGATTCCGTGTCGAGGATAGTGAAGAGGCCCTCGTCGGGGCATTGCTCGATGGCGCGCTCGGCGAGCTTCTTGTAGTAGCGGAAGAGATCGAGCGAGTCTTTGAGGTAAGAAGCGGTGAGTTGGTGTGCCATCCCGGAATTTTCGCGCGCGGGGAAGGGGCAAGGCAAGCAAAGGAGGGCAATGGGCAGGGGGTCAAAATGGATTTGCTTTTTCTTCGCCTGCATGCTACCTTCTCCGGCTGCCCGTTTGCCGTCTGCCACGTCTAACGCAGGAGTTTCGTCCCCGAATACCAGCAAGGAGAAAAACCTATGAGAATAGGCCAAGCAATGCTCGGCGAATTTGATCAGGAGATGGAAAACACCAGGAAAGTGCTCGAGCGCGTTCCTGAGGACAAGTGGAATTGGAAACCACACGACAAGTCTGGAACCGTTGGCTGGCTAGCCGGGCATATCGCGACATTGCCGGGTTGGGCAGCGATGACGATTCAAACGGAAGAACTCGATTATGCTCCGGTCGATGGCCCTTCCTACCAGCCACCGAAAACGGACAACCGCAAGGAGCTGCTGGAAGTCTTTGAGAAAAATGTTGCGGAGACACGCGCGGCGCTCGGCAGCGTGAGTGATGAGGAAATGATGAAGAATTGGACGCTTCTGGCCGGCGGGCAGAAGGTTTTTGCGATGCCACGGGTGGCCTGCATCCGCGGAATGGTGTTCAACCATTTGATCCATCACCGGGCGCAGTTGACCGTGTATTTCCGCTTGCTGAACGTTGCGGTGCCGGGTTTGTACGGGCCGAGCGCCGATGAAATGGCGCCGCCCGCGGCGAAGGCATCGACAAGCAGTTAGCGAGATCCCGACCGGAGCGGCTGACGTCGACAAGCGGGCGTAACCTTGCCGCCGATAGCGTGCGTGGCATCCGCATAGGGATTCCCCTACCTCTGCGGCCAAAGGAAAAAAAGACCGGCACGAGCGCGCCTAGAGGGCCAAAGGTAAGGGTGTGCCATGGACAAGCGTGGCCGCTATGAAGCGTTATAATTGTTGTCTGGAGGTGAGCCGTGGAAACCCCTGTGATTCTATCGGCGGTGCGCACTCCTATCGGCAAGTTCCAAGGGGGACTGGCGGGTTTCAGCGCGCCCGAGTTGGGCGGCAAGGTTGTGGCAGAGGCGATTCGCCGCGCAGGCCTCGAGGCGAAACAGATTGACGAAGCGATTCTTGGCAACGTGATCCAGGCGGGGCTTGGCCAGAATCCGGCGAGGCAAGCGGCGTTGAAGGGCGGCTGCGATGCGCGGGTCGCCGCAATGACGATCAATAAGGTGTGCGGATCGGGACTCAAGGCCGTCGGGCTGGCAGCGCAGGCTGTGCAGTTGGGCGAAGACGAGATTGTGGTGGCGGGCGGCATGGAATCCATGTCGAATTGCCCGTACTTGCTGCCGACGGCGCGAACCGGTTACCGGATCGGGGACCAGAGGGTGGTCGACGCAATGATCTGGGACGGACTGTGGGACGCATACGAAAATTTTCACATGGGGATGACCGGCGAGCTGGTGGCAGAAAAATACGGAATCACGCGCGAGGAGCAGGACAAGTTCGCGTTCGAAAGCCACCAGAAAGCCGTTCGCGCGCGGAAGTCGTGTTTCTTCGAATTGCAGATTCTGCCCGTTGAAGTGCCGCAGAAAAAAGGGGAAGCGCTGGTGATCAAGTACGACGAGTCGCCGCGCGAAGACACGACGCTCGAAGCGCTCGCGAAGCTAAAACCGGCGTTCAAGAAGGATGGCACGGTGACGGCAGGGAACGCACCGGGCACCAACGACGGAGCGGCGGCGCTGGTGGTGACGAGTGAACGCCTTGCGGAGAACCTCGGTAAGCAGCCGATGGCGCGGATCGTCGCGCAGGCCGTCAGTGGAGTCGAACCGAAATGGGTGATGATGGCTCCGGTCGATGCCGTAGAGAAGCTTCTAAAGAAGACGGGGTGGGACCGCGACAAGGACGTGGACCTGGTGGAGTTGAACGAAGCGTTTTCGGTTGCGGCGATCGCCGTGACGAAGCGGTTGCGGCTGAATCCCGAGAAAGTGAACGTGAACGGTGGCGCAGTGGCGCTGGGACACCCGATCGGAGCCTCCGGGGCACGTATTCTGGTCACACTGCTATATGAGCTCGAGCGGCGCCATTTGAACCGTGGGATTGCCGCCCTATGCCTTGGAGGGGGGAACGCTGTAGCAGTTGCGGTCGAGAGGAATTAGGACGACGAAGTAAAGCGTTTGCGAAGGTAGACCCGAGGGGAACATCGCAACGTTGCCCGTGCGGTGCTAAGGTGCCGACGAAACTTTCGGACAGGGAGCACGTTTGCACGAAGTGCGATCTCCTCACCACTCGTGACCGCCTTCAAGCGGGGGAGTAAGTCACGAAACAACAGATTAGGGGTGTCTGTCTGGAGATTGTTCCCGCGGCGCCTGAGGGTCATTCACCGCGGGAACAGGGCGGGTCACCTCCAGAAAGCCAGGCGGCTACTCTTCGTCGCCGTCCTGCTCGGCCGCGACGGGCGTGAGCGTGCCGAACAGGCAATGAGTCTCGCCGTCGATTCCGGCGGTGAAATACAACGTGGTGGACGGACCCGCGCCGTCCTTGGTGTTGCCGTTTCCGAAGGTCAGCGACCACAGCCCGTCGATCGTGACCAGCGAATTGTCGGGCTTCTGCATGAAGCCGATGAATTGGCGGGTGAAGCCGTTGAACGCGGCGATCCAACCGCTGCCAAAATTGCCAACCAGAATGGTGTTGCTGAACTCGCCGAAATCGCGCGGAGTCCAGACCACTCCCCAAGGAGCATTCATCCAATCACCATGCTGGAGGCGTCCTTCGAGTCTCCCCGAGGGGCTGTAGATGTCCACATAGCCAAGCCCGTCGCCCGGCACGTCGTCGTGCCGAGCCGGGTCCTGCTTGGCAGAGGTGACAAACAAGCTGCCGCCGATGTTCTGAATGTTGAAAGGAGCGAACCCTGGGGGGATGGTTTCGTCGTCGAAGGCATCTTCGCTAAAATTAACGCCATATTCGCCGAAATGAACGCGATGGAAGTGGGTGTCGTAGACCTCGACGCGGGCCGCGCGGAAGTTAGTGACATAGAGATAGCGAACGCCCTTGATGTCGGCGGTTGTCGCCCCCTTATAAACGGCGCCGTTGGGTGAACCGTTTTCGGAGTTATCCACTTCGAGCACAACGTTGATTGAGGGAGGTTTCCCGCCGGCGGGGATATTGTCGGCTGGATGCCAGCCGGAGATCGTGCCGTCTTCCGTCACGAAAATGAAAAAGGCGGGGTTGGTCGCCGGTGTTCCTTTATCGAGAATAAAGTCGGTGGGGCTGCCGTTGAAAACGATCCCGGTGGGCGCGGCGAGCGTGCCAGGTGAGAATCCGCAGATTCTGGCAAGGAGAGTTCATGCGACGAAACGGCGGCGCCTGAATTTGCCAGGCCACGGTCGTTCCGAAGGGCCTTGAGGTAGATGTTGATTCCGCGGTCGGAGGAGAAACTCAGGTCCACGTGGAGCTCGGTGGGCTGATAGCCCTTGGCGCGCGCTGAGCAGCGCGCTGTTCAGGAGGGTTAAAGTCCCTCTGGCGCTCAAATGAGGGGTGCCATATCCAAAAGCGGGGTTCATAGCCTCGCTGGCCGG
>Ga0306926_10000714_pt1 | contig 31708 bp, 28 predicted proteins | sample flu12Cox44000178_FD_203759 | JGI IMG/M metagenome (GOLD analysis project Ga0306926, IMG submission 203759) | Lab enrichment of tropical soil microbial communities from Luquillo Experimental Forest, Puerto Rico - flux8day.12C.oxic.44.000.178 (v2)... | ecosystem: Environmental > Terrestrial >...
GACGAAGGGGTCGCAGTTGTAGTTGGTGGTGTGGTCGGTGGATAGACTGACCTTGACGCCCGCCTCCAGCAACTCGCCGAGCTGGATCACCCCGACGCTGGACGGACGGCGCGCCTCGCCGACGGGCGCCGTCGAATAGCTCACGCCGCGCGTCTTGAGAATCTGGCGATCTTCGGGCGTGGTGAGCAACGGATGCACGAGTTGTACGTCGGAGCCAAGGAGTCCGGCCTCCTCGAGCAGCTTGATCGGGCTCGGGCCGGAGGTGTGCAGCGTGATTGGGAGTCCGAGCGCACGCGCGCCGCCCCAGTCCTGCTTCGCCATATCGATCGTGAGCGTCCCGCGCGTCGCGCCGCCGATGCTCATTGCGCCGACGTTGCGCGAGCAGATGCCGAGCGTGAGCAGACCGTCTCCGGGCATCCAGTCGCGTTTCACGCGGGCAAGGCCGGCCATGTCCATCGGCTGATTATCAGGCATGCCCTGCGCGGGACCGTAGGCAAAGCGTCCGCGAATCCCTGCGTCGCGCATGGCGGAGAGCTCGGCGTCGGCGTGATCCGGACTCCTGACGTTGTGCGCCCAGTTGTGCACCGTCGTCACGCCGGCGCTCAACGCTTCGGCGATCCCGAGCGAGACGCTGCGGTAGCTGTCCTCGGGCGTGTATAGCTGGCCGAGGCGGAAGCTCACGGGGAAGTAACCCAGCGCGTCGACATCGGCCCTGACAAATGGCCGCAGGAAGCTCGTCCAAAGGTGCCAGTGGGTGTCGACGAACCCCGGCATGCAGATCATATCGCGGGCCTCGATGATCTGCGCGTTCGCCGCATCGATCCGTGGCGCCACTGCGACGATCGCGCCATCGCGCACATGCACGTCGCCGGCTGCGAAATCGCCGATGCTGGGGTCCATGGTCAGCACGCTGGCGCCGCGGACGACGAACTCGCGGCGCGGCGGCAGCGAAGCGCCCGGCGCCGCGGCAGATCGCGGGGCCGCCTGCTGGCCGAAAGCCTCACCCGATGCGACAGCCAGAACACCCAGCGCGATCGCCCCCTCCAGCATCGTGCGCCGGCTTAGCCGAGTGTGCGTCATGTTGGACCTCCCTGTCGCCTTGTAGAATTATCATCAGCATAGTGTGGACACGCGTGACTTGGCCAGCGCGCGATGTCGACAGGACTGCGAGGTGACCGGATCGAGCGCGATCACTGGTTTTGCTCGGGAAACTGCGCTTGAATTCGTGCGGCGGATTGACCCGCCGACCCATCCCGGAGCCGCTCAATGGCAATGAGTTTTCGGCAGATCATCGACAAGGCCGTCAAGGACAAGCGGTTTCTGGTCGTTCCCGGCGCGCATGACGCGCTGAGCGCGCGGCTCATCCAGGCGATCGGCTTCGAGACCTATTTCATCGGCGGCTTTCCGGCGGTGGGCGCGCGCTACGGCGTTCCGGACATCGGGCTCAAGGGCTTCGGCGAAATCTCGGCGGCCGTGCGCGACATCATGTCGGCCTGCGACCTGCCGGTGTTCGTCGACGGCGACGACGGCTACGGCGACGTCAAGAACGTGGTGCACACGGTGCAGACCTACGAACGCATGGGCGTGAGCGCCATTCTGATCGAGGACCAGCAGTGGCCCAAGCGCTGCGGGCACATGGCCGGCAAGAAGGTCGTTCCCGCGGAGCTGGCGGAGGCGAAGATCCGCGCGGCCTGCGCCGAGCGGCTGAACCCGGAGACCTGGATTTTGGCGCGCACCGACGCGCGCGCGGTCTACGACCTCGACGAAGCCATGCGCCGGGCCGAGCGCTACCTCCGCGCCGGCGCCGACGGCATCTTCATCGAGGCGCCGCGCAGCATCGACGAGCTCAAGCGCATCGGACGCGCCTTCGACGTGCCGCAGATCTGCAATCCGTTGGTCGGAGGCCACACGCCGATCCTGAGCATGCAGGAACTGGGCGAGCTCGGCTTCAACGCCGCGGTGCTGGGCCTCGACACGCTGATGCATGCGGCCAAGGCGATCGAGGCGGTGCTGCTCGACATGAAGTCCGGCAAGTTCGCCCGCCGCAATGACGGCATGGACTTCGAGGCGTACAAGAAGGTGGTCGGCTACGACAAATGGGAGAGCGTGGACGACCGTTTCGCCCCTGCCGCTCGTACCTCTCCCAAAAGCTAACCGCCCGCTGCCGATTGAAGGCGGGCCTACGCGGCGGGCGTGACTCGTCGATATCGCGCTGCCCGGCTTATCAGGCTTCTGCGTGACTTAAATGATGATCAGCCGAGAGCTGCCACGTCCGCGCTGAGTCAACGATCGAGTGTAGCGCGGGTCTTCGTGCGGGCATGCACGACATGAGTGAGCCTGACCATAGCCGCTCGAATAGGAGAACTGGTCAAGACCCTGCGTGCATTGAGACGGGCGGCCAAGTAAGCCGTCATCATAACCTGCTTCCCAGCTTTCTAGGTCGACGATCATTTGCTCCCCCTTATCGAGCACATGATTGAATCTGATCATGGTGGCGAAATTCCTGCCTTCCTGTTGCGGTCGAGTCACAGTGGGCTGAAAAATTTCGAAGCTCGGAAGTTGATATTCATCATCAACGCAGGCGGACATTTTCCGCAACACTCGGCAAAAAAGCGCATTTTTGTGACCGCCATCACAGCGCGAGCGCCAGGGCCGTGCCAACCCCGGCGGCAGGTCCGCATGGTGGTATTCCACCGACGGTTCCTGTGAAGACCAGCCCCGCTCGCGCGGGGCTTTGTGCGTTTATGTCAGCGATTGGGGGAGCATGCGGGAAGACATGGATACCGTTCACCAAAGGGTCGGGGGGACGGTTAGGGGATAGGGGGGATGGTTCATGAATAATGTACTGAGCCTGCCGAGGGCGTATGATGCAGCACGCCATCGATGGGAAGTGCCATGACAGGCATTACCGAATGGCTAGCATCAATCGGTCTGAGTGAGTACGCCCAACCGTTCGCCGACAACGCCATTGACCTCTCGGTTGTCCGCCATCTGACGGAGCAAGACCTCAAGGACCTTGGCGTTCCGCTTGGGCATCGCCGCAAAATGCTGCGTGCGATCGCGGAGCTTAATCCCGCCGCCCCTACCCGTGACGAGGCGGAGCGCCGTCTCCTGACCGTGATGTTTTGCGACCTGGTCGGCTCGGCTGCCCTTGCGGCGCGGTTGGACCCGGAAGACATGTGGGGCGTGATCGCGTGCTATCACGCCTGCATCGGTGAGGTCGTCGCCCCATACGAGGGCATGATCGCCCGATACATGGGCGATGGCGCGCTCGTCTATTTCGGCTATCCGCGCGCGCAAGAGGATGAGGCCGAACAGGCCGTGCGCGCCGCGCTCGCACTTGTCGATGCCGTGCCGAAACTCCGGACAAATGTCGAGGCCGCGCTACAGGTTCGCATTGGCATTGCGACGGGCACGGTCGTTGTGAGCGAGATATTGATCGACGAAACCCCGGCGGAAAAGGCGGTCATCGGCGAGACACCGAACCTCGCGGCGCGCCTCCAAGCGCTGGCTGAGCCAGGAACAGTGTTGATCTGCCCGCAGACGCACCGGCTCACGGCGGGGCACTTCGATTATCGCGATCTCGGCGCGATCGCGCTGAAAGGCTGGGCGGAGCCAGTACCGGTTTGGCAGGTGCTGAGACCCACCGGCGTGGCGAGCCGCTTCGAGGCGATGCACAAGACGAAGCTGCCGCCGCTGTTCGGGCGTGAAGAGGAGATCGAGCTGTTGTTGCGCCGGTGGCGATACGCTTCGCAGGGTGAAGGTCGAGTCGTCGTGCTCACGGGCGAACCGGGTATAGGCAAGTCGCACATCGCGCTCGCGCTTGAAGAGCGGCTCGAGAGCCAACCGCATATCACATTGCGGTATTTCTGCTCGGCGCATCATACCAACAGCGCTCTCTTCCCATTCATTGGCCAACTCGAACGTGCTGCGGGATTTGAGCGCACCGATTCGGTTACGGAGAAGCTATCCAAACTTGACGCTCTGATTGCGCAATCCACGGCGGACTCGGAACATGTGGCAGTTCTAGCGAACCTTTTGGCGTTGCCGACCAATGGTCGCTACCAACTACAGGAGCTGAGTCCACAAAAACGCAAGGAGAAGACGCTGGCGGCATTATTGGCGCAGCTCGATGGGTTGGCGGGACGGCAGCCGGTTTTGATAATTTTCGAAGATATCCACTGGATCGATCCAACGTCGCTGGAGCTGCTCACTGCCACAGTGGAGCATGTGCCGCAGATTCGGGTATTGCTCCTCGCCACTGCGAGGCCGGAATTCACGTTGCCATGGCCTAGTTACCCGCACATGACGACGGTCCCGCTTACCCGCCTTGGCCGACGCGAGGGCGCGGCATTGGTCGAGCGGGTGACGAACGGCAAGAGATTGCCGAAGGAGGTAATGGACGAGATTCTCGCTCGCACCGACGGCATACCTTTGTTCATTGAGGAACTGACCAAGACGGTGCTGGAAAGCGGGCTGTTGCAGGAACAGAATGGCAATTACGTTCTCGAACGTCCGCTGCCAGCTTTGGCGATCCCAACGACGTTGCATGCGTCGCTGATGGCGCGTCTTGATCGGTTGGCGCCAGTGCGGGAGGTCGCACAGATCGGCGCCGTGGCGGGTCGTGAGTTCCATTACGAATTGATCAACGCCGTTGCCGGGCTGCCGGCAGAAAGATTGGAAGAGGCGCTTGGGCAGCTGGTGCGGTCGGAATTAATTTTCCGCCTGGGCGAGATCCCACACGCGGTTTATACCTTTAAGCACACGCTGGTACGGGACGCTGCATATGCAGGCCTCCTGAAAAGCCGGCGCGTGTATCTGCACGCCGCCATTGCGAGTGCTCTGGAGCAACGGTTCCCTGAAATCGTGCAAACGCAGCCCGAAACTCTGGCGCATCATCTGACCGAAGCCGGACTGATCGAGCAAGCGATCCGATACTGGCTCGAGGCCGGCAAGAACGCGGCTCTGCGTTCGGCCAATCTTGAGGCCATTTCGCATCTGCAGCGAGGAATCGAGGGTACCGGCCGATTGCCGGTGAGCGAGGATAGGGACAGATCCGAGCTGGATGCCGAACTGGTCTTGGGGCCGTGCCTCATCGCCACGCAGGGGCCGGGCGCGAGCGAGGCCGTGGCAACCTTCGCCCGTGCTCGTGAACTTTGCGAGCGGCTCGGAAAGCCGCCCGAGTACCTTCAAGTGATGTTCTGGCTAGCGACCGTGAGCGTGGTGCGGGGCGAGCTGCCGCAGGCCCTCGAAGCGGTCGCGACCTTATTGAGTGCCGCCGAAGCGCGCGACGATCGACCGGCGCTAATCAACGCGACACGCGGACGGGCGATGATTCTCTTTTTCTTGGGACGCATCGTCGAGGCCCGCGACGCGATCGAACGCGCTGTCGAGCTATTCAACGTAAGCCGGGATGCCGACAGGATGGCTGCTCGGGCAGCCGGCCAGGATGCTGGAGTGGCCATGCTGGCCCTCAGCTCGTGGGTGCTCTGGGTTCTTGGCCAGGTGGACGGGGCCGTCACACAAATGGATGCCGCGCTTGAACGTGCCAACGCGGTTCAGCATGCACACACGCATGCTTACGCCTGGTACTATGCCTCTGTTCTGCACACTCTGCGCGGTGAAGCAACAATTGCTCAGGCATATGCGGAGCGCTGTCTCGCCATATCCGAGCAACACGGATTCCGCCAGTGGCTCGGACTGTCGCGCGCGATCCGGGGCATCTGCGCGGCCATGCTGGATGCATCGAGCAGCCAATTTGACGAGGTGACGACTGCGCTGGACGAATACCAACGCGCTGGTTATCAGCTCGGTATCACTGCGCAGTTCGTGCTGGCGTGTCCCGCCCTGCTTGTTCGCAACGAAGCCGCGGCGGCGCTGGAGCTGATCGACCAGGGGTTCTCGATCGTCAGCCACAACAGCGAACGGTGCTTCGAGGCCGAACTGTATCGATTAAAGGCCCGCGTCACGCTCATGCGCGGCGCGTTGGACGCCGAAGCGGAGTCCCTGCTCGACCAGGCTTTGCGAATAGCACGCAGCCAGCAGGCGAGATCGCTTGAGCTTCGGGCGGCAACCGACCTGGCCAGGCTCTGGATGCAGCAAGGAAAGCACGCAGAGGCGGTCGACGTGCTTACATCCATCCACAGCCGTTTCACCGAAGGATTCGACACGCGCGATGTCAAGGAGGCGAGGGCCGTCCTGGCCCAGCTGCAATGATGTTATTTGGCATCACGAAATACGCGAAAGACCCTCAGGTCAGCGCCGGCTCGCGCGCGGGCTTGCCTTTCGCCGGCGCCGGGTCGCGCAGATTGAGAATGCGACGCGCGTTCGCATAGAACAGCTTGTGCTTGTCGGCGTCCGACAACTCGATCTCGCCGAGCAGCTTCAGGCACGCCGCCGGATCCCAACAGGGGTAGTCGGTGCCGTACATCACATGGTCGATGCCGTAGTAATCGATCGCGAACTTCATGCCGGCCGAGTGCGGCGACACCGTATCGGTGAACATGCGCTGCATGTAGGCGGTGACCGGCTTCGGCAGCTTGGCGGCCTTGGAATTCTTGTCCATGCGGCCGGCCTGGTAGGGCAATGAACCGCCGGTGTGCGTCAGCACGAGCTTGAGCTTCGGATGCCGCTCCATCACGCCGGACAGAATCAAGCGCATGGCGGCGACGCTGACCTCGATCACGCGGCCGAGGCTCAGATGCAGCGCGCCGTCGTAGCCCTCAAGCACCTCCTGGAAGATGACGTCGGTCGGGTGCAGGAACACCGGCAGGCCGAGCTTCTCGACATGGGCATAGAACGGCTCCAGCCGCTCGGCATCGATGCGCGCGTCGACGCCGACGCTGCCGGGAAGATTGACGCCCATCAGGCCGAGCCGGTTGACCGCGTCGTCGACGACCTCGATGGCGACGCGCGTGTCCTGCAGCGGCACCGCGGCGCTCGCCCACAGCCGCCCGGGATATTTGCGCTGCGCTCCCGCCATCTCCTCGTTCCACATGAGGGCGTAGTCGCGCCCTTCCGCGACCGGCATGTCGGAGAACGACACCGAGAGCGGCCCGATCGAGCAGACCACGTCGACCTGGTGGCCGAGGCCGTCCATGTATTCGAGCTGCTTGTCGAGATCGAACCACTCGGCCCAGCTGTTGAGGTGCTGGCCGGCCTCGGCGCGCCGCATGTAATCGTAGCCGCCACGCTTGTTGACCCGCGCGCGCGGATAGTCCTTGCGCCGGCAGAGCTTGTCGAAAATCGATCGGGGCCACCAATGGAAATGCGAATCGATGATGTGCATAGGCGTCCTGGGCTTCCTGCCGTTGCAAACAACAACGATGTTAAGGTCGCGTATGTTCCCCGTCAACGCAAGGAGCGGCGGGGTGCATGACAACGTAAACGATTTCGGTCATGATTTTCGCAAGGCCGGGCTGCAACGGCCGCAGGGAGAAAACCATGCGAGCATATTTCCGCGCATTCCCGATCGGCCTCATGGCGCTTGCCGTGTTGTCCGCGCCTGCCGGCGCGGCCGAGACGTTGCGCGTCGGCAAGGCGGTGCCGTTCGCCTGGACCTTCACGCCGCTCGATGTCGGCATCGAGACCGGCCAATTCGCCAAGCAAGGGCTGACCGTCGAGCCATCGGCCTTCGGCGGCGACGCTAAGCTGCAGCAGGCAATGGCTGCCGACGGCATCGATATCGGCATCGGCAGCGGGCCCGGCATGGCGTTCACGGCCAAGGGCGCGCCGGTCAAGGCGGTGGCCGCGATGGCCGGCATCCCGACCAACATGGCGCTGATGGTCAACTACAACTCAGCGATCAAGTCGGTCGACGATCTCAAGGGCAAGCGCATCGGCGTCACCACCGTCGGCTCGCTGACCGACTGGATCGGCAAGCGCATCGGCGTGCTCAAGGGCTGGGGCCCGAAAGGCATCGACATCGTGGCGATCGGCGGCATGGAGCCCGCCCGCGCCGCGATGAAGATCAACCAGATCGACGGTTACATCTCCTCGCTCGAAAGCGGCTACGCGCTGGAGGAGGCCAAGGAGTGGCGCGTGATTACCACGGCGACGCCCTTCGTCGACCACTTCATCACCCATGTCTTCTTCGCGCGCGAGGAGCTGATCGAGAAGCGGCCGCAGGCGATACGCGCCTTTTTGCAGGGATGGTTCAACACCATCGCCTTCATGAAGGCCAACAAGGCGAAGACCGTGGACATCACCGCCAAGGTGATCAACCTGAGCCCGGCGGTGATCGGCCGCGCCTACGACGAGGAAGTCGGCATCTTCTCCGACGACGGCGTGTTCGACCCGAAGGCGGTGGCGGCGCTCAAGCAGTCGTTCATCGAGATGGGCCTGCTCAAGGAGATTCCCGACGACAAGGTCATGTTCACGACGCGCTTCGTGCCGGTGAAGGCCGGGATGTGACGGCGGCGCTCCTCTCCATTCATATGCGCATCAGCCTTCCCAAATTCGCGTGAAAGCGCCCTCCGTTGCGCGGTTCTCGGAGCTGCAGCTCGTGCTCGAGCCGGCGCGAGGCGAGCTCGTGCGCGCCTTCGTCCGAGAGGCATCGCTCGAGGGCGTGCCCGCGTCCGCTGCGAGCCTCATCGCGGACGACACCGCCCAGACCTGGCTGGCAATCTGCGCGCAGGGATCGCCTCTCGACCGTGCTCGCATCGCGCTGATGTGCTCGCACCGAGACGTCAAGGCCAGGATCTTGCTGCACGGCCATGCTCGATTCGCGAATATTGCGGCGTCACTCGCCGGCCGCATCCGCCGCGACGCCGGCATCTCCTGCCGCGCGCACGGAATCGACGGATGGGAGATCAGCCTTCACCGCGGCCTGACCGGGAGCGCCGAGCCTCATCCCTCGGCGGTCGAGGCGCCGTTGTCCGCGCCCGCCACGCCGACCCCGCCGACGGCAACGCGCGACTATGTCGTCGATCTGCCGCAGAAAACCGATGCGGCGGCAATCGCGCGCTGCTTCCTCGAAGTCTATGGCCATCACTACGTGCACGCGGAGGTTTTCTCGCCGCACCGCTACTGGGACAAGGTCGAGAGCGGCGAGCTCATTCCGGTGGTGGCCCGAGACGGCCAGGGCGAAGTGATCGGCCATGTCGCACTCGAGCGGGAGCCTGGAGCGCTGGTGGCCGAACGGGGCGAAGCCGTCGTGCTTCCGGCTTACCGCGGCCATCACCTCCTCGAACACATGACCGAGCGGCTGCGCGAGGAAGCGCCAAAGCGCGGTCTGCAGGGAATTTATGCCGAGCCGCTCACGATCCACACCTTCTCGCAGCGCAACGATGAGCGCGCCGGCATGCCGGTCTGCGCCGTGCTGCTTGGCGCCAATCCCGAGAGCTTCCGACCCAAAGGCGTGGCTAGCCCCACCGCGGGGCAACGCCAGAGCTATCTGCGCACCTTCCGTTTCGTGCAGCAGCCTGCCGCGCGCACGATTTACACACCCGCGCCCTATCGTGACGTCCTGCTCAAGATCTACGCCGGCCTCGGTGTGACCGCGTCGATTGCCGCGCCATCGGCCGTGGCTGCCTCCGAGTCGCGCGCCGGCATCAAGGTCAACGATCGCGGATACGGCGCGATCCATTTCGAGCGGATCGGTGCGAATGTCGCTATTGAGCTTAGCCAGGCGCTGCGCGACGTGCGGGGGCTGGGCGCAAGCTCCGTGCAACTCTCCGCACTGATCGGCGATCCCGGTCTTCCGCGCCTGACGGATGCCGCCCGCAGTCTCGGCTTTTTCTTTTGCGGCCTGGGACCGGGCTTTGCCGACGGCGCGGACATCTTCCTGCTGCAGCTGCTGAGCGAGCCGCTGGACACCGGAAAACTCCAACTGTTCACCGATATGGCGAAAGAGTTGGTGGCTTTCATCGATCTTGATCGATCCGCAACGGCGGTGGCGGTTGATACTGCGCCGAGCAAAGCCCGCTGAGATTCCAGTCGAGCAGCCAACTGAATTCGATCTGGTCCTTAATCTCGTAACCGCCAAGGCGCTCGGGCTTACGATATCAGACAAACTGCTCGCCCTTGCCAACGCGGTGATCGAGGGAGAAGAATGCGCCGGCCATAAATTTTGCCAAAGTCCCTGAGGAGCAATGATGAAACGGCCCGTACTCCTGCTTGTCACGGCCGCAAGCCTTTCATTCGCGCCAAATCCTTCTCACGCGCAAAGTCTCATGTCGCCATGTATGCGCGTCTGTGAGCCGCCCGCTAGGCTCAATACGCAGAATTGCTCTTGCGAAGGTTCAGCGCGCGCTCAAACCAAGCCGTGCGCGCTCGTTTGCGCAAACCCAGACCAAAGGTTAGATCTCAAGCGATGTCGCTGCATTAAGAAGTAATAGCATCAATTCCGGCAACTGATGATTGTCCAATCTCCGCCGCTTTTGACCGGGGAATCTGAATCACGGCGCGCGCATATAAGACGGCGTACCGCCGGCGAGAAAATCTTCCCGCGGCGGCGCGAAGACGTCCACGACCTCGGCGTCTTCGGGGAAAAAACCTTCGTGCTCGATGTCGCCGGGAATAACCGCAACATCGCCGCCGATCATCGAACGCCGCTCGTTGCCGATGCGGAAATCCATCTTGCCCTTGAGCATCCAGACGATCTGCTCGTGCGTATGCCGATGCGCACCGGCATGCGCCCCCGCCTTGATTTTCCACCACACGATCATTCCATGCTTTCCCGCAACAACGCGGCGTTCAATTTTGTCATTGATGCGCTCCCACGGCAGTTTTTCCAGTGCGCCGAACCCGGACATCAGCGGCATGACGTTTCCTCCATCGCATTGCCCAGGACATTATAGCCGCTCTCGACGGTCGCGGCGCCCTGCCAAATGCGCTGCAGTAGGACGTAGGGCGCAGCATTGCGCCACACCGGCGGCACGTCGTGAGTGCGTACCCCCCCTATCACGTCGCGGAAGCCGCTTCGACGTCCTCATCCTGAGGAGCGCGACGCCGCGGCGGCGCCGCAAGCTCGACCGGGCGTGCGCGCGTCTCGAAGGATGAGGACGGCCCTCATGCTTCGAGACGCATCGCAGCGCAGTCTGGCTCACGGAAACATTTTTACGCGCCTGGCGCTGCGATGCTCCTCAGCATGAGGGCAGGAGAGACTGTCTTGCAGCAGCCGTGGCAGAGATGAGGGCTGAAATAGCCGGCCGCCACGCCGCGGTGAACGAATGCGAAGAGCCAAGCGCGGCTTCGCTGCTACTCGGCGGGAACGCGCGTGGGCACGGAGAGCGGCGAGTCCTCCGCGGTCGGCCGGGGCCTGTAAGTGAGATAGATGGCAAGCCCGGTAAAAACGAAGCCGCCGACGATGTTGCCGAGCGTCACCGGAATCTGATTCCACAGCCACCAGTCGCTCCATGTGACCTTGGCGCCCAGCAACATGCCGGTCGGAATAATGAACATGTTGACGACGGCGTGCTCGAAGCCCTGCGCGAAGAAGATGAAGATCGGCATCCAGGCCGTGGCAATTTTGCCGATCGTGGAGTTTGTGCTCATCGCCAGCACGACCGCGAGACAAACCATCCAATTGCAGAGGATGGCCTTGACGAATGCGGTCACGAGCCCGGCGACACCGAACGCCGCGTAACCGGTGGTCTTGGCCTCGGCGATTGAGATGATGCGCGCGGCGACGCCGGTCGGCTCGATCGCGCCCATGTTGGTCAGCGCAATGGCGAGAAGCGCGCCATAGGCGACGCTGCCGATCAGATTGGCGAAGAAGACCCACGTCCAGTTGGTCAGCACCGCCGCGCCGCTGGCGTCCCGATCGAGCCACGGCAGCGGCAGGAGCGCAAAGCTCCCGGTGACCAGTTCGAGGCCGAGCAATACGATGATGATCAGCCCGACCGGGAAGATCAGGGCGCCGACCAGAGGTTGGCCGGTGGAGACGGCGCCGGTGAACGCAAGGCTGGTGGAGACGCCGAGGATGGCGCCTGCGAGCGCGCCGCGGATGATGAGATCGTAGGTCGGCAGCGCGAGCTTGCGCCGTGCGGTTTCGACCATGGTCGCTGCGACTTCGGCGGGCTTAACGTAGTCCATGGGTATCGCTCACCTCCGTTATCGCGTGCGGTCACGCTGTTGCGTCCTTGAAACTTCAAGAAGCGTGCCAACAGCCGCGCGTGGAAAAACTGCTTTTGATTTCAAACTCATCAACGCAAAAGCGGCTGCGCAAGCGGCGGGCATTCGTCGCTCGGCTGCCTACTTCATGTCAGACTCGCTGACAAATCGTGCAATGCACAAGAAAAGATCAGTTGCCTATTTGCGAGTCTTATGCGGGGGTACCGCAGGACCGCACGTGCGATGGCGGTGGTGGTCTCTTACATTTACCCTTCGCTGCGCGCCTGCGATATCGCCGGCACAGTCGCAGTTGGGATCCCACGCCATCGGTAAGCGCTGCCGTCCTGACAGGGGAGGACGTCCCCATGTTCCGAATGCAACGGCGCGACTTCATTAGGCTCATCGGCGGCGCGGCGGCTGCGTGGCCGCTCGCGGCGCGCGCGCAGACGCCGAAGGCCGGCTACCCGAGCAAACCCGTGCGCATCATCGTACCGGTCGCCGCCGGAGGTCCGACCGACATCGTCGCGCGCATGCTCGCCGACAAACTCTCGGCGATGTGGGGCCAGCAGGTGTTCATCGAGAACAGGCCGGGCGCCGGCAACAACATCGGTACCGAATACGTGGCAAAGTCGGATCCCGACGGATACACCTTATTGTTCGACCCCGGCGCCATTGCCGCGAACACGAGCCTCTATCGCAAGCTGAGCTACGACGCGATTGCGGATTTTTCGCCGATCTCGCTCGTCGCCCGGGTGGACTTTTTCATGTTCGTGCCGAATTCCTCGCCGGCCCATTCCCTTAAAGACTTTGTCGACTATGTCCGATCCCAGCCGGGTCAACTCACGATGGCATCGCCAGGCACCGGCAGCGCGCCGTACCTGGCCGAGATGCTGTTCCTGCAAATGGCCGACATGAAGATGACCCACGTGCCGTATCGGGGCGCAGCGCCTGCTTTCTCCGACCTCATCCCGGGCCGCGTCGATTGCTACTTCGGCAGCGGCACATTGCTTTCGTATGCGCGGTCGGGACAGGTTCGCGTGCTCGCAAGCACCGGACCGACGCGAAACGCGGCGGCCCCGGACGTGCCCATCATCGCCGAGGTTGTCCCGGGTTACGAAGTCGTGTCGACGCAGTCGCTGTTCGCTCCGGCCAAGACACCGCCTGAGATCATCGGCAAGATCAGCGCCGATACCCGTACCGTGCTGGCCGACCCGGCGCTCAAAGCCAAGCTGGCGGAAACGGGCTACGCGGCGGCGCCTTCTTCGCCCGAGGAACTGGGAAATCTGCTCAGATCGGAAATCGCCCGATGGAGCGCACTCATCAAGTCGGTCGGCGTCAAACTCGATTAGTCATCGGCGCGCGAAACGAGGAGGCGATCGATGATCATCTGCGGCTTGCCCGTGCGATCGCGACGACGGCAATATTTGACTTAGACACAAGCCAAACCACCTTCGGGGGACATGATGAGTGAGCCATCACTGACAGAGCTTGACCAGCGTATTGCCGTGATCCGGCAGAACATCAATGAGTTGATTGAACAGGCGGCCGCCTACTCTGGCGCGGAAGATGAAACCAGAAACGCAGACCGGATCGAACAGCAAGAGCAGGAACTCGCGAAGCTGATTGAACTGCGCGAGGCCCTGCTGAAGAAATAAGTCCCCCGACGGACGCCGATTCTGTTTTGCGATCGATCCGCGTCGGGATTAGGCCGCGCCCCGCTGCAGCTCATGCATAAGCTTGCGCAGCCTTCTGGCCCCAACTGGATCGATTGACGTCGGTCCCTGCCAAGCCGTGTCGTCGCTCTGCGTCCGCGGCGCGGATTTGAGAGGGACTTGAGGTGGACGTGTGACCCTATGGCGCAAATCAGCTCTTCGCTGCTGCCTTGCGCCGCGGCGGTCCACCTGGCGCTGGTTGCGGCCAGACGATTGAGTATGCCGGCAAGCGAGCTTGAAAATCAGGCCCACAAGTAGCAGTGCCAGGGCACCGATGAGAAATGCCGCCCAGGAAGCAGACTCGCGTACCTTATCGGCCGGGCCAGCGCGCTCGGGTTCGGCGACAACGGGCTGTAGCATGGCCTCCTGTGCGCGGATCTGCTCACGGTCCTCCTTAGGACTGTTGCTGACGATCAGCGGCTCGCGCGTTGTCGAATCAGACGTTTTTGGGAGATCGGACGAGGGCGGAGCAAAATCTTCGGCCACTGCGGCGGATGCGGACTCGACGGTCGTCCCTTGTGAGGGCCCTATTGAGGCCGGCAATGTCGGAGTCATCGCGGGAAGATTCTCGGGCTCCGCCGTCACCGTTCGTGGTGATGCGTGCGCCGCCCCTTCGCGTGCTTGAGAACGGACCTTCCCGCCTTCGGCTCCAAGGTACCAACAGTGCCGGTTATCCGTGCGATTGACGCGATAATACCAGTGGCTGCCGGAGGGCGCGGTTGAATCCGGCTTCGCCTTACATTCGTTGACCGCAGACTCGGCGAGGCTTGTTTGCGCCGTTATCAAACCGGTTGCGAGCGGCATGATGAGAATGGCCGGCGCGAAGAGTATCATTCGCATTGTCATCGATCCCCTCCCTCGTTGCGCTTTGCCTGATGACGGTTTGATCGTTCATTTCGGCCCGAGTGCGTCGCGAATGCGACAATGCAGAGGAGATGCGCGAGCGCGGCACTTTGATACCGTCCGCCCATTTCGGGAACTCGGTTCCGAGATCGGTCCGGCCAAGAGGACCGACTTACAATCTTCACAAATTTATTGAATGTAGGAAAAGGAACTGGGGCTTTTTTCCTTCCGGGCGCGACAGCAGAGCGACCTCGCTGCCACGCACGCAGAATGGGAAGGACGAAATGCCCCCATTCACCGACGTTACATATGTCTACGATCCCGAAGCGCTGAAGATCATGGGCGCTGCATTCGATGTTGTGTGCCAGGCATTCCCTCCAGATATGAGAGATCATGAGGGCGCAAGGCGAAGACTGGCGTTGATCATCCTGCGCCACATGGATCAGGGCGAGCGTGATGCAACGCGCCTTAGTGAGCTGGCTGTGCTCGATTTCACGCGGCCGCATGCCGTCGGGGGAGCGACTGTCCGCGGGCAAGCGGACTCATGATGCGCATTCTTGCGCTATTGATTTTTGCTGCGCTGCGCGGGCGGTTTGCTCCCACGGTCGCAAACATGGGCGACCGGCTGCGAGGCTTCGCGCAGTTCGAGAGCGGCAAAGACGGGAAGCTGGGCGTGCTTCGCCTCACCTTTGCCGCGGATGGCCAGACCTACGAATTCAGCCGCGATTAGAAACGGTCCCCCTCCCCCAGCCCTCCCCCAACGCAAGTCAGGCACGACCCGGGGGGCCGGGGCGCGTCGAGGAGGGAGCAGACCGACCTCACGGCACTGGTTCACACGGAGTTCGGCAAGTTCCACCGCGACGACGTCGCCGCCAATTGACCCGGCTTTCAACTTGCCAATGCTGTGAATTCAGCGTTGCTTATGACGCGCGGGACGACCGAAACTGAGGGTTTTTTTCATCTCCGCGTACCGGGCCGCCGCTTGATCGGGTAGAATTTCCGATGACTAGGCGGCTCGCGAACTTGTCTGCCAGAAACACGAAAAAACCAGAGGAAACGTGCCATGGATCGACGCGGCTTTTTTGACCAAAGCCGGCGCTGTTGCCGGCGCAGCAACCACATTTCCGGCTCCGGCCATCGCACAGGGTGTGCGCGAGTTGAAGATGGTGACGAGCTGGCCGAAAGGCCTTCCCGGTCTTGGCAGCAGCGCTGAAAGACTTGGCGCCGCGATCGCGGCGAATACCGGCGGCCGCCTCAAAGTTCAGGTTTTCGGAGCGGGACAACTCGTCAGCGCGTTTGAGGTCTTCGATGCCGTCTCGGGCGGCGTCGCGGACATGTATCATTCCGCCGAATATTACTGGGAGAAGCGCTCCCCGGGTTTCAATTTCTTCGCCGCGGTGCCGTTCGGCTTCACCGCCGACGAATTGGCCGCCTGGATTCATTACGGCGGCGGGCAAGAGCTGTGGGACGAGTTGAGCGGCGGGTTTAACATCAAGCCTCTGCTGACGACGAACACCGGCGCGCAGATGGGCGGGTGGTTCACGAAGGAGGTCACGGGCGTGGAAAGCTACCGCGCGCTGCGTTACCGCATGCCGGGACTGGGCGGCGAGGTCCTGCGGCGGCTCGGCGCCGTCGTCGTCAATCTTCCGGGAGGCGAAATCACGCCCGCCCTGAAATCGGGCGCAATCGATGCGAGTGAATGGGTCGGTCCTTGGAACGACATGGTCTTAGGCCTGCACAAGGTGTCGAAGTTCTACTACTACCCCGGCTTCCATGAACCGGGCACCGCACTTGCGACTGGCATCAACAAGAAGCTGTGGGACGGACTGAGCGCCGAGGACCGCAACGCGATAACGGCGGTGGCGAATGCGGAGTACACGTTATCGCTCGCGGAATTCAACGCCAACAACGCCAAGTCCCTGGAACAACTCAGAGAGGACAAGGCCATCGAGATTCGCAAATTCGACGACTCGCTGCTGGAGGTGTTGGGAAAAACGAGCGGCGAAGTCATGGCGGAGACCGGCCAGAAGGACGCGCTGACGCGCCGCATTTACGCCAGCTACATCGGGTTTTGGGGACGAGCCAAGCACTGGGCCGACCTCTCGGAGCGCGGCTACCTGAATGCGCGCGCCTTGAAATTCCCGTACGGAGATAAGGCCTGAGCTTTTGCTCGTGCCATCTCATTCAGCTCGATCGGGCGAGGCAGTGTCCAGCAAGGGAATACTTTCCCGGTTTGGCGTGCGAGGCCGTCTCCTGCTGGCCTTTTTTGGCATCAGCGCCTTCGGCGTGCTGGGTGCCGGAGTGGCGTTCTATTCGTTCGACCGCATCAACGACGCGCTCGCCTTGATCACGCAGCGCCGGGTCCCGGTTGCGCTGATATCGCAAGAGTTGTCGCGTCATATGGAACGGATTCTTTCCGCAGCGCCGGAGCTGCTGGCGGCGACCACCAGCGAGCAGAAAGCGCAATGGTCGGTGCGCATAGCGAACGAGGTCAATATCCTTACGACTTTGCTTACAAACCTCAGGCAAGCCGGATACGAAGACTCGGAATTAGCTTGGTTGGAGCCCTATGTCGAACGGCTGCGCGACAATCTGGGGGAGCTCAACCGGCTGATAAACACTCGCCTGGAAGTCGCCGAGCAGAAAAAAGATCTGCTGCGCAAGGAGCTCGAGGTCGCCGGCGCCATGCAGCAATTGCTCGGGCCTTGGGCCTCGGTGATGGATGGTAAAATCACGCAGTGGCGCAGCTTGGCGGTTAACCCCGCCGTGCCCGCGGAGCGGCGCCAAGCGGCAGATCGGGAGTTTGAAGAGTCTTTGGCCTGGTTCCGATCGCTGCAGCAATCCCAGTTCATGGCCTCTTACATCAACGACATGTTGCAGCGGGCGGCATCGACCGATGATGGCAACGGCTTGACGGTCGCGGCTTTCCGGCTCCAGCAAGCGTTACGGGAATTGGAACGCCTGACCTTGGAGCTCGATCCCAAGCTGCAGCAACCAATGGTCGATTTGATCGGACAGCTGCGTCCTTTCATCAGTGGAACCGAAAGCATTCCGGCGCTGCGCAAGAGCGAGCTTGATCTGACCGCCAACGCGACAGGCCTGTTGGCCGAGAACGTCAGCCTCTCGAGAGGCTTGAGCGCTCGAGTCGACGAGTTGGTGGAAAATGCCAAAAGCGACATTACCGGTGCGAACGTCGCGGCGCTTTCGGTCGTACAGTGGAGCACTTGGATTCTTATTGCCGCCGTCGTGTTGAGTCTTGCGAGTTCGGTCGTCATCGTATGGCTCTACGTCGGACGCAATATCATCGCTCGCCTCACTGCGCTCAGCGATCGGACGCTGACCTTGGCCGCGGGCGATCTCAAATCGCCGCTTCCGGTCGGCGGAAATGATGAGATCGGCCACATGGCCGAGGCCTTGGGCGTTTTCCGCGCAACGGCGGTGGAGATGGAGGAGGCGAATCTAAAAGAAATTCGCGAAGCGCGGACCCGCCTCACCGACGCGATCGAGAGCATATCGGAGGGTTTCTCGCTGTACGATGCGGACGACAAGCTCATCGTCTGCAACAGCCGCTATCGGGAGCTGTTTGCGTCGCACGCGGACGTCATGGAGCCCGGCACCAGCTTCGAGACTATTGTCCGTACCGCCGTCGATCGCGGATTAATCGAGGATGCGGACGGACGCTCGGACGCTTGGCTGCGACAACGCATCGAGCGCCACCGAAGCCCCGGCCCCGCGCACGTCCAGCGCCGCAGCGATGGCCGTTGGATCCAAGTCAGCCGCAAGACCGCCAGCGATGGCGTGGTCGCCACCTATACGGACATCACCGAAATAAAACAACACGAAGCCGATCTGGCCGACCTCGTCGAGAAACTGCAAGTGGCGCGCGATGCCGCCGACCAAGCCAATCGAACCAAATCGAACTTCCTCGCCAACATGTCGCACGAGTTGCGCACCCCGCTGAACGCGATCATCGGCTACAGCGAAATCCTGCAGGAGGATGCCGTCGACAAGGGCGACGCGGCGCCGGTCGACGACCTGAAGAAGATCGAGAGCGCCGGCCGTCACCTGTTGGGGCTGATCAACAACGTGCTCGACCTGTCGAAGATCGAGGCCGGAAAGATGGATGTCTTCATCGAGGAGATCCACATTCAAGCCTTGTTCGATGAAGTGCTGTCGATCGTCAGGCCGCTTGCCGATAAGAACGAGAACGTCGTCGAGGTGATCTGCCCCGCCGATATCGGCAACTTCCGCTCCGACCAGACCAAGGTGAAGCAGTGCTTGCTCAATCTGTTGAGCAACGCCAACAAGTTCACGAGCAAAGGCACGCTCATCCTCACCGCGGCGCGCGAGGACAATTCTCACGTCTCTTTCCGCGTGTCGGACACCGGCGTCGGCATGACGCAGGAACAGCTCGGCCGCCTGTTCGAAGCGTTCAGCCAGGCGGATGCCTCGACCACCAAGCGCTTCGGCGGCACCGGACTTGGGCTCGCCATCACCAAGCACTTCTGCACCATGGTGGGCGGGGACGTGGCGGTCGAGAGCTCGCCCGGCGTTCACCATCACCCTTCCTGATCAGGGCGATGTGCCGGCGCTTGGGCAGGTGCCCGTGGTGGCGCCGCCGGCAGATGGGCGCGCCACGGTGCTGGTGGTCGACGACGACCCGGCCATGCTCAGCTTGCTCGGGAAGACGCTCGAAAAAGAAGGTTACCGCGTCATATCGGCCAGCAATGGCGTCGAGGCGCTGGCGCTCGCGCGCCAGCAGCGGCCACAGGCGATCACCCTTGACGTGTTGATGCCGCAGATGGACGGCTGGAGAGCGCTCAAGGAGCTCAAGGCCGACGCGACGCTGCGCGACATACCCGTGGTCATCATCACCATTCTCAGCGAGCGCGGCATGGCGATCCCACTGGGCGCCGCCGATTTCATGACCAAGCCGGTGGACCGACAGCGCCTGACGGCGATCTTGCGCGAGCATTGCCCTGCTTTGGGCGATGCCTCGATCCTGGTGGTCGACGATGACCCGTCGGCCCGCGAGGCCCTCTGCCGGACATTGACGAGCATGGGCTATGCAGCCCACGCCGCAGTCAATGGGCGCAGTCCAGCCATCCGGCCCCGAGCCTGATCTTGCTCGACCTGTTGATGCCGGAGATGGACGGCTTCGAGTTTTTGCGCGAGCTGCGCAAAGGCCCGGCCTTCGCGCAGGTCCCGGTCATCGTGGTAACGGCGAAGGAGCTGACCGCACAGGATTTGCATGTCCTGCGCGGTCAGACCGAACGAATCATCGCCAAGGACCCATCGTATCTGATCGAGCTGGCCGCTGCCGTCCGCGCGCACGCGGCGAAGCAGCCCGTCCAGGAGGCCGCGCGCATCGCCAACTGAACAAGGACCGCTACGAGAGAGACGATGCCAAAAATTCTGTTGGTTGAAGACAACGAGATGAACCGCGACATGCTTTCGCGCCGACTCATCCGCAACGGCTACGAGGTCTCCACCGCGGTCGACGGGCAACAAGGCACCGACATGGCGTTGTCGGAGCGGCCGGACCTCATCCTGATGGACATGAGCCTGCCGGTGGTCGACGGCTGGGAGGCAACGCGTCGGATCAAGGCCAACGACGCCACTCGGCGGATCCCGGTGATCGCGCTCACCGCGCACGCGATGGCCGGCGATCGCGAGAGGGCGATGGAAGCGGGTTGCGAAGATTACGATACCAAGCCGGTCGAAATCTCGCGTCTGCTCGGCAAGATTGCGGCTTTGCTCAAGTCGAGCGCAGGCTGAGCCGCGCTTTCTTCTCTCCCTGATCCGACAATGATCAAGACGTAGGGCGCAATAAGCAAAGCGCGTTGCGCCGTTCACGCCTCGGCGAATCCCGCATCGGGCAACATCCGCGGACGGGAAATCGCTCGATCAGGCTGCCGATCGCGCCCTCGCGAAACGGTTACCCGAAACGCTATCATCGAGGCGCTCCACCTCGTTCCAGATTTCCTTGAAAATCTCGTTGCGAACGAGCTTCTCGATGCCTTGCCCCGGAGCGAAATCGGGTTGGAACCGCTTTGCTAGAAAGCGCTTGAGCGAAGCATACCTGACGTCCCCGGCGTTCTGCCGACCATCGTGGTTGCCGGTTCTGGCAGCCGCTTCGAACAACTGCGCCTCCGCCATCAAGGCACGCACCTTCCAGCTCTCCCGCTGCTGCTCGAGCGTGGCCAATCGCCCCCGCAACCGTTCGATCTCCTTCACCAGCTGCCGATTGTGGACGAAATCCAATTGATGAAGATCGTCGAGGTCGTGCAAGAAGAGCTGCATGGTCCCGGCCTTCTTGGTCAGAACCAAGCCGCTCTTCTCTTCTACGACGGTATAGTCATGCATGAGCTCGGTGAGAGCGCGATGCGCGATCGGATCGCAGCGAATGTCACGTAAGCTGAGCGTCATGCGCGCCTCCCGTTTTCGACGGTAACCCGTCCTGCCAAACGCCATGGCTCGTCCCGGTTCAGCGCCCCCCGCACGTCTGCTCATGACCATGAAAATGTGACCGCTTGGCGGCCTCATGGAACTCGCGTGCGGCGCTTCCCGCAGCCGACGATTTCATGTTGGCTTGCGCACAGGCCTGGAGGTTGTCATGGCGAATCTCGTGCACCATGAGCAGGTGAAGTTGGCTGCGACGTTCTGGAACAATCTCGAGGTCGCGGTGCTCTTCAGCGTCTTTCTCGTGCCTGGGTTCTACACGCAGCACACGATGTTGCAGCAGGCGCTCTCCATCGGCGGCGGGCTGGCGGCGGCGATCGGCCTGCGGATGCTCTCGCATTGGTGGCTGCGGCGGCTGCGGGAATGAAGCCGTAGGGCCAACCGTGACACCGTCGCGAAATCCTAGAGCGGTGGCTCCACTCCGCTCTCTTTCTTGCATGCGATGGCCGCCTCCTCCAGATCAAGCTCGCGCTCGATGCGTCGGCGCGCCTCGTCGGTAATTTTGCCCTCTCGCAACAGCCCGTAGATGAATTCACGCTCGGCGGCGATCAGGTCCGACCTGAGGTCCCCGACAGCGGAAGCAATTTCAAACCCGTCCGACGGACTTCGCGGCAACCGTCCCACACGATCGTCATGCCGCGCACGCAGAATTGCCAGGACCTCGGGTGCAATTCCGCCCTCGGCCGTAAGTCGGTCGAGGCGGTTTTGCACCATGTTCAAAGCTTCGGTGCGCGCGGCAAGCTCGGCTGCGTGCTCGCGCTCGCGTTCCTCGGCCGCGTGGCTGCCCAATCCGAGCCAGCGCACAACGCGCGGCAACAGCGATCCCTGGCCGACCAGCGTGATGACGATAACTCCGAAAGTCACGAAGAGAATGAGGTCGCGGTAGGGAAACGGCGCGCCGGCCAGCGTGGTCAACGGAATGGCCAACGCCGCCGCCAGCGAGACAACGCCGCGCACGCCGACGAACGCAAGAAAGAAGCCCCACTGCCAGGGCGGAGCCGGATCGCGGCGCGCAAGCTTGGGGCTCAACCGGCGCGGCAGATAAATCGCCGGAAAGACCCAGACAAACCGGGCAACGATGACGACCGCGACGGTCAGCAGCACGGCGAGCAACGGGCCGCGCAACGAGATCGGATCCAGCTGATCGAGCACCGTTCGAATCTGCAAGCCGGTCACGAGGAAGACCAATCCCTCGAGCAAATAGACGAGCAGATCCCAAAAGAAGATTCCCTGCAGCCGTGTAGCGGCCGGAATGAGCAACGGCCCGTTCCAACTCACGAACAATCCAGCGGCTATGGTCGACAAAACGCCCGACCCGCCAAAATGCGCGGGCAGCAAAAACGCGGCATAAGGCGTGAGAAGCGATAGCGTGATTTCGACCCGGGGGTCATGCGCCCAGCGGCGCAGGCGCAGGCTGAGCCAGCCCAAGCCAATGCCGTAGGCAATCTCTCCGACCACGATGAGGGCAAACTCTCCCGCGGCTTGCGTGAGCGAGAACACGCCGCTGCCGACGGCAGCGACGGCAAAGCGGTAAAGGATCAGCGCGGTCGCGTCGTTGGCGAGGCCTTCCCCCTCGAGCACGACGACAAGCCGGTGCGGAACGCCCAGCCGGCGAACGATAGAGAGCGGCGCAACCGCGTCGGGCGGCGACACAATGGCGCCGAGCACGAAACCGACCGCAAGGGGCATACCGAGCAACCAGTGCGCCACCGCCGCCACCGCACAGGTGGTGAAGACGACACAACCGATCGCCAGCAGCGTGATCGGCCGCAGATTGAAGCGAAACTCGCGCCAGCTCATGGCGACGCCCGCCGAGTAGATCAGCGGCGGCAGGATCCCGAGCAGAACCAATTCCGGAGCGAGCTCTATCCGCGGCAGGCCGGGAATGAGCGCAAGCACGATGCCGGCGATGACGAGAAGGATCGAGGGCGCGGTTTTCAATCGCCGTGCCACAAGGGCCACGACGACAAGCACTGCGATCAGCAGGAGAAGCGTTTGGATCGTTACCGTCATGGGTCACACGCTGCTTGGCCGAGGCGCTCTTCCTTTCAGGATAGGCCGAGGCTGATGGACAGGCGAGACGGTCGTAATTTACCAGCCGACCAAGTCCGCGGCGCGGAGGTCTACGGTTCCAATGCGGCTTTGCGCCATGCCGCCGGCGGAACGCCCAAGCTGCGCTTGAAGGCGCGGTTGAACGCGGCCTCGGAGTCGTAGCCGACCTGCGCGGCGATGCGCGCCAGCGGCTGATCGCTGTTGCGCAACGCATGCGCGGCGAGCTGGATGCGCCAGCGCGCGAGGTAGCGCATGGGCGGCTCGCCGATCAGCCCGGTGAAGCGCTCCGCCAGCGCCGAACGCGAGAGGCCGACTGCGCGCCCCAACTCGTCGACGGTCCATTCGCGCGCGACGTCCTCGTGCAACAGCGCCAAAGCGCGCGACACGAACGGGTCTTTCAGGCCGGCGAGCCATCCCGTCTGCTCTTGCGGCAGGGTCTCGACGTAGTGACGCAGCGCCTCGACGAAGAGCAACTCGGACAATTTTGCCAGCATCGTCTCCGAGCCGGCCCGGCGCGCGCCGATCTCGTGCGCGGCGAACTCGAGCGAGCTCTTCACCCAGTCGGCGGCGCTGCCACGCCGAGCATCGAAGCGCAGCACCGGCGGCAGGATGCGGGCAAGGAGATTGCCTTCGAGGCGCTCGCAACCGAGGAAGCCGCACACAACGCGCGTGGGCTCGCCGCCGCCGCCATGACGGATCACCAAAAATCCGCCATCCACCGACGGGCGCACGATCTCTCGTGCCGATACCGGCGACAGGTCGAGATGGCTTCCCAAAATGTGCGCATGATTGTGGGGAAAGATGACGACCTCGCCGGTCTCGATATTGATCGGCTCGAGATGCGGGATCTGCGCGCGCAGCCGGCCCTCGACTACGTAGTGGTAGAGAACGAGGTGATCGACGCCGTCGAGCAGCGAGCCGCAATCCTCCGGGACAAGCTGGGTGCGGATGCACCACGGTGCAGTGAACTCGGCGTGAAGAAATACACCGCCCTTGAGACGCACGAGGCGCAACACGTCGGAGAGGGCATCCACGGGTCAGCCTTCGCCACCGCAGGAGGGCTGTGCACAGGCCATGCCTCGGGAGGCGGGCCGCAGGCCAGCGCGTGCAAGAAATCTCGAGGACAAATCAGCCCCTTCTCAAAGACTTCGCCGGGGACGCCAGCATAGCGTGTTTCTATCGCCGGCTGCCCAGGCGCTCCCAACGCACAAAAATCGGCGTTTCGGACAAAACAGCCGGGTTCTCGATCATTGGCGGCATCAACCTCTGCTGCCAAATCCGTCCTCGAGCAAGACGACAAGCAGCCGCGGGCAACCGGACGAACTGCGTTGTAGGTCGCAAGCAGATGATGGAGATGACGATGAGTACGATGTTCACCGCGCCCACCGCGGCGCACGGGATCGCCGAGCACTGGATAGGTCGGTTGGCGGCCAGCTTGAAGCGGTGGTGGCTGGCCTACATCACCTGGCGCATCGAGCAGGCGGCAATCGCCCAGCTTTGCGTGATGAGCGACCGCGAGCTCAAGGATATCGGGCTCACGCGCGGCGAGATCACGCGCGCCGTCAGGCGCGAACTCGGAGATCGCCTGTTCGGCCGATCTCATTAGCAACGTTCTTCCCAAAGCGAACAAGGAGCAGAACCATGAACCTTCACGCAGCCGCCCCTGCCAGCGTCGACCTCGCCACGATCAAGGGCCGACAGCAGGCCGCTTGGGCCTCCGGCGACTACGCGGTGATCGGCACCACGCTGCAGATCGTCGGCGAGATGCTGTGCGAGGCCGTCGACCTTCGCAGCAACCAGCGCGTGCTTGACGTCGCCGCCGGCAACGGCAATGCGACGCTCGCCGCTGCGCGCCGTTTCGCCGAGGTCGTATCGACGGACTATGTCGGCGCGCTGCTCGAGCGCGGGCGCGAACGTGCCGCAGCCGACCGCCTCCCCGTCACGTTCCAGGAAGCCGATGCGGAGGCGCTGCCCTTCGCGGATGCGAGCTTCGACGTCGTGCTCTCGACCTTCGGCGTGATGTTCACGCCAAATCAGGCGAAGGCCGCGAGCGAACTGATGCGGGCGTGCCGCCCGGGCGGAAAGATCGGCATGGCCAATTGGACGCCGGAGAGCTTCATCGGCCAGCTATTCAAAACCATGGGCAAATACGTTGCGCCCGCCCCCGGCATGAAATCGCCGGCGTTATGGGGCAACAAACCACATCTCGAGACCCTGTTCGGCGCCAAGGCGACCATCGCGGCGCAGAGCAAGAACTTCGTCTTCCGCTACAAGTCGCCCAGGCATTGGATCGAGATCTTCCGCGGTTACTACGGCCCGGTGGTGAAGGCGTTCGCGGCCATCGATCCTCCGGCCCGCGAGGCGCTGGAGGCCGATCTCTACGCGCTGCTCGACAAGTTCAACATTGCCGCAGACGGCACGCTGGTCATCCCCAGCGAGTATCTCGAGGTGGTGATTACGAAAAGGAGTTGATCCCATAACGGCGTGGTTTGCTCTTGTAGCGCCGGATGGGGCGCAGCGACATCCGGGGCTGCCATTAACGCGTCATGCGCGGGCTTGACCCGCGCATCCATCTTCTTCGCGAAAAGCTTTGCGAACAGGGATGGATTGCCGGGTCAAGCCCGGCAATGACGACCAAACTTAGTAAGCCACGCGTCGCTTGCCTGCCAACCCTGGCGACTTGTCGGACATCCGGCAATCTCTACGATGACTCAGCGGTATAGCGGACGATCGAGTCGGAGCAACGAGGATGGATACGGCACTACTGCAAAATCTGATCTCCGGAGCCGGATCGACCAGCCGGCTCATCGGCGGCCTCGTCGTTGCAATGTTGTACCTCGTGATCGGTTTGCTCGGCGCGATCGGAAGCATTCTCGTCTTTCGGCGGATCTTCCAAGGCCGATGGGAACAGATTTTTTGGGCCGCGTTCCTCGTCGTCATCGCCGCTTTCTATTTGAGCTTCGCCGCCTATTTCGAGGCTTCAGCGCATGCTTGGCAAACCGAGCTCGTCGGCGTTGGCGTTTTTCTCGTTTGCGCCGCGGGCGGGCTGTTGTCGCGATCGGCCATCGCGATCGGCTACGTCATGCATGGGCTCTGGGACCTCTCCCATTGCCTCGCCGGCGCTTCGCTCGCGGGCCTGTCGATGACGGACATTCCGCTGGGTTACGGCATCTTCTGCTCGAGCTTCGATTTCACGGTCGCGGCTTATCTCATGCTGAGCGGCAGCGCATGGCAGAAGCCGGGCAAACTCGACCTTACCTTCTGGCGCCAGGGCTTGTGATCCCGCGCCGCACGGATGGCTCGGGATTTCTGCAGTACCGATTGGGTGAGAATATTGAACCGGGAGACGCAAAATGTCTGATGCAACTCGCCTGCTTCTTCTTCGTACCGCGCTCATCGTCATCGGCCTAACGTTTATATTTGGCATATACACGTTGGGCATTATGTGGCCCTCGGGCTGGACCTGGGGACAAGGACATTCGCACTATCTGATGATGATCATTGGAGTGTATGCGACGCTGGGCGTATTCTTGCTCATCGCATCGCGAAATCCCTACGCCCACAAAAGCCTTATCTGGTTCACCGTGTGGTCGAGCGTGGTTCACGGGGCGATCATGGGCGTTCAGGCCTTCACCGATCCGGCCGAACGCGGTCATTTGATAGCGGATGTGCCTGCGCTCTTCCTCGTCGCAATCATTCTTGCGGTATTGATGCCGCGGACTGAGCCAAGCCTGAGCATGCAGAAGGCGTAGCCCGATGGAGCCATAAGCGCGTTTACGCGTCCATAGCCGTTGAAGACGGGCGTGAACTCACATGTTGCGCGCCATGAACTCCCATAGCAACCGCGTCGCTGCGCGCCACGCGTCGAGCGTGCTCATTTGCATGAAGCCGTGCGGAATGCCTTCCATCACGTGCAGCTCGTAGGGGCTGCCGACGGCGGAGAGCGCTTGCGCCAGCGAAAGCGAGTCGGCGAGGCACCAGGCGTCGTCGCCCGCGCCCACGATGAAGCAGGGCGGAAGGTTCGGCGGCACCGCCTTGAGCGGACTGACGCGGGGATCGCCGAACAGCGCCGTGTCGCCCGCAACGTAGGTACTCAATTGCTCCTGCAGTCCCGCGTGCGCGCGGTTGCGCTCGGCGGTCGCCGCAAGATCGAAGGCGCCGTAGAAAAGGAGCGCCGCGCGCACGCCCGCGCGCGATTGCGGAGCGCGTGCGGTGATCGCGCTGAGCGCCAGGTTGGCGCCGGCGGAATCGCCGCCGATGGCGATGCGCGCCCCGTCGCCGTTCCAGCGCCGCGCGTTCTCGGCCGCCCATCCGACCGCAAACATCACGTCGTCCAGCGCCGCGGGGAACGGATGCTCGGGCGCGAGGCGATAGCCGAGGATGACGGTCAGATACCCGGCTTCGGCGAACTGCATGCCGAGCTTGCGGAACGAGGTCGGGCTGCCGAATGCCCATCCGCCGCCGTGAAGATAGATCACCACCGGATGCGGACCAGCGCCTTTGGGGACGGCGACGTCGGCGCGCAGACCCGCGCGCAGCTCGACGTTTTTCTGAAGATCGCCGATCGTCGGGAGATCGCGGTTGTAAACCTTCGCCAGCTCCTCCCAGGCGCGGCGCTGCGCGACGATGTCGCCGGCGGGATTCCAAACCGGCAGTCCGGCGAGAACCTGACGGTCGTGTTCGCTGATCATGCGTGGGATCTTGCCGGCTTGCGCAAACGCGCTAGCACACCGCGAGGCTTGCAGCAATAAAGCGCCGCGGGGAGGCGCATCGAGTAGCCCGGATGAGCGCAGCGACATCCGGGTCATGCTTCTCCGCGAAAGATCCCGGATTTCCCCCCGCTTGCGCGGCTGTCATCCGGGCTACGGATACTGTTCGCCAGGGAGAGCAGCGACTATAAGTCAGCTTCCATGCTGAAAAAATTGTTCTTCGGCTGCTTTGCGTTCGCCGTATTGGCTTTCATGATTTTGCAGAGTCCGGCGTGGAAGCTGCGGGATTTCGATCAAATCTTCTACGTGACCGTCGCCTACGATCTCGACAAACACGGCGTGTTCAGCAATGGAATTTTCGCCGCGGGCGACGACAGCACGATCGCCCGCCCGCCGCCGGGAATGTTCTTCGGCCCGGTCTATCCCGCGCTCGTCTTCGTCGCGATGAAAATCGACCCCCGCTTCGCCGCGGCCGTGCGATGCAGCGTCGAAGCCGATCGCGGATACCGCGATGAGGCGAGTTGCGAGGCTTACGCGCTTCCCATGCGCCTGATCAACGCGTTCCTGCTCGTCATTGGATTGCTTGCGGTGGCCGGCGCGGCCGAGGTCATCCTCGCGCGAAAATCGGCATTCTTCATCGCCGGATTGCTCGCGCTTGCCGCGCTCGCCGCGGTGAGAGGATATATTTTCTCCTACGTCATGACCGAAAGCGCGATCTTCGCGCTCTACAGCGTGTTGGCCCTGCTTGTCCTGCTCGCATGGAAAACCGGCCAAGGGCGATATTTCATTTGCGGCGGAGCCGTGCTGGGCGTTCTTTGCCTCACCAAGCCGTCATTCGTCATCTTGTTTCCGGTGATAGCGGCGCTGAGCCTGCTCTACGGCTATCGGCTAGCGAAAGAGCGGCGGCCAAAGACGGCCGCGTGCGTATTGGGCTTCAGTCTGGCCTTCGCGGTCGTGCTGGGCCTATGGATTGCTCGCAACGCGGTCTCCGTCGGCAAGGTCGGATTGACCGAAGAATACGGCGCCGCGACTTTGATCGAACGCTTCGCCTATGACGACATGACGGCGCGGGAATTCCTGTTGGCCTTTCCGTATTGCACGCCCGGCCTCGGCGATCTCGCCTTCGACAAGGTGTACGGCACCGATGCCATGCACCGCTTCGTCTTCCATACTCCCGGGAGCTTCTTTCACGTGGGCCGGGAGCGGCGCGACACGCTGGTGCGGGAGCATGCGCGGCTCGATCCGCTGATCGGCTCCATCGCGCTCGACGAAATGCGCGCCAGATGGTGGCGCTATCTGCTGGTAGGCATTCCGCTGACTTGGTGCGGCATGTGGGCCGGTTGGGTGGTTAGCTTGGTTCTGCTTCCTGCCTTCGTCATAGCCGGCGTGCGCGCCTTCACGACGGGACAGCCGTTGTTCTTGCTCTATGCGGCGCCGGCCATCACGATGCTCGCGCTGCACGCCGCAGTCGGCAACCACTACACGCGTTACAATCTCATTCTCATTGGCCCCTATGCGGTCGGCGCAGCGTTGATCGCCACCGCGTGGTGGTGTCGGCGCCGCCGGCGTGTAGTATCCGCGTCGTTTATGCGAACACCCCGCTAATTTACGGAAATATTCGTTATGTCGAGGGGTTATCGTTTTCAGCACGTCATATGCAAAGGGAAAGAACAATGAAGCGTACCCTGATCGGTATCATAAGCATGGGCATTTTCGCGGTCGGCGTTGGCGCGGAGAGCGCGAGCGCCCAGACCTATGGCCCCTACGGCTATTCGCGCGCCTATAGCTCGCGCGCCTATGTGCCGCAAAACCGCAGCGCGGTTCGCCGCAGCGCTCCGCGCAACGCTCCGCTCTATGCCAATCCGGACAGCCCGGCAGCCAGCGGCGGCGGCAGCCTCGGCTACAATCAAAATCTCTGGAACTGGTGAGGCAAGGCGTACGCGCAAGCGGATGGCCGGGCACCGTAGGATGGGTTGAGCGCAGCGGCGCGCTTTGAGGCGTGGCGTCCGGGCTACTCCGTCACCCGCGTCACGTTCGGCAGGAAAAGCCGGTCGACGTCGAGCGGCTTATCGCGCATGTCGCTTCGCAGAATGTCGACGATCTCGGCGACTTTCTTCTTCGAGACTTCGCCTTTCGTTTCGAAGAAATCGATCTTGCGGTACATATCGTAGGATTTCTCGGTATCCTCCGGCGATTGCTTGCTCGCCTCGACCAAAATCCTGACCGCCTCGCTGCGATTGCCGCCGTCGTTGAACCAGACGACGGCCTTCGTGTAGGCGGCGAGAAATTTTTCCAGGCGTTCTTTGTTGCGAACCGCCCACGCCGTGTTAACCGAAATGCCCGAGAACGGAAGATTCTTGGCGTAGTCGACGATAAAGCCCAGATTGGTGAAGCCCGCGGCCTCCGCTCGGAAGTTCAGAGGCGGAAACAGAATGGCCGCCGAGACCGCGCCCGATTGCAGCGCGGCAAAACGCGCCAGCGTGGATCCCGCATACAGCAAATCGTATTCGCCGGCCTTGACGCCGTTAGGCGTCAACATGCGTTCGAGATAAATTCGCGTGATGTCCTTTTCGCCGCCGACCATGATGGTCTTGCCGCGCAATTCCGCGATGCTCTTGATCGTCCGCTGGGCGAGCAACGCATAGGGCGGCACCTGCCCCTCAAGGCGGACGACTGCAATCGGCGCACCTTCGAAAATCGCCCGCACCTGATCGATCAGGCCGGAATTGGAAATCTGGAACGCTCCGGCCGCCAACTGTTGTTGAACCGCCGCGCTCGAGGGCGCAAAAATCAGCTTAATGTCCAAGTTTTCGGCGGCGAACATGCCCTTGGCGGTGGCGATGTAAAGCGGCCAAAGCAACGCCGTCGGACCGCCGACTGAGCCCATCTCGATGGCGTCGACGGCCCGTGCGGGCGTGCTTGGTGCGACGGCCGCATAAGCGAGTTGAATCAGCAGGGCGGCGACCGGAATGATGCGGCTGCGCATGGAGTGTTCTCGATGCGAGATGGTTGATCGCTCCAAACAGGCGCGTGCGAACCAACTTACGGCAACGCGCTTCGATGAGTCAAAAGCCCACCCACCGACGAAAGCCATCGACACCCCGACGGCCCGAGCGATAGGGCGGATCAGGCGTTAGCCGTAATGCCGTGGCGCGCGACCGAACCTGCCGGTTTCACCAGAGCATGACGGCCATCACTGCGCCTTGAGGCCGAGGGTCTTGATCAATTGCTCCATGTTCTTGACCTCGTCGGCGATGAGCCTGTTCATCTCTTGCGGCGTGCTGCTCGCGACAATGTTGCCGTTTTCGGTCAACTTCGCGATCAGCTCCGGAGTATGGGCCGCTTTCACGAATTCTCGATTTAGCTCGTCGACGATGGCGGTGGGCGTTCCCGCCGGCGCCAACACGCCAGCCCAGTCGGCGACCCTGTACGCGCCGAGCCCGGCCTCGATCAAGGTCGGAATGTCGGGCAGCGCCGGGAGCCGCGTCTCGGCATCGACCGCGAGCGCCCGCAGCTTCTTGGCGTCCATGTTCGAGCGGGCGCTGTTGAAGGAGGCGAGGCTGAAATCCAGGCGCCCGGCGATGAGATCGGCCATCACCGGCGCGCCGCCGCGATAATGGATGTATTGAATCGGCGTCTTGGTTCCGAGCGCGATGTTGGCGGCGAGCAGATGGCCGGGGGTGCCCGCGCCGGGAGAGCCGAGGAGCAGCCCGCCGGGCTTCTTTTTCCCCAAGGCGAGCAGTTCGGCCACCGTCTTCGCTGGGCTGTCCATGGGCACGACGAGCAGAGTCGGAAGGCGAAACGTCAAGCTGATCGGAGCAAAGCCTTTCACCGGATCGTAGGGAGCGGGCCCCATGGCCGGGACCGAGCAAAACT
>Ga0306926_10000716_pt1 | contig 31691 bp, 31 predicted proteins | sample flu12Cox44000178_FD_203759 | JGI IMG/M metagenome (GOLD analysis project Ga0306926, IMG submission 203759) | Lab enrichment of tropical soil microbial communities from Luquillo Experimental Forest, Puerto Rico - flux8day.12C.oxic.44.000.178 (v2)... | ecosystem: Environmental > Terrestrial >...
CTCTCCGAAATCGAAGGGTTCGCTAGATCTCTTGAGGTTGGAATTCCCCGCGAGGCGATTGATTTGCTAGGGATTGAGATCCCGCTTCAGCGCGGAGAATATCTGGCGCTTTGGCAGGCTGGCATCCGAAATAGGAAATTGTTTGAGTCGGCCGAAAGGCCTCAGTTGGCGGCTTTGCTCGGAGCGGAGAGAATGAAGCAGCTCCGTCCTGAGCCCGCAGAGCGACGTGAGGAGATTCCTGCTTCTACGACGTGAGCGCGTGGAACTCGCTACACAAATCTGGTATCAAGCTGCTGATCATATGCATGTTGCTCACGTTGTGCGCCCATTCATGCTACATATCCGGCCAGCGCTCCAGCATTGATCTTTTCCAAGACATCCTTTGATTGGACACCTTTCAGGTAGACCATCGTTGATTTGATATCCCGGTGTCCCATCCAAATCTGAAGAGTCCGAATATCAACACCGTGCCGCAAGTGCTCTGTGGCGAACGTGTGGCGGAATTTGTGCAAGAAATAGTGTTGGCAATGCGGGCCCTCAGAACATTTGTTCCCGTGCTTCGTGACGCATTGCCCGCAATTTAGTTTTGCGCGCTCAGCGACGCGCTTAACGATCATGTCGGTTTCCGTGTCCGGCTTGCCCTTTGAATTCGGAAATACCAATTGTGCTGGCATGCCGTTGCGGCGCTCCTTGAAGGCCTGAAGTTGTTGAATCAACCCGGTCGGCAAGGGCACGGACCTCTCTTCCCAGTTCTTTGGCTTAAATCGCCAAATTGGCTTCGTCGTAACGCGAACCACGCTATTGTGGAAATCGACGTCGCGCCAAGTGACATGCTGTGCCTCACGGTCACGGAAGCCAGACCCCACCATGAACTTGAGGAAAATTGCCTCATCTTCATTGGCATGACACAGCATGGCCTGTATTTCCTCCGGCTCATAAATGACTCGAATTTTCTCGACGTAGTTGGGCCAATCACTCGATTGGATCAGCTTGATCCTGTCGTAGCGTTTGAACATTTGCAGAACTACCACCAGCTTGTCATATACCGTGCGGTGGCCAAGACCCTGCGTGTAGCAATACGTCATGAATTTCAAAATGTCATCGCGCGAGATGTCCTCCACCGACCTCGTGGCGCAAGACTGACGGAACAGCGTGTTCAAGGTGTAGCGGTAGGTCAGGTATGTGCGCGGTGAGCGGTGGTTCTTTATGAATTCAAGATATTTGTCGATCGCAGTGTCAACTCCCAGGCGAACTGGGGCTGTGCTGGCCGGTGAGACTCGAGTCTCGACGATATCGGCGCGCATCGCCGCGACCTCGATAGCCTTGCGTCGCGCTACGTCCAGTACATCGGCAAAATCCGCAACGGCCTTGCGCCGCCGGCGATTCCCAATCTCATGCCACTCTATGTAGTACGTCCCTTCTGGGTGGTGTTCATCGAGGCCTGAGATGAGAACGTGGTCGCGCACCAGCTTGCCGTTTTTCTCGACAGTATTGGCAAACCGCCAAGTCTGACCTGCTTTTACATACTTGAGAATTTTTACCCTATTTGCATACCTGTGTTTTCTTGCCATTTCCATCTCCTCCGTGGAGGGGATGGAAGATAGTCCGGGTCGTAAATTCGGTCAAATTGGGGAACGGAATGGACGTAGGCGACGCTATTGACAAAAAATCATGCTTTTTGTCTCGACAGGAAGAACGGCAGGAAGTTGCGAACCCACTGAAAATAAAAGGTCACTGTGCAGAGGCAGCGTTCTAACCAACTGAACTACGTCCCCGGTTTCTGAACGGAGTGCCAAACTGGTGGGCAGTGCAGGACTCGAACCTGCGACCTCCTGCTTGTAAGGCAGGCGCTCTAACCAGCTGAGCTAACCGCCCCTCGCACCTTTTTCGCTGTGAGCCGAAGTGTTGGGTCGCTCAACGATTGAGGGGCATCCGCGCGAACCGCGCCGGAGTTGAGTATACGCGAGCGCGGAAAGAACGGTCAAACGGCGCGGAGGAGTCTGCCGGGTGTGCGAAGAATTTCTCGCCGGCTTCCGCAAATGTCCTCGTGCCTGGCGCAAAGATCACCCTCGGGGCAATTTCATTTCGCTCAGCGCGGGCACGATCTTCGTTCGCCTCGATGTCATCTCCGCCTGCTAGACTGCTCACGTGCGCAGGCTTATTGTCAATGCCGACGACTTCGGACTCACGCCGGGAGTGAACCGGGCCATCGCGGAGGCGCACGAGCGCGGCATTGTGACTTCCGCGACGCTGATGGCGAACTCGGGCAGTTTTGATGAAGCGGTGCGCCTGGCCAAAGCGAGCGCAGACTGGAGCATCGGATGCCACGTTGTGCTGCTCGATGGCGCTCCCCTGCTCGATCCCGTGCGCCTGGACAGCCTTGTCCGCCGAAAGCAAAACAATTCCTTTCGCGATGGCATCGCTGGCTTTGCCGTGCGTGCGCTCACCGGATGGATCGATACCGACCAGGTGCAAGCCGAGGTCACGGCTCAAATCCGGAAACTGCAGGCTGCTGGCATCGAAGTCTCGCACGTAGACACGCACAAGCATACCCACATGTTCCCTGCCGCCCTGGCCGGCGTCTTGCGCGCGGCGCGAACGTGCGGGATCCGAGCCATCCGGAATCCGTTTGAAGTCATCGCCGCCAACTATGTCAAAGTGCAGCGTGGAATGTGGAAGAGATATCGGCAAGTGAAGACTCTGAACGGGCTCGCCGGCCTGTTTCGCCGGGCGGTCGCCAAAGCCGGACTATCCACGCCCGACGGCACTTTGGGGATTGTGGCGACGGGGCACCTGAACCCCGAAATCTTCCACGCCATTGCCGAAAACATGCCGGAAGGGACATGGGAGTTTGTTTGTCATCCGGGATACATGGATGACGAACTGGGAATGGTTCGAACGCGACTGCGGGAATCGCGCGAGCAGGAACTGGCGGTGCTGACGTCGCCCCAGGCGCGCCAGGCGCTGGAGTCGCGCGGCATCGAACTGATTTCCTACAAGCAGCTCTACAGCTAGGCCTGAACGAATCCAGGCAGAGTTGGGCCAGTCTCGGCATCTCGATCACTTCGGTAATCTCGGGTGGTGCTGAGTCGCGTTATTATTAGCCCAGAATCGCATTCTTGACTCTTTGCAATGACCCAAGAGCGGCCCGATCCTCGCGTCGAGACCAACCTCCAGGTTCGCATCTGGGGCATGGCAGCCAATGGGCGCACGTTCTCGCAATACGTACGGGCACGCAATATCAGCATCTCGGGAGCACTTTTTTCGGGACTCGAAAATGAACTGAAAGTCGGCGATGTGATTGGCGTGCAGTATGCCGAGCGCAAGTCGCGTTGCAAGGTGATCTGGGTCATGGATGCCGGCCCCATCCAGAAGATTGAAGCGGGCGTGCAGATTGTGACCGATCAGGATTGCCCCTGGAAGAACGAGCTCGCGCCGGAGCAACTGGTAGCAGCGCCGATCGCGCCGAACAATCGCCGGCGTTTCGCCCGGCATCGCATCTCGTTTCCGCTGGAATTGCGCGACGAGCGAGTCAAGACACCGATGCGGGTCAACGCGACTGATGTCAGTGGGAATGGCTGCTACGTGGAAACGATCTTGCCGCTTGCGGTAGGTACCACCTTGCGGGTTGAGTTCTGGATGGCCGAGGAGAAGGTCTCGACCTCCGCGATGGTCCGCACCAGCGACCCGGGCGTGGGCAATGGGATCGAGTTCACGGGCCTGACCGGCGATACCAAGCAGCGACTACAGGCCCACCTCGACAAGGTTGATCCTTTGCGGGCCAACGTGTTCGAGCGCACGCCACAGCTCTAGACTGTTGGCGCGCGGATTTCCCGACAACCCTTGAATCGAACTGCTGTCGCAGCCATCAAAGTTAATGCTGATGGGCGGACCTAGACACATGAAGATCGGGATCACGTGTTATCCGACATATGGCGGCAGCGGGGTGGTAGCGACCGAACTGGGGCTGGAGCTAGCCCAGCGCGGGCACGATATCCACTTCATTTCTTATGCCCAGCCGATCCGCCTGACCGAGCCCCAGCCCCACATTCACTTCCATGAAGTTGAGGTCTCGCGCTACCCGCTCTTCGATTACCCGCCGTACGATCTTGCCCTGGCAACTCGCATGGCCGAGGTCGCCGAGCTGTACGACCTCGACCTGTTGCACGTGCATTATGCGATTCCGCATTCGGTGAGCGCACTACTGGCACGGCAGATGCTTGCGGCCGCCACCCCGAAGCGGAACCTTCCCTTCGTGACCACGCTGCATGGCACCGATATCACACTCGTTGGCATGGACCGATCATATCTGCCGATCACGCGCTACTCGATTGAGCAAAGCGATGGGGTCACGGCGATCTCGCAGTATCTGCGGGAAAAGACGCTGAAGGAATTCGACATTAAGAATCACATCGAAGTGGTGTACAACTTCGTGAACTGCGATGTGTACATCCGCGACGCAGATGCGGAAAAGCGCCGGGCGGAATACGTGGAACCCGGCGAGAAGATTCTGGTCCACCTATCGAATTTCCGGCCGGTGAAGCGCCTGACCGACGTGATAGAGATTTTCGATCGCGTGAGAAAAAAAGTTCCATCAAAGCTGCTCCTGGTGGGCGACGGTCCGGACCGGTCGAAGGCCGAGTGGCTTGCAGTGCAGAAGGGCATTCATAACCACGTGTTGTTTCTTGGCAAGCAGGACGGCGTGCAGGAGAAACTTGCCGTTTCTGACGTGATGCTCTTGCCAAGCGAACTGGAATCGTTCGGACTGGCGGCACTGGAGGCGATGGCCTGCAAGGTAGTTCCGATCACGACGCGAGTCGGCGGTTTGCCGGAAGTCATCGAGCATGACCGCACGGGTTTCATGGCCGACGTGGGAGATATCGAAACCATGGCCCGCTATGCGATCGATCTGCTCGAGGACGACGAGAAGCTGAAGATCATGGGCGTGCAGGCGCGGGCCATCGCCCAGGCGAAGTTCTGCTCCACCAAAATCATTCCACAGTACGAGGGTTTCTACCGGCGGGTGCTGGAGCGCTCTTCATAGACCGCGGCGGGAATGCCCGAGCCCTCCTGCAAGATCGGGAGCCTCAGCCGGACCAGCGTTCCTTTCCCATCGTTGCTGTCGATCGTCAGGCGGGCGGTTTCTCCGTAAGCCACTTTGAGGCGTTCAGCGACGTTCGCCATGCCGATTCCGCTGCCGCCGAGACCATCCGGTTTCTGGAGGAGTTGCGCCGCGCCCATGCCGACACCGTCGTCTTGGACTTCAATGATCACCGCCTTGGCGCCCAGACGGCTGCGCAGATAGATGCTGCCTCCTTCGATCTTGGAGGCGAGTCCGTGCTTGATGCAGTTCTCGACCAGCGGCTGCAGCAGCATGGAGGGCACCAGCATCTCGAGCGATTCGGGATCGAGTTCCTTGACCACGCGGAGTTTGTCGCGGCCGAAGCGGACAACTTCGATGTCGAGATAGTTGTCGATGAACTCGAATTCCTCACGCAGGGGAACGAAAGCTTCGGAGGTATTTAGCAGCCGCCGCAGAATCGTGGCCAGCTTGATGATCAGGTCGCGCGCTGTATCAGGGTCGAAGCGCACCAGCGACGAGATGGAATTCAGCGTGTTGAAGAGGAAATGGGGATTGATCTGGTTTTGTAGAGCCTCCATGCGAGCCTGCAGAAGCAGCAGGTGCTGTTCTTCCAACTTCATCTGGATGCGGACCCCGTTGAAGATCTTAAGCTCGATGCCAACAACCATGACGGATGTGGCATAAATGGCCACTTCGACCCACAGATTCGTGCTGTGCAGCGAGGAGCTTTCCCTGGGAAAGACGCGGAAAAGTTCAGTCTGCAAGAAGCGCAGTCCGACAATAATGGCGAAGAATGTAATCTGCCAGTCGAAACGTGGCTTGGGTAGGTTGCGGCGGATCCAGCGGTAGATGCTGAGGTCGATGAAGGGGGAGAAGGACCAGACGGCTTCCTTGTCGCTGGCCAGATCGCGTAGCTGACCCGCGGCCAGACCGCAAAACACGTCGAAGGGCAACATGATCCATTCGCCGTGCAGCAGCGCGGGGAGGCCCATGAGGGCTCCGCCCATGACGCCTGTGAGGCGGCCGCCGATCGCGCCCAGCAGAAGCGTAGTTTCGAAGGAAAGATCGCCGGCGAAGAAGCTCTTCTGGACGAAGCGGATCCAGACGGCCAGAGCGATGGGAACGCTGAACCAGAGCGTCAAGTAGATCTTCTGACGGGTGCTGCGCTCCTCGCGAAACAGCAGCCTCTTGAACTCGCGGGAACGAACCAGGGTGCTCGAAACGGCGGCGGCGACGCCGAGCTTCACGAGCAGGTTGATCAGGATGAGCTTCTGGTCGGGCATAGCCGGTGCTCAGGCAAATGTAGCAGTTCCCCTCCCCTGTTGCGAGGAATCGTCGACCCTAGCTTTGCAAGTGCGAGGCCGCTTCGTTAACGACAGCTTCCAGATTTTCAGCACTTGGTGCTCCACCCTGGGCCATGTCCTTGCCTCCGCCTCCGCGGCCGCCGAGTTTCCCAACCACTTCCTTTAGCAGCGCCGCCATGTCAAAGGGCATGCCCGCCGACTGGGCGAAGACCAGCGATACAGGCCCGATCGACGCTGCCAGCAATGCAGCAACGTTCGCTTCCCTGCGTGTGAGTTTCTGCGCGAGCAGGCGGATGTATGCGAGATCACGATCGGGATAGATGCGCTTCAGGATCTTGCGGCCGTCCACGGGAGTGGTTTCGGCCAGAAGCTGGTTCGCTTGAAATTCCACCAACTCAGCTTGCTGATGTTCTGCGGCCTTGCTCGCCGCACGAATTCCTTCGAGCGATTTGCGAACTTGCTGGGGAACGTCCCAGATGTGTCCCGAGAAATGCCCCGCTGCTTCGGTCAAGGCCTGGTAGTCGCGGCGGGCGGTGGCGACGGCGCGCAGTCCGCAGACGAATTCTACACGCCAACCCTGCCGCACGCGCTCGCTCTTACGCAGCAGGATGCAGCCGATCTGGCCAGTGTGCGTGACGTGGGTTCCACCACATGCCGAGAGATCAAACTCGCGGATGTCAACGAGGCGCAACTCGTCTTTGTCTACGCGAGGCGGCTTGCGGAGACGCAGGTCCTGCGCGGCTTCCTGGGTGGCATAGCGGATTTCGACGGGGCGGTTCTCCTGCACAATCTGGTTGGCCAGAGCTTCGGCCTGCTCCACCTGTTCGGGCTTGAGCGTGGGAGTGTCGAGATCGATCGCGCTGCTATCCTCTCCCATGTGGAAGGAAACGGTGGGCAGGTTGAATAGCTTGATGAACGCTGCCGAGAGAACGTGCTGGCCGGAATGCTGTTGCATGTGGTCGCGGCGCCGGATGGGGTCGATCATGCCGCGGATGCGCAGGCCGCGCTCGGGAGCCTTGTCGGCCTCGATGTAGTGGACAACGCGGCCGTCTTCGGCTTCCGCAACCTCGGCAACGCGCAGACGAGCCGAGGTTCCATCCTGATCGACCGGGGCGATCCACCCGGTATCGTGCACTTGTCCGCCGCTGGTGGGATAGAAAGCTGTGCGGTCGAGGTAGACGCCGTGGCGCCCATTGATCTCGGCGGCGGGGACCACCTCGGTAACTTCGCCCTCAAATTCGTACAGGAAGGAATCGTGATAGTAGAGGCGGTCGGTCATTGTCCTATCTTAAGCCTTCGTGGGATAGCCTCGCGCGGATGTGGGAGGCAGTGCGGAATCTCAAAGCCAGCAAGCAGCAGACTCCTCCTGACTCGCTTCGCTCACGAGCCGGAATGACAAGGAGGTATCGGCAAGAACAGGGACGGTCGGCTCCTATCGGAACGAGATGGCGGACAAGAGTGTCCGCCCCACACTAGTACGGCCCGATGATGCCGGCGATCTGGCGCGAGGTAGGCAACTTCGATTGCGGAGCTTTTGTCTCCTGCTCAAGCGTGTCGAGATACTTCAGTCCGGTACCGGTGTTGAAGAGGACGACTTGATCTTTTTCGGAGAAGAAATTGCTCGTGCGCAGTTTCCTGTAAGCCGCCAATGCGGCTGCTCCTTCTGGCGCGGCAAAAATGCCTTCGGCGCTCGACCACTGCCGCAAAGCATCCATGATTTCGTCGTCGGTGACGGCGACCGCCGCTCCCCCACTCTTCTTCAGAATGTCAAGGATGAGATAGTCACCGTACGCCTTGGGAACGCGCAGGCCGGACGCGGACGTCGCCGCGTTAGGCCACATTTCCGAAGCACTTCTGCCTTCATCCCATGCTTTAACAACAGGTGCACAACCAGCTGATTGCACGCTGATCATTCTTGGGCGTTCTGGACCGATCCAACCCAGTTGCTGCATCTCTTCAAAAGCCTTCCACATGCCGAGCAGACCCACGCCGCCGCCGGTGGGATAGATGATTCCCTGCGGAAGGCGCCACCTCAGTTGCTCGCCGACTTCATAACCCATCGTCTTCTTGCCTTCGACGCGGTATGGCTCTTTCAGGGTGGAGATGTCGAACCATCCTTCCTTCTCTTTGCGCTCGGCGACCATGCGAGCGCAGTCGCTGATCAGGCCGTCGACCAGGGTGACATGTGCTCCGTAAAACTGCGACTCGACCCGGTTCGCCATGGGCACGTCCTTGGGCATGAAGATGTGCGCCTCGAGACCCGCAGCGGCGGCGTAGGCGGCGAGCGCTCCGGCAGCGTTTCCGGCGGACGGGATGGCGAGTTTCTTCAGGCCAAAATGCTTGGCCATCGTGACAGCGGCAGCGAGCCCGCGGGCCTTGAAGGATCCGGTGGGATTCAGTCCTTCATCTTTGACGAAGACGTGCGAATACTCGCGGCTGGCGATCATCGGGGTGAAGCCTTCCCCCAGCGAGACCGGGGCCGCCTCGGGGAGCACCTCTGCATAGCGCCACATGGTGGCAGGGCGGCCTAAGAGTTTGTCAGGCTTAAACGAAGTGCGAATCGACGCCAGATCGTAACGGGCGTAGAGCACGCCGCCATCTTTCGGGCAGATGGTTTGCGGAACATTGGCTGGCAGCGATTGGCCGCAGCGAGTGCACTCCAAGTGAGTTGGGTAGGCCATGCGAATCAAGCATAGCATCGGGCCCGAGACGACCGCGGCGTCCCTCCAGGAACAGGAGTAAGTCGACGATCAACGGCCACTGGCAACTCTGAGAGACGCCCGCCGATAATCCATGCAGAGGGAGACATCCCTGCAGATCAACGAAGACTTTCAGGCTGCAAACTTTTCGGACAGCTTGCAGGAAGATGGAGTTCGCAACAATCCGCGCCCGTCTCAGGATTCGGCACAGAGTGTCGGGTCAGGAATCCAACAGGTGCTCGGGGATGCGAGCGAGATCGTTGATCACCTCATCTCAGCAGTGACGGACCAAAACTCCATTGGTGGCGGCGCTCAAGCCATAAAGAATGCGCTCAGCAACAAGGACAAAGACCTTCAGAACCAGGACAAGTTGGGGAACTTCGAGATTCGGTCGCTGATGAGCGAGTTCAACGAGGCCCAGACCTTGGCCTTGAGCGTCCTTAAGAAGAAAGAGGACACCGGAAACGCCGTCATTCAAAAAATCGGAGCCTGTTAGCAATTCGGCACTTATCACGCCGTCAAACGCGAGAGTAGTCCGTTTGCTTTGCGGAACCACGGCCGCTCACGGCGACGCAAGTAGCCGGGCATGGTGGGCTTCTTGGCGAGGATCTTCTGCGCCCACTCGCGCGCCTCGGCAGTTCTGCCTTGGGAGGCCAGGAACGTCGCATAGTTGTAGTAGGTCTCCGACAACGTGGAAATGGTTGTTGCCTGCTGGTAAAGTTCGTCTGCTTTCTGCGGCTGACCCGTGTTTGCATAGGCATGCGCCAGCAGGCCTTTGGCGCGGTGAAAGTCGTAGCCGGGATCGGCGCTCACGACCCGCTCCAGGTCTGGGAGAGCAGCAGCAAAATCCCTGAGTTCAATCTCGCAGACACCGCGCCGGTAGAAAGGGTCAAGCGAATCAGTTCGCGCCGAGATCGCGCGGTCGTAGCTGGCGCGGGCCCTGGCGTAGTCGCCGTTTTCCATGTAGAGGTCGGCCAGTTCCTCGTAGTTTCCGGCCGAGGGATTGTCGAGAACCGCAGCCTCCAACTCGTGAATGCGCTTCCTGCGGGGAAACACCTTAAAGGAGTCGCGGAGAAGCCCCAGGTCGGGCAGCGCCTCGACCAGCAGGTAGATCGCTGCGCCCAGCGGACCCAGAAAAATGATGATGAAGAACCAGTAGGAGTCGGGGCGGCGCCGGATGAAGTGCACGATCGCCGCAGCCATGAGGATGAAGCTCCAAGGATGGAAGAATGCGCCGAAGAATCCCATGGCCGTGCCGCAATATAGCACGCGGTCTTACGTCTTAGGGCAGTGCTTAGGGTTTAGGTCTTATAAGGTGTTAGGGCTTAGGACGAACCGGGATGAGCCACGCACAATGGTAAAATCTCCTGTGGCTCCTGCTTCCATCCGCCTGCTGGCGCTTGATATCGACGGCACCCTGCTCAATTCACAATTCCACATCTCCGACGCGGACATGGCCGCTTTGCGCCGTGCCCGTGAGGCTGAAATTGAAGTTGTGCTGGTCACGGGACGCCGCCACGACTTTGCCCTGCCCATCGCCAAGCAACTCGAATTCGACCTGTGGCTGATCAGTTCCAACGGCGCGATCACGCGCTCGCTCGCCGGCGAGACCTTTTACCGCGACCTGCTCCCGAGCGAGACCTGCCGTGCGCTATGCAGGGCGATGCTGGAATTTCGCGGGAACACGGTGCTGACCTTCGACCGGGCGGGCAAAGGCGCCATCGTCCTGGAGCACCTGAACGACCTGGAGAACTCGATCCGGCGCTGGCTGGAGAAGAACATGCAGTACATCGAGTTCGTGGTCCCGATCGAGGACGCGCTGGTAACCGATCCTGTACAGGCCATGTTTTGCGGGCCGATCGGGCGGATGCATGAAGCCCTGGCTGCCTTGCGGGCCTGCCATCTCGCCGAGCAGATCACTGTGCTAAGGACCGAGTACCCGATCCGGGACTTGTCGATCGTCGACATCCTGACTCAAGGCTGTTCGAAGGGGCACGCGCTGGAGCGGTGGGCGGCTTTTCGAGGGGTCCCCCGGGAGCAGGTCATGGCCATCGGTGACAATTACAACGATATAGAAATGCTTGCCTTTGCCGGATACCCGGTTATCATGGGTAATGCGTCGGAAGACCTGCGCAGCCGGGGTTGGAAAGTAACCCTGACGAACGACCAGAACGGGGTGGCCGCGGCGGTTGAACCGGTTCTGGCAGGGGCTGGCGTAGGGTCATGACCCACAAGCACTTCGTCCTGAGGTTCCCCCCTTGTACCGCACGACTTCGCCAAGACTGATGGGCATTGGAACGTCGATGAAGAGATGGTTTAAAACCGCCAGTATCGTCTTCGTCGGGCTGCTCGGGGTGGAGGCATCCGCGACGGACGTTGCCATCCTGCGCAATGGATTCACGATCCGCCACGAGAGCCGGGCGCCGCTGGGTGCAACCACGCGCTTGTTCCTGACCCCGGACGGGTCAAGCTTTGTGGATGTACCGACTGCAGAGATTGTTGAAATTGACAAGAACGTGGGACCAGCTCCGGGAACGGAGACAACCGCTCCGCCCGCAGTTGCGCCTCCGGGCATATCGACGCCGCTTCCAACGGCATCGCCCGCACCAGCCGCCCAACGGGTTGCTGCACCTGCGCCCGCGTCAGTGTCGGTGCAGACTCCCGCGGCGTCCGTCGACCTGTCACAAACGGTCAACGCAGCCGGCGAGCGTTACCGGTTGGATCCCGATTTTATTAACAGCGTGATTCGCGCCGAGAGTGGTTTCAAGGTGCATGCCGTCTCGCCAAAGGGCGCCCAGGGCCTGATGCAGCTCATGCCTCAGACCGCTTCAAAGCTAGGCGTGCCGAATGCGTTTGATCCCCAGGCCAATGTCGACGGCGGAACGCGCTATCTGCGCGAGCTGCTGGAAAAGTACAATTTCGACCTGATCAAGGCTCTGGCCGCCTATAACGCAGGCCCACAGCGCGTTGACCAGTATCACGGCGTGCCTCCCTACCGCGAAACCAGGCATTACGTGGCCAGCATCGTGCGGGACTTTAACCGCAAGAAACTGGCCCAGCAGAAGGCGGCGGCAGCGGCAGCAAAACCGCAGACGGCGCAACCTAATCAGACGCAGAAGAAATCTAATCGAGCCAGTGCAAGAGCCCCAAAATCCGGCGCGCAGACTGCAGAGAAAAGACCTCCCGCAGCCAGCGGCAATGGCATCGCCGCGCCCTGAACCCAAGCTCTGCCGTTGACCCCTGATTCCGTCCTCGTTTACCTTACAGTGTGCTCGCTGGCCGCCATCCGTAAACCCACTCCCCGGAGACCCCGGTTTTCATGGACAAAAAACGCGCAGGGTTCACCGCCATCGCCCTCGCCATCCTAGCGGCCCTGATCTACTCGCAATTCCGGATGTGGAAGAACTTTGACTGGAACCTTTTCCTCGTGCACACGCACAGCGTCAGCAAGTTTCATATCCTGCATGGAGTCGCGCTGATCTACATCGCTTATATCCTGCGCGCAGTGCGCTGGAAGATTTTCCTGCGCCCAGTGCGGCCGGAGACCTCGACCGCAAGCCTGGTGGCGCCCACGCTGATCGGGTTCACCGGGCTGGCGTTGCTAGGACGGCCGGGTGAACTGATTCGCCCTTACCTCATCGCCAAGCAGGAGAAGTTGCCGTTTTCGTCGCAACTCGCGGTGTGGACGGTGGAACGGATTTTCGACGTTGGCGGCTTCACGATCCTGTTTGTGCTGGCCGCGTTTTTTGCCACGGCGCCGAAGCGCCTCGAACTCCAGGACATTCACATCTTTCAGAAAGTAGGGATGGTACTAACGTTGATCGTGGTCGGCCTGACCGTGGGGGCGCTGGTTGTTCATCGCAGTGGAGAAACCATCGCGCGCCGGCTCGAAAGCCGCTTCTCCCACATTCCATCGCACTGGGGCCACCGGATCGCCCTGAGGATCCGGGAATTCCGCGACGGCCTGAATACGATTCACGACAAGAAATCCCTGTTTCTTCTGATCGGAGTTTCGGTGCTGATGTGGGCGATGATCGCGGTTGCCTATAAGGAAGTCACTCACGCCTACGGCGCTCCCCGGCTGGAAATTCCCCAGACGCAGGTTTTTCTGCTGATGGCCTCCAGCATGGTGGGCTCGCTGATTCAGCTGCCGGGTGTGGGCGGCGGTTCACAGGTGGCCACTATCAGCGTGCTCAACCACGTGTTTGGTGTGCCCCCGGAGCTGGCTACCAGTTGCGGCATCATGCTTTGGCTGGTGACGTTTGTTGCGGTGGTCCCGATTGGTCTACTGGTGGCGCACCGCGAGCGGCTCTCCCTGCGCAAGCTCTCCGCCGAGAGCCATGAGGCCGAGAAGACAGCCGAAGCCGACACTTCCGCTGCCTGAGCGGTGGGAACCGATAACGGCCTGTGTTCCTCCTCCGCTGCTCACTCCGTTCGCCCTGTTACAATCCACTGAGCTTAAGGCCAGCGTTAACATCGTTCTCCAAGCGCCATGAAGTGTCCTTTTTGCGGGTTCCTGGAAGACAAAGTTGTCGATTCGCGCGAGAGCAAGGAGGCGGAATCGATCCGCCGCCGGCGCGAATGCCTCAAGTGCGGCAAGCGCTTCACCACATACGAGCGCATCGACGAAATCCCCTACATGGTGGTCAAGAAAGATGGGCGGCGCGAGAAGTTTGACCGCCAGAAGGTACTGAACGGGTTGCTGCGTGCTTGCGAGAAGCGTCCCGTCCCCATCAGCAAGCTAGAGCAGATCGTCAATGAAGCTGAGACATTTGTGATTGAGTCGCCCGAGCGTGAGCGCAAGACAAGCGAGGTCGGCGAGTTGATCATGAGCCGGCTGCGCCGCTATGACAAAGTCGCGTATGTGCGCTTCGCGTCGGTGTATCTCGACTTCAAGGATGTGCAGGAGTTCATGTCGGAGTTGAAGGATTTGATCAAGACCAAGGAACCAGATGCGAAGCCGAAGGTGGGCGTGAAGACCACTTAGCTTTGCCCGGTTTGCAAACCCTGATAAAAAACCTTTTAACCGCAGGGGTCGCGAAGGCTCCACAAAGGACGCAAAGAGAGTCAAGATCCTATGACGCACCGCATCACCCTCATCCCCGGCGACGGCATCGGACCGGAAGTCACCAACGCCACCGTTCGTATTCTCGAAGCAACCGGCGTGAAGTTCGAATGGGAGCCCTTCATGGCCGGTGCCGAAGCTTTTGAGAAGTACAAGGAATACATCCCGAAAGATCTGAACGAATCTATCGAGCGCACGCGGGTGGGGCTGAAGGGGCCGGTGACCACGCCCATTGGCGGTGGCTTCGCCAGCATCAACGTGGAGCTGCGCAAGCGCTTTGAGTTGTACGCGAACTTCCGCCCGATCCGGAATCTGCCGCACATTCCCACGCGCTACCCCGACGTCGACCTGATCATCATTCGCGAGAACACCGAGGGGCTCTACTCGGGGATCGAGCACGAAGTCGTTCCCGGAGTGGTTGAGAGCCTGAAGATCATTACGGCGAAGGCCTCCACGCGCATTGCGCGCTTTGCCTTCGAATACGCACGCCTGAACCAGCGCAAGAAGATTCACGCCATTCACAAAGCAAACATCATGAAGCTTTCTGACGGCCTGTTCCTGCGCTGCTCGCGGGCCGTCGCAACGGAATATCCCGAGATCACCTACGCCGAGCACATTGTCGACAACACCTGCATGCAGCTCGTGATGAATCCGTATCAGTACGACATGCTGGTACTCGAGAACCTTTACGGCGACATCATTTCCGATTTATGCGCGGCGTTCGTGGGCGGGCTGGGCCTGGTTCCGGGAGCGAACTTCGGAGACCATTGCGCGATCTTTGAAGCCGTGCATGGCTCCGCGCCTGACATCGCGGGCAAGAACCTGGCCAATCCCACCGCCTTACTGCGCTCGTCATTGCTCATGCTGCGACACATCGGCGAGCAGGACGCGGCGCTTCGAGTGCGAAATGCAGTCGAAAGGGTGTACCGCACGCGCGACAAGCTGACGCGAGATGTGGGCGGCAAGGCGGGAACGTCGCAGTTTGCCGATGCGGTGATCGAAGAGATGCAATCTGCACCCGTCGCTGAGGCCGTGCAGTAGGCTTCGCTTTTCGACACCTTCTTCGCTTGTATGGCGTGGAAACGGTCTTGAACGGCGGAAAATTTACGATTCTCCGTTTGACGCCACACCGCAAAACGAGATAACATCCGCACGTTCTGGGGAAAACTGAGGGGATGGTTCGAACTGCGAGGTGCCTGGGCATAGTCCTGTTCCAGCTTGGCGGACCCGACACGCTGGATGCCATCCAACCTTTTCTTTTTAATCTTTTCTGCGATCCTGACATCATTGATTTTCCCTTCGCGCGCATCGGACGCCGCCCGCTGGCCAAACTCATCTCGACCACCCGCGCAAAGAAAGTCGAGCGTCACTACTCTGTGATCGGAGGCGGTTCCCCGATCCGCCGCTTCACCGAAACACAAGCCCGCGCGCTCGAGAACGAACTCAAGTTCATGGGCGTGAACGCCCGCTGCTTTGTGGCGATGCGTTACTGGCATCCGTTCACGGCAGAGGCCGTGGAGCAACTGCGCGCTGCCAACTGCGATGAAGTGATCCTGTTGCCACTGTATCCACACTATTCCAGCACCACCGTGGGGAGCAGCCTGAACGAGTGGAACCGCCATTTCCCCGGCGGGGTGCCCGTCCACATCGTACCGAGTTTCTATCGGGATGAAAACTACCTCGATGCAGTGATCGAGAAGATCGACGAAGCGTTGGGGCGCTTCCCTGCCCCGCGCTGTCCTGAAATCGTGTTTAGCGCACACAGCCTGCCACAATCGATCATCGACAAGGGCGACCCTTATCAGCAGCAGGTTGAAGAAACAGTGGAACTGCTGATGGCGCGCGGCGGCTGGCCGCATCGGTATCGCCTCTGCTATCAGAGTAAGGTTGGCGCGAGCAAGTGGCTCCAGCCATCGCTGCACCGCACCTTGCGCGACCTGGCGGCTGGGCAGGTGCAAGATGTCTGCATCGTGCCGGTGTCGTTCGTGTCCGATCACGTGGAGACGCTGGGCGAGATCGATCACGAGGCCCGCGAAGAAGCGGCAGAGTTGGGCTTCCGTCAATTCGAGATGACGAGCGGGCTCAACGATTCCGCGAAATTCATTGGAGCCCTGGCAAACCTGGTTTTGCAGGCGGGAGGCCGGCAAGCTCAGTCTGTGATGCCGAATCGGGATAACATTTCGGCGCCACTAATGGCAGCTGACTAAAGCTGAGCAAAACGTTAAGGAGGAAGCACTCATGGCGGGTCCGGAGAACGATCCGGGGAAACAGACTCCGCAACCGACGAAGGAGGCGGCGGTGACCACGGCACCCCCTACTGCGCCAGCCACCAAGTACGTCGGGACTCCGGCGGTGGGAACGTCCAAAGCGGCGGCCGCCGGCGGTATAGCAGCAGTTGGGCCGGAGAATTCGCAAGTCGATCAAAGACGGCGGCGCTTGGCGTGGGTCGGAATCGGTGCCTTCCTGGGCGCGTGGTTCCTGGCGTTCTTCCGCTTCTTCTTACCACGCACGCTGTTTGAGCCGAACACGTCGTTTAAGATCGGATATCCCTCAGATTATGCGCTGGGCGTTGACACGAAATGGCAGCAGAAATACCGCATTTGGGTCGATCGCACTCCAGACCGGCTGTTCGTGATCTACGCGCGCTGCACCCACCTGGGATGTACGCCCGACTGGAAGCCGAGCGAGAACAAATTCAAGTGCCCCTGCCACGGCAGCGGCTATGACAGCGAGGGCATTAATTTCGAAGGGCCGGCGCCGCGGCCGATGGATCGCGCGCACGTGCAGATCGCACCCGACGGACAGATTCTCGTGGACGTCTCGAAGTTATATTCCTGGCCAAAAGGGCAGCCCAGCAAATTCAATGAGGGAGACGGAAGTGATGGGGCGTGGCTGAAGGTCTAATTGAGACCGCCGGCCCACCTTCACCCTTAAGTGAGTTAGACGACTTACGAGGACTCAATGCCAGAAGGGACACAGAACGGAAAGAACGGCGGTAAGGTCGGCGTTGTTGATCGAGTCAAAGAGCAGATCACCAGCGACGTGCAATCGCTCAGGACTGAAATGCCGGCGAAGGTCAAAGAGCAGATCGAAGGCCTGAAGGATCCGACCAAGACCCAGGTCTACACCTCCATCTTCCGCCACAAGCACGACGACACGCCACGCAATCGCGCCCTGGGCGTGCTGTCGAACGTCTTCTTGCACTTGCATCCGGCGAAAATCAACCGTGACGCCGTGCGCTACAGCTACACCTGGGGCATGGGCGGGATCACGTTCTATCTCTTTATTGTGCTGACCTTCACGGGCGTGTTGCTGATGTTCTACTACCATCCGACCAAGGTGCAAGCGTTCCGTGACGTGCTCTACCTCGAGCACGACGTTCCCTTCGGCAAGCTGTTGCGCAACATGCATCGCTGGGCCGCCCACCTGATGGTCATCGGCGTGTGGCTGCATATGTTCCGCGTATTCCTGACTGGCTCCTACAAGAAGCCACGCGAATTCAACTGGAACATCGGCGTGATGCTGCTGGTGTTCACGCTGTTGCTTTCCTTCACCGGATACCTGCTTCCGGACGATCAACTGGGATTCTGGGCGGTTACGGTGGGCACGAACATGGCGCGTGCCACGCCGCTGCTGGGGCATGAAGGACCGTTTGGGCCACTGTTAGGCATGACTCCCTATAACGATGTTCGCTTTGGGTTGCTGGGCGGGTCGATCGTCGACGCGAATGCGCTGTTGCGCTCCTACATCTGGCACTGCATCGGGATACCGATTGTCGCGTCGGTGCTGATGATCGTACATTTCTGGCGCGTGCGAAAGGACGGCGGGATTTCGGGTCCGGCGCCGGTGATGCTCGAATCGGAAGCTGACAAACCGCGGAGAGGACCAAAAGCGGCAGGCGAGTAAATCAACGGCCCCACCCTAAAAAATCGCGTAGGGCAGGGTACCCACGAATACGTGGAGACATTATGGATTGGCGGCAACTCTGGGAAATCGTTTCAGCCCCCGACAACGTTCCTATCGTCGGCCTGATTCCGCTACTGGCCTTCTATCTTTATCTTGCCTGGAAACAGGCGCACGCCAACGATCAGCTGATCGCGCAACTGGAAACCGATCCGGCCATGGCCAAGACGCATCATCGCAAGACTTGGCCCTTTCAGGCAGGCTGGCAGAAGGAAGTGCACGTCTGGCCGTTCCTGCTGCGCATGGAGTTTCTCGCTGCCATTATCGTGACGATCATCCTGATGATCTGGTCGATCACGTTGAACGCTCCGCTGGAAGAGCCCGCGAACCCAAACCTGACGATGAACCCGGCGAAGGCGCCGTGGTACTTCCTCGGGTTGCAGGAAATGCTGGTGTATTTCGATCCGTGGATCGCGGGCGTGGTCATGCCGACGCTGATCATCGTCGGGCTGATGGTGATCCCCTACATAGATACAAATCCGATGGGCAGCGGCTATTACACGTGGAAACAGCGCCGCTTTTCGATCTCGACGTTTCTGTTCGGGTTCATCATCCTATGGGTTTCGATGATCATCATCGGCACGTTTATCCGCGGGCCAGGATGGCAGTGGTTCTGGCCGGGGCAAACGTGGGATCACAACCGGCTGATTTACGAGGTGAACCGCGACTTGCCCGACATCTTCGGGATCACGTCGAACCTGGGCAAGGGGATTTTCGGCGCGATCGTGGTGGGCGGATATTTTGCGCTGGGAGGTTTCGGGATGTTCTCGCTATTCCGCCGCTACATGGCCAAGGACTTCGCGCGGATGAGCATCTTGCAGTTCGCGATCACGCAAACTTTTGTGCTGATCATGGTGGCGCTGCCGCTGAAGATGCTGCTGCGTCTGCTGTGGCATATCAAGTACGTGTGGATTACGCCGTGGTTTAACGTGTAGCTGATGGCTGGCAGCTAGTAGCTGGCAGCAAACCGGTTTTGCCGCCAGCCATCAGCCGCAAGCTACCAGCCGATCTCGGAGGAAGCTTTGCCCGACAAACCCGATAACGACCCGATCGTAACCAAGTCGTATGCGGTGCACTACATGGTGGCCGTCACCCTCCTGATGGCAACCTTGCTCTGGGCGCTGTGGGACGAAGCGTTCGGCATGCGCCCGTGGAAGGCGTATCAGCACGTATGGAAGCAGCGGTACATCGCGTTCCTGAAGACGGCCACGTCGAAGTCGGCCGCGTCGGAGAAAGAAGTCGAGGGCGACTCTGACTATCAGAAGCTGAAGCAGAACCTGGATGAGGCAACTAAGCAGGCCGCTCCGAAGATGAGCGAGCTGCAGGCACAGATCGCAGACCTGAACGCGAAAATCCTGGCCGTGCAGAGCGTTTTCACCGACCGGCGCGCTTACGTCAACGCGCTCACCTACCGGATTGAAAGTAGCGACAGCGAATCATCGAAAGCGAGTATTCGAGCGGATCTGCAGGATTACAAAAAGGAGATCGCGACCGTCGAATACCCCGACGGCAGCAGGCAAAAATACGACTTTGAGCATTTAGAGGCGACCTACAACGACCTCAAGGAGCAGCGCGCCAAGCTGAACGCTGCACTGGGCGACCTGCTCAAACCAGGGAACGAAGCCAAGGCCGCCCTTGACGAGTACGTCAGCAGTCACATGGTCGATCTGACGCCCACTCAAATCGACGGCCTTGAAAAGAAGACGAGAGACCTTGAGCCGGCAATTGTGCAGATCAACGTTGCCGAGGCCAACATCGTCGACCGCTGCGAGTCCTGCCACCTGGGCGTGCGCGAACCGGTGAAGCTGACTGCCGCATCCATGAGCGCCAAGGGCGCGAAGACTCCTGACGATTACGCGAAAGCATTCGTGAGTCATCCCAATCCGGCGCTCTTGCAGATTCACGATCCCGAGAAGTTCGGCTGCTCGCCCTGCCACCAAGGTAATGGACGCGCCACCACAAGCATCGAGAAAGCCCACGGCAACTACGAACACTGGCTGTGGCCACTCTTCACCAAGCAAAATTTCGAAGCCGGCTGTCAGACCTGCCACGCGGCCGACATGATGCTGATCAGCGGCGATGTGGGCTGGACCATCAGCAAGGGCAAAGATCTGTTCCGCCAGCGTGGCTGCATGGGCTGCCACCGCTATGAAGGGTACGACAGAGAACCGGAAGAGCTGCAGTCGCTCCAGCAACAGATCAAGCAACTGGAGGGCGAGAAGCGCGACAACACCAAGCAGGCCGCAGCCCTGATGAAGCAGGCCGATGCTGCTGAGTCGAACGAAGAGGCCAACCGCCTGAACGACGAGGCCGTGGGCTTGCGCGTTGCCAACAGCAAGATCGACGGGCGACTGCAGCAGATTGACTTCCGCACGCACAGCCTGATGCAGGACGTGAAGAAGGTGGGGCCGAACCTGAAAGACGCCCGCCTCAAGTTGAACAAGAACTGGATTCCAGTCTGGCTGAAGAAGCCGAGCGAGTTCCGCCCCGGCACGAAGATGCCCAACTTCCGCTTCACCGACGGGCAGATTCGGGCTATTTCGGCCTACATCTGGCAATCCGGACTGACCGATTCCCTTCCCCATCAGAAGCCCGGTAACGCCGCCCACGGACAGGAACTGTTCGAGACGCGCGGGTGCCTCGCCTGCCACTCAATCGGCGAGGGCGATGACCTGCAGGGCGGCGCGTTCGCCGCGAACCTGACACGCGTGGGCGAAAAAGTGAATTACGACTACATCGTGCGTTGGATCCATAACGCGCGCGAGCGCACGCGGCCCTACTGCCCGTACGAGAAGAAGGACATTGGTCCCGAGGATTACACCAAGAAGGGGCTGCCCTACGTGTTTGACCTGCGCCACAGCAAATGTCCGAACGACGGACACGAACTGCAGGTACAGAACATGACGGTAATGCCGAGCCTGCGCCTAAGTGTTGAAGACGCCCAGGACATCGCCAGCTACCTCATGACGCAGAAGAAGCAGGAGCCGTCCGCCTACGCTGAAGCGTCGTTCATGGACGACCCCAAACTGAAAGACGAAGGTAAGAAATGGATCCGCCACTACGGTTGCGCTGGCTGCCATGAGATCTCGGGTATGGAAGATGAAGGCCGGATCGGCACCGAGCTCACCTTCGAAGGCAGCAAGCCAATCGAGCGCCTCGACTTCGCACTGTTCACCGAAGTGGCGCAGCGCGGCGGTAAAGAGCCCATCACGAATCCCGAGGATCTCGCCCGCTTGCCCGAAGGCCCGGCGAAGGCCCCCTGGTACGACCACAAAGGCTTCTTCGAGCACAAGCTGGCGGAACCCGAAATCTACGACAAAGGCATGATCAAGTCTGAGACGGAAGCTCTGCGGATGCCCAACCTGCACCTGACGAAAGATCAGGTGCAGGCGTTGACCACGTTCCTCCTGGGCAGCCAGGAGAGCGGATTGCCCGCAAGCTACCAGTACCATCCGCAAGACACACGCCACGACATCCAGGAAGGCTGGTGGATCGTCACCAAGTACAACTGCGTAGGCTGTCACCAGTTCTTCCCCGGCCAGGAATCTTCACTGATGAAGATGAAGAAGTACCAGGACCCGGACTGGAAAGAGCAATTGCCGCCCAAGCTCTACACTGAAGGCGCGCGCACGAATCCCGAATGGCTGCGCAAGTTCCTCTCGAACCCGTCTTTGAGCGACAGCGATACCAACCGAAACGGCGTGCGCAGCTATCTAAAGGTGCGCATGCCGACTTTCTCGCTTTCCGACGACGAACTGCGCAAGCTGGTGCGTTTCTTCGCAGCATTGTCGCAGCAGCCCATGCCCTACATACCCGAGCAGGTGCCGGTACTCTCAACCAAAGAGACCGAAATGGCGCGAGCATTGTTCTCGAGCACGGCAGCGCCTTGCCTGAAGTGTCACGCTACTGGGGATGTGCAACACGATACGCACGCAACCGCTCCTAATTTCCTTCTCGCGAAAGATCGGCTGAAGCCCGACTGGGTGGAGCGATGGATCACCGATCCGCAAGCGATCAGTCCGGGCACGTCAATGCCCTCGGGACTGTTCAATCACGTCAACGGTCAGTGGGTGTTCGCTGGACCGACGCCACCGTCGTTCCAGGGCTACGATCAGGACCACACCAAATTGCTGGTGAACTATATCTTCCAACTCACTCCCGAAGAGCAACGCAAGGTCGCGGCCTCGATGGGTAAATCGCAGGCGTCGAATGTGGCGCCGGGAAAGAAACGTCCTGCGGCCACGGCATCGCATCATCAATCCCCGACGCTCGGGGCAGGCGCGGGTGGTTCGCGTTGATTTAAAATGGATGGCTTTCGAAGTGTGTCAACACTCAAGGAAAGGTGATCATGATGAAGAATACCCGGTTAGCAATCCTCCTCCTGCTAGCCCTTGCCGGCTGGCTAGGGCTGGCAGCGTGTAACAAGAAGGAATCAACGTCGGAATCCCAGCCGGCATCCACCCCCGCAGCAACTCCCGCTCCTGCTGCGACACCCATCGATCAGGCCACAGTGGGCTCCATTAGCGGATCGGTAAAGTTTGATGGCGCCGCTCCGAAACCGTCGAAGATCGACATGTCGCAAGATCCGGCCTGCAAAGGCACAAACGAAGCCGAGACTCTGGTCGCTGATAAGGGTGGCCTTGCCAATGTGTTCGTGTATGTGAAAGATGGCCTGGGCAACCGAACGTTTGACGTCCCCAAAGACCCAGTCGTTCTAGATCAAAGCGGGTGCCGCTACCATCCTCACGTACTCGGAGTGATGGCTGGTCAGAACGTGCAGATCAAGAATGACGATCCTACCACCCACAACATCCACCCTACGCCGAAAGACAATCGCGAGTGGAACGAATCGCAGCCCCCGCAGGCGGCTCCCATCGAGAAGAGCTTCGCCCGCGAGGAAATCATGCTGCCCGTCAAGTGCAACCAGCATCCGTGGATGAAGATGTACGTCAGCGTGGTGAAGAGCCCGTTCTACGCGGTGACCGGCCCCGATGGAAAGTATGAGATCAAGGGCCTGCCCCCGGGCGACTACACCATCGCCTTCGTGCACGAAAAACTGGGTGAGCAGACGCAGAAGGTCACCGTTGCGCCGAAGGAGGCCAAGACAGTCGACCAGTCCTTCAAAGCCGGCGCATCGTAGTCGTCGGGTCTGCTAGAATGCTGCGTTCCTGAGGGCGAGCTGCGGTCATGCGCCGCCCGACCTCGGGCACGCCTGTGGGTCTGATAGAGCTCGACTGTCATCATCGTTTCCGGGGCCGAGGAGTTCCTGCTGAACGCCATTTCCACTCCGTACAATCGCGGTCTGCACCGCTTTGCCGTGTTCACGGCCTGTCTGACGCTGCTCCTCATCGTTGCGGGCGCGCTGGTGACCAGTAACGACGCAGGATTATCGGTGCCAGACTGGCCCACTACGTTCGGATCGATCTACAAGATGCCGCACATGGTCGGGGGCGTGAAGTTCGAACATGGCCATCGCATGGTGGCCGAGATTGTAGGCTTGCTGACCATCGTTTTGGCGGTGTGGACGTGGCGTGCGGAAAAGCGCCGCTGGCTACGGATTCTCGGCGTTGCGGCCTTGGGAACCGTGATCGCTCAGGGGATCCTGGGCGGACTGACCGTGCTCTTTTTCCTTCCGGCACCGATCTCTAGTGCTCACGCCGCACTGGCGCAAACGTTCTTCTGCGTCGCAGTGTGTATCGCAATGTTTACTGGCCAGCATTGGGTGGAGGAAGTGCCGCGGGTCGAGCCGGACCACCGGCGCCCTGCTCTATTCACACTGACCCTGCTTTCGATTTTCGTGTTGTACGTACAACTGATCCTGGGCGCAATGTTCCGCCATCACGGGATGAGCTGGTGGCCGCATGTCGTTCATGCGGCAATCGTCGCTATCGTACTGACCTGGACAGCCGTGCGCGCCATCACCGCGTACCCCAAGATTGAGGCGGTACGAAAGCCAGTAATCATCCTGCTCTCGCTTCTCATCACCCAGCTCTGCCTGGGCTTTGCCGCGTTCCTGACCCGCGTGGCGTGGGGAAAAGACAGCGTGGAGCCGGAGTTGCCTATGGTGATCTCGACCGTGGCTCATGTGGCGGTCGGAGCCTTGCTCCTTGCGACAACCGTCGTACTTGCGATTCAGGTCTGGCGACATGTGCCCGTCGCCTTCGCCGAGCGAGTTCCGGGCACGGAACGGACTCCTCAGGCCGCATGAGCACCGCTATCCAACCGCTGAATGTACCGCGCAACAGCTATGCCGCACTAGCGCGGGACTATGCCGAGCTCACCAAGATGCGTGTCACCACCCTGGTGATGATGACGGCATGGTGCGGTTACTACTTCGGCTGCTCGAAATCTGGTTGCTCCTCGCTCACGCTGGGGCTGCTTAATGCGTTATTCGGAGTTGGACTTGTCTCCGCCGGCACCGCAGCTTTGAACGAAGTCATGGAGAACGATGTAGACGGCACTATGCGGCGAACCGCCAACCGTCCGCTGCCCACGGGACGCATGAGCCTGTTGCACGCCACCGTCGTTGGCATGCTGTTGACTGTGGGTGGATCTCTCTACCTCGATATCACGTTGAACACCCTGACCGGCACGCTGGCATTGGTGACGGCTTTCGTCTACCTGGCTGCCTACACGCCCCTGAAAAAGGTCCACCCGGTTTGCACCTTCGTAGGGGCGTTTCCAGGAGCCATGCCGGGTGTACTTGGTTGGACTGCGGCACGTGGCCGCGTCGAATGGGAAACGCTGGCCCTGTTTGCCATCGTCTTCTTCTGGCAGTTCCCGCACTTCTTTTCGATCGCGTGGCTTTATCGCGAGGACTACGAAGCCGGCCGCATCCGCATGCTGCCGGTGGTCGAGCCTGACGGACGGTCAACGGCGCTACGCATCATCGCCTATTCGCTGGCCCTTATCCCGGTGAGCCTGGCGCCCACTTTTCTCGGCATGTCAGGCCGAATCTACCTATACGGCGCACTTCTCATGGGAGTGGCGCTGCTATACGCCGGTTCCCGTTTGACACTTCTCCGCGCGCCCGTCAACGCTCCGCGCTCGAAACAGCGCGCCCGCCAGCTGCTGCAGGCCACGGTTCTCTATTTGCCACTTCTGTTCGTCTTAATGATGCTGAACCGGGTCTCGTCGTAGAATAGCTTGTGGCCTCAAACACCCCCACCTACATGGAAGTGGGTCGCGAAGCAGAGCCGGCGTCCAGTCCGGTGATTGCGGTGCAGAATATCGTGCACCGATACAACGGGCGCACGGCGCTCGACGACGTATCGTTTGAGGTCCGCCCTGCCGAACTGTTCGGCCTGCTCGGACCGAACGGGAGCGGAAAGACCACGCTCTTCCGGATTCTTTCCACCCTGATGATTCCGACCGCAGGCCGTGCCCTGATTGTGGGCTTCGATGCGGCCAAAGAACCGGCCGCGCTGCGCCGGCAGATCGGCGTCGTCTTCCAGGCACAGAGCGTTGACGAGAAGCTGACCGCCTACGAGAACCTCTGGCATCAGGGGCATCTCTACGGACTGCATGGGGCGGCACTGAAGAAGCGAATCATCGAAATCCTGGGACGCGTAGGCCTCGCCGATCGCGCAAAGGAGTTGGTCGAGACTTTCTCGGGCGGCATGGCTCGCCGCGTAGAGTTGGCCAAGGGTCTCTTGCATCATCCCTCGGTCCTGTTGCTCGATGAGCCGACTACGGGTTTAGATCCCGGCGCACGCCGGGACCTGTGGCAATACCTGAGCATCCTGCGCGACGAAGAGCGCGTCTCGGTGATTGTGACCACGCACCTGATGGAAGAAGCCGAACGCTGCGACAGGCTGGCCATTCTAAATGAAGGCAAACTGGTCGCGCTCGGCACGCCCGCGGAACTGAAGCATGAAATCGGCGGGGACGTGATCCTGCTCGATGCGATACGCGACACTGAATCCCTCGCACAGCGCATTAGTGCCCGCTTCAGCGTCGACGCTACCGTGCTCGAGGGACATGGCCGATCGCACCAGATCCGCATCGAGATGGAGAACGGACATCGCTTCATCACCGGACTTGTGGAAGCCTTCCCCGGTGAGATTCAGGCAGTGAGCGTGAGCAAGCCCACGCTGGAAGATGTGTTTATCCACCGCACCGGCCATCGCTTCTGGTCCGAGGATATGAATGAGACGAAGGAGTAGTCGTGGCATCGTCACGGGGTGCTTTTACGGATTGTCATTCCGACGCCGAGCAAAGCGGAGGCAGGAGGAGCCTATCGTTGGCGATCATCCACCAGTCGGGCGTTCCGTCGACGGTGACGGTCTTTTGGCGATTTTGGTCGTGAAAGAGCTCGGCTTTAGCCGCAGAGGTTTGGGGTCAAAATCCCATGGTCGTTCTGTGCGGCGGGAAATCCGTTCCTTGCTCTGTCGGAAATGAGCACCAAGGAGGTAGCTTGCAACCCATGATGCTGTTCTTCTCCGTTCTGCTGGGCCTTCTCCCCCTGGGGGGAATTGCCTGGACCGTCGCCAACGGCACGATCTTCACGGTCGACGGACTGTTCATGACCCTGATCCTGCTGACGCTGTCAGGCTTGTTTTTCCTGAACGCATTCTGGGAGTGCCGTGACTGCGGCTACATCCCCAGCAAACCCAAAACCAACCCGTCAGCGAAGAAATGAGATAAGCCTTGGCCTCGCAGACTGCAATTCTTCCGGCCCGCACCCCTCCCGCTTCCGCCGGCATGGCGCTCCCCGCCTTCACGCTCTGGTGGCGCGAACTGGTGCGCTTTTACCGCCAGCGCAGCCGCGTGATTGGGGTGATCGCCTCGCCGCTGGTGTTCTGGGTGGTGCTGGGCTCGGGGTTTGGACGGTCGTTTCAGGGCGGCGGGAATCAACCGCAGCATTATCTCGACTACTTCTATCCCGGCACGCTGATCATGATCGTGCTCTTCACCAGCATCTTCACCATGATGTCGGTGATTGAGGATCGAAAAGAAGGCTTCCTGCTTTCGGTGATGGTCGCGCCTGTGCCGCGCTCGGCGATTGTGCTCGGAAAAGTTCTGGGTGGTACCACGCTCTCGGCGGCGCAGGGCTTGATCTTCCTGGTGTTCGCCCCGTTGGCAGGCGTGCAGTTAAGCTGGGCGGCGCTGCCGCTGATCGTGGTGACCGTGCTACTGGTTTCTTTCGCACTGACCGCGCTCGGGTTCGCTATCGCCTGGCCGATGGACTCGACCTCGGCCTTCCACGCCATCATCAATCTTTTTCTGATTCCGCTGTGGCTGCTGTCCGGGGCGTTGTTTCCGCTCTCGAGCGCGTCAGGCTGGCTGCGCGTACTGATGCGCGTCAATCCGCTGACCTACGGCGTGGAGGCGCTGCGCAGCCTGCTTTACCCGAATGTTCCGACGGAGACGTCGCTGGCGGCCTCCATGGCGACGCTAGTGCTTTTCTCGCTGTTCATGTTTGGGCTAGCGTTTGTGGTGGCGAATCGGCGGACGACGAAGCCGGCGGCGTAAGGTCGGCTGATTGAGTCGAATCGCGAGACCAATCCGGTCTTACACACACCTCACTCTATTGGCGATATCTCTTCTTGCCCTTCGGTGCCCAGCGCAATCCCGGTCCGCTGCGGACTCGGGAAACTCAATCCCGCGAACTGTAGACGAAGCTGTTCTCGCAAACTGGCTCTCGCCTGAAGATCGGGAATGGATTCTTCGTATGCCGCGAGAACAGGCTCTTGCCACTTTGCATCTCCCCTTCGGAACAGCTGTTCGAAACCCGTTCAAATTGTGGGCAGGGAACGAGGAACTTCTTGCGTCCTGCGGGACCTCGGAACCAGAAGAATGCTCAAGCATCATTTTCGAACATTTAGGGAGATCTCTTCGCGATGATGCTAATCCGGAGTTGGTTAGACGGCTTGACTGCCAGTCCAAGCTTGCGGAGCGGATCGAAATCAATTACAAGGGATTCGACAAAATGACAGTCGGCCAGATGCTGGATAGCATCCAGCGCCAAATCGATCAGCAAATGGCGTTGATCTCGAAGTCTGAAGGACCTATCTGTCAAAGCTCGCTTCGGCTGGAAACTAAAGGTGATCGAGACCTGAAATGCTTCGTCAGAGCGGAGTTTGCGAAGCGTGAGTCTTCCCCAATCCATCTTGATGTTCTCTGGGGTTGGGTCGGTTGGCGAAATGGTTTCCAGATGCTACACGATCCGCCGACGATAAGGCTTGCCTTTAACCGGAAATGTGCGTGGCCAGGTCAGCCTCGTTTTTGATTTGAATAAGGATCCTACCTCATTGGTGCCATGCCCATCCCCGCCCAATACGCCATCTTCCCCGTCATCAACGCCAGCCTGAACGGCACCAGCACAGTCCTGCTCATCACCGGGCGCTGGTTCATCGCACAGCGCCGCATTGCCGCGCACAAGGCAACCATGATCACGGCGGTGGTCACCTCAACCCTGTTCCTGATTTCCTACCTCTACTACCACTACCACGTCGGCTCAGTACGGTTTCAGGGCACGGGATGGTCGCGGCCCGTCTACTTCACGATCCTGATCTCGCACGTGGTACTAGCGGCCGTGATTGTGCCGCTGGTGATCATCACGCTGAGCCGAGCTCTGCGTGAGCGCTTCGACCGCCACCGCGCCATCGCCCGCTGGACGTTCCCGCTGTGGCTGTACGTCTCGGTCACGGGGGTGCTCGTGTATTTCATGCTGTATCACTGGTTCGCGGTATAATCTACGCCTGCTCGGCGCACTCTGCGGGCTCGGCGGTTAAAGGCTTCTTTCACAGAAAGCGAAGAGAAAGAATTACCCGTTAGAATCAATCCATGGCCACAGTCCGACTCCGAATCGACGTCTCCGGCACCGTCGGCGACCAAGCATGGAAGAATCTGCAGCACTTCGATCCGATCCAGAAAGCAGCCTTCGGTCTGCAGTTTGGATCGAGCGGCCCCGAGAAACATCCGCCCACGCAGCCGCACCCTAAAGGCGAATGGATCTGCGCCGAGATCACGGTGCAGACGCCGCTGCTCGCCCAGTACGCCGTCTCCCACTATCTCGAACAGGACCGTGTGCTCGACGCCGACGTGGTCGACTGATGTATAGTTCCCTCGAGAAGTCGCGCCAGCGCCCGACGTGAACTCGAACCTGGCCTTGGGGGGCGCGGGGTACGACCAACGACAAACGACTGAATCACGACTCAGTAATGACGGAAATCTCTCTCACCTCTTCCGGTCCCACCCCCGAAGCAGGTTCCAAGCAGCGCATGTCCACCCGTAACCGTGTACTGTTCTTCGTGACGGCGTGGTTCATCGCGTTCATGCCTGTGTGGTTCTGGTGGAACACATGGTTCGGCCGCACGCTCTCCGACAAGAAGATCGGCGAATATCTCCAGGACAATGTTCATCCTCGACACATCCAGCAGGCGCTGGTGCAGGTCAGCGAACGCATGTCGCGTCACGATACATCGGTGCAGCAGTGGTATCCGGAATTGGTGGGCCTCGCCACTCACCCGGTGGAGGAGGTGCGCAACACCGACGCCTGGGTGCTCGGCCAAGACACATCGGGAGCAGGGTTTCAGCAGGCGCTGTTGAAGATGCTGAACGATCCCTCGGCGCTGGTGCGCGGTAACGCAGCCCTCTCGTTGGTACGCTTCGGAGATGCGACCGGACGTCCCCAAATCGTGGCCCTGCTGGAGCCCGTAACCCTCACCGCGCCGATTTCCGGGATAGTCGGCGACGCGGATCGACCTGGAACTCCGATCCGCCAAGGCGGCCTGATCGCAAAGCTGCAGAACGGGCAGCAAACTGCAGAAGTACGCTCGCCTATTTCGGGACACATCCGAAACCTGTTCGCGCAGATCGGAGGGCACGTCACCGCAGGAGCCGAGATCGCGACCGTCGCCCCTGCCGTCGATCAGGTTTGGGAAGCCCTGCGGGCGCTCTATCTGGTCGGCCAGCCGGAAGATCTCCCGCCAGTTACACTCTATGAACGGGAACTACCTGAAATCCCCGACCACCTCCGTCAGCAGGCGTTGTTAACGGACAAAGCGATTCGCGACAGAGCAAGCGCCACAAAGTAAAACGCGCTCCGAAGAGCGCGTGACTTTCTTCGCTACAAGCCAAGGGCTATCAGTCAGAAGCTGCCCGCTAAATGGACATCACTCCGACTTCCTTTTCCACCTCAGCCGTATCCACCATAACGATTGCATCCCAGGGGCAACCGTCGAGGAAGCAGCCATCTGGCCCCTTGCTGGTGCACTTCTTGCACCCAATGCACAGGATGGGGTCGATCTGGATGCGCCCGAACGGAGGATGGTCCTCGTCCGGCACCCAGAACATGCAGTCGGCGACGGGGCAGTACTCCACGCAGGCCGGGGATCCGGCACAGCCGGTGCAGCATTCAGTGATTACGGCCAGTTCTTTGGGTTTCTTTTTGCGGGGGGTCGTGAGGCCCGTGGACTTGGGTTCGAACTTAAGCTCGTCCGGAACCATCCCGGCGGCTTTTGGTGGAGTAGGTTTGGCGACGGTCTCGGCAGCCATAGAGTGCTTGGATTATACCGTGAAACGCTAATGACTCTAAGATCAATCGGGAGCCCTTCGAGGGTTCCGCACTTCGCATCTGGCCCACAGGAGCCGGTGCAACTGCGGTACGACTTCAATGGTAAGTGCCAACTGCCAACGGCACGCCGCGGTAATCGATCACACTTCCCTTGTCCAGATACCACAATTTCCACCCACTCCTTTCTGCTATATTGGCCCTTCCGAAGGAGCCCGAAATCATGGCAAAGAGCGTCAATAAGGTCATCCTCATTGGCAATCTGGGGAAAGACCCGGAAGTGAAGTACACACCACAAGGCACGGCGGTCGCAAAGATCACGCTGGCCACCAACGAACGCTACAAAGACAAGAGCGGCCAGTGGCAGGACCGCACCGAGTGGCACAACGTGGTGCTGTGGCAACGCCTGGCGGAGATTGCCGGCGAGTACCTGAAGAAGGGCGGCAAGGTGTATATCGAGGGTCGCCTGCAGACCCGCTCGTGGGACGACAAGCAGACCAATCAAAAGAAATACATGACGGAGATTGTGGCCAACGATCTGGTCCTGCTGAGCGGCCGCGGCGAAGGTGGCGGGGAGAATTACAGCAATCGTTCCCAGGGAGCCACCGAACATTTCGACCAGCGCGCGCCGGAGCCTGAACCGGCAGGAGCTTCGCCGATCACCGACGAGGATATCCCGTTCTAGAGATATACCGAACACCCCAGCGGCGCCCTGCGACACAGCTCGCGGCTCCCCATTCCGCGACGGGGGTTTCCGCCTGAGAACTCGGTTCGCTCCCCTCCAAAACGCGATCTGGTTCAGCGCGCGACCTTAGCCCTCTGCACCTGGACCTGCATCTTCTGCTCGAACATGAAGATGAGCAGGTTAAGCAGCTGGACCGCCACGTTGAGTTCGTCGCGCCCCCGCTCTCGCTGTTGCGAGTGCTCGGAGCGGAGCATGCACAGAGCCTCGGTGCGCACTCGTCAATCCGACCCCTCAATGATCCAACGTCGAAGGAAAACTCATCGTCAGTGGGCCCCTCGACAGCGTCCTGACGCGGTACGCCTTCGTGACGGTGGT
>Ga0306926_10000717_pt1 | contig 31678 bp, 32 predicted proteins | sample flu12Cox44000178_FD_203759 | JGI IMG/M metagenome (GOLD analysis project Ga0306926, IMG submission 203759) | Lab enrichment of tropical soil microbial communities from Luquillo Experimental Forest, Puerto Rico - flux8day.12C.oxic.44.000.178 (v2)... | ecosystem: Environmental > Terrestrial >...
AGTTGCAAAAAAAAGGGCGGAGCGGGCTTGAGCCCGATTCTACCCGCTGGCCTGGTTGGCAGACCAATCGCCTAATACGGCCTGGACCACGGCAAAGGCCGCGACGGCGGCGGTATCGGCGCGGAGGATTCGTGGTCCGAGCGAAAGCCGTAACGTTCGCGGCTGCCGCAGTAGCAGGGCGCGCTCTTCCTCGGCAAATCCACCTTCGGGCCCGACCACAACGTCGATCCCGTCGGCCGTACCTTCTTCGCCTTCCAGCGCCTGCAATGGGTCCGTGACCTCAGCCGCCTCATCACAGAAGATCAGCAGGCGGCTGGGGTTGCGCGCAGCCAGATAGCGATCGAGCTGTAGGGGCTCTGCGACGTCGGCGATGCTGAGGATGCCGCACTGCTCGGCCGCCTCGATGACATTGGCCCGCATCCGATCGCCGTTGACCCTCGAAACTTGCGTGAAGCGCGTCAGAACCGGCTGTAGCGAGGAAGCTCCCATTTCGACGGCCTTCTGCACCATGTAATCGAGCCGGGCATGCTTGAGCGGTGCGAAGACGTAGGCAAGATCCGGCGGGCGATCCTGCGGCCGGATCCTGGCCATGATGGTGAGGCTGTCGGGCCGTTTACGCCCCGAGATCGAAGCTTCCCATTCGCCGTCGCGCCCATTGAACACCAGGATGGTGTCGGCGGTAGAGAGCCGCAGCACGTTGCCAAGATAATTGCTCTGTTCGCGCGTGAGCGTGACCGTCCGGTCCGTCGCGAGGGCGTCCGCGACGAATAACCGCGGTTTGCGAAAATCGATTTGCGGCATCCTCAATGTTCCAATTCACGCGCCTTTTAGCCCAAAGGATGAGAAAATGCGCGATTATCGGCCATTCGGCGTGGCTCAACGCCGCGCTGTTGCCAAATTCCACGGGTTGTTAGGGACCGGCTGTAATCGTAAAATAACCTACCGGAATCGCTCTTCTATCGGGAAGACGCATCAAGACCTTGCCTGAGGGAACAGCTTTGATGATCCGCCGCCTGATCGTGCCGCTCACTGCGGCGATCGTTACGCTCCATGCCGGACAGAGCTTGGCACAGGGTGCATTTCCGGCGCCGCTGCCGGGACAGACCGGCGCGGCCAACGCGTCGCCATTTCCGCCGGTGAACGCAGGTGCGCCTGTCGTGGGCGCTCCACCGCCCGTCAGTGCATTCCCGCCTGTTGGTGGCGGTGGCGCGCCTTTCGGAACGTCGCCTTTCGCGGCCCCGCCGACGCAGACGGGTGCCGTCGATGAATGCATGAAGCAATTCCTGCCGATGCGCGAAGAGGCCGAAAAGCGCGGCAAGTTGATCAAGGCAGCCAGCGACAGACATGCGACCCCGGACGAGGCTTGCAAGTTGATCGGCAATTTTGCCCAGGCCGAAGTCAAGATGCTGAAATACGTCGAAGCGAACACGGCGAAATGCGGGATTCCGCCGCAGATCGGCGAGCAGCTCAAGCGCGGCCACCAGGGCACCGAGGCCTTGCAGAAGAAGGTCTGTGCCGCGGCGGCGCAGATGCAAAAAGGACCTACGGGTCCGACCCTGAGCGACCTGCTGGGGTCTTCAACGGCGCTCCCCGAAGTGGCTGCCGCCAAGAAGGGCGGTACTTTCGATACGCTGAACGGTAACGCCCTGCAAAGATGAGCCGTGCCGGACGGGGCGGGGCAACTTCGCAAAGAGGACGATGCGCCTAAATGATCGAGGCTGCGGCCCGCGTTGCAGACGCGACCGGCAACTGGGTGGATACGCTGGCGCCACCATGGTCGCGGCCCTATTTACGGCTCGCCCGACTCGATCGGCCGATCGGGTCCTGGCTGTTGCTGCTGCCGTGCTGGTGGTCGGCGGCGCTTGCCGCCGGGCTTGCCCATGATCTGAGCCGGTTACCCACCGTCATCGCTCTGTTCTTCGTCGGCGCCTTCGCCATGCGCGGCGCCGGCTGCACCTGGAACGACATCACCGATCGCGATCTCGACGCCATGGTCGAACGCACGCGCTCGCGGCCGATACCGGCGGGGCAGGTGAGCGTGCCGCAGGCATTCGTCTTCCTGGTCGCGCAGGCATTGATCGGGTTGGTGGTGCTGTTGCAATTCAACCGCTTTGCGGTGGCAACCGGTATCGCCTCGCTCGCCATTGTCGCGGTCTATCCCTTCATGAAGCGCATCACCTGGTGGCCGCAGGTCGTGCTCGGCCTGGCGTTTTCGTGGGGCGCGCTGATGGGATTTGCCGTCATTCTCGGACGGATCGACGGCGTCGCGCTTGCCCTCTACGCCGGGTCCATCGCCTGGGTGATCGGCTACGACACCATCTACGCGCATCAGGACGCCGAAGATGACGCGCTGATCGGCGTCAAATCGACCGCGCGCCTTTTCGGGCAGCGTACTCATCAGGCGCTCGTCGCATTCTACGCGCTGGCGGTGGCTTTGATCGGCTGCGCGATCTGGCTTGCCGGCGGCGGCTGGTCGGCGTGGTTCGGACTTGTCGCCTTTGCCGCGCATCTTGCCTGGCAGATCGCTCGCCTGAAGATCGGCGATCCAGCGCTGTGCTTGCGCGTGTTCAAGTCAAATCGCGATGCCGGCCTGTTGCTGTTCGCGGGCCTGCTGGTGAACGCGTGGATGGGAGCAAGCTGAGGAAATACGTGAGAAAGGGTCAGTTTCGCGCGATGATCTCGCGCTCGCCGCGATGCACATTGGACGCATCGAGCCGGCCACCGCCACGCCGGCGCACCAGAAATTTCGGACGCCGCGAGCAGATTACGTTGCGCCGCCGCCGCCGCACCGCCGGTTCGCAGGGATTGTCTTCCGCCAGCTGCGGCAGGGCGAACATTTCGCTCCAGCTCCGCCATGCCGCCGCGATCTCGTCACGGTCTGAACTCACGCACAGCGGCACGGTCAGGGATGGATCGCGGTGAACCAGCACCAGCATCAGGGCATCATCGATACCGCGAAGCGCGATGCCGCGGAAGTCGCTGACGCGAAGGCGGATTGCCATTCGCATGCCCTGTACGGCACGGCGCAAAACGACACGTTCGCGGTGGAGTTCCACGTTGCGCACGCCGCCGTCCGCGCGAACGTCGTGCGCGTCAAAGCTGACCGGCAAAGAGAGAGGGTCGAGCCGCAATGCACGGCTCGACCCTGCGGGGTTTACCCCGCTTTTTGTTTGACGCCTCACGGCTTGTCTCCACGCCGGGATTATGTTCCCCGGTCGATCGCATGAGCTTGCCAGAGCCGCGTCCGAATCCGCTTAAAAAGGCTGGTTAATTCGTTCTCACCGGCATGGCATTCATCCGCATGATTGACAACACCTTGGCCCGCATGATTGACGAGACCTTGCACCGCTTCTGAAAATTCTATGGTTTCGCAGCCCGAAAAATGCTTGAAATCCCCAAGAATCGGGCACATCTGGTGGCTTGGCGGCGTGTATTCGAGTCTTCTTTCGTTCCTTGTTGATTCTCCGGGATTTTGTTCGTGATCTCTTCACCAATGGCCGCATCGTCCCTTTCGCCGAAGGCCGACAACTCCGATCTTTTCGACCAATCCGCCTTGAGTACGCTGGCGCAGCGTCTCGTCGAGGCCGCAAGGCGCGCCGGCGCGGATGCCGCCGACGCGGTCGCCGTGCGCGGCGTGTCGCAGGGCGTCGAGGTGCGCGACGGGCGTGTCGAGGAATCCGAGCGCTCCGAAGGCGATGACGTTGGCTTGCGCGTGCTCGTTGGCCGGCGCCAGGCGGTGGTTTCGACCAACGATGTCGGCGGCGACGGCGTGGCGAGGCTTGCCGAGCGCGCAGTGGCAATGGCGCGCGTCGCACCTGAAGACAAATATGTCGGCCTCGCCGATCCGTCGTTGCTGGCGCGCGAATTCCCCGATCTCGATCTGCTCGACCCCGACGTTCCAGCGACGGCGGAACTCGAACGGCGCGCGCTCGAGGCCGAAGCGGCCGCGATCGCCGTCAAGGGCGTGACCAAATCCGGCGGTGCATCGGCATCGACCGGAATCGGCGGCATGGTGCTCGTGACCAGCACCGGCTTTCATGGTTCCTACCTGCGCTCGAGCCAGGGCATCTCGGTGACCGCCATATCCGGCGAAGGCACGGCGATGGAACGCGATTACGATTTCAGCTCCGCGCCGCATTCCGTCGATCTCGCCTCGCCCGAAAGCGTCGGCCGCACTGCCGGCGAACGCACGGTCGCACGTGCCAATCCGCGCAAGGTCGAGACCTGCAAGGTGCCGGTCGTGTTCGACCCGCGTGTCTCCGGCTCGCTGATCGGCCATCTGGTCGGGGCGATCAACGGCGCCTCGATCGCGCGCAAGACGAGCTTTCTTAAGGATCGGCTCGGCCAGCAGTTGTTCGCGAAGAACATTCGCATTATCGACGATCCATTGCGCCCGCGGGGATTACGTTCGCAGCCGTTCGACGCCGAGGGCGTCAAGGTCAAGGAGCTTGCGATCATCGATGAAGGCGTTCTCACATCGTGGCTGTTGGATTGTGCAACCGCGCGCGAGCTCGGAATGGCCACGACCGGCCACGCTCACCGCGGCGTGTCTTCCTCGCCGTCGCCAGGTGCCTACAACCTTCATCTCGAAGCCGGCGAACCTTCCCCCGCCGAACTGATCTCCGACATTCGCCAGGGTTTCTATGTCACCGACCTGATCGGCTCCGGCGTCAACGGCGTGACGGGCGACTACAGCCGCGGCGCCTCCGGCTTCTGGATTGAGAACGGCAAGGTCACCTATCCGGTGAGCGAGGTGACGATCGCAGGTCACCTTCTCCATATCTTCAAATCGCTGATGCCCGCCAACGATCTGGAGTTTCGCTATGGCGTCAATGCGCCGACGCTGCGAATCGAAGGATTGACGCTTGGCGGGCGCTAGTTCCGACGGCGTGAACGCCGCGATCGCGACACGCAATGAGCCGACCCGGGACGCCCTGCTGTTGAGGAACACGGTGCGGGAAGCCGGCGCGCTGGCGCTGTCCTTGTTCCGGACCGAACTGAAGAACTGGACCAAGGGCGCTTCGTCGCCCGTCTCCGAGGCCGACATTGCCGTCAACGAATTGATCTCCGGCAGGCTGCGATCCGCAACGCCGCATTATGGCTGGCTGTCGGAGGAAAGTATCGACGACGAGCAGCGTCTTGCCAAAAAACGCGTCTGGATCGTCGATCCGATCGACGGCACCCGGGGTTATCTCGCCGGTCGTGAGGATTGGTGCATCAGCGTCGCGCTGGTCGAGGGCACGCGGCCGGTGTTGGCGGCGGTGTTTGCGCCCGCCAGCGACGAATTCTTCTTTGCCGAGCGAGGGCAGGGCACGTTGCTGAACGGCACGCCGGTGGATGCGATGCCCGGCACCGCCATTGATATTTCCCGTGTCGCCGGTCCCAAGCCTCTGATCGAACGGCTTGTCCGCTCATCCGACGAAATTTCTCCCCATCCGCGAATCGCATCGTTGGCGCTGCGGTTGTGCCGGGTCGCGCATGGATGGCTTGACGTGGCCTTCGCGGGCGGTCAAAGCCGGGACTGGGATCTTGCCGCGGCCGATTTGATCGTGCAGGAAGCGAATGGTAAAATGACGTCGCTGTCGGGGGAAGCCATCCAATATAATCGCCGCGAGGTGACGCACGGGATGCTGATGGCGGCAGGGCGCGATCGTCATGCATTCATCGTCGAACATTTTCGCGCTCGCGCCTGAGGCATGATCCGAAAAAATCGGGTTTCGAACGGATCATGTTCCAAGAAGCGAATGTTAGAATCAGACCACTTGCGCGCGATGGTGACTGGAATTGGAGCCGTCTCATCGTAACAGCGAACGCGGGTCTGGTGCGGGTTAAAAATCTTGCTCAACAGCCTCGCATTGGGAAGAGAGGTCATGCTGGATAGTGCGCCAAAGCAGCTGCTCCATCTAGTGCTCGGAGGCGAGCTGACCGAGCTTGAGCACAACACGTTCAGGGATCTCTCCCAGGTAGAAATCGTCGGCCTGTTCCCGAACTACGCCACCGCTTACACGGCCTGGAAGGCGAAGGCGCAGCAGACAGTGGACAACGCGCATATGCGGTATTTCATCGTCCACCTGCATCGGCTGCTCGACCCAGGTCAAGACGAAAAGCCCGCCCGTTGAAAAGGCTGGCCCGCAATGTCCTGCGCAGCAGCTGGCTGCAGCGTGCTGTGGGTGGGCTCACGGCCGAATTCCTGCGGCTGGTCTGGTCGACCAACAGCTTCACCTTCGATCCGCCCGAGGTCTACGAAATCGTTGAGCCGCAGATGCCGGCGATCTTCGCGTTCTGGCATGGTCAGCATTTCCTCACTCCTTTCATCAAGACCAAGGATATCCACCGCACCAAGGTGCTCATCTCGCGACATCATGATGGCGAATTCAATGCGATTGCGGCCGAGCGGCTCGGGATCGGCACGATCCGCGGCTCCGGGGATCACGGCTCGGCGTTTCACCGCAAAGGCGGCGTCGGCGCGTTCAAGGAGATGGTGCGCGCGCTCGAACAAGGTTATAACGTCGCGCTGACCGCCGACGTGCCGAAGCGCTCGCGAATAGCCGGTCTCGGTGTCATCATGCTGGCGCGCGAATCCGGACGGCCCATCATGCCCTTCGCGATGGCGACCAGCCGCTATTGGCGCCTGAAAAACTGGGACCGAACCACGATCAATCTGCCATTCGGGCGAGGGGCACTGGTGGGAGGCGAAATTATCATGGTTCCACCCGATGCCGACGCCGCGACCATGGAACAGCTTCGTGCGCGGTTGGAGGTGACGCTGAACGAAGCGACGAAGCGCGCCTATTTGCAAGTGGACCGCGCACAAGAGGCGGGTCATGGCTAACTCGCTGCCGATGACCTTGCGAGTCTATCAGCGGCTGTCGGCGGCGGCGGCGCCTCTGGCGCCGGCGCTGATCAAGCGTCGGCTGAGGCAGGGCAAGGAGGATCCGGAGCGGGTCGGCGAGCGCCGCGGCATGAGCGGCGACGTTCGCCCGCATGGGCCGCTGGTATGGATCCACGGCGCGAGCGTCGGTGAAGTGCTGGCAGCCGCAGCCCTGATCGAGAGATTGCGCGCGCTCAACGTCCGCATTCTCCTGACCTCGGGCACCGTGACCTCGGCGGCGATCGTCGCCAAGCGGTTTCCCGCCGATATCATTCATCAATATGTGCCTTACGATTCCCCACGCTACGTGGCGCGGTTTCTCGATCACTGGCGACCATCTCTGGCGCTTTTCATCGAATCCGATCTGTGGCCGAACCTGATTCTGTCGAGCGCGGCGCGGCGCCTGCCGATGGTTCTGATCAACGGGAGGATGTCGCATCGTTCGTTTCCGCGCTGGCGCAGGGTAAGCGGCACGATCTCGGCGCTGCTTTCCCGGTTCGACATCTGCCTGGCGCAATCGCGCATCGACGCGGAGCGCTTTACGGCGCTCGGCAGCCGCAACGTCGTCGTCACGGGCAATCTGAAGCTGGACGTCCCGGCGCCTCCAGCCGATTTCACCAGGCTGGAACGCCTGACGTCGGTGACGCGCGGTCGTCCGATCGTCGTTGCGGCCTCGACCCATCCTGGTGAGGAGGAAATCCTGCTTGAGACTCATCGCACGCTGGCCGGATTTTTTCCTTCGCTGTTGACGGTGATCGTGCCGCGCCATCCTGGTCGCGGCGAAACGATCGCCCGCTTGATCGCGGATTCCGGCCTGCGTGCGGGTTTGCGGTCGCGCGAGGAGCTGCCGACCGCGGCCATCGACGTTTATGTCGCCGATACCATGGGCGAGTTGGGGTTGTTCTACCGCTTGTCGCCCGTCGTATTTATGGGCGGCTCGCTGGTCGAGCATGGCGGGCAGAATCCGATCGAGGCGGTGAAACTCGGTGCGGCGGTTGTGCATGGGCCTCACGTCTTCAACTTCAACGACGTCTACGAAGCGCTCGATGGCGCCGGCGGTGCGAAAAAGGCCGAGACGCAGGAAGCCCTTGTGAAGCAGCTCGGCAGATTGCTGGCCGATCCCGCGGCGCGTGATCTGTCGGTTGCGGCCTCCGGCCGCGTGGTCTCGCAGCTCGGCGGCGCGCTCGAGCGCACGCTTGCGGCGCTCGAGCCCTATCTGTTGCAATTGCGCCTGGAAAAGGGGGCAGCGGATGCATGAGCCGGACTTCTGGTACCGGCCATCATCATGGACCTCGCGATTGTTGATGCCGCTCGCGGCACTGTATGGCGCGATCGCCGGCCGTCGATTGCAGCGCAAGGGATTCGACGCCGGCATTCCCGTGCTCTGCGTCGGCAATTATCACCTCGGCGGCGCCGGCAAGACGCCGACCGTACTCGCCCTTGTGAGACTGCTGCGCGAGCTCGGCGAGACGCCGGTCGTGCTGAGCCGCGGCTACGGCGGACGGCTGCGCGGACCGGTCATGGTCGATCCCACCCGCCATGCCGCACTCGACGTCGGGGACGAGCCGCTGATGCTGGCGCCAACGGTTCCGGTGGTGGTCGCACGCGAGCGTATCGATGGGCTGGCATTGGCGCGGGCGCAACGGGCGAGCGTCATCGTGATGGACGACGGTTTCCAGAATCCTGCCATCGCCAAAGATGCCTCGCTGATCGTGATCGACGCGAGCCGAGGTCTGGGCAATGCTCGCGTGTTTCCCGCAGGGCCTTTGCGTGCGCCTCTGCCGCCGCAAGTCGACCGCACCGATGCCCTGATCGTTGTAGGCGAGGGAAGCGCGGCGCAAGCGGTCGCTGCCGCAGTTGCCGCACGCGGCAGGCCCGTCATGTCGGCCCACCTGAAGGCTGACGAAGCATCGCTGGCCTTGCTTCGAGGCAAGCGCGTATTGGCTTTTGCCGGGATCGGCGATCCCGAAAGATTCTTCCGGATGTTGCGCGCCTGCGGAATAGAGGTCGCCACGCAGCGGGCCTTCGTCGATCATCACCCGTTTTCGAAGAGCGAGGTCGAAGGCCTGATCGCCGAAGCAAATCGGGACGCGCTGACGCCGGTCACGACCGAAAAGGATCTGGCGCGGATGCGTACCCGCGACGGGTTGCCTCACGGGCTTCGTGAAATTGTGCCGTTCGCGGTGACGCTTGAGATCGATGACACGACGCAATTGAGGAAGCTCGTATCGAACTGGCTCTTCGAGGCGCGCGATAAAAAATTCCGCGCCCGCGATTGATCATCAGGCCTTTTTCAGCGCGCCGGGAAAATGCCGCTGCAGCACCGCGCCGGGCGTGGCGTAAGCTTCCTGGAGATCGACGCTCCAATATTTCAATTCATCGAGCGGAATGCGCACATCGGTGACCGCGCAACGCACATAGGTTCCAGGCGATACCACGCGGAAGTCGCCGTCGAGATATTGCAGCTTTGCCTCGCCATGGCCGGAGGGGCCGAATTTGTTCAGCACGGCTAAAGTTCTCCGCAGGTTCCGGCCAATGCGCCGGTCGGTGCCGGCCGATGAAATTACCACAGATAGGTTCGGGTGTCCGCCGGTTAAACCCACCGATTTGTGATGAAATGGGGATTTTTCGCGTGATAGTTTCGATCGAATGGATGGCTGTCTTCGAAAGCAGCACCACGACCCGGCAAATCTCATGCGCTTTTGGTCCGCCATAATCCTGCTGGCATCCTTTGCCGTGGCGTGTGCGGCAGATGCCGCCCCATTGCCCGCACCGAATCAGGTGGAGATTCCCTTCGAGGGCGGCGTGTTGCATGGAGTACTTTTCAAGCCCGATGGCGATGGTCCGTTTCCGGTCGTGATTGCGTTGCATGGGTGCGGCGGCCTGACCGGCCGTTCCGAGCCGATACAGGCGCGCTATCGGGATTGGGCAGAGCAACTGCTGAAGGACGGCAAGGCGGTCCTGTTTCCGGACAGCTATGGCTCGCGCGAACTCGGCCCGCAATGTCACGTCAAGGAACGCCACATTCACGCTCGCCGCGAGCGGGTGGCGGATATTTTTGCCGCACGACACTGGCTCACAGAGCAGCCCTGGGTCGCGCACAATCGTATCAGCCCGATGGGCTGGGGCAACGGCGCGAGCGCGGTGTTGTGGGCGGTCCGTCCACAATTGTCGTCGCGCCATGTCGAGCCGGATTTCCGTTCGGCCATCGCGTTCTATCCGGATTGCCGTTTGTCATCGGGGCTCGGATGGAGCGCGCGGGTCCCGACGCTGGTGCTGATCGGCGCCAAGGACGACGTCAATTCGCCGTCGGCCTGCCATCAGATGGTCGATGGCGCTCATGGCCGCAGCGCGCTGGCGCGGATCGTGGTCTATCCGAGCGCCTATCACGATTTCGACCGCGCCAATCTCCCGCTGCGCGCGCTCGGTCCGACAAGCGATGTGACCGATCCTGAAAAAGGTCACATCGGCACCGACTCGGAAGCTCGCGCCGATTCGCAAAGGCGCGTCGCCGAATGGCTTGCGCGCTGAGGCAGCCAGCTTGTTCGAAACGGGCTTGTTCTAAAACAGGCTTGCTTTCTAAAACAGGCTTCCTTGGCCGACCGGCTTGGTGATGCGCCGGGGTGCAGCCGGCTTCGGTTCGCCGCCGACCGGCTTCGCCGCCGCCGGGGCCGTCACCGGCCTATCCGCATCGGCCGTGGCCGCGATGCGTCCGTCGGCGAATTCTACGTTCAGCAGCGCTCCCGGGCCGACCTGGGATGCGGAATGCACGGGATGGTTCCGCGCATCGCGCACCAGCGCAAAACCGCGGGCAAGAACGCTTCGGTACGAGAGCGCGCCGAGCAATTGGCCGCTATGGGCGACGCGGGCCTGAAGCTTCTGCGTCGAGGTTGCAAGCGCGCGCCGCGCGCGCTCGGACAAGCGCAAGACTCGTTCACGGTCGCGCACAACCGCCGCGCGCTGCGCCTGCGAATTGGAGAGCTTTGAGGCCTTCAGCCTGATCGAAAGTCCGGCGAAGCGATCGCGTCGATTGCGCACCAGGTTTCGCGCCGAGTGCGTCATCCGTTCGCCGCAGACGGTCATCCGGTGTCGGGCTTCCGCGAGTTGTGCGCGCAGCACCCGCACGGTCAAGCGCGCGCCGGCGCCAGCGAAGCGGCGGAAATGGGCGTGCGTGTTGGTCCTCAAACTGCGGGCGAGGGCGCTCGAGGCGCCATCCAGCCGCTGTCGCGGGATCGCGAGCAGCTCGGCCAGTCCGGGGAAAGCGCGCACGGCCGCGCGCAATTCGTTGCGGCGCAAATCGTGGCCGCGCTGCCAGCACAGCGTCGTCCGCCGCGCCAGGGCGGCGACCTCCACGTACAATTCGGCGCGCACAGGCACTGCCATTTCGGCCGCAGCGGTCGGGGTCGGCGCGCGTTTGTCGGCGGCAAAGTCGATCAGCGTGACATCCGTCTCGTGGCCGACGGCGGAGATCAGCGGGATCATGCTTTGCGCAGCAGCGCGGACCACGATTTCCTCGTTGAACGACCAGAGGTCCTCCAGCGAGCCGCCGCCGCGTGCGACGATCAGAAGATCGGGCCGCGGGATCCGGCCGGCTTGCGGCAACGCGTTGAAGCCGCGGATTGCGGCTGCAATCTGTTCGGCCGAGCCCTCGCCCTGCACCTTGACCGGCCACACCAGCACGCGGCGTGGAAAGCGGTCTTCCAGCCGGTGCAGGATGTCGCGAATCACCGCGCCGGTCGGCGAGGTGACGACGCCAATCACCTCGGGCAACCATGGCAGCAACTGCTTGCGGGCCTCGTCGAACAGCCCTTCGGCGGCAAGCTTCTTCTTGCGCTCCTCCATCAGCGCCATCAGCGCGCCGATGCCGGCGGGCTCAAGCGCCTCGATCACGATCTGGTATTTCGATGAACCGGGATAAGTCGTGAGCTTGCCGGTGGCGATGACCTCGAGACCCTCCTGGGGCTTGAAGCGCATGCGGTAATGCGCGCTTTTCCAGATCACGGCCTCGATCTTGGCGCCGTCATCCTTCAGCGCGAAGTAGCAGTGGCCGGAGGAGTGCGGCCCGCGGAAACCGGAGATTTCGCCGCGGACCCGGACATGCCCATAGGCGTCCTCCACCGTCCGTCGCAGCGCCGACGACAACTCGGAAACCGTGAATTCCGGTGCATTGATCAGGGCTTCGGTAGCGGTCATCTCGGACGTTGATTCGCTTGATTCAGGTTCGCCCCAAGGTAGGAAGTTTTGGCTCGGACTGCGAATCCAGACCTTGCCTCGCGATATACTCTGTGATACAGAGAACTCTGTATCTGTTAAAACGGAGCAAGGCGATGTCGAAATGGCTGATTAGGTTCCCGCTGAAACTCCTGGGGTGGGGCTTGGGCATCGTCGGCGTCGCCGCCCTGGTGCTCGCCGCAATGGTCGCAACGCCTCTTTCTCGCCTGGCGGAACTGACCTCGGTGTCGAAAGCCGCGCGCGCTGTCGACCGCAGCACGATGCCGCCGCTGACGCGCTTTTCCGCCCGTGACGGTACCGAACTGGCGTATCGTCACTATCCGGCGCGAGGACCCTCCAGCGGCAAGGTCGCCATTCTCGTGCACGGCTCGTCGGGGTCGAGCCCGGCGGTGCATGCGCTTGCGGATGCTCTCGCAGCCAAGGGCGTGGAAACCTACGCGCCGGATATTCGCGGCCATGGCGGCTCGGGAACGCGCGGCGACATCGCCTTTATCGGCCAGCTCGAAAATGATCTTGAAGACCTGGTCGCCGCCGTGCGCACGACCTCGCCGAACGAGCCCCTGATCTTGCTGGGTCATTCGGCAGGCGGCGGCTTTGCGCTTCGGATCGCGAGTTCGCCGATCGGAAGCAAATTCGCGCGCACCGTGCTGCTCGCACCCTATCTCGGCTATGATGCTCCGACCAACCGGCCGGATTCCGGCGGCTGGGCCAGCGCCGATGTACCGCGAGTCCTCGCCCTAATGGCGCTGCGCCGGCTTGGTATCGATTGCTGCGAGGCCTTGCCCACCTTGGCATTTGCGGTGCCGGCAAACTCGGAAGCGATGCTCGCACCGACCTACTCCTACCGATTGATGCGCAATTTCGCCACGCGAGGTTACCGAAGCGATTTCGCTGCCACGACCACTCCGGTGACGCTTATTTCCGGCGCTGCCGATGAACTGATGCTCGCGGATAAATATGCAGACGCCGTGCACGCGGTCGCTCCCTCAGTCGAAGTCAGGCTGATCGAGGGCGTCGATCACATGGGGATTGTCAGCGATGTCAGGGCCGTCTCGGCCATTGCTGACGAGGTCGCAAAGACGCGAGCCGGATCGTGACCATGATCGATCCGAAGGAGGCCGCGCAGGCGTTGAACGACATCGAGGACATCGTTCAGCGCGTCCGCCAGTCGCGAACCTATGACATCGCCAGTCAGATGATGATGCTGTGGGGCGTGCTGGTTTTCGCCGGCAATATCGCCACCTTCCTTTGGCCGCGCGATGGCAGCTACATCTGGATTGGCGTTAATGCGGCGGGCGCTTTGGGGGCGATCGCGATCAGCATGTTCCGCTTTCCCGGGGCTGGCGGCCCCGGCTTCGACGTGCGAATGGCGATCGCCTTCATCATGTTCTTCGCCTTCGGCCTGTTGTCCAGCGTGGTGTTCGGTCATTTCGGGCCGCGGGAGCTCGGGGCGTTCTGGCCGATCTATTTCATGCTTTTTTATTGCCTGGCCGGATTGTGGTTCGGTCGCGCCTTTATCGCTATCGGGCTTGGCATCATCGCGCTGACGCTGATCGGCTATTTCTTCGTCGGCGGTGGCGCGTTTCTGCTGTGGATGGCGGCCGTCAACGGCGGCGGATTGATCCTGGGCGGCCTCTGGATGCGCAGGATCTGAGGGATGGCCGAGCTCGACGACATCATCCACCAGCCGTTGCGGCTCAAGATCATGGCGGCGCTCAATGCGCTGCCTCCTGGAGCGGGGCTCGAATTTTCTCGCCTGAAGAAGCTGACGGGTGCGACCGACGGCAATCTCGGCGCCCACATCGAGACGCTTTCGAAATCCGGCTATGTCGGAGTCGTAAAGGCATTTGTGGGCAAGAAGCCGCAGACCACGGTGAGCGCCACGGCAGCCGGGCGCGCCGCGTTCGCCCGCCACGTCGCGACCCTGCAGGAGATCATCGCGGCCTCGGCACCGGAGAATTGACCTAATGCCGCCTATTTGAAGTTCCTGTACCACCAGCTGCGAGTCCGACCAGGAAGTTCAATGACACTGGCCCTCAAATCCCTTGCGGCTAGAGGGCGTTTTGTGCCACCGACATATTCTCTGCGGGACTTTTTGCTGGCCTGGTGATGCACATTCTTCTGCTTGGTTCCGGCGGCCGCGAACACGCTTTGGCGTGGAAGATCGCAGCCTCGCCGCTGGTGACGAAACTCTGGTGCGCGCCCGGCAATGCCGGGATTGCGCGCGAAGCCGAATGCGTGGCGCTCGAGGTCACCGACCATGCCGCGGTGATCGATTTTTGCAGGCATCATGCGATCGAACTCGTCGTAGTCGGTCCGGAAACACCGCTCGCCGCCGGCATCGTCGACGATCTCGCAGCCGCGGGTTTCAAGGCTTTCGGACCGGGCAGGCAGGCCGCGCTGCTCGAGGGCTCCAAGGGATTCACCAAGGCGCTCTGCAGCGAATTCGGCATTCCAACCGGCGCCTTCGGTCGCTTCAACAGCGCCGCCGATGCGCTCCGCTATGTGCGCGGCCAAGGTGCGCCGATCGTGGTCAAGGCCGACGGGCTTGCGGCTGGCAAGGGGGTCGTGGTTGCGATGAATTTGGCCGAAGCGGAAGCGGCGGTCGTCATGATGTTCGACGGCGCTTTCGGCAAGGCCGGCGCGGAGGTCGTGATCGAGGAATATCTTACGGGGCGCGAGATCAGCTTCTTTGCGCTGTCGGACGGCGAGACCGCGATTCCGCTCGCCTCGGCGCAGGACCACAAGCGCGTGTTCGACCACGACCAGGGCCCCAACACCGGCGGCATGGGCGCCTATTCGCCGACACCGTTCGTGACGGCAGAAATTCACAAGCAAATCATGCAGAGGATCATCCTTCCGACCGTGGCGGGCATGAAGGCGCGCGGCACGCCCTTTCGCGGCGTACTCTACGCCGGCGTGATGCTGACGGCAGATGGACCCAAGCTGTTCGAGTACAACGTCCGCTTCGGCGATCCCGAATGCCAGGTGCTGATGTTGCGCATGATGTCGGATATCGTGCCGGCGATGCTGGCGACCTGCGACGGCCAATTGAAGAATTTTGACCTGCGCTGGTTCGAGGAGTGCGCGCTCACCGTCGTGATGGCGGCAAACGGTTATCCGGGCGATTACAGGAAGGGAAGTCGCATCGAGGGGCTCAATGATGCGGCGCAGATCGAGGGCGTTGAGATTTTTCACGCCGGCACCGTTTCCCGTGACGGCCACATCCTCGCCAATGGCGGGCGCGTCTTGAATGTCTGCGCGTCCGGCAAGACGGTTGCGGAGGCACAACGGCGCGCCTACGCCGCGGTCGACCGCATCAGGTGGCCGGATGGATTCTGCCGGCGCGATATCGGTTGGCAGGCGATAGAGCAGGAGAAGGGGCCGAAATAGCTAAGCGTGGAGTGACTGACGATGTCCGATCTCGCCGATCTGTTTCCCGGTTATGCCTCTGAATGGATCAGCACCAGGGCCGGGCGCATCTTCGCCCGCGTCGGCGGCAAGGGGCCGCCGCTGCTCTTGCTGCACGGCTTTTCCGAAACCCACGTGATGTGGCATCGTGTGGCGCCGCAATTGGCCGACAGGTTCACGCTCGTGATTGCGGACCTCCCCGGCTACGGCTGGTCGGATATGCCGGAGAGCGACGCCGATCACACGCCCTATACCAAGCGCGCCATGGCGCAAACCATCGTCGAGGCGATGGAGCAGCTCGGATACGTGCATTTCGCGCTTGCCGGCCACGACCGCGGTGGGCGTGTCGCTTACCGTCTGGCGCTCGATCATCCTGGCCGACTGTCGCGGCTTGCCGTGCTCGATATCCTGCCGACCTATGAGTATTGGGCGCGCATGGACCGGCTCTACGCGCTGAAAATCTATCACTGGACCTTTCTGGCGCAGCCTTTTCCGCTGCCGGAAACCCTGATCGGCGGTAACCCGGATTTTTTCCTCAAGTACAAGATGGCGAGCCAGACCAAGTCGAAAAATCTCTCGGCGATCGACCCGCGCGCGCTCGAACATTATCTGGCTGCTTTCCGAGATCCCTCGCGCGTGCATGCGATGTGCGAGGACTACCGCGCAGGCGCCTACGCCGATTTCGATATCGACAAGGCCGATCGCGACACTGGCAAAAAGATCACGATCCCGATGCTCGCGCTGTGGGGCGATGCCGGGATTGCGCGCGCCGCGGCGACGCCGCTTGAGACCTGGAAGGGCTGGGCAACCAATGTCTCCGGCGCGCCGGTCGATTCCGGCCATTTCCTGACCGAAGAAAACCCGAACGCGACGGCGAAAGCACTGCGCGAGTTTTTTGGCGCTGGATAAGCAGCCGTGCGAGAAGCGGAGCGACCACGCGATCCAGGTCTCTATTTGCTCTGGAACGCTTCGCTGACGTTTCGCAATAACGGTGACCCCGTCACCTTCGCACCTTGAAAAAATCCCGCAATAGCGCCGCAGCCTTTTGTTCGCCGACCGCCGAATAGATTTCCGGGACGTGATGGCAAGTCGAGGATGCAAAGAACCTCACGCCGGATTCCACCGCGCCGCCCTTGGGATCAGAAGCTCCAAAATAAAGCCGCCTGATCCGCGCCAGCGAGATCGCGCCGGCGCACATGGTACATGGTTCCAGCGTGACGTAGAGGTCGCAATCGACCAGCCGCTCGGTGCCGATGATTTCGGCCGCCTGCCGGATTGCCAAAATTTCGGCGTGCGCGGTCGGATCGCGGTCGGTCAAGGTCCGGTTGCTGGCCATCGCGATCACCTCATAGTCTCGCACAATGACGCAGCCAATCGGGACCTCGCCGGATTTTCCGGCTTTTTCGGCGGCTTTCAGCGCCAAATCCATGAAAGAGGGTGCCGTCATGCCTCGTATCATCGGAATAAACCTGCTATGAGAGGCGCCTTCAGCAAAAGTCGACACCGTTTTGCGAGAGAATGCGCCTCGCCTTGGTTTAGAGAGTGCGCACGACCAGCGGCCCGATTCCAACCCGCGAATGTCGAACTCCACGCGCCGGTTGCCCTGTACTCGAAGTGAGCCTTTCATGCCCCGCGAAAACGACAAACACAACAACTCTCGCGGAAACCGCGACCGTCGATCCGGCGGCAAGGACCGCTCCGGCGACCGCCGGGAAGGGGGGAAGAAATTCGAAAAGCGCGGCTTTGCCAAGACCGGCGGGGAAAAATTCCGCCCCCGAAAGCCTTATCCCGCGTCTGATAAGGCAAGCGTCGGCCATCGTGAAGATCGCCGTCCGCGCTTCGACGGCGATGACCGCCGCAGTGGGGAAGGTGGCGAGGCACGCGCGGCGGCTCGCTTTGAGGGCAGGAAATTCGCTGACAAGCGGGCGTATGTCCCACGTGGCGAAAAATTTCGAAACGAGGGCGATCGGCACGAGCGCGACCGGCCGTTTGCTGCCCGACCGCGAAAGCAGCGCGCCTATGGGGATCGGGGTGACCGTGGCGACCGTAGCGAGGAAAAACCATGGCAAAAGCGCGAGCCCCGAGACCGGCATCAGGGGCGAGGTTTTGACAGGCCGAGAGAATTTGGCAAATCCCGCCACGGTGGGCCGCGCGAAGCGCGCGGCGGCGATGAGCGGCCGCGATTGTCGCGCCAGCGCGAAGACCGTCCATTTCGCGATGCTTCATTTCCAGAGCGTCAAAGATTCGATCGCTCCGGCGAGCGCTCCGACTGGCACGAGCATCCGCGCAGCGAAAAGCGGTCATCCCGTCACGATGCGAAGTGGCCGCGCCGCGACAACAAGGACGAGGCAAGAACGTTCGCAAAGCGCCCACCGTTCGGCGGCCGGGGGGCTTATCGTGAACGCAATGTCGAGGAGCCGCGCCCGGCGCGTCCTCCAAAAGCGAAGAAAACCGGCGAACGCATCGCCAAGGTCCTGGCGCGGGCAGGGCTTGCCTCGCGCCGCGACGCCGAGGAGTGGATCGTGCAGGGGCGCGTTACGGTCAACGGCCGCGTTATCAATTCGCCCGCGCTCGATGTCACCGCAAACGACGTCGTCACGGTCGATGGCAAGCCGTTGCCGCCGCGCGAGCGAACCCGCCTGTTCCTCTATCACAAGCCGCGCGGGCTGATGACGACCCATGCCGATCCCGAGGGGCGGCCGACCGTGTTCGACAATCTGCCCGAAGGCCTGCCGCGCCTGATCAGCGTCGGCCGGCTCGATTTCAACACCGAAGGTCTTTTGCTCCTGACCAATGATGGCGGGCTGGCGCGCGCGCTTGAACTGCCGGAGACGGGATGGTTGCGGCGCTATCGTGTCCGTGCCCATGGCGAAGTGACGCAAGCGCAGCTCGACGAGTTGAAAGCGGGCATCGAGATCGGCGGCGTCAAATATGGTCCGATCGATGCCACGCTGGAGCGGGATTCCGGCGCCAATGTCTGGCTGGTGTTTGCGATCCGCGAAGGCAAGAACCGCGAGGTGCGCAACGTGATGGCGCATCTCGGTCTCGAAGTGAACCGGCTGCTCCGGATCTCCTACGGCCCGTTCCAGCTCGCCGAATTGGCAGAAGGTGCGGTGGAGGAGGTCAAGACACGGGTTCTGCGCGAGCAACTCGGTGAAAAGATCGCACTTTTGGCAGGCGCGGATTTCGACCGGCCGATCCATCATCAGACGGCGGAAAATTCTGGGCATGACGAAGCCGCGGCGCCGCGCGGCAAGAAGCCATTCAGGCCGGCGGGCAAGAGCGGCCTGATCGCCGATCGCAAGGGCCGCCGCGTGCTGGTGCAGCGTAGCGGCAGCGAGGAGGGGCGGGCGCGCAACGAAGCCGAAGCCGATGGTTACGGCCCGCCACGGCGTCCCAGGCGCGGTTATCACGGCAAGCGCGATTTCAAGCCGCGGGAAGAGTAGAATTGATGAGTGTTGCCTTCTCTCCCTGTGGCCTGCGGCAAGTGCGCTCTCCTGCCCCTGGCGGGGAGGGATTGGGGGTGCAAGACACGCCAAACCTTCAAGGGGCACCCTCCTCCCTAACCCTCCCCTACAAGGGGGGAGGGAACACGACAATCGCTTCCGCCGCGTGGATGCGTGTTCGTTGATGCGCGTCGTCGGCGGACGATTGAAGGGCCGCAACCTTGCCGCGCCGGCCTCGCGCGACATTCGCCCGACGGCGGACCGCCTGCGTGAGTCGCTGTTCAATATCCTGATCCACGCCTACGACAACCCCATTGCCGATGCGCGCGTGCTCGACCTGTTCGCGGGTACCGGCGCGCTTGGCATCGAGGCGGTCTCACGCGGCGCCAAATTCGCCTTGTTCGTCGACAATGGTGCCGAGGCGAGGGCCTTGATGCGCAACAACGTCGAGGCGCTCGGCCTCGGCGGTGCGACAAAGATCTATCGCCGCGATGCCACCCATCTCGGGCCGGCGCATCCGGTCGAACCGTTTTCGCTGGTGTTTCTCGATCCGCCCTATGCAAAGGGCCTGGCGGAGAAGGCGCTCGTTTCGTTGCGCGATGGCGGCTGGCTGACACCTGGCGCGCTCCTGGTCGTCGAAGAAGCAAAGGCCGCGGCCTTCAAGGCGGGCGAAGGCTTCGAAGAACTGGAACGGCGGGCGTACGACGATACCGAGTTCGTATTTTTGAGAGCACGATGATTTCGCTCGTCATGCCCAGCGAAAGCGGGGCATCCAATATTCCGGAACGTTCGACGTTCTTTTCTATGGTCGCGGCGTACCCGCCCGGTCGAGCCGGGCGATGACAGTTGAAATTTACGGGATCGCCGCGCCTTCTCACCTTCGTCCGAACAGCTTTTCGATGTCGGCCAACTTCAATTCCACATAGGTCGGACGGCCGTGATTGCATTGACCGGAATTCGGCGTGTCTTCCATCTCGCGCAGCAGCGCGTTCATTTCCTCAGGCTTGAGACGGCGCCCGGCGCGCACCGAACCATGGCAGGCCATGGTGGCGGCGACATGCATCAGGCGCCGTTCGAGCGGCAACGCCTCATCCCATTCCGCCATGTGCTCGGCGAGATCGCGCAGAAGCGCGCCGGCATTGGTCTTGCCGAGCAGCGACGGCGTCTCGCGCACGGCGACCGCGCCGGGTCCGAAGGATTCGATTGCGAGCCCAAAAGATGAAAGCTCATCACCGCGCGCGAGCAGCCGTTCGACCGTGGCTTCGTCCAGTTCCACGATCTCCGGGATCAGCAGGATCTGACGCTGCACGCCGTCCCGCGCGAGGGATGCCTTTAGCCTTTCATAGACGATGCGCTCGTGCGCGGCGTGCTGGTCCACGACGATGAGCCCGTCGCGGGTTTGCGACACGATGTAGGTCTCGTGGATCTGCGTGCGCGCTGCTCCCAGTGGGCGGTCGAGCAGGTCAGCCGCGGGCTGATGCTGAAAGCGAACGTCCGCGGTCGGCGCCCCGACATCGAACGCCGCCTGTCCGGGTTCGGAAAAAGCAGCCACCGCCGCACGCTCGAAAGACGGCAGCGGCGCAACGGGATGGGAAGGCGAACGCCGCCAGTCCCAACTGGTCGGGCGCGCCGCAAACGAGGGACGGAACGCTGATATCGCCGCGCCGTCGCTGTTGGCCGCCGTGCGCTTGCCTTCGCGTGATAATCCGTCCTTCAGCGCATGCACGATCAACGCACGTACCAGTCCGGCATTGCGGAAGCGAACCTCGGTCTTGGCCGGGTGCACGTTAGCGTCGACGCCTTCGGGATCGAGAGTGACGAACAGCGCTACCACCGGATGGCGATCGCGCGGCAGGTAATCGGAATAGGCCGCGCGCACCGCGCCCAGGATCAGCTTGTCGCGAACCGGCCGACCGTTGACGAACAGATATTGCCCGAGCGCATTGGCGCGCGTTAGCGAAGGAGCTCCGGCAAATCCTTCGATCAGAACGCCCTCGCGCGCGGCGCCAACTTCGATCGCGCTCGCTCGAAAATCCGCGCCCAGAATATCCCCAAGCCGCGTCAGCCGGCCGGCAGCGCCGGGCAGCGCTGCCGCCCAGGTCACCGGCGCGCGTTCCTCGCCGGCAAGGGTGAATGCAATGTCGGGCCGCGCCATGGCGAGCCGCCGCACCACCTCGCGGATCGCTTCGGCCTCGGTGCGGTCGGTCTTGAGAAACTTCAGCCGCGCCGGCGTCGCATAGAAGAGGTCACTGACTTCGACCCGGGTCCCTCCCGACAGCGCCGCCGGCACGATCGCCGATTTCGTCCCGCCCTCGACCGTCAGCGACCAGGCGTGCGGCTCGCCGGCATGGCGCGTGATGATGTTGAGTTTCGCCACCGCCCCGATCGAAGGCAGCGCCTCGCCGCGAAACCCGAGGGTGCGGATTCTGAGGAGGTCCTCGTCATCGAGTTTCGATGTGGCATGGCGCTCGACCGCGAGCGACAGATCGGCACGGCTCATGCCGCGGCCGTCGTCGGTGATGCCGATCCGTCGCCGCCCGCCGCCATCGGTGAAAATGTCGATCCGGCAGGCACCGGCGTCGATGGCATTCTCGACCAGTTCCTTGACCACGCTCGCAGGACGTTCGACCACTTCGCCGGCGGCGATGCGGTTGACGATCTGTTCGGGGAGTTGACGAACGGGCATGGGCGCAGGTTTCAGTCGCGACTCGAGGGTGGCTCTCGGCATTCTAGTGCCGCCTATTTGAAGTTCCTGCAGCACAAGCGGCGAATTCGATCCAGGAACTTCAAATAGAAAAGCGGCACTAGAATCAATATGTTTGCTAGTGCCCATGACTTTCCGAAGTTCGTGAAGGTGGGCGCCGCGATGTAACACGAACTTCGGAAAGTGGGCACTAGTGGTCCGATTCTAACATTCGCATCCCACTGCAGCCGACACTTTTGCGAATGTTAGAATCAAAGGACCACTAGCAAATATATGTTTCTAGTGGAGTTTAGGATTTGACATTCGCGTTACGAGCTTGCGGCTAGGCGAGTCGCGAATGTCAAATCCACTCCACTAATCGCTGCAGCGGTAAATGCATGGCGCCAAAGCGGCCGCTGATCGAGGACCAACTGCTTTGATTATCGCGTTGAGTATATTGACCTTCTCACGCGGTCGGGCAGCAGGCGACTTGATATTCAACAGCATTGTGAGGGCGCGCCACCCGGTATATCGTTGAGAAAAACGATGTTCCGTCGGGAGGGAACCATGTGCCATCTGTTCGCGCATCAGCCGCAACGCGACTATGAATCCCAGACTCGCTCGCTCCGGATCAACGGGCACTGCACGTCGATCAGGCTCGAAATGTCGTTCTGGGACACTCTGGAGGAGATCGCGGCCAAGGAAGGCATGAGCCTCGCGAAATTCCTCACCACGTTGCACAACGAGGTGCTGGATCACCATGGCGAGGTCAAAAATTTCGCCTCGTTGTTGCGCTGCTCGTGCCTGATCTATCGCTCGAAGCAGGTCTCGGTCGTTCCGGAATTTGCCGCCAAACCCGCACGGGTTCTCGACGCTGCCGAATAGCTCCAGTGGAATGGATTTGACATTCGGCTGCCGCTTAGCCGCGGAACTCGAGAGCGAATGTCAAATCCTAAACTCCCCTGGAATCCTAAATTTTCTAGTGGTCTTTTGATTCTAACATTCGCGCAGGTATCTGCCGCAATGGGTAGCAAATGTTAGAATCACACCACTAGTTTGCCAAGACGTTAAGCCAAAAAAGCGGCTCCGCGCGCGAGCGGAGCCGCTTTTTGTTGCGTCAGATCTCCTTCTTCTGCATCGCGCCTGCGATGTAGTCTGCCTGGCGGATCGCAAGCGACACGATGGTCAGCGTCGGGTTGCAGGCCGCACCGCTGGTGAACTGGCTGCCGTCGGACACAAACAGGTTCTTGACGTCGTGCGTCTGGCCATACTTGTTCACCACGCCGTCCTTCGGCTTCTCACTCATCCGGTTGGTTCCGAGATTATGCGTCGAAGGGTAGGGCGGGGTCGGGTAGGTCACGGTCGCGCCGATCGCCTCATAGACCGCCGCACCCTGCTTGTAGGCATGGGCGCGCATTGCGACGTCGTTCGGATGATCGTCGAAATGCACGCTTGCGACCGGCATGCCGAACTTGTCCTTGGCGACCGGGTCGAGCGTGATGCGGTTGGTTTCCTGCGGCATGTCCTCGCCGACCAGCCACATGCCAGCCATCCGCGGATAGGATTCCATCGCGCTCGTGAAGGTGCGGCCCCATGCGCCGGGATTGAGGAAGGCGGCCATGAAGGGCAGGCCGATCGACAGCGTCTCCATCTCGTAGCCGCCGACGAAGCCGCGTTTCGGATCGTTTTTCGATTCGTCACGGATGATGCCGGCCATGGTGGTGCCGCGATACATGTGCACCGATTTGTCGAACGCGGCATAGACGCTGCCAGTCATGTGCCGCATGTAGTTGCGGCCGACCTGGCCCGATGAATTGGCAAGGCCATCGGGGAACATGGTCGAGGCGCTGTTGAGCAGCAGGCGCGGGCTCTCGATCGAGTTCCCGGCGACCGCCACCACCCGTGCCTTCTGGCGCTGCATCGCGCCGGACTGGTCCGCATAGACCACGCCCGTCACCTTGCCGGAAGCATCATGCTCGATCTTGATCGCCATGCTGTTGGGACGGACCTCGAGATTGCCGGTCGCTTCGCCCTTGGGAATTTCAGTGTAAAGCGTCGACCACTTGGCCCCGGACTTGCAGCCCTGGAAGCAGAAGCCGATCTGCAGGCAGGAACCGCGGCCATCGCGCGGCTCGCTGTTGATCGCCATGTTGCCGGTGTTCACCGTCTTGTAGCCGAGCTTTTTCGCACCTGCCTCGAGAACCTTGAAATTGTTGTTGCCGGGCAGCCCCGGAATGCCGTTGGTGCGGGTGACGCCCATCTTGTTTTCGGCCTTGGCGTACCACGGCTCCATTTCGGCGAGCGTGACCGGCCAGTCCTGCAGGTTGGCGCCGGGAATGTTGCCATAGGTGCTCTTGGCCTTGAACTCGTGATCGTCGAAGCGCAGCGACGCTCCTGCCCAATGTGTGGTCGAGCCGCCGACCGCCTTTACGATCCAGGCCGGAAGATTCGGAAAGTCCTTCGCGACGCGCCAGGTGCCCGAGGTCGTACGCATGTCGGACCAGGCGAGTTGACTGAAACTCTCCCATTCGTCGTTGACGAAGTCCTGGTTTTCGATGCGCGGACCGGCCTCGAGAATCACGACCTTGACGCCTTTTTGCGCCAGCTCGTTGCCGAGCGTTCCACCGCCGGCCCCGGAGCCAATGATCACGACCACACTGCCGTCGTTCTGGTCAAATTTTGCAGCCATTGTTTCCTCCTGACTTTTCTGTTGCCGAAGCCTTCAGGCCTTCGGGAGCCAGTCGATATCGGCGAAGCCGCGGTTGATGTAGCCGCCATGCTCGGCGGAAGAGCCCTCGTAGCCGAACTTCGGCCAGATCTCTTTCTGGTTGTAGAGTGAGACGATGAGGTCGCCGCGCACCTTCTGGAAAAAGTCGCTCGGTTCGATGGCCTGCAGAAGCGCGACGCGGTCGGCCTCCCAGGCCACCTGTGCATAGGGCACCTTGTGACGTTCGCGGGCATTCTGGTCGAGCCGTGCCACGCCGTCGGTGATCATCACTTTCACGGCCGGGTCCTTCGCCGCCTTGGCGTCCCACGCTTTGATCGCGATGCTGTAGTAGCTGTCGGCGAGGAAATCGTGCGGGTAGATGTCGCGCGCGATCTTCACCAGCGTCTTCAAGGTCGCTGGCGTCAGCGCGGCCGCGTCATCCGCCCAGGCGTCGGTGAATCCGATGCCGGTGCTGGTTGCGACTGCAACGGCCGGCACCGTCGTCGCCGCGCCTTTCAGGAAGACGCGGCGGTCATATTTGCGACGACGATCGACTTCTCTCATGGGTTTCCTCCATTCAAAGTGTTGTTATTTGTGATGCGAGCTATCCGAAGCGGCCGCCTTTCTGAATCACTTCGATCTTGTAGCCGTCGGGATCGGTAGCGAAAAAGAAGCGCGCCAGCGTTTTTCCGTCATGCTTGAAATCGCGCAAAGGTCCCGGCGACAATTTTTCGCGTTCGAAGCGGGCGTGTTCAGCATCGACATCGTCGACGACGACTGCGAGATGGCCGTAACCGTCGCCAAGCGCATAGGGCTCCTTGCGATCGAAATTGACGGTCAGCTCGACCTCGAAGGACGATGATGGGTTGCGCAGATAGATCAACGCGAAGTCGGCGAATTTCAGATGATCGGCGACATCAAGTCCGAAAGCGCGCTTGTAGTAGTCGAGCGATTTCGCTTCGTTGAAAACGCGGATCATCGAATGAACTGGTTTTGCCATTCAGTGCAGTTCCCTCAGGTAAGCGATGATGGCGGCGCGGATCTCAGGCCTTGCCTGACGGTAGGCCATGACTGAGCCGGGTATCATCTCCTGCGGATTGGCGATCCAGGAGTCGAGCGTCGCCTCGTCCCACGCGAAGTCGGCCTTTGCGAACCCCGAGGAGTAATGGAAGCCCTCCATCGCGCCGGCGCGCCGGCCAATGATGTTGAAAAGCGACGGTCCTTGCCGGGTGAGGTCGTTGAGATTGGTGGTGTGACAGGTCGCACATTGCTGCTTGAAAAGCGTCGCACCATCGGGCGGTTTCGGTGCCGGGAGCGGCATTTGCGCCGCCACAATCTGCGCGTTCAGCAGCGCGCAGCAAAATCCGAGCCCAAATCTCAGCCGAAGTGACAGGGTCACGCGCAGCTTCGTCATCGACTTCACCGTCAGAGTGCCACGACTTTAGGTCGCGGCAAGCGGGCGGTGGTAGTAGCGGGCTGTTTTGTGTGAGAACAAAAAGCTGCCGCAATTGCTTCGGGGCAGCATCCGGGCGACAGAGTTGATGGCAAGTCGTGTGGGGGTATGCGAGAATCAATCCTCGAAACCGCCCGGGCGGCGCTTCGCCTTGATGTCGCTGCGGCGCTTCTTGCCTTCCAGTCGCCGCTGCTTCGATCCGAATGTCGGTTTCGTCGGCCGCCGCGGGGCGGGCGGCGTCATGGCCTCGCGCAGCAATTCGACCAGGCGATCGATCGCGTCAGTGCGGTTGCGCTCCTGGGTGCGGAAGCGTTGCGCGTGGATCACGATCACGCCGTCCTTGGTCAGGCGCTGGCCGGCAAGCCTGGCAAGCCGTGCCTGCGCATCCGCGGGCAGGCTTAGGCGGCGAGTGTCGAAGCGCAACTGCGCGGCGGTGGAGAGCTTGTTGACATTCTGGCCGCCCGGTCCGGAGGCGCGCACGAACGAGATATCGAGGTCGTTCTCCTCTATCGTGAGATCGCGGGCAATCCGCAACATGGCGTCACCGGGCCGGAAATGATTCCTGTAGCGGAATCGGGCGCCGGCAACATAGCGTCTTTGCGCGCGGTTCGCCGTCGCGGCCCCGCCCTTATTACCTCTTTAGGCTGCCGGAATCAGTTCGCCTTCGCGGGGGTCACGATTGCGGGCTGGGTTGCGGTCTGCGAGGTGCGGCCGACGACCACGGTGAGGAGGCCGTGTCCCCACAGCCGCTGGGCAGCCCTTCTGGCGTCCTCGAGAGTGACCGCGTCCACAAGCGCATTGCGCCGCTCGATATAGTCGATCGGCAGATGATCGAGCTGGTATTGCAGCAATGCCCCCGCCAGCTTCGCGGACGTATCGAACGAAAGCATCCGCGAGCCCTTGAGATAGGATTTGGCCTCGTCCAATTCCTGCTGGGTCGGACCTTCCTCGGCGATCCGGCGGACCTCCCTGGTGATGGCGTCGACTGTCTCGCCGGCGCGATCGGCGCGGGTTCCGGTATTCCCGACGAACATCGCGGAGTGGTCCATCCACAACAGCGACTCATAGACCGAATAGGCAAGCCCTCGCTTCTCGCGAACTTCGCGGTATAGCCGCGAGGACAGCGATCCGCCCCCGAGAATATGGTTCACGACAAAGGCCGGCATGAAATCCGGATCGCTGCGCTTGATGCCGGGGCCGCCGAAGGTCACGACGGTTTGCGGAACGTCGAGCGGAATGAATGCGCGTTGCGGCGGCGCCGCCGCGTCGATGTCGGAAACCGTGGTAAGGCTCGATCTGGCCGGCAAGCCGCCGAACGTTTGGTCCAGCAACCTGCCGAGCGAGGCAGCGTCGATGTCTCCGACCACGGCAATCTTCAACTTCTCTTTTGTCAGGATACGCCCGACATAATCCTTCAGATCGGCGACCGTAATGCGCGGAACGCTTTGCAGATTGCCGTTGGTCGGCCGGCCATAGGGGTGGTCGCCATAGGCGAGCTCGAGGAATTTCCGGCTGGCAAGCGCAGACGGATTGGAGGTTTCGCGCTTCAATCCCGAAAGCACCTGGGTGCGGATGCGTTCGACGTCGTCGCTGTCGAAATGCGGTGAGGACAGCGACATCCGAAGCAGATCGAAGGCTTCCTCCTTGTCGTCCTTGAGCATCCGCAGGCTGCCGCGGAAGAAATCCCGGGACACGCTGAAGCCCAGCTCGATGGCACGGCGTTCGAGCCGTTCGTGAAACGTCCGGGAATCCAGATCGCCGGAACCCTCGTCGATGAGGTCGGCGACCATGTTGGCGACGCCCGACTTGCCGTCGGGATCCTGCGCCGCACCGCCAGTCATAGCAAATTCCATTGCCACGATAGGCACGGTCGCGTCCTGCACGAACCAGGCCTCGATGCCGCCCGGTGAAATCAGATGCTGGATTTTCGCCGCTGCACGCGCCGGCGCAGAGGTCAGAACGGTCACTGCCAGGCACGCGGCAATGAGAAATCCGATACGCCGCATCCCGCCTTCAGGCTTTATCACGACCGCTTCTCCTCGTTTTTGGGCGTGGCATCCTTGATCAGATACCCGGTCACCGAGCGCTTCTTGTCGAGCCATTTCTGCGCAGCCTGGCGCACCTGCTCGGCGGTGACGGCGCGGATGCGATCGGGCCAGCTTCTGATGTCTTCGATGCTAAGCCCGGTGGTCAGCGCGCCGCCATACCAGCGGGCGAGCGTGGCCTGGTTATCCTGTGCATAGATCGATTCGGCGATAAGCTGGGTTTTGACCCGTTCGAGATCTTCGGCGCGAATCGGCCTTTGCCCGATATCCGCGATCACCTCGTCGATCACCTGCTCGATTTGCGAAAATTCGACACCAGGCCTTGGCGAAGCCGAGATCGCGAACTGCGTAGCGTCGAGCGAGGTTCCCTGATAGCTGGCGCCGGCGGTGACGGCGAGCGGATGGTCGACCACCAGCCTGCGATAGAGATAGGAGTTGTTGCCGCCGCCCATCAATTGCGCCAGCACGTCGAGCGCGGCGCTCTCTTCGGCAGCGGCCGTGGCGGCCGAAGGCACCAGATAATAGCGCCGCAGACCCGGTTGCTCGACACGCGGATCGGATAGCGTCACGGTGCGTGCCGCAGCCGGCTCGGGCTCCTGGGGACGAAGGCGCCGCGCCGGTATTGCCGGTTGCGCGGGGACCGCACCGAACGTCCGCTCGACCATCGGGCGAACATCGTTCGCCTCGACGTCTCCGGCGATCACCAGCGTGGCGTTGTTCGGCGCATAGAAGCGCCGGTAGAACGCCAGCGCGTCTTCGCGATCGAGATTTTCGATTTCCTGGCGCCAGCCGATCACCGGGCGTCCGTAGGGGTGATTGAGATAGAGCGCAGCCATGATCTGCTCGGTCAGCCGCGCCTCCGGATTGTTGGCCACCCGCATGTTGAACTCTTCGAGCACGACGTCGCGCTCGGGCAGCACGTTTTCATCCTTGAGGACGAGGCCGGTCATGCGATCGGCCTCAAATTCCATCATCCTGCCGAGCTCTTCGCTCGGCACGCGCTGAAAATATCCGGTGTAGTCGGTGGAGGTGAAGGCGTTCTCATTGCCGCCGACCCTCAGCACGGTCTGGGAAAATTCGCCGGCGGGATGCTTGCTCGTTCCCTTGAACATCAGATGCTCAAGAAAATGCGCCAGTCCCGATTTGCCGGCCGTCTCGTCGGCCGAGCCGACCTTGTACCAGATCATTTGTGTGACGACCGGGGTGCGATGATCCGGGATCACCACCACCACAAGCCCATTGGCAAGCGTGAACGTGGCGGGCGGCGCGGAGGTCACCATCGGTTCGGCGAAGACGCTCACTGACGAGAGCATTGCACCCGAAAGCATGGCGGCGAAGAAAGAAACCCTACAAGCGTGTAACGTCATTATGGCCTTTGATGAATGCCCGAAAGGTTTCGGGGAAAATGACACAGCGCCGCGCATGCACGGCAGGCGATCAGCGTAAGCCGGTCGTCAGCAGATGGCGCTATTTTGCCATGCTGGTTGCGCTCGACCTTTGGGCAAGCGGGTTGCGGTCAGGACTGGTTTCCCCGCTCAGCAGGCCCTTCGATTCGGGGGCGTAGGGATAATTCGGGGACGGTGTTTGATATCCGGCCGGCGGTTGCGTCAGAGCTTCCCGGGATGGCTCGCTGCCCGGTTGCACCACAAGCTCGGTTTTCTTGGTGCCGAACAGATTGCCGATATCGAGGCTGTCGCTGAGGCCCAGCTTGCTGAGGCCGCCCGTGAAGAGGTCGCCCGGCTGGTCATAGACCGGGTCGGTCCGAGCCGTTCCGTTGCGATCGTTCGCATAAGCCGGGCGAGTCGTGCCGGGAGTGGGGGGCTCGTCGGGCGGAGGGGCGATGTTGACCGGGCGCGCCGGGCCAGCGGCGGCAGTGCCGGCCGTCTGATTCGCCACAGCCTGGACGCGGGCCGGCGGCGGAGCATTCTTCTTCTTGGCCTCGATGACGGCCTTGCGCTGCCTCTCGTCCGGGTCCTTGGGCCAGTTCGCAATCTTGGCCTCCTCGGTTGCGGCGGCCGGCGGCGGAAGATCAAGCTTCGGAGGCACCACCAGCGGAGACCGCTCGCGGTAGTCGATTCCGCGGTTGTCCATGGTGGTGCCGCGGATCGTGTTGTAGAAGCCGTCCATGAATTTTTCGCCGAAGGTTCGGTCGTCTTCGGCACGCGCAGTCCCGGCGCTCACGACAACGGCTAGGCCCAATGGGACGACGGCGAGCCGCAGCGCACGCATCGCCACATCAGACGAATTCCGCACAATCCGACCGCTGGCCTCAATCTGGCGCATAGCATTTTTCCTGTCCAAATTTCCCCGCGGCCCCGCCGATCGGGCGCGCCACCAGCACACCCTCAAGCTTTGGCTTGGAGGGGTCGTATCTGCCGGGATCAGGGCGCTTTTGCGGCGGGTACCCCCAGGAATGAATCATACAACAGGGCCGCAACCCCGGCAACAATCGCCACGTCGGCAAAGTTAAACACGTACCAATTGAAGGTTTTTTCGCCGATCTGAACGTGAAACAGGGCGAAATCGACCACGGCACCGTAGGCGAAGCGGTCGATGGCATTGCCGATCGCCCCGCCGATGATGAGCCCAAGCGCAATCGTCGCGATCAGATTGCGCGACCTCGCCATCCAGATCGCCAATACCAATACTGCCGCGGCCTTGACCAGCATCAAGACAATCTGGGCCGCCGGACTGTCGCTCTGGAACCAGCCGAAGCTGATTCCCGGATTCCACGCCAGCACCAGATCGAAGAACGGCGCGAGCTTGACCGCGCCGCGATGGCCGATGTCGAACACGCGAAGCAACCAGAGTTTCGAGGCCTGGTCGAGCACGAGCACGGTAACGGCCGCGATGATCCCGAGGCGTAGATGGGGGGTCATGGTCAGGTGAAAGCAGCCCCTGGCGTGGTCCCCGCGGACGCGAGGATCCATACGCTGTGTGGGATGTTGTTTGAAGGACTCTGGGTTATCATTTCTGTTTGATCGCCAACGCCGGTGGTTTTGGGTCCCTGCTTTCGCAGGGACGACAGATTATATCAAATCGTCACCCCCAGGGCCTTCCATTCGCGCAATGCCTGGGCGTCGCGTGGCGAAACGTCGGGGTATTCGCGGTCTTCACCCACGCTCGGCAGGATCTTCCAGGAACGGGCGCATTTGCTGCCCGCTGCCTTTTCGACCACGACCGCGACATTCGGCACATCGCTTAAGCGGAACGCGTCGGCGGGTGCGTGCTCATTGGTCACCATCGCGTTGGAGGTGATGCACACTTCGGCCAGATCGATGTCGATTAGCCTATCGAAGATCGCCTTGTCCGAAATGTAGACCAAAGGCGAGGCTTCGAGCGAAGAGCCGATGCGCTTGGCCGCGCGCTCGATTTCCAGCGCCCCGGTGACGACGCGGCGTACCTCGCGGATAATCTCCCATTTCGCCGCCAGCGCATCGTCCCGGTAACTTGCGAGATGATCGGGAAAGGTGAGCAGGTGTACCGACGGCGGGCCGCCGGGCCGGTACATGAACCAGGCTTCGTCCGCGGTGAAACTGATGATGGGTGCCAGCCATTTCAGGATCGCGTCGCAAAGAATATCGACGGTCGTAAGCGCCGCCTTGCGGGTGATCGAGGACGGCGGATCGCAATACAGCGCGTCCTTGCGGATGTCGAAGTAGAACGCCGACAAATCGGTGTTCATGAAATGCGTGAGCGAAGCCACCACGGTCTTGTAGTCGAAATTGGCGTAGGCTTCGCGCACGACCGCGTCGATCTCGCTCAAGCGGTGCAGCATCAACCGTTCGAGTTCCGGCATGTCGGCGACGTCGACTTCATCGCCCGGCTTG
>Ga0306926_10000719_pt1 | contig 31624 bp, 29 predicted proteins | sample flu12Cox44000178_FD_203759 | JGI IMG/M metagenome (GOLD analysis project Ga0306926, IMG submission 203759) | Lab enrichment of tropical soil microbial communities from Luquillo Experimental Forest, Puerto Rico - flux8day.12C.oxic.44.000.178 (v2)... | ecosystem: Environmental > Terrestrial >...
TGAAATGGCAGCGGACGACATTCGCGCGGGGCTGCCTCGCTTTGATAGCGCCAATGTCGAGAAAAACCTCCGGCTGCGCGCGGCGCTCGAGGCCATCGCGCGCAGGAAGAACGCCACGCTCGCCCAACTCTCCATCGCTTGGCCAATGGCTCAGGGCGCGCGTGCAGGGGTCTTCATCGTACCCATACCTGGTGCGAAGTCGCGCAAGCACCTCGAGGAGAATGTGAGCGCCGCAGACATTGTCCTCACGGCCGACGATCTCGCGGAAATCGACCGCATCGTGCCGCTGGGTGCCGCGTCCGGGGCGCGCTATCCGGCAGGACAAATGCACCGGCTGAACATGTGAGGCTTCAGGCGATGTCCTAACCGTGTTCTCTGAGATCGCCTCGGCTGCTCAAGGCAGGAGACACTTCGCGCACTGTATTTCGTCGGAAGTCCACGCCGGTTTCGACTGAGCCAAGACGGCCGGTGACAGCATCGCGATATAGCAGATCAGATGGTGACAGCAGGCCTTGTCGCGAGGGTCCACTCTCGCAAGCGCGGTTTCATCGGTGATCGTATAGACATAGGGGAGTGGGCGGTAAAAGTCGAAATGGGTGATATCGAACGGGGGGACTTGCGGCACAACGTCGTGCTCAAAGTTGATGACGGTGTAGTTCGTTACCTGGGAATCGAACGCGTCTACGAAGTCATGATCGCCGAGTTTCGGAGAGGCGTACATAATCGCCCCGACGCGCTCTCCTCCGAGCGAATTGGCGCCGGCGAGCTGATAGGCCAAGCATTCGGCCAGCGCCGAACCGAGGCTGTGACCCAAAACCAGCACATCGGCCCCGCCGACCGCGGCCCTGATCCCATCAGCGAGTGGCACGGTCGGCCCACCAGCCAGCGGGCGGTACTCCATCGAAAGATAGATATCGGTAAAGCCGCCTTCGACGCGGCCGGGAAATTGTGGTCGCTGCTCGGCGATGAACACGACATCGTCGATCCACTCCTCGGCACCATCGGTGCCGCGGATCACCGCCGCATAAGTGTCGCCGGCAGCGTTCACCGCGAGGTAGCCGTACCGCCGGATATCAGCCCCAGGGCGAACCATGGATTGCCTGAGGCCCGCATTCTGCGGAGGTATTCCGAGTCGCGCACTGGGCGCCGTCGCGAGGACATTGTCCCTCCCGCTGATGATGCCGACGACCGTCCAACCGTCTGCCGAGATGCGGGGGTCCAGGACATTGGATGCAGGATCTTGGTTCAGATCACACATGTCCCACGCGTAGATGACCAGCAAGGCGTACCTTGCCCAGTCGTCCTTGCTCAACGTGCGTACGCTGACCATTGGCATTGGCACGGCCCCCTCAGAACCCCATAAGACTCCGCAGCAGCTGTCCTAAAGGCGGCAACACGACAGGTTTATTTTCCGACTCGCAACTGCGACGCTGCCGCCTGCGCGCATTGGATCAGCGGCGAGGCCGCAAACGTGCGCTTTCCTCTATCTCGGCTGCCGCTATCGCTCTTGTGAGCGCGCCGCTGAGCTCCTTGGCCGATTCGAGTGTCAGCTCGACGGCGACCCGCGTGCCCGGCGGGAGGGCGGCATTGACGAAATCGATTGTGATGGCTTCTTCCAGCAGGGCGTGGTGCGGGTGGTCGTAGGACACCACCGAGTGGGTCAGATCGAACCACCCGTCACCGCCCTTACCGGCGCCGTCGGCGCCGACGATCTCGACGATCGAGGTGCACATGCCGGCGTTTTATTTGGCCAGGTGCTTGTGCAAGAACGCGAATACCTTTTGCCAGCCGTCCAGCGCCTGCTCGATGCGGTAGGCCGGCCGATCATAGTAAAAGAAGCCGTGCCCGGCGCCGTCATAGCGGTGGAACTCGTAATTTTTGCCGTGCTTCTTGAGCTCGGCCTCGTGTTGGTCCACCTGCTCCGGGGTCGGCGCTCGGTCCTCGTTGCCGAAGAGGCCGAGCAGCGGGCAGGACAGGTCCTTGGTAAAGTCGATCGGCGCCTTTGGCTGCTTAGGGTTCAGCTCCTCCTTACTCATCACCACGCGGCCACCCCATAGCTCGCAGGCGGCGTCGATGTTCCTGGTATGGCAAGCAAACAGGAAGGTCTGCCGGCCGCCCGAGCAGGTGCCGAAGACCCCGACCTTACCGTTGAGCCAGGGCTGAGCGCGCAACCATGACACCGCACCCGCGGTATCGCCGATGACCTGAGCATCGGGAACACCGCCCTCGGCACGCACCTTGGCGGCGACATCATCGGCTTTACCTTCGCCGGCGCGGTGATAGAGGTTATGGCTGATCGCCGCGTAGCCGTGATGAGCGAACTTGCGGGTCGCCTCGCGGTACCACTCATCCCAGCCGGGAGCATGATGAAGCAATACCATGCCCGGGAACGGGCCGGGACCCAACGGCCGCGCCACATAGGCTGAGATCGGCTCAGCCTTGTCGCCGTTGATCGAAATCCTCTCCGCAATCATGCCTTCATAGGCCATAACTCGCTCCCCTTCTCGATGCAAAACCGACAGCCATCGCGGCTCGCGCCATCATCTCGCCTTCACGCCACCGGTGCAACAAGCATGGGCGAACCCGCCGCCGCTTCCGAAAAGAGTCGGAAGCCGAAGATTCAAACCGATCCATTACCCGTCTTGCTAAGCGGCGCTGCTGTGTGTAGCTGATCGGCAATGATCGAACATGCGCCTGGCGGCCCCGGGATCCCACCGACCTGGACGAGCAGCGCCAAGGACATGGTGGGCTGCGCGCTGGGTAATTCGCGGCTTTGGTTCACGCTCGGCTTCGGTATCGTCAACGAAGTCTATTACCCGCGCGTCGACCTGCCACAGATCCGCGATCTCGGTTTCATTGTCGCCGACGGGGAAGGCTTCTGGGCCGAGGTCAAGCGTGTCGCCAATTATCGCATCCAGCTACTGGCGCCGGGTGTGCCGGCGGTTGAAATCCTGCACGAGCATGAGCGCTATACGTTGCGCTTGCGCATCGCTCCCGACTCTCGCCGCGACGTGCTCGCGATCGAGTGCCGGCTCGACGGCGACCCGAAGCTGCGTCTCTATGCACTGCTGGCGCCGCATCTCGGCGCGACCGGTTACAACAACACCGCCGCTGTCGCCGTCTACCGCGGCCGCCGCGTGCTGTGGGCCGAGCAGGGGCCGTTTGGTCTCGCTTTGGCGGCGGTCGATGAGATGCAGCGTGACGCGATCAGCCGCGGCAGCGCCGGCTATGTCGGCGAAAGCGACGGCTGGCAGGATTTCGCCCGCAACGGCGTGATGAAGTGGGAATATGCCAATGCCGGGCCCGGCAATGTCGCATTGATGGCGGAGCTGCCGCGCCGCGCGGTATTGGCGCTCGGTTTCGGCAGCAGCGACGACGCCGCCGCGACCTTGGCGATCACCTCGCTGTTGCAGAATTTCGACAGCGTTCTGCAAGAGCACGTCGCGCTATGGCAGACCTGGCATGCCGAGGCCAGCGAGCGCCACGCTGTGCCGCTCGATATCCCACCGGCGCTTGCCGACCAGCATCTGGTCTCTACCGTCGTGCTGCGCAGCCATCGCGACAAGACCTACCCCGGCGCAATGGTGGCGAGCCTCAGCGTGCCGTGGGGCGATACCGGCGATGAACGCGGCGGCTATCACCTAGTGTGGCCGCGCGATCTGGTCGAGACCGCCGGCGCGCTGTTATCGCTCGGCGCCGAGCGCGAGGCGCGCGATACGCTGCGCTACCTGATCGCGACGCAGATCGAGGACGGTCACTGGTACCAGAACCAATGGCTGGGCGGGCGGCCCTATTGGCAGGGTATCCAGCTCGACGAGTCCGCCTTTCCGGTGCTGCTCGCCGTCGCACTCGACGAACGCGACGCGCTTTCGGGCATCGCAGTCGAGGATATGGTGCGCCGCGCCCTCGGCTTCATCGCCCGCAGCGGACCCGCCACCGAGCAGGATCGCTGGGAGGAGAATGCCGGCGTCAACCCGTTCACGCTTGCGATCTGTATTGCCGCACTCGTCGCGGGCGCCGAATTGCTGCCGGCGGCCGCGGGTGAGTGGGCGATAGAACTGGCCGATTTCTGGAACAGCAACATCGAGAACTGGACCTCGGTTTCCGGCACCCCGCTAGCTGAACAACTGCAGGTCTCGGGCTATTATGTCCGGGTCGCGCCGCCGCAGATCGTCGAAAATCACGGCGAGCTGCGGCATGTCGTGCCGATCCGCAACCGGGTCGGGCAGATCGATATCGAAGCAGACGAGGAGATTGGTACCGAGTTTTTGCAGCTGGTCCGTTTCGGACTGCGCAGTCCCGAGGACCCGCTGATCCTCGATTCGATCCAGGTCGCCGACGCGCTACTCAAAACCGACACGCCCGCCGGCCCGGTGTGGCACCGCTATAACGGCGATGGCTATGGCGAGCACGATAACGGGCGCGCCTATGACGGCACGGGCCGCGGACGAGGCTGGCCGCTGTTGACCGGCGAGCGCGGCCACTACGAGCTCGCAGCCGGCCGTGATCCAACACCCTATCTCGAGGCGATGGCGGCGATGGCGAGTCCTGGTGGCATGTTACCGGAGCAGGTTTGGGATGCCGATCCGATCCCGAATAGGCGGCTGGCGCCGGGGCGGCCGAGCGGGTCGGCGATGCCGCTGGTCTGGGCGCATGCGGAATTCATCAAGCTACTGGTCTCCCGCCATCTCCGGCGCCCGGTTGACCGGCCACGCGCGGTATGGCGGCGCTACCAGGGACGCCGCCCTGTCGCCCGCCATGCCTTCTGGTGGCCGCATGCGCCGATCAATAATGTTCCGGCCGGCGCGCGGCTGGCGATCGCGCTGCCGAGCCCAGCGATCGTGCATTGGGGCAAAGGCGGCTGGCAGAAGATTGCTGACGCGCCGACCCAGGATAGCGGCCTCGGCTTTCATGTTGCCGCATTCGATCCCGATGGCGCAGGCCCCGGAGCCCACATCAATTTTACTTGGCGCCTGCAGGACAACGGCGCGTGGCTGGGCCGCGACTACACGATCACGATCGTTCCGCCCGATGCGGCCCCATGACCGACGTGAGCCATTCTCTTTTGCCGGTCGATTCCCTGACGGTCGACGTCTTGACCGGCGATGTCAGCGACAATTACGTCAGCAAGACCCTGTTCGCGGTTTCCGAATTCGCCAATATCATCCGTGCCGGGGCAAAGACAATTTCGGGCGAGGCGCTGCTGTGCGCGAACCTCGGCTACGGTTTGAGGCTGGTGTCGCAAAAGCGGTGAGCGGCGGCGCACTTTATTGTTCGATACCGGGCCCGAAGGCGTCGTTTTCATCCGCAACTGCGCCAATCTCGGTATCGCGCTCGGCGAAGTCGAGTGCATCGCCGCAAGTCAGTTACTGGGACCACATGGGTGCGCTGCCGGCGGCGATCGATGCAATTGTCGCGCAAGGCCGACTGCTTTCAGTCTTTTCTTGAGCGGCTACCGCAAGGTCTGTTTCTCGGCAAGGGCGTGATCTGGATCGATAAGAGCGAAGGGCAATACCGTTTTCACCTCGCCTGGCCAAAGGTTCACTCTGGACGAGAACCAAACCGTTGGATCAATGAAAAACAAACTGGTGCTGATCGGCCGGAACCTCGACGAAAAAGGGCTGTGGGATCAGCTTGTAAAATGCCTCACACCAGAGACGTCACGACTACCCGCCGGCGGTCAGCAGCGCGCTTAGCTCCTCGGGGGTGCTGAGCATCGGATAATGGCTGGTGTCGAGCTCGTGCCATTTGGCATTGAGCCGCTCGGCGGCACGGCGCTGGTGCGCCTCCCCCGGGTTGACCGCGCGGCGGCACCAGATCACCGTCGCCGCCCATTGCTCGTTCCAGAAGCTGTCGAGCTTGACCGGGCTCTCGTAGATCCCGATCGGGTGCAGCGTATAACGCTCGAGTGCCCAGGCGCGCGTCGCCGCGTCGAGATCGGCGAACAGCCGGGTTTCCGCATCTTCGCGCGACGGCCCCGCCGCGAGCCCACTGGGGACAGCCGTCGAGCGCCTGACGATGTCGCGAATTCGCTCACCGTCGAACAGCGCCAATGCATCGACCAAAACCACTCGCGCGATCCGGTCGCGCCGCAGTTCCGCGGCGCGGCACAGCACCATGCCGCCCGAACTGGTGCCGACCATCACGACATCCTTCAAGTCTTCGTAGAGCAGCAGGTCGGCGATTTCGGCGGCATGAGTCTCGGTGGTGATGCCGGGGCGCAGCGCATGCTTGCGCTCGGCGCAGCCATCCAAACTGGGGGCATAGACCACATGCCCGCCGCCCCGCAATCGTGACGCGAGGCGTTGCCAAATCCAGCCGCCTTGATACGAGCCATGGATAAGAACGAATGTCGTCATTGTATCAATTACCCCCCGTTACGTCGATCGTGACACCGGTTACGAAATCAGCGTCGCTCGAGGCGAGAAAACAGATGACCTTGGCTTGGTCGGCAGCCTCGGCGACACGACGCAATGGCGTGCGCGTGATTTCCGCGGCCTGCGCCTCTGGGGTCCGTTTCTCCCAGTGTGGGCGGATGCGCTCGGTCAATGTCAGGCTCGGCGCGATGGCGTTGATCGTCACGCCATATGGTCCGAGTTCGAAGGCCAGCTTGCGCGTGAAAGCAATGATCCCGCCCTTGGCGGCGGCATAGGCGCTGCTGCTCGTCTGGCTCAAACCGCGGCCGGCGATCGAGGCGAGATTGACGATCTTGCCTCGCCGCTGCCGCTTCATGATCGGCACCACCGCGTGCGTGAACAGAAACGTTCCATTGAGATTGAAGGCGATCAGACGCTGCCAATCGTCGAACGTCAGCTCGTCGACGTCGGCGCCGGAATTGGCGATGATCGTGCTGCCACCGCATTGACGAGGATATCGACGCCACCGAATTCGCGCTCGACCGCGGCGACCGTCGCTTCGACCCGCGCTTGATCCAGGGCATCGCAGAGCCGACCATGAGCGCGTCCGCCTGCTTCGGACAGCGCCGCCACTGTGGTCTCCAGGCGGTCCGGATGATTGTCGACACCGATGACAATCGCGCCCTCGCGCGCCATGATTTCGGCGGTAGCGCGGCCGATGCCGTTGGCGAACGCGGTGATGACCGCGACCTTATCCGTGAATCGCATGGCTCCCCCTTTCGTCTCCGCCATTGCCGGGGCATCCTGATGGGAAGACGAGCACGGGAGAGGGGTCAATGCAACTGGGTATTCATCTGCCTCACGCCGGCGAGCAGGCGAGGCCGGAGCTGATCCGCCGCGCCGCCATTCGCGCCGAGGAACTGGGTCTCGATGATGTCTGGGTCAGCGAGCACATCATTGTGCCGCGCGCGACGTTTCCGCGCTCGCCGCTGTTTTACGACCCGGTGCTGAGTCTGACCTGGGCCGCAGCCGTCACCAAGCGGGTGCGGCTTGGCACCAGCGTGTTGGTGCTGCCGATGCGACATCCGTTGCCGCTCGCCAAGGAGCTGGCGACATTGCAGAATTTCTCCGAGGGCCGACTGATCCTCGGCGCCGGCGTCGGCTGGCTCGAATCCGAGTTTGCCGCGCTCGGTGTGCCATTTCATGAGCGCGGCCGGCGCATGGACGAGGGGATCGCGATGATGCGCGCGGTGTGGACGCAGGATCCGGTGACGTTCCGCAGCAAATACATCCCGGCCGAAATTACCGAGATGACGATGAGCCCGCTGCCGGTCCATCCGATCCCGATCTGGTTCGGCGCGCGCTCGGAGGCGGCGCTCCAGCGCATGGTGCGTATCGGCGACGGCTGGCACGGCAGCCAGCTGACACCGGAGCAGGCTGCGCCGATCGTCGCGCGCCTGCGCCGCGAGCGCCCGGAGCCGCAATTAACGATCTCGATGCGCACGCACTGGAACGGCAAGGACGCGGGTGAATTGCGCGAGCGGCTCGCCGCCTATGAGGCAGTCGGCGTTCAGCACGTGATGGTCCACCCGGTGAACCGCGATGTCGACGACTGGGACGACGTCATCGAAGGCGTCGGCCGCGTTTCCAGCCGAGTCTGACGTGGCAAGGTTGGTTGTGCCGGAAATGCTGTGGCGATAAGCTGTGAGCAGATCTCGGACTGTGGAGTTCATTCGATGTATACGCTTCAGCAGTTTTCCAACGAGTGTCATCGCATCCTCGCGGCGGACGCCGGCGTCGAGGGCCACAAGAAGGTCTGCGCGCTGGTCCAGGAGATACTGAAGGACGAGAATTTTGTCGCCACGCATCTGCAGGATGGCGTGCCCGACCGCAAAATCCTCTACGAGGATCCCGAATTGGGATTCTGCATCCTCGGCCATGTCAATCACGGCGCCCGGGAGAGCAAACCACACGACCATGGTCCGAGCTGGGCGATTTTACGGCCAGGCGCGCGGCAAAACAGTGATGAGCGACTGGGAATTGCTCGAGCCGGCGACCGAGTTGAAGCCCGGCAAGGTACGGCTCGTCAAGGAATATACGCTGACCCCCGGTGTTGCGCACCTCTACAACGAGGGCGATCTGCACTCGCCGCGCCGCGACGGCCCGACCAAGTTGATCCGGATCGAAGGCAGAAACCTCGATCACATCCGCCGGCTCCCTTACGAAGCGGTATGAGTAGGGGCGCCGTCGAGGTCCGTTGCGGCGCCCTCATTGCTTCCGGCTCAGGATGAAGGGGCTGCAGGCGGCCCGCCGACCATCACGTCAACCCGTTGGTCCTGTCCCCGGCCCCCTCCACTACTGGTTTCCCCGTCCCCGCTGACGGTAAGTGAGCTGCGCGGCACGCCATCCTCTACCAGCGTCGCTGCTACGACGCTGGCCCGCTTCAGCGAAAGCCGCTGGTTGTAGCGTGCGGTTCCCGGCGGGGAGGCATACCCGGTAACCTGAACCGATGCCGGGTTTCCTGATTTGTACGAGTCGGCAGCCAGCTTGATGATCTCTCTGCCAGACGGGGTGAGCAGCGAGCTGTTGTAGTCGAAATAGACCGTGTAGACCGGCGGCGGAGGCGGCGGCGCAGGTGGCGGAGGGTTGGCGGCCACCGCCGGTGGAGGCGGCGGTTGCTGGGCGCATGCGGCAATCGCAAGCAAGGCGCCGACCACGAGAAATCGTCTCATCTGTTCCTTCCAACAGTTGAGGGTGGAGGTTTATAACGCCGTCGCCGATTGCGCTAGATGCAAACCGAATATAGTTCGCTGAGGTGGAGCTCTCAGCAGCCGGCAGCCGGAACTGACAGTTCGACACGACGGTTCTGCGCCCTGCCCGGTGCTGTGTCGTTCGAAGCGACCGGATTTGAGTCGCCAAATCCCTGCGCCGAGACGAGGTCGGAATGAAAGCCCTGCGAGACCAGAAACTCCATCACATTTTCAGCACGTTTTTGCGACAAGTCCTGATTTGAGGTGATACCCTGCCGTACCAGGGCCGGGCCGATCGGCTGATTGTCGGTGTAGCCACTCACCACGATCTTGTTCTGCTGCGTCGGCGCCAACTTCGCCGCCATATTTCCGATAATCTGCTTTCCCCGTGGGCTCATTTGCCAGCCGCCTGACGGGAACAGCAAGTCGCTATTGACCGTGTATTTGATTGCTCCTTGCAGCCGGCAGATCTGCGCCTTATCGGCTGCAACTTGCTGTTGGAGCTGCTGATTTTGCGCCTGCAGCTGGTCATATGCGCTCTGGGAGACGCAGGCGGAAAGGAGAGCAGATGCCATGAACGGCAACAGCAGGACACTCTATTTCAGACCAAACGTCATTGCTTCAACGCTCCCTCTTAAGTTGATTACCCGAGCCAGTAAAGCTCGCGGAAGTCTTAACACCCGATTCGTGCGCCTGCAACCGTGGTCTGATGCAAAGTCTTTCAGCCGCCCGCTACGCCCTGGGTATTCGCATAGACCGCATAAATCGACTGGCTGGCGGCCATGAACAAGCGGTTCCGTTTGCGCCCGCCGAAACACAGATTGGCGCAACGCTCGGGCAACGCGATGTGCCCGATCATCGTGCCATCGGGGGCGAAAACCGCGACGCCGTTGAGTTCCGCCGTCATTCCCCACCCGCACCACAGATTTCCGTCGACGTCGCAACGAAAGCCGTCTGGGGTGCCGTCACCAGGATTGATGAAAACGCGGCCATTGGCCAGCCGAGCGCCCTCATCGACGACGTCGAAGACGCGTATCAGCCGCGGCCGAGCGCGCGATTCGACGATGTAAAGCTTCTTCTCGTCGGGCGAGAAGCACAGTCCGTTCGGCCCATTGATGTCACTGGTCACGACTGTTGCCGCGCCGGTCCTGGTATCGACTCGGTAGACGTTTGTCGGCAGCTCGGGTGCCGCCTTGTCGCCTTCGTAATCGCCGAGGATGCCGAAAGGCGGATCGGTGAACCAGATTGAACCGTCCGATTTTACGACGACATCGTTGGGCGAGTTGAGGCGCTTGCCGTCGAACCAGTCGAGAATGACGGTGATCGAGCCGTCATATTCGGTGCGGGTTACCCGGCGCCCCTCGTGTTCGCAGGTAACCAGCCGCCCCTGCCGGTCGCGAGTGTTGCCGTTCGCATGATTCGAAGGCTTGCGGTAGACGCTGGTGGCGCCGGTTTCTTCATCCCAGCGCATGATCCGGTTGTTGGGAATGTCGCTCCACAGGAGGTAACGGCCGTCACCGAACCAGACCGGACCCTCGGCCCAACGAAACCCGGTCGCAAGCCGCTCGACCGCGGCATTGAACGGCGGCCTGATGGCCTCGAAGCGCGGATCGAGCGTCCGGATCGCCGGGTCCGGGTAGCTCGCGGCCGGCTCCCAACGGGAGACCGGGGCCAGCGCCGTCGCTACCCCCAGCGTCGGAGCCGCGGTTGCGTTCTTGCAGCCTCCCCTGCTGCCCCTCCCAGCTTCCAGCCCCACCCTAACCCTCCCCGCGTCCGGGGATGGGATGGGCGCCTTTGGTAAGGAATTGATCTAAGGGGTTTCAGATGATCTTTTCTTCGCGCAGAGCGGTCAGCTCCTGCTCCGAGAGGCCCAGCAGGCGGCCGTAGACCTCGTCGCTATTGGCACCGAGCAACGGCGCGGCGGTAATCGGCACCTTCGAGCCACTCATCTTGACCGGCCAGCCCGGCATCTTGAAGTCGCCGCGCACCGGGTGCTTGACGGTGACAAAGATTTCACGGCGATTGAGGTCGGGATCGTTCGACAATTCCATCGTATCCATCACCGCGCCCGCGGGGATGCCCTGCTCGCCGAGCCGCCTCATGACCTCGAGCTTGTCGTACTGAACCGTCCATTTAGAAAGCATCTCGTCGACCACATGGCGGTTCTTGAACCGCTCCTCCGGGCTGTCGAACCGCGGATCGCCGATCAGATCCTCGCGCCCCATCATCTTTAAGATGCGTTCCCAATGCGCCTGGTTGGCCCGCGACGTATAGATATAGCAATAGTCATTTGGCCCGCCGCCCTTGCACGGATAGGTCTCGCTCGGGGAATTGGTGCCCATGATGCTCTGATTGCCCATGCGCGGGGCAGCATGGCCCCACAGATACTGGGCAGCATAGGAAATGCGGCCGTAATTGATTACGCAGTCCTGCATCGCACAGCGGATCAGCTGACCCTCGCCGGTGAACTGGCGCTGATAGAGCGCCCCTAAGACGCCGATCGCAGCATGGAGGCCGGTGCCGGTGTCACCGATCGTCGGGCCCGGCTTGATCGGGCGGCCGTCGGGCTCGCCGGTGATCGACATGGCTCCCCCGGTTGCTTGCGCAATCATGTCAAAGGCGAGGTAATTCTTGTAGGGGCCGTCGTCGCCGAAGCCCTTGACCGAAACATAGATGACACGGGGGTTGATTTCACGGACGACGTCGTAGCCAAAGCCGAGCCGTTCGATGACGCCAGGGGCGAAATTCTCGGCAAAGACATCGGCCTTTTCGATCAGCCCGCGCAGAATGGCGCGCCCCTTGTCGGTCTTCAGATTGGCGGTGACGCTCTTCTTGTTGGCGTTGAGCAGCATGAAGTATTGGGAGTCGACGCCCTTTTGCTCGGTCGACGCGCCGCGGCCCTGCTCGCCCCTAGTCGGCTCCTCGACCTTGATCACCTCAGCGCCGAGCCATCCCAAGGTCAGGGTGCAGGAAGTCCCGGCCTCGAATTGGGTCAGGTCTACCACCCTCACGCCGTGCAAGGCGCCGAGCCGCGCTCTGGTGGCTTGGTCCACGGCACCGGGTGCTAGATCGTCAGGCATATGATTTCCTCCTCATCGTAGCTTCCCGGACTGTCAGCCTTCTTTTCCGCGGCGTCAACGCCTGATACCGCACGTCGCACATGCGTCGACCTAGTTTCAGCGACGCGACATCAGCGCGGCGGTGGCGGGCAGCGTGATCGAGTGCGGTCCATACCTGCCGCCGACGGCGAGGATCCGGTTTAAGAAGCCGGTGATCGCGACGCGGCGGCCCGCCTTCAAGGCGCGATAGCCGATATGCGCGACTTGCGCTGCGCTCATCGTCGGCTGCAGGGCGGTGTTCGAGCCGGCGACTTTAAAAAACTCTGTCGCGGTCGCGCCGGGACACAGTGTCGTCACTGTGACGCCGGTCCCGCGCACCTCGAAGGCGAGGGCTTCGCCGAGGCTGAGCACATACGCCTTCGTCGCAAAGTAGACCGCCATCCGCGGTCCCGGCTGAAAGCCGGCGGTCGAGGCGACCAGCATGACCTTGCCGCGGCGGCGCGCCACCATGCCAGGCAGGAGCAACCTGGTCAGCTCGGTCAACGCCACGACATTGACGTACAGCATTTCGCTGACCCGTCCCGGGTCCAGCTGGTCAAACCGGCCGATGCCGCCGAGTCCGGCGTTGTTGACGAGCACATCGATGGTCAAGCCGCGGGTTTCGACCGCGGCCGCGAGCTCTGACGCCGCTCCCGGTTTGCTGAGATCGACGGGAATTACGACTGAATCGGCGTCGTGCGCCTCGAGCTCGGCGGCGAGCGCGTGCATCGGCGCCGCGCGCCGCGCACTAAGCACCAAATCGTGCCCGTCTCGCACCAGCTGGCGAGCGAGTTCGATCCCGATGCCGCTCGACGCGCCGGTCACCAATGCACGCGGCCGCGTGGAGCCGTTCATCGTCCGATCTCTCTTGTGACTGCTCGCGCGCGAGCGGCCGCGTCACGGGCCATTTCGGCGCAGAGGCCGGTATAGGCGGTCGGGTCGAGCAAGCCGGCGATCGCATCGCGGTCGAGATGCGCGGTGACGCGCGGATCGGCGGCCAGCAGTTCGGCAAACGCCCGGCCCTCGACAAAGGCGGCCTGCGCGGCGTCGTACACGACATCATGCGCGTGCTGCCGGCCAATCTTCGCGCCGAGGTTCAGCATTACCGCCTCGGCCATAATGAGCCCGCCGCCCAAATCGAGATTCCGCCGCATGCGGGCCGGATCGAGCCGCAGGCCCTGCAAGACCTCGACGAGGCGGGCGAGCGCGTCACCCAATGCGATTGCGGCGCGCGCCTCGGCCGCCTCCATCACTAGGCTCGTCGTGCGGTCGGCCTCGTGCTCGGTCTGCATCGCTTCCAACGCCAACGGCACGTTCGCGCGGACCTCGGCCGCGGCGGCGATGATGTCTTGGCAGAGCTTGGGGTTGCGCTTTTGCGGCATCGTCGAGCTGCCGACCGTGCCGGGCGGCACCGGCTCTTCGACCTCGCTGAACTCAGTCTTCATCAAGGTGTAGATCTCGCGGGCGATCTTGGCCGAAGTCGCGGCAACCAGGCCCATCAGGCAGATGTTCTCGGCGAGATGGTCGCCCAATGTGCGCGACGGCACCCGCATCGGCTGCATGCCGAGATGCTTGGCGAGCGCCGCCTGGACGGCCGGACCCTGCGCACCGAGTGAAGCAAATGTGCCGGCGCCGCCGCCCAGCATCGCGACAAAGATCCGCGGCGCAGCCTGGCGGAAGCGTTCGACATGGCGGATCATCTCGTCGATCCACACCGCCGGCTTGTAGCCGAAGGTCGCCGGCAACGCGTGCTGGCCGTGCGTGCGCCCGGCGATAGGCATCTCAGCGCCGCGCTCAGCCAGGTCGGCCAGCGCCGACAGTGCCTCGCCGATCAGGCGCAGGAAAATTCCGTGGGCTTGCCGCAATACCAAAAGGTCGCCTGTCTGTGTGATGTTTTGCGTCGTCGCGCCCCAATGTACCCAGCCGCCATAGGGCTCCCCGGTGACCCGGCTCAGCTCCCACACCAGCGGAACGATCGTGTGGCCGGTGCGGGCGAAGCCTTCGTCAATGTGCGCGCGGTCGAGCAACTCGAGATGCGCGGCGTGCCCAATGGCGGTGGCCGCGCCCTCGGGTATGATCCCCAGCTCCTCCTGCGCGCGGGCCAGCGCCGCCTCGACGTCGAGCCAGGCCTGCCAGCGGTTTTCGAGGCGATAGAGCGCGCGAATACCGGGATCTGATACGCGGGCGCCGGTCGGCAATTCGTCACTCATGGTCTATCCTCCGGGCGTTGGGCAGATCTTATCTGAAGTGTCCTCATCAAGTGACCTACCAAGCGTTTGGTTGAGACTTGACGCGCACGAGGCGCGGGGTCAGTCTGCAGGCTCTCGACGAGCGGAGCGGCGGCCATGAAGTTGATGTGGTTTCATTTGATGCCTTATACCGAATTGCCGGACGATTTCCGCGACAAGCACCCTTCGGTATGGGTCGACATCCACTCCGCGCTGTTCGACCCGCGGCGCGCCCACCACATGTACAACGACTTCATGGACGAGCTCGAATTCGCTGCCGAATGCGGGTTCGATGCGGTCTGCGTCAACGAGCACCACTCCAACGGCTACGGACTGATGCCGTCGCCCAACCTGATCGCCTCGGCACTGGCCCGGCGCACGACCGACACGGCACTTTGCGTGATGGGCAATTCGCTGGCGCTGTACAATCCGCCGACCCGGGTGGCCGAAGAGTTCGCAATGATCGACGTGATCTCGGGCGGGCGGCTGATCGCCGGCTTCCCGGTCGGCACGCCGATGGACACCTGTTTTGCCTATGGCCAGAACCCGAGCATGCTGCGCGACCGCTACTACGAAGCGCATGACCTCGTGTTGCGGGCGTGGACCGAGCAGGACACTTTTGCCTGGAACGGCCGTTTCAACCAGCAGCGTTATGTCAACATCTGGCCGCGCCCGGTCCAGAAGCCGCACCCGCCGATCTGGATCCCGGGCGGTGGCTCGATCGAAACCTGGCGCTGGTGTGCCGAGATGGATCACGTCTATGCCTACCTGTCCTATTTCGGCTATCAGGCCGGGCAGGCGACGATGGACGGCTTCTGGGCCGAGATGGACCGCCTCGGCAAGGACCGCAATCCTTATCGAGCCGGGTTTTTGCAGTTCGTCGGCGTCGCCGAGAGCCGTGAGGAGGCCTACCGGCTCTACCGCGAGCCGGCGGAATATTTTTACGGCCGGTGCCTGCATGTCGACCCGCGCTTTGCCAATGCGCCGGGCTACACCAGCGAGGCGACGCAACGCGCGGGGGTCGTTGGGCAAGTCGCCCAGGTCGCGAGAATGCGCCGGTTCGATACCTTGGCACGTGACATGGATGCGATCGTCGAGAAGGGTTATGTAATCATCGGCTCGCCCGACGAAGTCGCCGCGCAGCTAAAGGAAGTTGCGGTCAACCTCAATGTCGGCCATTTGATGCTGCTGATGCAGTTCGGCAACATGGGCAAGGATCTCGCGAAGTACAACACCAAGCTCTTCGCCGAGAAGGTCATGCCGCAGCTGACCGATGTTTTCGCCGAGTGGGAAGACCGGTGGTGGCCGCAGCCGATGCGCCGCGAGGCGCGGGCGCCGTTGACGCCGTTTCAATCATCGGCATTGGCGGCAGAGTAGGTTGCGCCAGTGGCGAGCGAATTGGAGACATCCTCCGTCGAGCTGAACGGCTTTTCGAGCCGCGTCTGGAAGAAAGGCGAGGGACCCAAGCTCGCTTTTCTTGCCGGCTTTGGCGGATTGCCGCGCTGGATCCCGTTTCTCGACGTATTGGCGCGCGAACGTACGGTCATCGTCCCGTCGGTGCCCGGCTTCCCCGGAGGCGAGCGCGGGCACACGGTGCTCGACAGTCATCTCGACTGGATGCTGGCGATCCGCCACCTGCTGCAAAAAGCGGGGCTGGAGGGCGCCGATCTGGCGGGCAGCTCGGTAGGCGGTTCATTTGCCGCCGAGATCGCCGCAATCTGGCCAGGCTCGGTCCGCCGTCTGGTATTAATCGCGCCGTGGGGATTGTTCGACGAGAAAGATCCGATGACCGACCCGTGGGCGCAGCGGGCTCCTGACGTGCCGGCCCTGATTTGCGCCGACCCAGAACGCTGGAACCAACTCAAGACTGAGCCTGAAGGCGCCAATTCGCCCGAATGGCCGATCGAGCAAGTGCGCGCTAGCGAAGCCGCAGCGCGCGCGTTCTGGCCGCTCGGCAATACCAGGCTCGAAAAGCGGCTGCCATTAATCGCAGCGCCGACCCTGCTGATCTGGGGCGCCGAGGACCGCATCGTGCCGCGCAGCTATGGCGACCGCTTCGCCGCGGCAATCCGCGGGGAAACCCGCATTTCCGTGATCCCCGGCGCCGGCCATCTCGCGGAGCTCGACAAGCCGGACGAGGTCGCCGCGGCGATCCTGCGCTGGGTGAAGGAGGCTTCGTAACGACATGATCAAACGGTTTCACGCGCTCTATGTCGGGCAGATCGAGCTCGACAATATCGGCGTCGACGGCACGCCGGCGAATGATCGCCGCTACCCGAACGAGCGGTTGAGCGAGGTGTTCTGGGCCGCGCGCGATGTCGCCCGGCTGATGGACGAGCTCGGCTATTACTGCTTCTGGACCGCCGAGCACCATTTCCAGCGCGAAGGCTATGAGTGCTTCCCCAATCTGATCCAGCTCGGCCTCTGGCTCGCGACGCAGACGAGGCGCCTCAAATTCGGCTGCGCCTTCAACATCCTACCGATGTGGCATCCGATCCGCCTCGCCGAGGATTACGCGATGGCCGACATCGTGACCGACGGCCGCGTGATCATGGGGGTCGGGCGCGGCTATCACACGCGCGAAGTCGAAACCTTTGGCGCGCCGCTGCTCGATACCGAGTCCAATCGCGACATTTTCGAAGAGGGGCTCGATCTCCTGCTGAAATGCTTCAACGAAGAGGCCTTCCACCACAAGGGCAAGTATTTCGAGTGCCCGCCGCCAGTGCCGTATCGGGGCTACACGCTTAAAGACATAACGATGGTGCCCCGGCCCAAGCACCTGCCGGTCGAGATCTGGATGCCGATCGCCAGCGGCAAGACCATCGATCTGATGGCGCAGAAGGGCCTCAAGGCGATGGTGACCTTGAACGGCGAGAAGATCCTCGACGATGTCGTGCGCGCCTATCACCAGGCTTGCCTGCGGCACGGCCGCCGGACGAAGCTCGGCGAGGACATGATCTGGGGCGCCGGCCTCTATCTCGCCGATACTCGGGAAGAGGCGATGCGGCGGGTCGAGCCGTCGCATGACGAGCGCTACAAATGGTTCGCGCCATTCGGTTTTGTGCGTTATGCCGACGAGCAGGGCCGGACCTGGGGAACGCCGGGCGCGCCGTCGCGGGTGCCGTCGCTCGCCGACGGCGTGCAGCAGAAGGCATGGTTCTGCGGACCGCCATCAGAGGTCATCGACGGCATCAAATCGATCGAGGCGAAATATCCGGGCCTCGAGGATTTCATGATCCACTGGGCCGAGGGGCTGCCGCCCGACGAGTTTAAGGAGCAGCTACGCTGGTTCGCCCGCGACGTGATGCCCGCATTCAATCGGGGATAGACACCACTCTCATTCCCGCGGAAGCGGGAATCCAGAGCCCCAACGCCGATCGGTTCCCCTGGGCCCCCGCTTGCGCGAGGGCGACGGATAGCCGAGAGCGAGGAGACCGGACGATGAAATTCGGATTGTTTTACGAGCACCAGCTGCCGCAACCCTGGGGCGAGGAGTCCGAGCTGCGGCTTTATCAACAGGCGCTCGACCAGATCGAGCTCGCCGACCGGCTCGGCATCGATTACGTCTGGGAAGTCGAGCACCATTTCCTCGAGGAGTATTCGCACTCCTCGGCCCCCGAGGTATTTCTCGCCGCCTGCTCGCAGCGCACCAAGCGCATCCGCCTCGGCCACGGCATCACCTTGATGCCGCCCAACTACAATCACCCCGCGCGTGTCGCCGAGCGCATCGCAACCCTCGATCTGGTCTCGAACGGCCGCGTCGAGTGGGGGACCGGCGAGTCGGCGACGGCGGTCGAGATGGGCGGCTTTGGTGTCGATCCCGACGACAAGCGTGCGATGTGGGAGGAGGGGACCCGCGAGGCCGCCAACATGCTGGCGATGCGGCCCTATCCCGGGTTTCACGGGCGCTGGTTCGACATGCCGTGCCGCAACCTGGTACCAAAGGCGGTGCAGCGCCCGCACCCGCCGATGTGGGTGGCATGCTCGCGGCGCGAGACCATCCACCTTGCCGCGCGTAATGGGCTCGGCGCGCTGACCTTTTCGTTTCTCGATCCCGACCAGGCCGCAAAGTGGGTCGAGGAATATTACGCAATCATCAAGTCAGGGGAATGCGTGCCGATCGGCCACTGCGTCAACCCGAATATCGCGATCGTCACCGGCATGTCCTGTCACACAGACGAGGCCGAAGCGATCCGCCGCGGCCTCGACGGGTTCCGCTTCTTCGGCTATTCGCTCGGCTATTACGCGCTGTTTGGCGAGCACCGGCCCGGCCGCGCCGATCTCTGGGAGAGATTTCTGCAGGTCAAGGACCAATTGCCGGACAACGCCGGGCGCGGTGGCATCGGCACCCCCGACCAATTGCGCGCGCATCTGGCCCGCTACGAGAGGGCCGGCATCGACCAGGTCATGTTCATCCAGCAGAGCGGCACCAACCGCCACGAACATATCTGCGAGTCGCTCGAGGTCTTTGCCCAGAATGTGATGCCCGAGTTCAAAGCGCGAGACGAGATGCGCGAGGCTGAAAAACGCCGCGAGCTCGCGCCCTATGTCGAGGCCGCATTGGTGCGCAAGCCGAAGATGGCGCCGCTCGACGATGTCGAGATCCCGCGGATCGAAGCCCTCGGGCGCAAGGCGCCGTCGCCGCTGCTCAATTCCGACCGGGGCGGCGCGATCCCGATCCCTCTCCAAGACCCTCTTGCCACCCGCGAGCCCGCAGCCGGAGACTGAGCCGCGCGATGGATCGAGCTAAACTGCGATGAATTCTTGGAAATAGGTGACCAATCGCTCTCCGGCCGCTCGCTGTGCGCACGCATCACCCCGACGGATGCCGAAGAACTAGCGATTTGGATCAGAACAATGAAGCCCGCGCAGGGGTGATCCCTCCTGGGTTGAGATCGGGAGACACCTCAACCTTAATGCCGGCAGGGTATTAGTGGCGCTGAGGGAAAAGGGACGTAGCGTGTTAGGCTCGAGGACGCATGATGGAGATCGGCGAGTTCTGGCAATGGCTAAAAGACCATGACGCGCCAAACTGGTTCGTAATAGCGTTCACACTTATCGTTTGGCCAAGCGTGCTCTGGATCGTTCTATATTATTGGTCAAGGCACAAAACTGGCCACATCCCAAACCTAGAAGTTTCCCCAACACCACAAAAAACACAAATAAATGGCCAACCCTATGACGCGGTTGGGTTTACATTTGCTAACCACACAGGTTCTGTTGTATATCTAATATAAGTCGGGTGCGCTTGCGAGAGAACTACAGGAATTTCCCCATTCCATTTGCGGCAGTTAGAGGTATTTCCGGCGGTTGGCGCGAATTAAAATTCCAAGCGCAAAACAGCAATGCCCTGATAGATCAAGAACGCGTACTGCATACGGGTCAAAATGCAGTCACCTCAATCGCGGTGTCACAACCTTTGCGTGACGCATTCTATAACACATATCGACCTGGATGGTTCCGCAAGCTTATTCGCCGACCGAAATACTTTGTTCTCGAATACATTGTAATGGTTGCGGATAAGAAATGTTCCGTTGCAACTGTTTACTGACGTTGCAGCCATTAGCGTGGCCCGTCGGGACCGCCCGGGCGGGACAACTGGAGTTGACCACCCAGGGATAGCGGTGCTTACCTTCATCCGAAACGCAAAAGTAGATCGGGTGGGCAAAATGAAGGTTCGCAACGCAGCGCGCGAGCGGCTCGAAAAGGGTGAGATGTCGCTCGGTGTCGGCATCCGCACGGCGCGCACGGTCGACATCGCCAAGATGATGAAGACAGCGGGCTACGACTGGTTGTTCATCGACCTCGAACACGGTCCGATGTCGATCGAGTTCGCTACCACGCTCGCCGTGGCGGCGCTCGACACCGGCATTTCGCCGATTGTCCGCGTGCCGTTCATGCAGCACACGATGGCGACCCGCGTCCTCGACAATGGCGCGCTCGGCATCGTCATGCCGCATGTCGACACGGCGGAGCAGGCGCGCGAGATCGTCGACCACCTGAAATACCCGCCGATCGGTCACCGCTCGCTCGCCGGCGCGCAGGCAATCTTCGATTTCCAGCGCATCCCGACCACCGAGATGATCGAGGCCGCCAACGCGACGTTGCTCGTTATTGCGCTAATGGAGACGCCGACCGCCATCGCCAATGCCGAGGCGATCGCCGCGGTTCCGGGCATCGACGCCTTGCTGATCGGCACCAACGACCTCGCCGCCGAGATGGGGATACCCGGCGAGTTCAGCCACGCCAAGATCGCCGGCGCCTACGAGACCGTAATCGGCGCCTGCCGCAAGTACAATAAATGGCCCGGTATGGGCGGTGTCGATGCCGAGGAGCTGATGCAGAAATACATCGGTATGGGCATGCGGCTCGTGCTGACCGGCAGTGACGGCGGCTTTCTGATGGCCGGGGCTTCGCAGCGTGCCGCACTGGCGCGGCAATGGGGCGGCGGACATTAATCGAACAGGAGGGGCCCATGATCATCGATTGTCACGGCCACTACACCACCTCCCCGCGGCAGCACGAGGGCTGGCGCGGGGAGCAGATCGACGCGCACAAGGCGGGCAAGCCGCCGCCACCGCGCCCGAGCATTACCGACGATGAGATCCGTGAATCGATCGCCAATGGCCAGCTCAAGGTGCAGCGCGAGCGCGGCACCGACCTGACGATCTTTTCACCACGGGCCGCCGGCATGGGCCACCACCTCGGTGACGAGACGACCAGCGAGGCCTGGGCCAGCGCCTGCAACGAATTGATCCACCGCGTCTGCTCGCTGTTTCCGCAGAACTTCATCGGTGTGGCGATGCTGCCGCAGAGCGCGCGTGTCTCGCCGAAGAACTGCATTGCCGAGATCGACCGCTGCGTCAATGAATACGGGTTCGTCGGGATCAATCTGAACCCTGATCCGTCCGGCGGGCATTGGCAGGACCCGCCGCTCGGCGACCGCTATTGGTATCCGGTCTACGAGAAGATGGTCGAATACGACCTTCCGGCAATGATCCATGTCAGCGCGTCGTGCAACCCGACGCATCACACGACCGGTGCGCACTATCTCAATGGCGACACCGCCGGGTTCAACCAGCTGATGACATCCTCGGTACTCAAGGACTTTCCGGGCATCAAGTTGATCATTCCGCATGGCGGCGGGGCGGTGCCCTATCACTGGGGACGCTACCGCGGACTGGCGCAGGACGCGAAGCTCGGGCTCTTGTCCGACCTCATGTTGAAGAACGTCTTCTTCGACACGTGCGTCTATCACCTGCCCGGTCAAGAATTGCTGGCAAAGGTCATCCCGGTCGACAACATTCTCTTTGCCTCGGAAATGATCGGCGCGGTTCGCGGCATCGACCCAGAGACCGGTCACCACTACGACGACACCAAGCGGTATGTCGATCAGCTGCCATTGTCAGCGGCGGACAAGGCGAAGATTTTCGAAGGCAATGCGCGCCGCGTCTACGGCCGCTTGTCTACGACGATCGAGAAACAGTCCGCGAGGTGATCATGCCGCAAGATAGCAGCCCCGAGCCGAAGAGCCGCTGGGACATTCTGACCAATACCGGCGCCGGCACACCGATGGGTGAGCTGCTGCGTCGCTATTGGTGGCCGATCGCTGGCGCCAGCGAGCTCGAGCGTCCCGGCACATTGCCGGTGCGGCTGATGGGCGAGGATCTCGTCCTCTACAAGGACCTCGGCGGCAAATACGGCCTGCTCGATCGCCATTGCCGGCATCGCCGCGCCGATCTCAGCTACGGCTATGTCGAGAAATACGGGTTGCGCTGCAATTATCACGGCTGGCTCTACGACGCGGACGGCAGCTGTCTGGCGCAGCCCTATGAGGACATGGCGCATCCCGAGGCGCGGCTGCGCGATCAGATCCATATCAAGGCCTATCCGGTCGAGGAATTGGGCGGGCTCTTGTGGGCTTATCTCGGCCCCGAGCCGCGGCCGCTTGTGCCCAATTGGGAATTCTTCACGTGGAAGAACGGCTTCCGCCAGATCGTCAAGGCCGAGATCTCGTGCAACTGGTTCCAATGCCAGGAAAACTCGATCGACCCGGTGCATTTCGAATGGACCCATTCGAACTGGAGCGTGCGTCTGGGGGGTGCGACCGGTCCTTACACGCCGCAGCACGTCAAGGTCGATTTCAACGAGTTCGATTACGGCTTCCAATACAAACGCATCCGCACCGATACCAGCGACAAGGACCGACTGTGGACGGTCGGGCGCGTCTGCCTGTGGCCGAACGGTCTGTTCACCGGCAATCATGTCGAGTTTCGCGTGCCGGTCGATGACGAGAACACGCTCAGCGTCATGTGGCATTTCAGCCGCGTGCCGCGGGAGCGCGAGCCTTATGTGCAGAACAGCATCCCGACCTGGCAGGGGCCGATCGCCGATCCGCAAACCGGGCGCTGGATCACCAGCCATGTGATGAACCAGGATTTTGTGACCTGGGTCGGGCAAGGCCGCATCGCCGACCGGTCTCAGGAGTATCTGGCACCCTCCGACCGCGGCATTGTGATGATCCGCCGCCGCTTTCTTAACGATATCGAGGCGATCAAGGAGGGCCGCGACCCAAAAGCCGTGATCCGGGACCCCGCAGTCAACGGCGCAATCACATTGCCGGTCGCCGAGCGCGAGAAGTTCATCGACGGCTTCGACCGCGCGGAGTTCTTAGGGGACCCGTTCAGCCGCCGGAACCTGCAGGGCTACATCTTCCAAACCGGGCAGCCCCCCGAGGTCCGCGCCGCGTTTCTCGCGGCGATGGGCTTCAGTGAAGCGGAAGCGACCGCCGACCCAAGGCCCTTCGACCCGCTGGCGCCGGGACCGCGCTGACCTTCTACGACCAGACGCACGTCAGCGCGCAGCTTTCTGCGCAGACCGCGTCGCCGCCGCCGGAGACCCTCGACGCGACATCAATGATGAACTCAACCGAACAGAGGAGAGTGCTATGACAGACCTTCGCGTCATCACCAGCGACGGCGGCGATAGGATCATCGAAGAAGCCGTAGTGCACGACTTTGGGGCCAATCTGCGCGGCCCGCTGCTGCGCCCTAGTGATGATGGTTATGACCAGGCCCGCAGAGTCTGGAACGGCATGATCGACCGGCGCCCTGCATTGATTGCCTGCTGCGCCGGGCCCGCCGATGTTATCGCCGCGGTCCGTTTCGCGCGCGAGCATCAGCTGTTGGTGTCGGTCCGGGGCGGCGGCCACAACATCACCGGAAATGCCGTCTGCGAGGGCGGTCTGATGATCGACCTCTCGCCAATGAAGAGCGTGCGCGTCGATCCGATCGCGCACACGGCGCGCGCTGAGGCGGGCCTCACCTGGGGCGAGTACAACCGTGAAACCCAAGCCTTCGGCCTCGCCAGCACCGGCGGGGTCGTGTCGACAACCGGCATCGCCGGGTTGACCCTGGGTGGGGGCCTCGGCTGGCTGCACGGGAAGCACGGCCTCAGCTGCGACAATCTGCTGTCGGCCGATCTCGTCACCTCCGACGGCAAGCTTTTGACTGCGAGCCCCGAGCAGCACCCGGACTTATTCTGGGGGCTGCGCGGCGGCGGCGGCAATTTCGGCGTCGTCACCTCGTTCGAATACAGGCTGCACCCGGTCGATCCGGTACTTGCCGGCATGGTCGTCCACCCGATGTCCCAAGCTAAAGAGGTGCTGTGCTTCTACCGCGAGCTCTGCCGCGGCTGCCCCGACGAGATGGTCGCCGCCGCCGCGATGATGACCTCGCCCGACGGCGATCCGATCGCTGTCATCGTCGCCGCCTATGTCGGCGATCTCGGGGCGGGGGAAAGGGCGATGGCGTCTCTGCAGAAATTCGGGCCGCCGCTGGCGGACACGATCGCGCCAACATCATATGTCGCCCTGAACTCGCTGTTTGATGAGGCCTTTCCCTATGGCGGCGTGCAGCGTTACTGGAAATCGAGCTTTCTGAAGGAACTCGGCGACGACATGCTGGATATCATGATCGCACGCTCGGCGAAGTTTCTGTCGCCGATGTCGAATGTTCTGTTTTTTCATCTGCACGGCGCTGCGACCCGCGTGGATCCGAACGAGACCGCCTTTGGGGCCCGCGACGATCAGTGGGATTATGACGTCATCTCGCAGTGGACGGATCTTGCCGAATCCGCCGGTCACACCCAATGGACCCGCGACTTTTGGACTGCCGTCGAGCCGTTCGCGAGCGGGCAGGTGTATGTCAACCACCTCGATGCCGAGGAGGGCACAACCCGGATCAAGGCCGCCTACAGCCGCAACTACGAGCGGCTCGTCGCCCTGAAAAACAAATACGACCCGACAAACCTGTTCCGGCTCAATCAGAACATCAAGCCGACAGTTTGATCGATTGCGCATCGCGATAGAAAGCCGGCCCGCGCTCTTGTCCCTTAGGCGCGAATGCGGCGTAATCCGCTGAGGGCTCATTCGAGGGAGGAAAATGATGGACGATACGCCCGCAAGACCGGTCGCGGCTGCCGGCAACGAAATCGACCGGCCGGTTCCGGGGGCGCCGTCGAACCGGGTGTGGGGCAGCGATGCGATCGCGGCGGTGTTGCGCGAGATCGAGATCCCCTATGTCGCGCTAAACCCGGGGGCGAGCTATCGCGGGCTGCACGACAGTCTCGTCAATTACCTCGGCAATACCCGGCCGCGCATGCTGCTGTGCCTGCACGAAGAAAGCGCGGTGGCGCTGGCGCACGGCTGGGCCAAAGTCACCGGGCGGCCGATGGGCGCGATCGTCCATAGCAATGTCGGGTTGATGCATGCAACGATGGCGATTTTCAACGCCTGGTGCGACCGCATGCCGGTGCTCATTTTTGGCGCTACGGGGGCGGTCGATGCGATGCGCCGGCGGCCGTGGATCGAATGGATCCACACCGCCCGCGACCAGGGTGCGCTCATCCGCAACTACACCAAATGGGACGATCAGCCGGCCTCGATCGGCGCGGCGCACGAGGCGATCCTGCGCGCGAATATGATCGCGCAGACGGCGCCGTACGGGCCGGTATACGTCAACCTCAATCTGGAATTGCAGGAAGACGAGATCGCCGCTGCGCCCCGGCTGCCGGAGATTGCGCGCTTCACCCCGCCCCAGCCTCCCGAGCCCGCAGGGCCGATCGTCAGGCGCGCCGCTGAGCTGCTGGCCAGCGCCCGGCGGCCGCTGGTTCTAGCCGGCCGTGGATCACGCGATCCCGGAGCCTGGCAGCGGCGGATCGCCCTCGCCGAGGCGATCGGCGCTCGGGTGATGACCGACCGCAAATCCGGCGCGACGTTTCCGACCGACCATCCGCTGCATAGCGGCGGCTCCGAGCTGATCGCCAACGCCGATGTGATCCTCAGCCTCGACTGGGTCGATCTCGCCGGCACCCTGCGGACCGCCTATGGCGGCAAGCCGGTTACAGCGAAAATCATCCAAGTTTCGATTGACCAGTACATCCATAACGGCTGGAGCATGGACTATCAGGGCTTGCCGCCAGCGGACGTCTATTTGCTGGCCGAGCCCGATGCGTCCGTGCTGCCGCTGCTCGCCGAGGTCAAGAAATTGAGGCCCAACGCACCCCCTTTGGCGGAACCAGCGCCACGGCCGGGGCCGCCGCCGCTTGCGGCGCTCGAGGGCGCTTCCGTCATCCAGGTCCCGCACATCGCGACGGCGCTCAAATCCACGCTAGGCGATACTCCGGTATCGATGCTGCGGCTGCCGCTCTCCTGGGCCGACGGGTTGTGGGAATTCCGTCACCCGCTTGATTATCTCGGCACCGATGGCGGGGGCGGGATCGGTTCGGGGCCGGGGATGTCTGTCGGCGCCGCCTTGGCTCTGCGCGACACGGGCAGCGGCCGTTTGCCGGTCGCGGTGCTCGGCGATGGCGACTTCCTGATGGGTGTCACCGCCCTCTGGACGGCGGTGCGCAACGAGATCCCGCTGCTGATCGTCGTCGCCAACAACCGCTCTTTCTTTAACGACGAGCTACACCAGGAGAGGGTCGCGCGCCAGCGTGGCCGGCCGGCCGAGAATCGGTGGATCGGGCAGGCGATCACCGGCCCCGAAATCGATCTCGCGACGATGGCGCGCGGTCAGGGTTGCACCGGCATTGGTCCGGTCGAGCAGCCGAAGCAGCTGGTGGGAGCGATCCGTGAGGCGGTCGCCGCGGTCCGCGCCGGTAAAGTCTGTGTCGTGGATGTGCACGTCGCCGCCGGATATGCCGCCGACGCCACCGCGGCGATCCTGCAGCGCACGTCCGGGTAAACCATTTTCGGACGTTGTAGCGCCGACCCGATGCCGCTACCTTCGGCTGACGACGTGGGAGGCTGTGATGATCGAACTTTTGGAGCGGCAAAAGCGTCTGACGGCGAACCAGTGGAAGCTGATCTGCACCGCCAACGTCGCCGATCTGCTCGATTTCTTCGATTTCTTTCTGATCGGTTACGTCACCGCGGCACTGACCAAGGAATGGTCGCTGCCCTACTGGCAGGGTGGAGCGATACTGTTGGCGTCGGGCCTCGGCGCGGTCCCAGGCGCGTTCATTTGGGGGTGGCTTGGCGACAAGATCGGCCGGCGCACGGTGTTCATGTGGTCCGCCATCACGATCTCTCTCGCTACTGGAATCATGGTCTTTACACCGGGACCGAGTGCTGTGATCCCGGGCTGGCTGTTCCTGGTGTTTTTCCGGGTCTTTGTCGGGGTCGGCAATGCCGGCATCTTCACGATCGATCTGCCTCTGGTGCAGGAATTCATCCCAGCCTACAAACGCGGTTGGGTCAGCGCGCTGGTCACGACCTTGCTGCCAGCAGGTGGCATGCTGGCCGGCTTTGTGGCCGCCTGGCTGCTGCCGATTATTGGCTGGCGTTATCTGTTCCTGGTCGGTCTGGCGCCGCTCGTGCTGGTGTTCATGATCCGCTACTGGGTGCCGGAATCGCCGCGCTGGTTGATCCGCATGGGGCGGCAAGAGGAGGCGCGGCGCTCGCTCGCCTGGGCATTGATGATCGATCCAAGGGAGATCACCCTGCCACCGGCCCTACCAACACTTGAGAAGACCCGGTGGATTGAGCTCTTCAAATACCCCCAGCTGGTTGCCGCCGGTTGCCTGACCGGTCTGACGCAGACCGGCGGAGCCTCGTTGGGTCTGTGGGGGGCGACGCTGCTCGTGATCGTGCTCAACACGACCCCGGCGCATGCAGCGTTTCTGATGGCATTTGTCAGCCTTTCGGGGATCGTCGGTCGGTTTTTCATCACCGCCTTGATCGAGCCGCTCGGACGCCGCGGCGCCGGAACCTTGGCCTGCGGAATGGCCGCGTTGTTGCTGATATCCGCCGGCTATCTTCATGACGTCTTTATCGGCGGCTGGTCGGTATTTTATATCCTGTTGGTCGCGGGAGGCTTTTTCAGCAGCGCGATCTATACAGTCGTCGGGCCCTATATGTCGGAGATCTGGCCGACCCGGCTGCGCAGCAGCGGTATGGGCATGAGCTATGGCATCGGCAATCTCGGCGGCAAGGTCCTGGGGCCGGCCGGTTTGGCGGTGATCATGGGCGCCGGCGACATCATCAAGCCGGCAGCGCCAAATCTCGTCATGCTCGGCCCGGCCTTTGTCTATTTCGCTTGCTGGTACATTCTCGGCATCGTCGGCTTCTGGGTGTTCGGCCCCGAAACCAAGGGCCGCACCTTCGAGGAAATGGACAGCACCCTCGACCGGCGCGCCGCAGCCGCAGCCAGCGCGGCGACACAATCGGCCGGCGGCTGACCGGGCCGCGTCAGCGGTTCTGCGCCCAATCCTCGCGCCACAGGAAATCGGGGCCGAGCTGATCAAGGCTCGGGCAGCCGATCTGACCCATGACGAGATCGATCTCGCCGCGAAAGATGTTGATCACCTTCTTGACACCCGGAAGCCCGCCGGCGACGGCGCCGTAGAGCGTCGGCCGGCCGAAGAACACGAACTGGGCGCCGAGGCAGAACGCGATCAGGATGTCGGCGCCGCGCCGCACACCGCTGTCGAGCATCACCGTCACTCTGTCGCCGACCGCCGCCTTGATCGCCGGCAGCGCCTCGAGCGAGGCCGGCGCCTGGTCGAGCTGGCGGCCGCCATGGTTCGAAACAATGATGCCGTCGACACCAATTTCGGCGGCGCGAACCGCGTCGGCCGGGTTGAGGATGCCCTTGACGACGAGGGCGCGCGGGAACAGGCGCCGATAGCGTTCAAGGTCGCGCCAGGTCTGCGCCGCAGCCGGGGTCTGTCCGCGCCCGAAGGCGATGACATCCGCCGTGCTGGCGCCATTGCCGGCATGCGGCGCCCAATTCCCAAGGGTTGGCGACCCGCCCAGCCGCACATATTCGATGACCCAGGCGGGATGGGTGATTGCCTCCAACAGGACCGACGGCTTCAGTTTCAGCGTTTCGAGAACGCCGCCAGTGCGGACGCGGGCAAAGCCGCTGCGATAGTTGCGTTCCCGCTTCGGATGCACCGGCACATCGACGGTCAGCACCAGGGCGCCTGCGCCGCCGTCTCGCGCCCGCCCGATCAGTGCATCGGTGATGCTCCCGTCTTTAGCCGCATAGAGCTGAAACCAGACGTTGTTCGGTGCGACCCGCAGCGCTTCTTCCATCGAGGCGTTGCTGCCGCCCGACATGATGTACGGGATGTTCGCCTCGGCCGCCGCTTGGGCCAGCATGACTTCGCCTTCGCGCCGGTAGAGGCCGACACCGCCGGTCGGCGAGATACCGAACGGGCTCGCATAGGCGCGGCCGAACACCGTCGCTGACTGGTCGCGTTTGGAGACGTCGACCAGGTAGCGGGGCAGCAGCCGGTGCTTGTGAAACGCCGCTTCGTTGCGCGCGAGGCCGCGTTCGTCCTCGACCCCGCCCTCGATGTAGTCGAAGATGATCTTCGGCAATTTGCGCTTGGCGATGCGATGCAGGTCTTCGATGTTGATCGCTTGATTAAAGTTCATAGGTTCGTGAATTCCTCAGCCCGACCGTCTTTCCCGCGAAAGCGGGAATCCAGGCGGCCAAGGGCCGCAGCGGTCACCCTTGGACCCCCGCGTTCGCGGGGGGGGACGATAATCACACATTGCGCGGCCAGTCGTCGCGCCACAGAAAATCGGGGCCGAGCTGATCGAGGCTCGGGCAGCCGATCTGCCCCATCACGAGATCGATCTCGCCGACGAAGATCTCGATCGCCTTTTTGACCCCGGCCAATCCGCCGGCAGCGGCGCCATAGAGGGTCGGGCGTCCCATAAAGCAGAAATCGGCGCCGAGGCAGAGCGCGATCAGGATATCGGCGCCGCGCCGCACGCCACTGTCGAGGAGCAGGGTGAGCCTGTCGCCGACCGCGGCCCTGATCGCCGGCAACACATCGAGCGAACCCGGCGCCTGGTCGAGCTGGCGCCCGCCGTGGTTGGAGATGAGGATGCCGTCGCAACCGACCTCCAGCGCCCGCAATGCATCAGCCGGGCTCATGATGCCCTTTACGACGAGGGTGCGCGGGAACAGCTTGCGGTAGGTCTCCAGGTCACGCCAGGTCTGCGCGTTGAACGGGCGCAACGAGCTCGAGTGTTTGTAGACCTCTTCCGCATTGGCGCCCGGCGGCGCGTAAGGCTGCCAGTTGCCGAGCATCGGCGTGCCGCCGCCGCGCTTGAAATATTCGACGATCCATCCGGGGTGGGTCAGCGCCTCGGCGAGGATCGAGGGTTTGAGGCTCAACGCCTGAAACAGCCCGCCGCGGACATTGGCAAAGCCGTTGCGGATATTGCGCTCGCGCTTTGAGCCGACCGGGGTGTCGACGGTCAGCACCAGCGCGCCGAGCCCGGCATCGGCGGTGCGCTTGATCAGGTCGGCGTTGACCGCCGGGTCGCGCGCTGCGTAGAGCTGGTACCAATGGTTCTTCGGCGCGATCCTGGCTGCTGCCTCGATCGAAGCGTTGCTGGCACCCGACATGATGTAGGGGATGTTCGCGTCGCGCGCGGCCTCGGCGAGCATCAGGTCGGCCTGGTTGCGAAAGAGGCTCGCGCCGCCGGTCGGCGAGATGCCGAACGGGCTCGCAAAGGTCTGGCCAAAGATCGACTTCGACTGGTCGCGTTTTGAAACATCGACGAGGTAGCGAGGCAACAATTTGTGCTTGTGAAAGGCCGAGGTGTTGGTTTCGAGGCCGCGCTCGTCTTCCAAGCCGCCTTCGATGAAATCGAAGGCGATCTTCGGCAGCCGCCGCTTCGCCATGCGGTGCAAGTCTTCGATATTGACGGCCTGATCGATCCTCATCGTCCCTCTTGTTCTCCGTGACCCGCCGCAACCTTGCAACATTGCGTAATTTTGCCCCACCGGACAATCCCCGGCGCCGCGGGGCTGGACTGTGCACCGCGTCTGGCTGAACCCCCATACTGCCGGGCCCGACCGGCAATCAAAAATTGCATGGATATTCGGCCATTGTGCAATCTGCAGCGAATCAGCAGCAAATTCTCTCTTGGGTTGTACAGGCAACTCGCTCCAGACGCCATAGTCCTCCCCCCGCGAGCGGGGGACCGCTGCCTTCGTGCGCGCGAAAGCAAGTCGTTGTAATTCCTCGACTCTGGGTGCCAAAAACAGGCGATGACAGGATTGCGGAGCCGGATGTTAATGATTTCCGACATCGGTGGAGTCCGGCGCGCCTTGTCAGGTACTCATATGGATTCATGATTCGTTCTAGTCAAGCCAGGCCCGCGCTGGACCATGTCGGTTTGAAAGAATAGGGGGGAGCACAGGACCAAATTCTTGGCTGAAGCACCGCGTCGGGCGCAGAGCAGACTTTTGCCCGGACTCTGTCGGAGGAGGTTTTCGCAGGCAGCGGCCGGATGGCACTATATATTCCCAATGCTGCGGTTAGGAAGCTCAGGATCTTGTATATCCGCCGCCAACGTGCTAGGCAGAGGGGCAGCACCGACGGAACCGAGGGAAAAATTCCCGTGATAATCTTCGGTTGACGGATCTTATCGCGCAACGGTATTAGAAGAACAGAATCAGAACCAAGGGTCGCTGATGCGGAAAGAGCCTGTGAAATTTCTACCAGATTCCGCGCCGGGCACCCGTGAGAAGGCAAAAACGACCCGCCGAAGGCCAGAGCGAGGCTCAGCGGCGTCAATTAGCATTGGCGTTGCTCGGCTCAAACGAGCAGGAAGACAAAGATTTCTTGGATCGCCTGATGTCAGGTCGTGGTCAGGTTCG
>Ga0306926_10000720_pt1 | contig 31521 bp, 25 predicted proteins | sample flu12Cox44000178_FD_203759 | JGI IMG/M metagenome (GOLD analysis project Ga0306926, IMG submission 203759) | Lab enrichment of tropical soil microbial communities from Luquillo Experimental Forest, Puerto Rico - flux8day.12C.oxic.44.000.178 (v2)... | ecosystem: Environmental > Terrestrial >...
GCGTCACGCGCTCGGGCCGACTGCGTTAACGATTTCGCGACTGCAACAATTGTGAACGGAATGCCCCCGAATCTGCTGGCCCACTATCTTTACCTGGGGAAACCACACTGGTACAGCAAGCCATTGAAACAGCGCGGACTTCTGTCTCGTCAGGCGGACATTCGTCAAGTTACTGGTGCCAGCAGCGTCACCATATCTCCTCCGGAGGAGCGGACCAGGCCCGGGCGCACGGGCGCTTGGCGCCGAGCTGGAAGGTGCACTCCAATACCCGCCTCGCTCGATCGGAGGGGACGCTCAGTTGCCCCCGCCGGCGAGAATGCTGCCGCAGCCCGTATCACCGTGGCGTATTGAATTGGGTGAAAGCGGGTCGAGCCAGCCGCCTAGCACGCAGCGATTTTATATCCTCTCCCCGCTCCGCTGGGATGGACCGGGCGCACCACCTCCGACGGGAGGCGGCGCAGGTTAGCGGCGAGCATCTACAAGGCCGGAAGGCTTAATGCGGCGTCGGCGCGAGTTCGAGACGAGCCCGTCAGGTGGGGCTCGAGGCGTTTGAACCGCAGCTGCGGATTGGTGCTCGGCGAGCGCAGCCAGTCGATCCAAATGACTGGCACATCCAAATGAGTTCGTTGCGCGTTTTGCCGAACCACGCCTGAGCAGTCAAATCCCGGAGGATTCCAGCCATGTTCCGATATTCCTCCGCCTCTGTGGCAGGATATGTAAAGGCGACCCTACGAGAGAACGCACATGCAAGCGGATTACGTCATCGTCGGCGCCGGGTCGGCCGGATGCGTCCTGGCCAACCGTCTCACCGAAGACCCGGGCACTCGCGTCATCCTGATCGAGGCTGGCGGGCGCGACTGGAACCCGCTCATTCATATTCCGGTCGGCTATATGAAGCTGCTTGACCATAAGCAGCTCACTTGGGGCTTCAAGGCCGAGGCCGATCCAGGCACGAACGGCCGCGCCATCGCCTATCCGCGCGGCCGCGTGCTCGGCGGCTCGTCTTCGATCAACGGCCTGATCTACATCCGCAGCCAACCGGAGGATTACGACCACTGGGCGCAGCTTGGCAATCGCGGCTGGGGTTGGGACGACGTCCTGCCGTTCTTCAAGCGCGCCGAGCGGTGGACCGGCGACGAGGTCGAAATTCACGGCACGGAGGGGAACCTCACGACCTCGCCGATGACCGAGCGGCCAGAGGCCTGTCATGCGATCATCGAGGCGGCACAGCAGCTGGGCCTCGAATACCGGCCCGACGTCAACAACCTGCCGCGCGGCGCCGGAGACTCGATCGGCTGGTGCCAACAGACCCGGGGCGGGCGGCTGCGCGCCAGCGCCGCTGTGACCTACCTGCGCCCGGCCAAAAAGCGGGCAAATCTTCAGATCGTCACCAATGCGCTGGTGCATCGCGTGGTATTCGACGGCAAGCGCGCGGTGGCGGTCGAATTCTCTCGCCAGTCCGGCGTCGAGCGCGTCGACGCGTCGCGCGAGGTGCTTCTCTCGGCTGGCGCGATCGGCTCGCCGCATTTGCTGCAGCTGTCGGGTGTCGGCGGGCCCGAGGTGTTGCAGAAGGCGGGTATCGCGGTGCGGCATGCGCTACTCGGCGTCGGCCGGAATTTCCAGGACCACTACATCGCGCGCCTGTCGTGCTACGTCCGGGACCTCGAAACCCTCAACGAGCGCGCCCGCGGGTTCGGCTTTGCCAACGAGATCATGCGCTATCTCGTGCAGGGCAAGGGCATGATGACCTTCGGCGCTTCGCTTTGCGCAGCTTCCGTCAAGGTCTTGCCCGAGTCGGCGACGCCGGACGTGCAATGCGTCTTTGCGCCGGCGAGCTACAAACCAGGCCTCATTCGCAGGCTCGACGACCGGCCCGGCATTACCGGCGGACCGTGGCAGATGCGGCCGCTGTCGCGCGGCTATGTGCAGGTGCATCGGGGAGAACCTGCCGGGACCGGGCGTGCAGAGCGACGACGAGTTGCTCGATTACGCGCGCTCGAACGGTTCGACCGTCTACCACGCGAGCTGCTCGTGCATGATGGGCAATCACGGCATGGCCGTCGTCGACGACCAGCTCCGAGTCCACGGGCTCGAGGCGCTGCGGGTCGTCGACGCCTCGGTGATGCCGGCGGTCAGCTCGACGAACACGAACGCCCCGACGATCATGATCGCCGAGAAAGGCGCGACAATGATCAAATCAAGCGCGCGCGAGAAACTGGCGGCTTGATCCCCGATACGAGACGGTTTCCGCGCTGCCTCCTACAGTACTTGGTACACGTCCCACGATTCGCGCGCTGCGATCGCCAGCCGGTCGCCATCCTCGGCCAGCAGCAGCCGCTCGGTGACCAGTCGATCCACGGCCTCGGCCAGGCGTGTGGCCCAGGCATCACGTGATGCATAGCGCGCTTCGAGGGAAGGTCGCGGATCGCCGGCGCGCCCCCTCTCGGCTTCAGTCTGCGCGAACGGAATCATCGAACCCTGAACGGTGAATAGTTCGCCTTCGCCGTAACCGCTTGCGCGCAGCGACCAGCCGACATGCGTGGCCAAAGGTGCGGCAAGCAGAGGGTGGCGGATGCCGCCGAGAGCGTTGCCGTCGGCATCCGTCGATTGCACGAACACCGGGTAAGCCGTGCTCTCGCTTGGCGGCTCAACCGAGTGGTCGCGCAGCCGCAGCTCGTTCAGGACGATCGGGAATGTCACTTCCGGCAGCCGGGGGAATGTCGGGCGAGCCTCTGCGAGCGGCACCAGCGTGCCGGCGTTGCGCGACGGGAAGCGGCTGTCGGGCGGCGCGGTGCCGTGCGCCACCCACTCGAACAGCGCGACCAGCAGCGCGCGCATGAATGCGCCGTAACCGAGGCGATTGCCGGGGAGCTGCATTACCGGCTTGGTCAAGGGTCGAAACGCCGCATGGGGCACGCCGCTTACCGTATAGACCCGCACCTCGTCCGGCATGGCAATGTCGGCGCCGCTCGTGTCGGTCGCGATCAGCGAACTGCGCGCCTGCCAGAAGTCGCTTTCGGTGTCGAGATGCAGCACTTTCGGGCACACGCCGGCGTCGCGGGCGCGCTGAAGGATGCCACTGCTGCGGCCGCTGATTGGATCGGTCAGCGTCGGATAACTGAACGGGAACTGGTCGTCGCCGTAGGAATGGTCCTCGTGCTGGCGCGAATAGCGACCGGCCTGCGCGAACTGCCAGTTGACGCAGGTGCGCCGCGACCCCGCCACGACAGGAAGAATGCCGTCGAACACTTGGCGTCCCGCAAGATCCTGGTTGAACCCGAGATGCACCAAATCACGAAGCACACGGCCGCTCTGCGAGATGCCAAAACCTAGCGCGTGCCGGATGCGCGGGCGCTCCTGTGGTACCAACGGATTGTCTTTTGTTTCGTACCGCAGGAACGAAACAATGTCGCGGATCGCGGCAAAGCCGATACCCATTACGATCGGATCGCGCGCGTGGTAAATGAACTCGTAGATCCCACCGCGGTCGAAGCCCGGCTCGCTTGGTCGCGTGATCTCGACATGGCGGTCGTCGACCAGACGCCACGCAAGACCGGCCGGCGTGACGCGCGGATCACCCTCGCGTTGCCGCACCGTCAACGTCGCACCGTCCGGGTCGGCAACCGGATAGACGAGCGTGCCGACAAAGCGCTCCTCGGACAGCTCCTGGATGTTACTGTCGCCGAGCAGCCCGGTGTTCTCCGCTATGAACTCCTCCCGTACCATGCCGGTGATACCTGGGATGATCGGAAAGCGCGCCGTCAGGCGATCGGCGCCAGGCGGCACGTCACCTTGCCAGCCGCTCCACACGAGGGTGAACCCGCGCCGCATCAGAAACCCGTTACCTGCATGCTGGGGGTGTCCACCGTCCGGCGCACCGTTGAGCCGCGGCATGATCGGCTGGTTGCCGCGGTTGGGCACGTCGTATACGAGGCCCCCATTGCCGCGATCGAGATCGAGCGGCTTCAAGATCCGGAAGTCGCTCTGATACTCGACGTTGCCGTGTGCGTTGCGCGCGGCCCGATCGAGATTGACGATCCCGACATTCAGGGGATGTGTCGGATCGAGTTCGCCGAATATCGTGCCGTGCAACCATTCATAAGGCCCGACGGCACCGAATTCCGTGCCGCCAAACACGGGCCTTTCCCGCTCGGTCACCTCGATCCGCCGCACGCCAACGCCCATGTTGTCCTCCCGACCGAGCCCGCCATCGGCGGAAGCCTAACAACCTCGCAAGAGCGCCGAAAGCCTGCGCCGTCGTTTCCTCAACCCTGGCGGATAATGTCTGGCCCGGTTGCGTAGACGCCGTCGCTGGCTGCCTTGCGGACGGCTGCAGGGTGGCAAACCCGTGGTGCTTGCAAAACGGTGGCGGCTACTGATAATACGAGTCCAGTAAGATACATCTTGGTCGATCGCTATTTAGGCCGCCGAAGAACTTTCGGTCTTCGCGGGTTTTCATCGTAAATTCCATCGTGCCGTGTACAGCGTTTCCGCCGGTCCGGATCGGATACACATCGTATTTGAGGCGTACTGGTCTGCCGTTGGAATTGTGCGAGAAACAGACTGTTTGGCCGCTCTTGTGAAAGTTGATTACGGTCCTTGTTTGAATGTTCCGGTGAGAGTCATCTGACCATTTCGCCTCGGGACGGCAAAACGCGGGCTGGTTACTCCAACATAGAAAAAGAGCGGCGATCACGAATGCCCGTCTGATTTTCACGATTCGTCATCCTCTTCAAAATGCGAATTATCTCCCGCACTGCCGCCGCTCGATTGCCCGGGTGCGCATTTTGTAATTGTGGGGCCGGATTTTGGGACACCGCGGGAGGAGCCGTCACGTTCTCGCCGAAGAGGAGCCGGTTGCATCGTCGGCCATCCCTAAGGGTGTCCTGGAAAATTCACTAGTTTGCAGACTGCATTGATAGCGGGGCGCAGTTTTGGCGGACAGCAAGTTCGCTCGTAAATATGGAGGCTTCGGCTGAGCGAACCGGAGAAGAGCCCCACGGGTGAAAGCTGATCCACTCGCGTCATAATTGCTTACCATTAGATCTATCTCGTATTCGGCTTGACCTGCAAGGGATTGCGGTATATAAACCAGAGCGTGTTCTGGTTATATATTTTACTCTCTTTAAGTGTGTACTCGTCCAAGCTGTGCCGGCCGCCGCGGCCGTCCCGGCGACGGTCGAGGTCTGCTTCTCGCCTGAGGATGACTGCGCCGAGTTCGCCGAGCGCGCTATTGCCGGTGCCCAGCGGGAGATCCTCGTCAGTGCCTACCGGCTAACGGTTGGGTCCGGAATCGTCGGGGCGCTGATCCGGGCGAAGGAGCGCGGCGTTGATGTTCGGGTGATCGCCGATCGGGCGGCGCCGTGCGGGCGCGCGAGCGGGATCGAGCCGCTGGCCAAGGCCGATGTGCCGGTGTGGATTGACAAGGGAGCAAGGCTTGCGCACGCCAAGACAATGGTCATCGACGGCGGGGGCACCCTCCAAGGCTCGTACAATTGGACCCGCGCCGCTGGCGAGAACTCGGAGGATCTCAACCTGATCTCGTCCCTAGCGGTCGCGGCAGCGTACTCGGCGCACTGGCGCCAGCGCTTTGCTGTTTCGGTCCCCTTCGTTGACCGCGAGGACTGGTGCCGGGCTTCATCTGCTGAGGTGCGCTGATGTGTGGACATTGGCCCGAGTTCCAATCCCCACCAGCGCATAACCGCCGCTGGCTCACTCCGTTGGTATCGCGACATCCGGCGCATCAAGCGCTGAGCCGGATCTTCTGGCGCGTAGTCGAGGCGTTAGACTACTGGGTGATGCAGGTCCGGCTATCGGTGGTCGATGCGGTGTACGGCCCAGAGCCGGAGACCGAGGGTGATCGGCAGCGGGGGTGTGATCAGGACCCTCTGGCGTCAGCGTGGCCCGATTAGCATCGTGGACCTGGCCGGTGCTGGGCAGGGCGCCACGCGCCGGCCGCTCGCAACCGCAACACCGCGACAACCCAGACTAGCGGTCTACTTCCCTCGCTGCAGCACCTGATCCTCAGCGGCTGGCCATCCCCAGTTTCGAGAGAAATCACGGACTCCGTCTGCCCAGCTTTAACGCAAAAACCGCGCTTCAAGCTCGCGCATCCGCTCGTCGCCTTGCAGGGCAAAAATCTCCGCGGCCGCGATCGTTCCCTCAACCCCGGCAATGCCGCCCTCACTAAGAATTCGTGAGAACGTCGCGCGCATCGCCCCGACCGCCGCGCGGATTGCGTGATTGGCACAAATGATCAACCCGACCTTGCCGAGAGCTGCAATTTCGGCAAAAGACAGCTGCGGGTAGGCGGTCGGCGCCAGGACCGGAGGCACCTGCCCGGGCCAGGCACGGCAGAATTCGAGAACCTCGTCTGGCGTCTTCTCTTTGCTATGGATCAGCAAAGCATCCGCGCCTGCCTCGGCATAGGCCGCTCCGCGTCGGAGTGCCTCGGCTTGGCCGAGCCCAGCGATCAGTGCTTCAGTCCGCGCAACCACCAACCGTCCGTCGGTGAGACGGGCTGCTTCGATTTTACCCTGAAACTCCTCGATGGACACCAAGACTTGCCTACCTCCCGGTCCGAGGTTGCTGTCCTTCGGAAAGGTCTTGTCCTCGATTGTTACCGCTGCAACGCCCGCTGCCGCGTAGCGCGGCACAAGATAAGCGACATTGACGGCGTTGCCGTAACCCGTATCGAGGTCGGCGATCACTGGCGCATCCTGTACCTCTCCGATCGCCCGCATTAGCTCGAGATGAATTCCACCTCGCCGCCACTGCCCAGAACCTCCGGAAACTCGCGATCCTGGTTCCGGAAGCGCCGCCAATACCGGCGGGGTGAGACACAGCCCTCATTAACTTCCCCAGCCTGCACCGCCCGAATCACTTAAAAATCTGCTTTTTCAACGGCATCGGGCATGAGCTGCCGCCCCCCGGCTGGATCTTTTAGCGGTCTCGTTAAGCGAAGTCGAACTCCCGCTCGGCGACCGAAAGGCTTTCGTCGACGATCGCGACCATTTCGTCGATTTCTTCTTTGCTGATCACGAGCGGTGGACAGAGCTGGATTGACATAAAGGCGCGGCTCAGAAGCCCACGCTCCTCCATCAGCTCGGCGACACGGCGACTGAACGGATGGGTCGCCGCAGCTGGTCCCCAGCCGAACGGCTCTTTACTCTGTTTGTTCTTGACGAGCTCGACTGCGCACATCAGTCCGAGCCCGCGCACGTCGCCTACTGTTGGATGGGCACGTAGCTGTTCGAGCCGGTCGAGAAGGTACTTGCCCTGGTCCGCGCTACGCTGCGGCAGTTCCTCGCGCTGCAAAATCTCGATGTTCTTCAGTGCCGCGGCGCAGGATACTGCTTGGCCGCCAAAGGTCAGCAAATGGGCGAGCCCCACGTCTTGCTTTTTAAATTCGTCAAACAGCTGTTTGCCGACTGCGACTGCGGCGATGGGCGCGTATCCGGACGACAACCCCTTGGCCATTGTCATCAGATCGGGTACGACGCCAAACTGTTCCGTGGCAAACATCGTGCCGGTGCGCCCAAATCCGTTGATCACCTCGTCCATAATCAGCAGTACGCCATGCGCATCGCAGATCTGCCGCACCCGTTGCCAATAACGCGGCGATGGGACATGGTTCGAATTAGACACCGAGACGGGCTCACCAATCACTGCCGCAACCGTATCCGGTCCCTGCGCGAGGATCTCCTCTTCGATCGCCTCGGCGCAGCGCAGGTCGCCTTCCTCTCCTTCGATCCCGAAATCATTGCGGTAGCGGTTTGGTGAGGGCACAAAGCTCACGCCGTACATGAATGGGCCGAAAAATTTCTCATTGCGCGATGAGGTGATGCTCATTGCGCCGAACGTCGCACCGTGGTAGCCGCCGCGCCAAGCGATGACCTTATAGCGTTTGGGGAAACCTCGCATCGCCTGTACCTGCTTGGCGATCTTCAAGGCACTTTCGATCGCTTCCGAACCACCGGAGCAGAAAAAGAATCGGTCGAGGTCACCTGGCGTCAGTCCCGCAAGCACATCGGCGAGCTGAACCGCTGCGAGGTTGGTGTAACTGGCGGCAGAGACATAAGCCAACTCCCCCGCTTGCTTTGCCATGGCTTCTGCGATTTCGGTACGGCCATGACCGACATTGACGACATAGAGCCCGGCGAGGCCATCGAGATACGAGCGGCCGCGTGCGTCAAACAGTCGGCAGCCCTCGCCCCGCACCATCACCCGTAACCCGTCGCGCTCGGCTAGGTCGAGCCACCGCGCGGTGTGGATCCAGACGTGCTCGAGCGCCTGCTGTTCGAGCGATCCGAATTCGCGGCCATGCCTCACGTCGTCTGCCATTTGCATTCCTCAATCTCGGCCAGGCGAGGGCGCCTCAAGCGCAACCCGCTCAGCGGCAATGTCCCGAACAAACTGGTCTGTCGCAAGCATATCGCATCCAGGTCCAGACCTTTGCCGCAAATGAGGCGCGGTTTACACGGTTATGGACTGGAGACCCTCGTCTGACGCGGTAAAGGCCGCAGGCGTCATTATTGCTGCGGCAGAGGCGGAGGCTGGTCGGTATCTAGTTGCATGTCAAAGGCCGTCAGCAGCGCTGCGGTCCCGGCGTAATTGCCCATCAACGCAACCAGGTTGACCAAGGCTTGAGCGCCAAAGTGCTTCAAGGCCCGGGCAAAGGTCTCCGAGGCAACCTTCCTGGCACCGAAGATCTCCCGACCGAGTTCGATAACGACCGCGTCGGCCGGGTCGAGCCCGTCCGTGTCGAGCCGGTGCTTGATTATTTCGATGATGTCGCGGGAGATGCCTTCGTGGAGCGCCTCGGGTTCATGCGCTGCCCATTCGAACTGACTATCGAGCTCACGGGCGGTGATCAGAATGGCCAATTCGCGAACGCGTCCTCCGAGCCCCGCTTCGTATCGCAGATAGCGATTGAGCGCTCTCGCATGCCGCGCGAGCTCGGGACTATGGAGAAGGATACCGCCAGGGCCCCTCAAACCCCTTAACGTCCCGTCTGTAGGTTGGGCGAGGCTATCATAGATCCGCCGCCCGGCCTCATCGAGGTCTTCGCGCCTTGGCAACGGTAGCCGGCATCCGGACTGGGGGTCGATATCGTGCATGCGTGCTTTAATCCTTAACTGCAGTTGGCCCGCCGATTCAGCCCGCCAGGGTCGGAACGCTACGCCTCGGCGAAGCTCATGCCGCCGCGGAAGTGACTCACTTGGGCCGAGACGACGGCGAATTCGGCCAGACCTAGATAGCGAGCGTCGGCAGCTTCAACAGGAGCATCGCCGGCATCCTCGAAGTCGAGCATGACCGCGTCGGCGTTGAGCGAAAATCCGTGGGCTACACGCCGAACATAGTCGGCGGGGCGCCAACGGAAAGCGGTGTAATGATTGAATGGCTGTTCTCCTATCATTGGCGTTGCCCGATGCGGGTGCCGCACGATAGCGAAACCGGACATCTGGAGAGGACAAAAATGCCGGGCAACAGGACAGGATGTGAAGCATGGTGCCACTAATCGGCTACATCGAACGGCTCTCGGCTCGTCCCGGCGAGCAGATTGCGGTCAAGGTCTCCAGCCAGTTGGACCAGCCGTACCGGGCCGATCTGGTGCGCATCATTCACGGCGACGCCAATCCGGCGGGACCGGGTATCAAGCTCGAGGAAATTCCGGCCGGTTTCGCCGGCACCTACGCCTCCCGTTTCCAGCCCATCCATTCCGGCTCATGCGGCGTGGTTACACCTGCTAACTTGGTGGCCTTCCCCGATCCGTGCACGATCGTGCTTCGCGTGCAGCCCTGGCTGCTCGATGGCCGGCCACAGACGGTGCTGGCGATCGATGGCGGGCCTGCTCTTTCGGTTGCCGCTGAAGGCGCCAGCCTGGAGATAGGCGGCGATCGGGTCCACGTCGCCGCGCCGATGCTGAAGCGGCGCTGGTATGAGCTGCGGGTGGTGACCGACGGCGGACGGTTGCACCTGCGGCAGACCGCATTGCAGCGCAGCTGGGGTACTGCCGATACCGGCCAAGCCGAGATGGCGGGGGCCCTCGGCGCGCTTGGCCGGGTGACCTTTGCCGCCCCGCCGGCGCTTAGACCCGGGCCACGCGACAACCAGTATCGCGCCTTCTTCAATGGCCGCCTCGAGGATCCCGCGATCCTCGGCGGCGCGCGGTACGGCGACACGCCGATCGAGCTTGCTGCATCCGAATGCCTCGCCTGGTGGGACTTCAGCGCCGAGATCCCGACCAATCGCATTCTCGACCGCGGGCCCGACGGCCTGCACGGCGCCCTGCGCAATCTGCCGACACGCGCCGTCCGCGGGTCAAGATGGACCGGTCATGAGCCCAATTGGTGTCATGCACCGCGTGAGTACGCCGCGATCCACTTCCACGAGGATGACCTCTACGATTGCGGCTGGGAAACCGACTTCGCGATGGAGATCCCCGAGGGAATGGTTTCCGGCGTGTACGGCGTCCGCCTGCGTTGCGGGGATATCCAGGACATCGTGCCGTTCTATGTATTGCCGCCGGCCGGCGCCGCGACCGCGCCGATCGTCTTTCTCGCGCCCACCTTCACCTACCAGATCTACGGGAATCATCAGCGCGGCAATGTCGACGACGCATTCCGTGCGCGGCAAGCCGCGTGGGGCGCCTATCCCTGGAACGCCGAGCAGCACGCCGAGTATGGCGCCTCGACCTACAACACGCATCCGGACGGCAGCGGCATCTGCTATTCGAGCCTGCGACGGCCGCTGCTGACGATGCGTCCCGGCTACATCACGTATTTCGACGATCGTGGCTCGGGCCTGCGGCATTTTCCCGCCGACACCCATCTGATCGACTGGCTGACGGTCAAGGCCATCTCGTTCGACGTGATCACCGATCACGACCTCGACCGCGAGGGAGTCGTGCTGCTGCAGCCTTATCGTGCCGTGGTTACAGGATCGCATCCCGAATACCACACGCCGAACACGCTGAACGCACTGCAGGATTATATCATCGGCGGCGGGCGGCTAACCTATCTCGGCGGCAACGGATTCTACTGGCGCATTGCCAAGAGCCCAGCGACCCCGGATGTCGTCGAAATCCGCCGCGCCGAAGGGGGTATCCGCGCCTGGGCGAGTGAGCCGGGCGAGTATTACCACGCGCTGGATGGCGGATATGGCGGTCTGTGGCGCCGCAATGGCCGGCCGCCTCAGATGTTGTGCGGCGTCGGCTTTTCCGCGCAAGGGCTGTTCGAGGGATCGTACTACCGGCGCATGCCGGGCGCGGCAGACCCGCGCGCTGCGTGGATCTTCGAGGACATTGACGGCGAGATTATCGGCGATTTCGGGCTATCCGGAGGCGGTGCCGCCGGTTTCGAGCTCGACCGGGCGGATTTCGAGCTGGGGACCCCGCCCAATGCGCTGATCCTGGCGCGTTCGGAGGGCCACCAGAGCCATTTCGTGGTCGTGCCCGAGGAATTGCTGAACCATTTGATGACCGCGACCGGCGAGCCACCGAAAGCGCTGATCCGGGCCGAGATTGTCTATTTTGAGACGACGGCAGGCGGCGCGGTGTTTTCGACCGGCTCGATCACCTTCTGCGGCAGTCTTTCCCACAATAGCTATGACAACGACATCTCTCGGATGCTCGAGAACGTGCTGCGACGATTTTCGTGTGATAACGCCGCGGTTGCGTTTCGCCGGGAAGCGTCCAGAATCGCTTCGCTTCCAGGATCGCGTGGAACCGGTTCGCCGCGTTGAGCTCGACATCGGTGTAGCCGCCGTCGGTGCTGTGCCGCTGCAATAAAACCGATATCTCGCCCGCTTCCGACGCCACTGGGAACAGGCTGCTCACCAGCAGCGGCCGAAAGGCGGGGCTCTGCTCCAAGATCCATCCGAGGCCGAAGCTGGCGCTGTTTTCATCGAGACCGAGATATTGGCGCGGGGTGGGAGCCTCCCCGCGAATGTCGCAAATGGAGACAGGGCATAGGGCGCCATCGCCATCGGCTGAACCGAGTAACCTCTACGGCTCGAATTCGGTACTTGCTTCTGTTTGTAGCCAACCGGATCTTGAGCCTAGTCAAGTTTTGGAAAGGGCGCGATTTCGATGAAGTTCGGCATTCACAACCCCTCATGGGTATTCGGCCCGGATCCGGCCGAAGCGTTCGAGGCGGTGAAGGCGAAAGCGCAATGGGCCGAGAACCACGGCTTTGTCTGGTTCTCGGTGATGGACCATCTGATCCAGATCCCTGGCGTCGGCGCGCCTGATGAACCTTTTATGGAAGGGTGGACCGTCTTGTCGGCGCTGGCCGCGATCACCAGCCGCATTCGCCTCGCCACGCTCGCCACCTCGGTGGGCTACCGCAATCCCGCGCATTTGGCGAAGATCGCCGCCAGCGTCGATTTGATCAGCCGGGGGCGGCTGACGCTCGGTATCGGCGCCGGATATTTCGAGACGGAGTACCGCCAATATGGCTGGGAATTCCCAGCACGTCCCGCCGTGCGCATCCGGCAGATGGAAGAGGCTGTCCGGCTGATCCTTGCGATGTGGACCGAGAAGCGAGCGACGTTCCACGGCAGGTATTTCCATGTCGAGGACGCGATACTCGAGCCGAAGCCGGTCCAAAAGCCACGTCCGCCGGTGATGATCGCCGGCGGTGGCGAGCAACTTACGTTGCGCGCGGTCGCTCGCTTAGCCGATGCGTGCAACATCGGCGGTGATCCGGAAATGGTGAGGCACAAGCTTGCGGTGCTTCGCGGCCATTGTGATGCCGCGCAACGTGACTACGCTACGATTGAAACGACACACAATAATAGCTGGCTGCTTGCCCGCGACGATGCAGCTGTGGCGGCTAAGCGTGAGCGGTTGGCTGCTCGTGGACCTTTGCGGGGTTTTGTTGGGACAGTGTCCGAGGCGATCAATCTGATCGAGCAATATCAGGACGCCGGTGTGCAGCTACTGATCAACAGTGACTACAGAAACGACATGGAGACACATGAACTATTCGCGTCAGAGATCATGCCGCGCTTCGCATGAGGGGCTGGCGACCAGTAAAGCGGCATCGGTGTACGAAACTTGATTCGGGTGTAGGACGACGTCATGCGGCACGCGCACTCCAACGTCGCTAGGCTACGGGGTAAGCTCGCCCCCCATCGCCCAGCGATCGCAATGGCCTCGCATAATCCCCTGTTTGCAAAGCTGGCGGCCGAGGCCGGTTTTGACGCGATCTGGGGAAGCGGCTTCGAGCTGTCCGCCGCCTACGCCGTGCCTGACGCCAGCATTCTGTCGGCCGACACGCATCTCGAGCTCCATTCGGACCCCGGTGGATCTATTCGCCGACCATCGGATCCCACATCGACACCGCGGTTCGCTGCGGGGGTGTGCGGTTGCTCCGCGGGATGGTCCCCTGGGAGCAAATGGCCGTTCTCGGCGCATACCGGGCGTAGCCATCTCGCGAGCTGCAACCGCTCGCCGGCTTGATCGGCGGCAACGCGGCACGGCAATTCGCGATCCCGCCCGTCGAGGGGCCGGTCCTCACAGCCCAAGGACGCGCTCCGCATTGCGGAAGCATACCGCCTCGCGCTCGACCTCGCTCAACGGTGCCGTCTCGATGAACCGGGCGGCCTCGTCGCTGTCCTCGAGCGGATAGTCGACCGAGAACAGCACGCGGTCGAGGCCCATCGCGTCAATCGCGCAACGCAGCGGCTCGGGTGCGAAGACGCCGGCGGTGGTAACGGCGATGTTCCGGCGGATATACGCGGAGGGCATCTGGCGGAGCGATACCTTGGGTTCACTGATCTTGAAGCGGCTGTCGATGCGCCAGAGGTACAAGGGGAGCGCCTCGCCCATATGGCCGAGGATGATCGTGAGCGAGGGGAAGCGGTCGAAGAGTCCGGAGAGCACCAGCCGCAACGCATGACCGCCGGTCTCGGCCGCCCAGCCGAAGATCGCCTGCGCGAGGCCGGATAGCCCTCGAACGCCGCCGGGATCGTCATCGGGTTCGCTGGGTGGAGGTAGATCGGCACGTCGAGCGCCGCGACGCGCTCCCAGAACGGCAGGCAGCGCGCGTCGTCGAGATAAACACCCCGTGTGTGGCCGTTGACTAGCGCGCCCTTGAACCCGAGTTCTTTCACCGCGCGCTCGAGTTCGTCACCGGCTTTGCGCGGATCCTGCATCGGCACTGCGGCGAAACCGCGGAAGCGCGCCGGATGCTTGGCGATTCGCTCGGCCAGCATATCGTTGACCGCCTTCGCCTTGCGGATCGCCGTCGCGGTGTCGCGCTCGCCCTGGATCCCCGGCTGGAACAGTGACAGCACCGCGCGGTCGATACCGGCCTTGTCCATGGCCTCGAGACGCAGCGCGTCGATCTCCGGCAATCGCTCGGCCGCCTGACGACGGAACGCGGCCGCCGGCCCGCTACCCTCGGTGCGCCCCATATTGGCGAACCCCTCGACGAGGAAATGCTCCTCGAGCGCGATCTTCCTGGTCATCTATCGCTCCCTCCCGCCGCCTCAACAATGGCATGCTTGGTGGATTTTTACGCGGGTTTTGCCGATCCGAGACCCGCGAGCGGCCGTTTATGGCTCACTGACTGCATCGCGGCGTGCGTGTATAATCAAATTACTGCTCGTTGGATGGAGACCGCGGTGGCGAAGAATGGCTTTCAACTGATCGACGCCGAGATGCACGTGATGGAACCGGTGGATCTTTGGGAGCGCTATATCGATCCGGAGTTCGCAGATCGGGCGCCGCGGCGGCTCGATGAGCGCCGTTGGGACATTCGAACAATTGTCGAAGGCGAGGTCATGGCGGCAATGCCGGGCGGCGACTGGCCGGCACTGACGGATGCCGAGGAGAAAGCGCTCGCCGAGCGATACGCGGAGGAAATTGCGCGGAACTTCGACCCCGAGTCTCAGGTGCGCGCGATGGACAAGGAGGGACTCGATTTAGCCATCCTCTTTCCGACCTCGGCCATGTACGTGACCGCGTTCACGAGAATGGATGCGCGGTTCGCAGCCGCAGCGTGCCGCGCCTACGATGATTGGTTATCCGACTACATTCAGGCCGCCGACCCCAAGCGGCTATTCGGGGCCGCCGCGATCTCGCCCCATGATGTCAATAGTGCCGTGACTGAGACGCGCCGCGCCGTGACGCAACTCGGGATGAAGGCGGTCTTCCTGCGTCCGAATGTCTACAACGACCGGGCTTGGCATGACCCCTATTACGATCCGCTTTGGGCCGCGTGTCAGGACCTGAACGTCCCGGTCGGCTTTCATGAAACCACCGGCTCGCGCATGAAGGCTGCCGGGACCGATCGCTTCAAAAATATGGGCATCGCGCACATCGCAACGCATTCGATGGAGCAGATGCTCGCCTGCATGGATGTCATCATGGGCGGCGCCATGGAGCGATTTCCACGGCTTCGCTTTGCGTTTCTCGAGGGCCAGTGCGGCTGGCTGCCATTCTGGCTCGACCGGATGGACGAGCACTACGAATGGCGCGAGCCCTATGGCGAGATGACGCATCTTTCCATGCCGCCGTCGGAATATTTCCGCCGGCAGGGGTTCTGCGCGGTCGAATGCGACGAAGGCTTCGTCGCTCACGTCGTAGCCGCAGTCGGCGATGACAACCTCGTTACAACGACCGATTACCCGCACGGCGATTCAAAATACCCAAAGGCAATGGATCGTCTCCTGGCACTGCCGCTTGGCGAGCAGAGCAAGAAAAAGATCCTCTGGGACAACGCACTGCGCCTTTACGCGTTATAAGCCAAAAATGAAGATAGGGTTTATCGGAGTCGGCAATATCGGCGCACCGATCGCCGGTCAGTTGCTGGGGGCGGGTCACTCGCTGGTCGTGCACGATCTGCGACCCGAGGCTGCGCAGGCGCTGCTGAGTGCGGGTGCGCACTGGTCCGACTCGGCCGCTGCCTTAGCGGCGGAATGCGAAGTCGTAGCCACGTGTCTCCCCGGACCGATCGAGATGGAGCAGGTCTGCCTCGGTCCGAGCGGGATCGTCGGTGTCATCAAGCCGGGCGGGCTCTACATCGACCACACGACGAATTCCCCACTGCTTGTCCGACAGGTCCACAACACGCTCGCCGCCAGAGGTGTGGGAATGCTGGACGCGCCGGTATCGGGCGGCATGGAAGGCGCGCAGACACGCGACCTGTTGGTCATGGCGGGCGGCGAGCCGGCCGCTTTCGAACGCGCGCGTCCGTTGCTCGATGCGGTTGCCAAGCGCGTCCTCTATACCGGCCAGATCGGCACCGGGTCGATCGCCAAAATCATGCACAACAGCGCGAGCTTCACGCTCGACCTCGTCATGGCCGAATGCTGGACGACAGGCGTCAAGGCGGGCATTGATGTTGCGACGATCGTCAACGTCTTCAACGAGGCAGCGCTCGGCCAGATGATGAGCCTCAAGGTGCGCCTTCCCGCCACTTGGCTGCGCGGCAACTTCGAGCCGCGGTTCTCGCTGGCGCTGGCGCGCAAGGATCTCGGTTTGGCGCTCGAATTGGCGCGAGCTACCGACACGCCGATGCGTCTTGCCGCCATCTGCGAGCAGGAAATGGCCGAGGCGGTCGCTCGTGGCTGGGCAGATCGCGACGCCTCGATCTTTCTTACCCTTCAGGAAGAGCGTGCCAAGATCCAGGTCCGCCTGCCGACTGTTTGATTGCGCAATCGGACCCGGTCTGGGCTAGCGCTTATGTCAGCAGCTCGCCGGTTGTCGAATCCACGGAGAGCCCGTACTCGCGGCGTACGTGCTCCGCGGAGAGCTTGCCCTCGGCGACATCGTGAGCGAGACGAGCCGGATCGCGTTCTGCCGGATCGCCCCAGCCTCCTGCTCCACCAAGGACGTGCCGAAACACGTCGTCTCGCCGGATCATAAGCCGACATTTCGCGGGCAATTCGCGCTCCTCGCCGTCGCGCCACAGCAGATTCATCGAGGGCGTGCCGTCGCGGCCTCCTTGCAGGCCGTAGGGCACGCGCACACGCCGGTCAGTGCGCAATTGCAATACTCCTTCCTCGGCAAGGAACTGATACTGTCGGACGAGCGCAAGCCCGCCGCGAAATTTGCCGGCACCACCGCTGTCGGGGACATAGCCGTAGCGTTCGATCATTAAAGGATATTCGGCCTCGACAATCTCGATCGGGTTATTGGAGAAGTTGACGACGGCACTCGCCGCGGCGTCGATCCCATCCTTGGTCGGCCGCCCACCCCAAGACCCGAACAGAAATTCTAAAAAGACGAAGGGTCGCCGCTCGGCGTCGTAGCCGCCAAAGCTGATCCCGGTATCGCCCCCCATTTCGCAGGCGAAGACGCGATCGGGTGCGATCTTGGCGAGGGCCCCAAACAGCGCGTTGGCAACGCGAAAGCCGGTCAGGCCGCGCGCCGCGACCGGGGCGGGCATGACCGGGTTGACGATCGTGGCGGCGGGCGCGATGACCTCGATCGGACGAAAATAGCCTTCGTTGTTTGGCGGGTCGCCGCCGATCAGATGGCGGACGCAGGCATAAACAGCAGATTTCGTAAAGGGGAGCGGCGAGTTGATCGCTCCTCTGACTTGCGGTGCCGTGCCGGTGAAATCTGCGGTCAGCTTATCGCCAGCGACCGTGATCGTGACTCGGATCGGAATGGCACCGGGATCGATGCCATCATCGTCTATAAAATCTTCAAACGCATATGTGCCGTCAGGCATCGCGCGGATGGCATTGCGCGCCAGCCGTTCCGCCTGGTTGAGCAGCGCGTCGGCGCAGACGTGGAAGCGCTCGGTGCCGTAGCGGCCGATCAGATCGATCAAGCCCTTTTCGCCTGCGGTGCATGCGGCCCATCGGCAAGCTGCGAGCAACCGTCACCAGAGCGACCAGGACCGTCGATTGGGTGACCTCGTAAGTGAAGATCCCGGCAACCAGCAGCTCGAGCCAGCGCATTGCGTTGCCGACCCCGCCGGCAAACCAAAGACGTAGAGAGCTCGGGGTCGCGAGGAACCCTCGCGGCTTGATTGCCGATGCGATTAACTCGGAAGCCATTTTTTCCCAGGCCTGCTGCCGCGGGTCCAGCGCTGCCGCGCATCTTTGTCCGGTATTTGTTAGGTCCCGATCTGTCGCAGCAAGCCTACCAGAATCAGCTGCGCCGTCCGCAGCTGGATTTATTCCAGCCGGTAGAATTTGGTCGCCGTGCTGGCGAAGAGTGCGGCCTTCTCGCTCGCGGAGCAGCCGGCGGCGATGCGCTTGAAGGCGTTCCACAGCACGTGGTAGCTGCAGCTCCCCTTGTCGACCGGGAAGTTGCTCTCGAACATCGCGCGCTCGGGGGCGAAGGCGGCGATGCAGGTCTCGATATAGGGCCGCCAGGCCGCCGCCAGCTCCTGCGAGCTCGGCGGCAGCTCACCCAAATGATGAGTGAACCCGAACATCCGCATGCCGAGTCCGCCGAGCTTGATGTGAACGTTGGGGCAGGATGCGAGCTCGCGGATCTGGGCACTCCAGCCGGCGAAGACCTCGTCGCGCTTGCCGGCATAGGGGCCGAGGCCGATCGGCCCGCCGACATGGTCGAGCACGATCTGCGTGTCGGGAAAGGCCCGCGCCAAGTCCACAAGCTCTCCGAGCTGGGTATGGTACATCCAGGCGTCGAAGCTGAGGCCGAGCGCAGCGAGACGGGCGAAGCCCTCGCGGACCTTGGGGTTCATCAGCAGACCTTCGGGGCGGATCACCGCGGATCCCCAGGCCGCCTGGGCGGGATGCGAGGCGGTGATGAAGCGGATGCCGAGGAAACGGCCGCCTCCGGCCTGGATCATCGCCTGCAATACCTTCTCGACCGGCGCGCCGAGCGCCAGATCGGCGTAACCGACGATGCCGGCGCAGACCCGTGTATTGCCGTGGTTGCCGCTCGCCGCCATTGTTGCGACACTGTTGGCGAACTCGATTTCACCGACCGGGCGCATCTCGACCGGTCCTGCCGCGCGGTACATCGACAGCCATTCGAGGTAGACGGTAGCGGTGATGTTGTGCCCGGAGCCGGTGTCAGCGAGCAGCTCCGGCAGCAGATAGCGGCCGGTCTCGGGCCGATCGACCAGATGATGGTGCGGGTCGACGATCGGCAGATCGGGCTCGATGATCTCTTCACGGCGGCGGTCGAGCCAGTCCAGCCGAACCGGCAAATGGACGCTCGCTGTGGCAATCGGTGACGGCGATTGCATCGGTGGTCCTCCCAAAAATTGCCCCCATCCCAGATGATGCCCCTTCGTCACACCGGCGCAGGCCGGCGCTTATGGGTTGAGACAAGGTGCACGACCGAACATTTAAGACGCGGACGGTGCATCGGCGGCTACGCGATTTTTGCGGCGAAGGGTTCTCTGAACAGGACATCGCGGATATCTTGGCCGTCTGAGGATAGAAGATATGTCTGGTCGACAGCGATTGCCCGGGGGCGCGCCTCGCAAGGCGAGCCAACGCAAGGCCAGGCGTGCGTCGCCGGTTACCGCTCGAATCAGCCCGAGTTGGCGTGCTGGCGATGGAGTGCGCTGGCAAGGCCGCGCTGGGATTTTCCGGCGCGATGTCGGCGACGGCGAACATGCCGAGATCGCGATCGCTGAGCGAGTATACCGGGTCCGGACCATGGAGCTCGTGTGACTCCGCGAGAACCGAGCATCCTCGATCGGCGAAATCGACCGTCAACTTGACGAGCTTATTTGACGCCGAGACGAGCTCTACCCGTTCATTTGTCCCGACGCGAATGTCGATCTTATCGAGATCCTCGTCGCGCTGCCGATGGACACGGTATCACTGCAAAGGCAGGCACCGCGGAATGAGCGGCCGCCTTGTGGCCTGCCGCAACGGGAGGCCACTTCTTTTGTGGGCCGACAGGCGGTTTGCAAATGTCCGAAAAAGCTCTTTAATTTCAATACGCGCCGATAGAGCGGTTTGCAAATCTAAGGGCTTGACCCTCAACAGAAAGACGACTTCTGCCGGGGTCGCCAATTCTTGCGGCGATCGGGCGGTCCGGGTCCAGCGACGGTTGAGGATCCGCGACGTCGAGGCCCGGAAAAGGCTCGGCGCGCCTACCTCAACTCTTTTGCCTCGATCCCTATGCTACGCTAAAGTAGCATATACGAGAGAAAGGTCCAGGGGCTAACCAGGTGGAGCAAAACATCATCGGAGGCGGCGCGTTTGCGCCCGCGTACAGGGACGCCGGATCCGATGTCCACGGGATCAGCGGATATCTTAAACGGATATTCGGGACTGGGGCGAGAGAATCGGGCGAGATCGTCGGGGACAACTGGCTCAGTGAGGCGCGAAAAAGCAATCGCGATGCACTCCGTCGCCGCACTGAAGAAATCCTGCGCGAAAGAAAGGTTGGGGATATCGGCGGGCTGAGCCCAAACCTTGCCATCCAAATAATCGAGCTTGGCCAGGATGAGAGCCGCGCTGCGCTAATCGAGATCTGGGCGCGGCTCTTGGCCAACGCCCTGGACGCATCGCGAAACAACCTGCGACTGTCATTTATCGCGATCGTCAAGCAGATGGATCCGCAGGACGTGATACTCATAAGACGTATCGTCCATCGGGGCTATCGTGCTGTCCGTGATGAAGCCGGCGTTGCGGCGTCGAATGAAGCCACGATTTCTCTTTTGGCGAGTGAACTAAACCTTAGTGAAGATGCCGTCATCGCCTCGCTAGAGCATTTGGAGGATCTAGGGGTTCTAGCAAATAGCTCCGACGGATTTTTATGGGAAACAACATCCTTCGGGCGAGAGTTCTTCAGGTCGTGCTATAGGTACCGGTAGGTATCCTTTAGCGAAACATCTTAGCTGGTAGCCGAAGCCCCGCCCTAGATTATTCGTGCACGGCACTCGCCAAAGCCGACCGACACAAAGCCGGTCTTGCGGCAATGGGCGCGGAAAATCACTTCATCGCCGTTCTCCACAAAGGTGCGGGTCTCTCCCGAGGCCAACACGGTCTGCCGCTGACCGTCCGCGCTGAGTTCCATGAGGCTGCCATAGCCCTCCTGCGTCGGACCGGAGATTGTGCCGGTGCCGAAGAGATCGCCGGGAGCGAGATCACATCCGCCACAGGTGTGGTGCGTCACCAGTTGCGCTATCGTCCAATAGAGATCCGTCGTGTTGCTGGTCGACATCCGGTGCGCCGGCAAGCCCTTGGCCCGCAGCCCTTCGGTGAGCAGCAAGGCTTCGAGCGCGATGTCGAAGGCGCCCGTGTGCTGGTCGCCTTCATCCCAAAGATACGGCAGCGGCTGCGGCTCGCCGGCCGGCCGCGGCGGCTGCGCGGCGCGGAACGGCGCGAGCGCCTCGGGCGTGATCACCCACGGTGAGACGGTCGTACCGAAATTCTTGCCCAAGAACGGCCCGAGCGGCTGCGACTCCCAACTCTGCACGTCGCGCGCCGACCAGTCGTTGAGTAGGCCGAGGCCGAACACATGGTCCGCCGCCTCGGCAATCGGGATCGGCTCGCCGAGGCCGTTGCCTGGCCCGATCCAAATCGCGAGCTCAAGTTCGTAGTCGAGCTTCTGGGACGGCCCGAAACTCGGCGTACCCTCCTCGGGAGTTTTGCGCTGGCCGTTCGGCCGGCGGATCGGCACTTCGGAAGGACGGACCGAGGAAGCCCGGCTGTGATAGGCGACCGGGACATATTTGTAATTGGGATTGAGGGGGTTGTTGGGGTCCCGGCGCATCCCGCCGTTGCGGGCATGATGGATGCCGGCAAAGAAGTCGGTGAAGCTGCCGATCGCCGCCGGCAGGTGCAAGGTACAATCGGCTGCATTGTGCAGCAGCCGCGACGCAAGCGGCTCGACTTTGGCCCTCTCGGGGTTGCCGGCCGACAACAGCGCCGACAGGCTGCGGCGCAACGCGAGGCGCGCGCCTTTATCCAATGCCATCAGCGGGTTCAATATCGGGCCCGCGGCCGCTTCGGCAGCAGTCGCAGCCTCGCCGGCGAACAAGCCTGCCTCTAACCCTGCTCGCAAGTCGAAGATCTGGTTTCCAATCGCAACGCCGCCCCGCGCCGGGCCGCCGACGGGGCTGAACACCCCCAACGGCAAGTTCTGAATGGGAAATTCAGCGTGACCGCGAGCCGAAGCAACCCAGCTCTCGCGCCGCGGATCATGGGTTTCGTCGATCGAGCTCATCAGTTTCCCTCCGCGAGGCCGTTTCCGACACGATCATGCCCGCTTCCAGTCAGCTGAGGCGAGACCTCAAAGTGGCGTCTCACTGCCCTCCGGCGATTTCCGCGCGCAGCGGGGCTGTGTCGGGCGAGGGCGATCCTTCGCTCGACACGAACGAGGCGAAGACACCGAAAACGAGCGCGAGCATCAGTGATGCGCCGACTACCGCGACCATTGGAATGGCCGTGCCTTGCGGGAGCCGGCCAACCAGTAGGGCACCGACCGCCGCGGTCATCATCTGCAAGAACCCGAGCAGACCGGAGGCCGCGCCGGCGATCCGGGGGTAAACGCTGAGCCCTGCGGCGATGCCGGGTGGCTGACTGAGGCCGTTACCGATCGAGCTGACCGCCATCGGCACGAACAGAGCCCATGGCGTCAACCCGACAACACACCAAACCGCGAGTATCACCCCCGAGGCGAGCGATAGCGCCAGGCCGAGGATGAATAGGCGGGTGCCGCCGAGCACCACCGATAACCGGGCGACACCGGCATTCCCGAGGATATACGCGGCCATCGGCAGCAAGATCATCAGCCCATAGGTGCTCGGCGGCTCGTGCAGCACTTCGGAGAGAAGATACGGCGCACTCGCAAGAAAAGTGAACCATGAGGCGCTGGTAAACGCGGTTGCAAAGGCAAGGGCCAGAAACGCCGGCGACCGCGCCAGCAGAACAAACGACCTCGCCATGCCGCTGAAATTGACCGACGCGGAACGCGGGTGAGTCTCTTCAAGCCTTGCAATGGCGACGAGGAGGACGGTCGCGCCGACCACGCCGAGAAGGGCAAAATTGGCACGCCATCCGACCCACTGGGTGAGATACGCGCCGATGGCGGGCGATATCGACGGCGCCAGGCTCATCGCCATCATGATCGTCGCGAGAGCGCGGGTCGAGCGCTCGCGGTCGTATATGTCGCGAACGATGGCCCGCCCAAGCACCATGCCGGCGCATCCGCCCGCGGCTTCGAGCACGCGGCCGACGATCAGCGCTGGAAGCGACCAAGCAAGTCCGCAAAGCACCGTGCCGGCCAGGAACAGGCTGAGGCCGCCGATCAGCACCGGGCGACGGCCAAAGCGATCGGATAACGGCCCGTAGATGAGTTGTCCCGCGGCTATGCCGGCCAGAAACAGCGTCAGCACAAACTGGACGGTGGCGGCGGGCGCGGCAAAGACAGCGGCCAGTCGCGGCAAGGACGGCACGAGCATATGCAGCGCCGCGGGCGCGATCGCAGTCACCATGATGAGCAGAAAGAGCGGCGGTCGACGCTTTAGCATATGCGGGCCGACAAGCGAGATCGGAAGCGGCTCAGAACGGCATCGTGCCGCGGACGACGCTGCGGTGTAGGACCCGCCGGTATCGGTTGATCTCGTAATTGGCGACGGCACGGTGCAGTAGACACCGGTTGTCCCAGATCACCAGGTCGCCCTTGCGCCATCGGTGGGTATAGACGAATTGCGGTTGGGTCGTGTGCGCAAGGAGCTCGTCGAGAAGCACCCTTCCTTCCGCCACCGGAATGCCGAGGATATGAGAGGAGTGATTGCCGAGATAGAGCGCCTTGCAGCCGGTTTCCGGATGAGTACGCACGAGCGGGTGATCGACCGGCGGATGTTCGCGCAATGACGACTCGCCGGGCGGGGTGCCATCAGATTTGCGGGCGCTTGCTCCCCAGTAAAAGACCACGCGCAGCCCGGCGATGTGCTGTTTGACGCGATCAGGGAGCGCGGCGTAGCCCAGTGCCGTATTTGCGAACTCGGTATCGCCGCCCAGCGGCGGCAGTTCGACTGCGTATAGGGCGGTCAGCATTGGCGGTTTGCGGTAGTAGGGCTTGTCGGTATGCCAGCGGTAGTTACTGACTGGTGAAGAGGATCTGTCCACCGGATTGCCGGCACCGTCGAGATTCGAAATTACGTGCGCAACCGCGTATCGTTTTGCTTGCGGATTGCGGCCGCCATGCGCCTCGACTTCTCCGAAATTGGCCGCGAACGCATATTGCTGTTCTCTGTTCAACACCTGATCGTGAAAGACAACGACGTGGTGATCGCGAAAAGCTTCTCGGATCCGTTGGCTGGTATCCGGCGTCAGCGGCTGTGCGAGGTCGAGACCGGTAACCGCGACGCCGCCGGCCGGCGACAGCGGCGGCCCTGCGATGGCGTAAGCCGAATCTCTCATTGATTGGCATCTCATAATACAGGGGCGACCCAGGGGGCGACCGTGCGCAAAGCGGTGATGCTCGTCAATCGCACTATATCTGAGCATATTTAGCGCCCGAAATAGGCCGAAAGTGTGAGGCACTTCACACGAGGTTTTTGGTATCGAGGCGGGAACCATGATTATGGCCCCGGTGTTACACCGGGCGACCTCTCCTCTTCCAGTCGGGCGGTGACCGTCGCATGGCTGTGGCAGAACCTTGATGTCCGAAGCGCCGACGGCGCGCGATGTAGCGCTCGAATTGATAGGTGCGGTGCTCCGCCGCAAGCGGCCACTCGATGACGCAATCGAGGAGAGCGCCGCGATGCATCAACTGGCGGGCCGCGATCGCGCCTTCGCGCGTCTGCTGGTGGCCACCGTGCTGCGTCGGCTCGGCCAGATCGACGCGCTGATCGCCCAGTGTCTGAATGTACCGCTGGCGCCCCGAGCGATGCTGGTGCAGGACATCTTGCGCCTTGGTGTCGCTCAGCTTTTGTTTCTACGCACCCCGCCACACGCGGCAGTGGCGACCAGTGTCGATCTCGCGCAAAGCCGCGGGTTCGTTTCGCACAAGGGTCTCGTCAACGCCGTATTGCGGCGCTTGAGCATCGAGGGACCGGAACGGATCGAGACCCAAGATGCACCCCGCCTCAATACACCGGATTGGCTGTGGCAGTCCTGGAGCAGAGCCTACGGAGAGCCGACCGCGCGCGCGGTTGCGACGGCACATCTGAAGGAAGCGCCGCTCGACCTGAGCTTGCGCAACGACGCCGAGACCTGGGGCGCGGCGCTCGAGGGGGTCTTGCTGCCGACCGGAACCTTGCGCCGGGCCGCCGGCGGCGCCCTCGCTACGCTGCCCGGTTACGCCGAGGGGGCCTGGTGGGTTCAGGATGCCGCTGCCGCGCTGCCGGCGCGCCTTTTTGGCGATGTCGCCGGCTGCGATGTGATCGATCTGTGCGCAGCCCCGGGCGGAAAGACCGCACAGCTGGCGACCGCCGGCGCCCGCGTGACCGCGGTCGACCGCTCCGCCCGTCGCCTTGAGCGGCTTGTCGCCAACCTCAAGCGGCTCGACCTTGCTGTCGAGGCGGTCGGGGCCGATGCGCTCAGCTGGCGTCCGCCGCGACCTGCCGAAGCGGTGCTGCTCGACGCCCCGTGCAGCACGACGGGCGCGATTCGCCGTCACCCTGATGTACCGCATCTCAAATCTCCGGAAGATGTCGCGCGGCTGTCAATGGTCCAAGAAAATTTACTGCTGGCGGCAATCGACATGCTCCGGCCGGGCGGTATGCTCGTCTATTGCACCTGTTCGCTGGAATCGGAAGAAGGGCCGGAGCGTATCGAATCGCTGCTGCATAGCGGCGCTCCGGTAGCGCGGATCGGGATCGAGGCGGACGAAATCGGCGCAGAGCCCGAATGGATCACGCCTGAGGGAGATCTGCGAACGCTGCCCTGCCATTTCCACGCGTATGACGGCATAGACGGGTTCTACTGCGCACGCCTCGTGAAGCTCGGCACGTGAGGGGCGTTCCCGACGGCTTGCGGCGGCCGTCTTTCCTTGTTACGAAGCCGCATGGGTTTCCATTTCTGGCAAGCTTCTGGTAGCCGGTCGGCGACGCGGCAGCCGCAGGGCTGTCATCGGATGGCGGCGACATGACGGCAGCGGCCGATGGCAGGAGTGGTGAGCTGGTCGCCGCGCGCCGCGCCGGCACACAGGCGCCAGGCCTACTGGCGCGTCTGCGCCGAGACGCCCTGCAGGCGCTGGCGGCCGGCCCCTTGTATCGCCACACGCTGATCGGACGGGTTCCGTCCGATCTGAAGTTCAGGATCGCCCTGCGCTGGCCTGGTGATGCGCGACGCGGCGCGGCTATCATCGGTGGCGAAATCGAGCTCGCGGGTGAGGTCGTCCGCACACCGTCGCCGCGTTGGGCGCCGCCCGCCGTCGGACCCGGATGGCTCGCGGCTTGGCATGGCTTCGGATGGATCGCCGACGTTGCCGCTGCTGGAGCCGCCTCGCGCGAAGCACTGCGCGATCTCGTGCAGAGTTGGATTGCCGAGAACCCCGGATGGAACAGTCTGGCGTGGCGGCCCGATGTGCTCGCGATGCGGCTCTTTGCCTGGCTGGCGCATTTTGATGAAATCGCCAGGCGCGACCAGGACGACCCCTTGCGCCACGCGATGCTGACGAGCATCGTCGCCCAGCTTCGGCATCTGGCGCGCACGGTGTCTTGCCAGGTCGCCGGCGCCGGCAGACTGCGGGCGTTCAAAGGTCTCATTGCCGGCATGGCGGTGTTCGGTATCCCCGAGGGGCGCCTGACAAAGGTGCTCAGAGCCTTCGAGCGCGAGCTCGTGGCGCAGATTCTCGGCGATGGCGGCCATGTTTCGCGCAGCCCCTCGGTGCAGCTACAAGTGCTGCAGGATCTGATCGATACGCGCGCGGTGCTGCGTTCGGCGCAAGTCGAGGTCCCCCTGGCGCTGCGGGACGCGATCGAGCGGATGGCGCCGATGCTGCGCTTCTTCCGGCACGGCGACCGCCGTCTGGCCCTGTTCAACGATTCGCTCGAAGAAGATGGTGTCCTCATCGACCTCGTGCTGACCCGGTCCGAGGCCAAGGGACGCCCGCCGGCGCATGCACCGGAAAGCGGTTTTGATCGGTTGCAGGCATCCAAGAGCCTCGTGCTGATCGACACCGGGAAACCGCCGGCGCGCGGCTTCGATGATCATGCCCATGCCGGCATCTTGTCGTTCGAATTGAGCCATGAGCGCGAGCGGATCGTCGTCAATTGCGGCGCCTACCGCGGCCCGAAGCCGAATTGGTGGCGGGTCGCTCGGGCGAGCGCAGCGCATTCGGTGCTGGTCGTCGCCGACACCAACTCGGTCGAGATCCGGACGGACGGCACGCTTGGCCGCATACCGGCCACGGTTGCGCGCGAACGCGCCGAATACGAAGGCCAGCAATGGATCTCGGCGACCCATGACGGCTATCGCGAGCGCTTCGGCCTGATCTACTCGCGTCAGCTGTTCCTCGCTGCCGACGGCGAGGATCTGCGCGGCGAAGACCAGCTGACTGGCTTGCCTGGCGCCGCCTTTGCCGTACGCTTTCACCTGCACCCATCGGTTCAGGGCTCGCTGGCCCAAGACGGGAACTCGGCGTTGCTGCGTTTGCCGAGCAGCATGGTCTGGCGGCTGCGCGCGACTGGCGCCGAGATAAGCCTCGGCGAGAGCATCTATCTCGGCTCCGGGGAGGCGCGGAAAACCCAGCAGGTCGTGCTGAGCGGGACGGTGCCCCCAGGGGGCGCGACCGTGCGTTGGGCGATTCGCCGGGAGGCCAGAAGACCTGTCGCAGACGACGCCGCGGAGGGTCAATTTGCCGGGGACCACCCTCCCAGGCGTGGGTGACGCGGGTTTGTCCGCGGCGGTCGCGCTCGCGACCGGGCTCCTCTCCTGTTTTGCGACCAGAGCGCTCGTCCCGATCCTTCGCCGCCGCGACATTCTCGACCATCCGAACGAGCGCTCCGCGCACCGCGTACCGACCCCCCGAGGCGGCGGCATAGCGGTGATCGGCTCGCTGCTGCTCGCTTGGTTCGTGCTCGCTGGAGCGGGACTGGCGGTGCCCGGGGTCATCGGCGTTTCGCTTGGAGCCGGTATTTTGGCTGTCGTTTCCTGGGTCGACGATTTTCGGGGCTTGTCCCCCTTGTTGCGCCTGCTCGCCCAGATCGTGGTCGTCACCATCGGCATCTGCGCGCGAGCCCCGGGGGAAGGCTGGGCGGGTTTCGTGGCGATCGGCTTGCTGTGGATTTGGTGCACCAACCTGTTCAACTTCATGGACGGGATCGACGGGATAGTTGGGAGCGAAGCCGCGGCGATCGGCATCGGCCTGCTGCTCTTCGCGAGCGCCGGAACCGGCGCCGATCCTGGTTTGGCAATGCTCGCCGCCGCCGTGATCGGGGCGGCGCTCGGGTTCTTGGTATGGAACTGGTCGCCGGCGAGGATCTTCCTCGGCGATGTCGGCAGCGCGCCGCTCGGCTATCTTCTCGGCTTCCTGCTCCTCGATCTCGTGATGCGGGGCTTCTGGAAGGTTGCGCTGATCCTACCGCTCTATTTCCTTGCTGACGCATCGATCACGCTCGCCCGGCGCCTTTTGCGCGGCGAGCTCGTCTGGCGCGCCCACCGCGAGCATTTTTACCAGCAAGCAGTCCGCGCCGGCCTCAGCCACGCCGCTGTCGTCGAGCGGGTCATCGCCGCTGATTTCGTGCTGATCGGTTGCGGGTGGGCGGCGGAAAACGGCTGGAGCGCGGTTTCGCTTGCCATCGCGGCCACGACCGTCGCGGCGCTGTTGGCGGCGCTCGGCCAAGGCCGCTGAGGCTTGCCGCACTTCTCAAAAGCCGTCTATACCCCGCCAGAATGACCTCGACTCCACAACCGATCCGCCGCGCCCTCGTTTCCGTTGCCGATAAGACCGGGATCATCGCTTTCGCCCGGGCGCTCGCCGCGCGCGGCGTCGCGCTGATCTCAAGCGCCGGCACGGCGCGGTTTCTCGTCGAGGCCGGGCTGGCGGTTACCGAAGTAGCGGAAGTCACCGGTTTTCCCGAAATGCTCGACGGCAGGGTCAAGACCCTCCATCCGGCGATCCATGCGGGCCTCCTGGCGCGCCGCGACCAGGCGGATCACATGGCCGCGCTCACCGAGCGCGGGATAGCGCCGATCGACCTGGTTGTCTGCAACCTCTATCCATTTGCCGACACCGTCGCCTCCGGCGCCAGCCCCGAAGATTGCATCGACAACATCGATATCGGCGGCGTCGCATTGATCCGCTCCGCCGCCAAAAACCACGAGGCGATCACGGTCGTTACCGACCCCTCGGAGTACGAGCGTGTCCTTGCGGCGTTGGCGATCGGCGCCGGGGCGCTCGGGGCGGCACTGCGGCGGGACCTAGCTCGCAAGGCCTTTGCTTTGACCGCCGCTTACGATGCGGCAATTGCCGAATGGTTCGGCCGCGAAGAGGCGTCGTCCTTCCCCGACACCGTCGTCATCGCCGCCCGGCTGGCGGCGCGGTTGCGTTATGGCGAGAACCCGCATCAATCCGCCGCTTTCTACCGTACTAGCGACGATCGGCCCGGGGTGGCGACCGCGCGGCAGCTCCAGGGTAGAGAACTTTCCTACAACAATTATGCCGATGCCGACGCTGCGTTTGAGTTGGTCGCCGAGTTTGCGGCGCCTGCAGTCGCAATCATCAAACATGCCAATCCGTGCGGCGCGGCGATCGGTGCGACGTTGCGCGAAGCATGGGACAAGGCGCTCGCCTGCGACCGCGTCAGCGCCTTTGGCGGTATCGTTGCGCTCAACCGGCCGCTCGATACTGCGACCGCCGAGGCGATTGCCCGGCTGCTGATCGAAGCCGTCATCGCCCCGGGAGCGGAGGAGGCCGCGCAGACGCTACTCGCCTGGCGGACGGGGTTGCGTCTGCTCGTGACCGGGGGCATGCCTGACCCCGCGGCGCCGGGCCGCAGCTTTCGCTCGCTGGCGGGCGGCATTCTGATGCAGGAGCGCGACCACATCTCCGTCGCGCAGGACGCGTTGCGCGTCGTTACCCGCCGCGCGCCGACCGAGGCTGAGATCGCCGATCTGCTGTTTGCGATGAAGGTCGCCAAGCACGTAAAATCCAACGCGATCGCGTTCGCCCGCGGCGGCGCAACGGTCGGCATCGGCGCCGGACAGATGAGCCGCGTAGATAGCGTCAAGATTGCCGCCGCGAAGGCGGCCGAGGCCGGCAAGGCAGCAGGCTTGCCGCAATCGCCGACCTTTGGTTCGGTCCTCGCCTCTGACGCCTTCTTCCCGTTTGCCGATGGCCTCGAAGCGGCGATCGCGGCCGGCGCGACCGCAGTGATCCAACCCGGCGGCTCGGTACGCGACGAGGAAGTGATCGCCACCGCGGACGCCGCCGGCACCGCGATGGTGTTCACCGGCATCCGCCACTTCCGACACTAACCGCGAAATTTATTCGCCCAAATTTTTCGTCCCGACGGGCGGCCGACTTGGCGGGTACGGGGGCTGATGGAAGGCGCGCGCCCGATCCGTGTTCTGCATCGTCTACAGGAGCTCAGCGACTGCTCTGGTGAGATCGCTCGGACGAAATGGCTTGGCCAGAAACGCGCCGCGCTCGAGGCACGACGCTCTGATGACCTCCTGGGTGGCATTCCCGGAGATCGTCAAGACCTTCAAATCCGGCATCAGTGCCCGGGCCTTGCGAGCGAGATCCAAGCCGGTCATGCCGCCGGGCAGCATGAAATCGGTCACCAGGACGTCGATCCGAGCCGCGCCCTGTTCCAGTAGCGCGATCGCTTCTTGGGCGGTGCAGCTGGTCTTGACCTCGTGGCCGCACTGCTCAAGCGCCTCGGCCAGCAAGCACCGGATCTCATCCTGATCCTCGACAACGAGGATCGAAGGCTTGCGGGGTGTCACAGGATGTAGGGGGGGAGGCAGCCGCTCGCACAATGCCGTCTCATCTGAGCACGGGAAATAGAGCTTTATTGTCGTACCGCTACCGACCCGGCTCTCGACCTCCGCGGTGCCGCCCGACTGGCGGGCGAAACCATACACCATGGCGAGACCCAGCCCGCTGCCCTTGCCTTCCTCTTTTGTCGTGAAGAAGGGTTGGAAGGCGCGGTGCGCGATGTCGGCCGGCATTCCGCTCCCCGTATCTTTAATATCCATGACCACATACTCGCCCGCCGAGATCTCGCGGCGCTGAGCCTCGCCTGCTGCCACGATCGCGTTCCGCGCCGTGATGCGCAGCGTTCCGCCGCGCGGCATGGCGTCACGTGCATTCAAGGCCAAATTCAACAAAGCGGCCTCGAACTGGCCCGGGTCGATCCGGATAGCCGAGACATCCGGATCCGCCTCGCAAGAGACATCAATCGTTTCGCCGACGGCATCCCGGAGCAAGGGCAACACGGCATCGAAGAGACGGTCGATTCGCACCGCCGTCGGGTGCAGCGGCCGTTGGCGGGCGAAGGCCAACAACTGTGCTGTCAGGCTGGTCCCGCGCTGCGCCGCGCGCAGCGCTGTCTCCGCAAACCGCCGAACATCGGGCGTCGCCTGCCGGTGCAGTGCAATACGGTCGAGATTGCCGACCACCGTGGTGAGCAGATTATTGAAATCGTGCGCCACCCCGCTGGC
>Ga0306926_10000722_pt1 | contig 31459 bp, 23 predicted proteins | sample flu12Cox44000178_FD_203759 | JGI IMG/M metagenome (GOLD analysis project Ga0306926, IMG submission 203759) | Lab enrichment of tropical soil microbial communities from Luquillo Experimental Forest, Puerto Rico - flux8day.12C.oxic.44.000.178 (v2)... | ecosystem: Environmental > Terrestrial >...
TACAAAAAAGCACGGGCCTGACGGGCGCCGGCAGGCTATCGAATTTGAGCGCAGTGGCCCCCTCACCCGGCGCCTTCGGCGCCGACCTCTCCCCAACGGGGAGAGGTGATAGAGTGCGCGGCCCGTGCAGCGAATCTCTCAGCTCGCGGAGAGCATCCCCAAATCGCGCCGCACACACCGTTGATCTCTCCCCAGTGGGGAGAGGTCGCGAGCGAAGCGAGCGGGTGAGGGGGACCCTATGCAAGTCAGATGGGATCGTTGTCCCCTTGCAGAGGGAGGTATCACGGGCTCCGTGGCTGGCCATGTGCGATAATGCTGCCTTCCAATGCTTCACGATGCCGGCAAGCGGAAATGAGTGATGTGCTTGCGGGCGATCTCGTCGCGGGCTTCCTCGTAGCCGGCGTCGGCATAACGCATTACGCCGATGCTGGTGTCGTTGGTGAGCGAGAGGCGAAGCCGCTCGTCCGCCGCCTCCGAGCCGTCGGCAATGAGGGTGACGCCGGCGCTGGTCATGTAGCCGGCATAGCCGCCGCCGCCGGAATGGATGGCCACCAGGTCGGCCTGCGAAGCGCAATTGGCGAGCGCGTTGAGCAGCGGCCAGTCGGCGATCGCGTCCGATCCGTCGCGCATGTTCTCGGTCATGATGTTGGGATGCGCCATGGCGCCGGCGTCGAGGTGGTCGCGCGTGAATGCGATCGGCCCGGACAGCGCCTTGTCGCGCACCATGCGGTTGACCGTAAGGCCGAGCTCGGCGCGCTCGCCGTGACCGAGCCAGGCGATGCGCGCGGGGAGCCCCTGGAACGGGACGCGCTCGCGCGCAAGCTTCACCCAGTTGCTGATGATGTGATTGTTGCTGAAGCGGGTGAGCAAAAGGTCGTCGATCCGGGCGATGTCGCGCGCATCGTTCGACAGGGCAATCCAGCGGAACGGGCCGATGGCGCGCGCGAACAGCGGACGCAGGAACGCCTCGCTGAAAATGGGAATGTCGAAGGCCTCGGCGAGGCCGGCCTCCTTCGCCTGCGTGCGGATGAGGTTGCCGTTGTCGAACACGACGGCGCCCGCCTTCCGGAAGGCCAGCATGGCCGTAACATGCCGCACGATCGAGCGCCGCGATTGCTCCATCAGGCGCGCCGCATCCGCCTTGCGCAACGCACGCACCTCATCGAGCGAAAGCCCCGCCGGCACATAGCCGTACACGAGATCGTGCGCCGAGGTCTGGTCGGTGACGATGTCCGGCACAAGGCCGCGCGCCGCAATCTCGGGGTAGACATCGGCGGCGTTGCCGCACAGGCCGACCGAGAGGGCGCGGCGCTCGCCGCGCGCCGCCTCCACCATGGCGAGCGCCGCATCGAGCGATGGCGCAAGCGTGTCGAGATAGCCGGTCTCGATGCGCTTCTCTATGCGCGCCGGATCGACCTCTACGCAGAGGATGGCGGCCTTGGCCATGGTGCCGGCGAGCGGCTGCGCGCCGCCCATGCCGCCAAGCCCGGCGGTGAGCACGAAACGGCCGGCGAGATCGCCCCCGAAATGGCGCTCCGCAATGCGCATGAAGATCTCGTAGGTGCCCTGAATGACGCCCTGCGAGCCGATGTACTGCCAGTCGCCCGCCGTGAGACCGCCCCAGCAGATGAGATTCTTGCGCTCCAGCTCGTAGAACGTCTCGGCCTTTGCCCATTGGCCGACGATGTTGCAATTCGCCATCAGGACGACCGGCGCCTTGGGGTGCGTCCTGATCACGCCGATCGGCTTGCCCGACTGCACCAGCAGCGTCTCGCCGTCCTCCATGCTCTTGAGCGCCGCGACAATGCGGTCATGTGAGGGCCAGTCGCGCGCAGCGCGCCCGAGCGCGGCATAGACGACGAGGTTGTCCGGGTCCTCGCCCACCGCGAGCACGTTCTCCAATAGACGCAGCAGGCCTTCCTGGCGCCAGCCCTTGCAGCGCAGCGCGGTGCCCGAAGTGACGGAGAACGACCTCGCCGTCATGACCGTGCTCGTCCCGGCATTGCACAACGCAAGGCAATGGCATGCCGCTGGGCCCCTCTCACCCGCTCGCTTCGCTCGCGACCTCTCCCCACCCGAACTCGGGCTTGCCCGAGTTCGGGTGGGGAGAGGTCGGCGCCGTAGGCGCTGGGTGAGGGGGGCACCGGCTTCAAATGCGATGACGGCGATACGGTTGGCTCAGCCATCGTGCGCGCCCTTCCCCAGCGCATAGTCGGTGAGATTGATGCCGAGCGCCTGCTCGCACACGGGATAGACCGACGGATCGGTGACGCTCGAGGAGAGCGGGATCACGTCCTTGCGAATGCGCAGCACGAGCAGCTCCATTCCCTCGCTGATCTCGCCCACGCTCACGGGCACGCCGGCTCGGTCGAGGGTAGCGATGACATCGGGGTAGCTCGCGAGGCGTTTGCCGCCGGCATCCTCGACCGCCATGTACTCGTTCATGACGTGCAGCACCAGCGCATCGCCGCCCTCCCCGATCCGAATGGTGCCGATGTCGAAGGCATCGCTGCTATAGCGCACGGCTTTGCGCGCAACCGCGCCCTCCCCAATGATGTCGCCCTTCATCTGCCGGCAGATCGCGTCGATCACGGCCGTTCCGCCCTTGGGCTCGGCGGCGAGGATTGCCTCGCCAAGCGCGAGCGCGATCGAGATGCCGCCCAGCGCCGCATGCTGCTTCACGTAGGCTGCCGGAACCGGGTTGCGGCACGAGGCGATGAAGCCGCCCGACATGTCGGCCGCCCGCCGCAGGATCGGGGAGATTTTGGCGGTAGCCCCGCGCACGATGAGCTCGATATAGGCGTTCTCTGCTCGGTTGCCGCCGACCGCCGACTGGATCATCGGTGCCGGCGAGGAGGCAAGCCCGATCGAGCCCATGTCGCCGGTCGGATGGGCGCGCAGGTCGCCCACCGCGTCGACCACCTTGGCGCCGAGAACGGCCGACGGCAGCCAGCCGTTGAGCGTGCTCGACTTGCCGTTCTGACCGATCATCAAGCCGTAGATCGGGGCGCCCAGCTCACGCTGGGCGAGCTCCACTGCCTTGACGTAATCGACGCCGAGCATCTGCCAGCGGGTGGTGCCGGCGGGCGCGCCGATGGCGGCCGCGGTCGCGATGAACGCATCGTCCGGCACCTCGTCCATGCTCACGAGCTCCGGCGTCCCCGCGTTGACGGCCGCGGCGCCGAGCATGCGTCCATGCTCCGCGAAGCCCCCTCCCCCGGCGGCGAACACCGCGCCGCCTTTCACCGCCGCCTCGACGTCACGCGCGACCAGAATGCGTCTCATGTGCTCATTCCATCACCTTTGCGCTGCGGCCCGAGAAAGCTTTCAAACAGCGCGGGGTTTTCCCGCGCGGAAGCGGCGCGGCCTGAAAACGCCACCGAGCCCGACGCGAGCACGCAGACGCTGTGCGCGATCTCGAGCGCGCGCGCCGTGCTCTGCTCGACCAGCACAATGGTCAGCCCGCCCTGGCGCAACCGCTCGAGCACGGCAAAGCACAGGTCCACCATCTTGGGCATCAGGCCGAGCGAGAGCTCGTCGACGAGGAGGAGGCGCGGCTCGGCCATCAGCGCGCGCCCCATCGCCAGCATCTGCTGCTCGCCGCCCGACATTGAGCCGGCCACCTGCCGGCGGCGCTCCCACAGCAGCGGGAACAGGTCGTAGACCCGCGCACGATTGATCCGCTCGCGCGCCGCGCGCCGGCTGTAGCCGCCGACGGTAAGGTTGTCCTCGACCGTGAGATCGGAAAACAGCCTCCTTCCCTCCGGAACAAGCGCAATGCCCCGGCGCGGGCGCATCACCGCCGCCTCGTGGGTGATGTCGCGATCCTCGAACAGGATGCGTCCGGAATGGATGGTGATGTGGCCCATGACCGCCATGATGGTCGAGGTCTTGCCGGCGCCGTTGGGACCGAGCAGCGCCAGCACCGAGCCCTCCGGCACGTCGAGACTGAGGTCCTCGACCGCGCGGACCGCACCGTAGCCGGCGCTCAGGTGCTCAAGCCGCAGCATGCGCCTGCCCGGTGCCGAGATAGGCGGCGCGCACGGCGGGATTCGCCATGACCTTGCCGGGCGCGCCGTCGTCGATGATGCGTCCCTGGTCGAGCACGAGCAGACGGCGGCACACGCGCATCACCTCGCCGAGGTTGTGCTCGACCAGCACGATGGTGATGCCGGCACCATTGATGGCGGCAATGACGTCGGCGAGGCTCGCCGCCTCGCGGTGATTGAGCCCGGCCAAGGGCTCATCGAGGAGAATGAGGATGGGGTCGACCGCGAGCGCGCGGGCGACTTCCAGGCGCTTGAGATGGCCGAGCGGCAGCGCGGTGACCGGCTTCTCCTCCTCGCCCGCGAGACCGACCTGGGCGAGGACGGTGCGCGCCCGCTTCTCCTCGTTCACGCGCTCGTAACGCAGCAGGGCGCGCAACGGGTTGGCGGTCAGGCGGTGGCCGGCAGCAAGCGCGACGTTCTCCAGCGCGGTCATGGAGCGGAACGGACGCACGATCTGGTGCGTGATCGCAAGGCCGTGGCGCACCCGCGCCTGCGTCGGCAGGCGCGTGACATCGCGCCCCGAGATCGCGACCTCTCCGGCATCCGCGGCAAGCACGCCGGCGATGATGCGCATGAGCGTGGTCTTGCCGGCGCCGTTCGGCCCGATCAGGCCGACGAGCTCACCGGGCGCCACCGCGAAGCTCACCCCGGCGACGGCGTTGACGCCGCCGAAGCGGATGGCGAGCGCCTTGGCTTCGAGCGCCGGCGTCATTGCGGTGCAGCGCCTCGCCCGCGCGCCCTGGCAATGGCGGCGCGGCCGATGCCGGCAAGCCCGCCCGGCGCGAAGCGCACCACCAGAACCAGGAGAGCGCCGAAAACCAGCAGCCGGTAATCGTTCATGAAGCGGAAGAACTCCGGCAGGAGCGTGAGGATCACGGCTGCCGCCGCCACGCCCAGGGTCGAGCCGGTGCCGCCGATCACCACCATCGCCATCAGCATCACCGAAACGAGGAAGCCGAACGAGTCGGGCACGATGAACTGCGTGAAATACGCATAAAGCCCTCCGGCGAGGCCGGCGATCGCCGTGCCGAGGGTGAACGCCGCAAGCTTGTAGGCGGTCACCGAGATGCCCACCGTGCGCGCGGCATCCTCGTCATCGCCCACCGCCCGGAACGAAAACCCCATCCAGCTGCGGTTGACGTAGAGGCTCAGGCCGATGGTGGCGAGCGCGCAGCCGAGGATGAGCAGCGCGTTGCCTTCGCTGCCGAGGCCGGAGGGCGGGATGCGGCTGATCCCCATCTCGGCGCCCAGCCATGCCTGCTTGCGCACAAAGCCGACGAACAGAAAGCTCACGCCGATGGTGGTCACCGCCAGAAAGTCGTGGCGCAGCCGCAGCGAAGCAAATCCCACCACCGCCCCGAGCAGCGCCGCCACCACAATGCCCGCAAGCAACGCCGGCACGACGGGCAAGCCCGAGGCCGCAAGCGATGCCGCCGCGTAGGCGCCGGCACCGTAAAACGCGGCGTGGCCCAGGCTGAACTGCCCGCAGAAGCCGGTGATCATGTTGAGGCTCACCGCCAGCATGACGTTGATGCCGATGATGGCGAGAACGCTGTAGGCGTAGGCGCTCATGCGGCCTTCCAAGCTAGCCCCTGCGGGCGAACGATGAGCACGGCGATGAGAAACAGGAAGGCAATGGCATCGCGATCCATGAAGCGGCCCACGAAGATGGTGCCGTAGGATTCGATGAGGCCGAGCGCAAGACTCGCGACCAGGGTTCCCTGCAGGCTGCCGAGGCCGCCGAGCACGATGACGGCGAGCGCCTTGTAGCTGACCACGAAGCCCATGGTCGGCTCGACGAAATTGTCGAGCAGCGCGATCAGCGCGCCGGCAAGCGCCGCGAGCGCCGAGCCGATCGCAAAGTTGAGGTAGCGCACCTTGATCGCGTTCACGCCGAAGCTTGCCGCCATGGCGGGGTCGGAGACGGTCGCGCGCCAGCCGATCCCGATGCGCGTCCTCGACGTGAACAGGGCGAGCAGGATGAGGCATAAGGTGGAGGCGCCGATGATGGCGATCTGCACGGTGTTGACGGTGAGCCCCGCAAACTCGTGCAGCTGCGTCGGATAGGGATTGCGGGCAAAGGTGAGCCCCTGCTCGCCGAAGGCGATGCGGAATCCATCCTCCATCAGCACGAGGAGGCCGATGGAGGCGATCATGGCGACGTACGGCGGGTATGCGAGCAGCGGCTGATACAGCACGCGATAGATCGCCATTCCGAGCAGCGCAGCCGCGGCGAGCGACGCCGCAAGGCCGAGCGCGAGGCTGCCGGAGCCGTTCGCCACAATGACGGCGACGTAGGCGCCGAACGCGTAGACCGCGGCATGGGCGATGTGCAGGATGCGCAGCAGCCCGTAGACCAGGGTCAACCCCACGGCCATCAGCGCATACATGCAGCCGAAGACCACCCCGTTGAAGGCCAGGTCAAGATAATACGACACGGCTTGTCGAGGCCCCTCACCCCACCCTCTCAGCCGAAGTCGGATTTATCCGACTTCGGCCACCTTAGGATGCCGAACTCGGGTATACCCGAGTTCGGGTGCAAGTGCGGGGAGAGGGAGTGCTCGACCGTGTCGGTCGCCACGAAAGGATGCATGCACGGTGTTTCACTCCCTCTCCCCGTTCTTCAACGGGGAGAGGGTGGGGTGAGGGGCTCCTTGTTGTGAACAACTCGGGTTATTTTGATGATCACCAAACCCCGCGCTTCGCTGGAGGTATTACCGAGTCTGGGGAGCTAACAGCGCTCACTCGGTTGGCGGCGCCAGCAGCTTGAGGTCGTCGATCCAGGCGTAATGACGGAATCTTCCATCCTTCACCACGTTGACGTTCATCGGCATGTTGATCTCGCGCAGCGCGTTGAAGCTGACCAGCTCGCCGGCAAGGTGCGGGAAATTGTGGGTGGCGGCGAGCGCGTCGCGCACCTTCGGCTGATCGAGCGTGCCGGTGCGGCCAATCGCATCGGCCATCAGCCGCACCGCCGAATAGACCGTGGCGCCGACGTTCTCTCCGGCGTAGCCCGAACGCTTCTCGAACTCGGCAAGGTATTCCTTGAGCTCGGCAACGTCGCGGTCGCGGTTGAGGCCGCCCACGATGTAGACGCCTTCCACCGCCGGTCCGGCGATCTCGATGAGCTTCTGCGCGTCGAATGCCTGCGAGCCGACGATAGGCGCCTGGATGCCGGCCGAGCGAAGCTGGCTCACCAGCGGCGCGGCGGTGAAGAAATATCCGGTGACATAGACCGCGTCCGGATTGTCACGTTTGACGCTTGCGACAATGGAGCCGAACTGACGATCCTTGAGCGAATAGGTGTACTCGCCGAGCACCTTGATGCCGAATTGCTCGGTGGCGCTCTTGAAGCCCTCGAACGTGGCCTGACCGTAGTCGTTGTCCATGGTGACAACGGAGACGCGCTTGAGGCCGAGATTGTCGGCGAGGAACTTGGCGGCGGCGCGCCCCTGCGGCGGCCCCAGATGTACGCCGCGGAAACAGTAATTGCCGCTGCGTGTGATGTCGGGATGAACGCCGTAGGCGGAGATGAAAGGCACCTGCGCCTTCTGGAAAATCGGAGCCGCCGCGCGGCCGGAGGCGGAGTAGCTCCCCGACACGGCAAACTTGACGCCGTCCTGACCGGTGAGCTTGTTCGCGGTGAACACCGCCTCCTCGGTCTTGGCCTGGTCGTCATAGGTGACGAGCTCCATCTTCTGGCCGAGCACACCGCCGCTGGAATTGATCTTCTCGATCGCCATTTCGGCTGCGATCTTCGCCGACTTGCCGTCGGTTGCCGCCGCGCCCGTCAGCGGCGCCTGAAATCCGAGCTTCACCTGTGCGCAGGCGCCGCCGGGCGCCGCGGCCGAAAGCGCAATCGCCAGCAGGCCGCAGAGCGGCCATGACCGCGATCGAAAAGGCGCCCGATGAATTGTCGTTGCGATCATTTGGAATGCCTCCGTGCGCATGGCCCCGTGGACAGTCGCGTCTGGGCGCAGCCTTGTCCGCAAGCGCGCCCCGTTGTCAACCTGCGCCTATCTGCCGACGATCTCGCGGGCGCGCGCGACCAAGGCGGGCGGAGCGGCATAGATCGCCTTGACGATGGCCGCCGCCTCCTCTCCCCGGATCGGACCGATGACCGGAAGGTCGAGTCTTTTCGCCTCCGCGAGGAACTGCATATCGGCAAGCGTCTCGTCGAAGGCAGCGCGCACCATGGCGAGCCGGTCAGGGGTCACGTCCCGCGAGACGACATAGGGGCGACCCAGCGCATCGGCCGCAGTGAGAAGGTCGAGAATGCTTCTCGCCTCCTCGCCTGCCGCAAGATCGCCGGCGTAAGGAACGTCGCCCACCAGCCCCGGGATCGGCAGCGGCGTGAACTTGACGAGCGCGTTGACCTTGCCGTTGGCGACCCAATCCTGCGGCACGCTGCTCCAGGCTCCGCAGTCGCCGTCGAGCTCCCCGCGCTCGATCGCAAGGCGCTGCTGCGCGCTCCCGGCATAGCCCGTGACCTGATGGACCGCGATGCCGAACATGTTCTTGAGCGTCGCGGCATTGATGAACGAGGAGGTGCCGGGCGCCGGCGCGCCCAGATTGAACCGCTTCGCTTTCTTCAGATCATTCCACGACCGAATGCCGGTCGCGCCCCAGGCGTAGCAGGCGCGCAGATCCCGGGTGATGCTGCCGAGGAAGGCGACATTGGAGAATTTGAAACGGATCTTCTCGGCGTTGAGGAGAGACTCGGTGATGACGCCCGGATTGAAGGCCGCCATTGCGCTGCCGTCCTTGGGCGCATTGGCGTCGAGATATTGCACCGCCTTGAGGCTGGAAGCGCCCGGCAGGTTCTGCACGATGATGCTTGGCTGCCCCGGCAGGTGGCGGCTGATGTAACGCCCAAGCAGGCGGGCATAGACGTCATAGCCGCCGCCCGGGGTTGAGCCGACCACGATGGTGAGCGATTTGGGCTCGGGGGCTTGCGCCCGCGCCGCGGGGGACGTCGAAGCAAGCACAGCCGCGAGCAGCGCGAAGCCTGGCAGCATCAACAGCAAAGGATCGGCCCCGGCCCCCCTCACCCGCTCGCTTCGCTCGCGACCTCTCCCCACCGGGGAGAGGTCATCCGCGTGTGCGACACCGCTTGAGAACATTTCTTCGGGCCGGAGAGCTTCTCCCTGCGGGCCGCAAACTCCGTCACCTCTCCCCAGCGGGGAGAGGTCGGCGCCGGAGGCGCCGGGTGGGGGGGACAGTGGCTTCAAATGCGATGCGCCTGCGTCCTCAAGCGATGAGCTCGAACGGGACCTGGGTGGGGCCGTAGCGCTCGATCACGGTGTTGGCCTTGGTGTCATAGGTGTGCTGGAGCACGGTGCCTTCGCCGAGCCGCTGGCTGCGCACAATGACCGCCACCGAGCGGGTGGGCCCGCCCTGCTCGGCATGGATGGCGCGCGGCGGAACCAGGTCGACCCTGCCCGGCGTTCCCTCGGTCACGGAGGAAAGCCGCAGCTCGGCATGGCCGGCGCGCCCGCCGTCATCGAGGCGCTCGAAGCGCTCGAGCTTCTCCGTCCCGTCGAGCACCCCGTAGAGCACCCAGGCGTTGGCATGATCATGCACGCTGCCTGTGCGATTGGGCGCGCGCACCACGGCGTTGATCGCGAAATGGTGGTCCGGATCGACGTAGAGCAGAAGGTTCTTGTAGCCCTCGGTCGAGGGCCAGGCCGCCGAATGCGCCTTGAGCCCGGGATCGGCGAGCAGCTTCTCCAGCAGCGGCTTTGCCCGCTCCATCCGGCGCCGATCATCGGGCTCCGCCGCCCACACCGCCCGCAGATCGGCGATGAAGCTGTCGAGGACCGGCAGTCGCGCGCCCGTCATGGCTCTCTCCCGATCAATTATTCGAAGAGCGGCTCGCCCTCGACGGTGCAGCGGCGCAGAAGGCGGCGCTCGTCCTTTGGAAAGTCGGTGCGGGCGTGGATGGTGCAGCGATTGTCCCACATCACGAAATCGCCCAGCCGCCACACGTGCTCGTAGATGAACTCGCGCCGCTCGCCGAGCGCGTAGAGCTCGTGCAGGATCGCATCGCTCTCGTCGGCATCGACGCCTTCGATGCGCGCCGTCATGAGGCGGTCGACGAACAGCGATTTGCGGCCGGTGTCGGGATGAGTGATGAACACCGGGTGAAAATGATGCGGGATGCCGCTGATGTCGCCCGAGATGTCGGCCTTCTCCGAGCGCTTGTATTCGTGAATGTGGAGCGCCTTTCGCCCGCGCAGCTTTGCCTTGAGCGCGGGGGGCACCGCTTCGTAGGCCTTGTACATATTGGAGAACATGGTGTTGCCGCCGGTCGAGGGCAGCTCCAGCGCATGCAGGAAGGTGTATCTGTACGGACGCACGGTGTAGCCGGAATCGATGTGAAACCAGAACTCGCCCTCGCCGAACGCGCCGATCGGCTGCCCGTCGACCTTGATGTTGGTGACGAGGAGCACCTTCTCGTTGGTCTGCTGGATTCCCTCCGTGCGGCTGCGCAGCGGCTCGGGCGCCTTCTTGCGGTTGCCGAGATCGCCGAAATACGAGGCGAAGCGAAGCTGCTGCTCCTCGCTGATCGACTGCCCGCGAAACACCAGCACGAGATGCTTTCCCCACGCGTCCTTCAGCGCCGCGACGGTCGAAGGCGACAGCGGTCGCGTGAGATCGACGCCTTCGATCTGCGCCCCGCACGCGGACGACAGGGGCGTGACGACGATGTCCATGACGTCCTGCATTGACCCCATCCTCATGCGAGAGCGCGCATGGTACGGGACGCGGCCTGCCCGTCAATGCCGAAGGCCGGCATCACGTCTCTCGCGAACCAGCGCAGCTGCTTCTTGAATTCCGCAGGCGAGAGACCCTCGGCCCAGTGGACCATGAAATTCTCGAGCCCGGGATACTTGGCCTCGATCGATTTGATGCCGGCAATCACCTCATCCGGCGGACCGCAAAACCAGGCCTTCTGCTCGACGCCGTCGCGCAGCGAAGGCACCCGTGCCGGCGCCCCCGGCGTTCCCCAAGTGCGCCCCTGCGCATCGGCGTAGCGCACGAACCCGAACGGCGCGAACCACTTGTAGCGCTCGTCATGGGCGGGCTCGACCTTGCGTATCGCCTCCTCGCGGCTCTCGGCGAGATAGACGCCGGCGCCCCAGATCACGTCCTCGCCGAGCTGCTTCTTGCGGCCGTGGCGCAGGCAGGCGGCATGATAGGCGCGCACGACATCGTCGAGAATCTTCTCGCCGTTGAGCGTCACCATCGCCTTGAGACCCTGGCGCGCCATCAGGTCGATGGTCTTGCCGCTCGCGATCGGCATCCAGATCTCGACCGGCAGGTGCTTCGGACGCGGGATCACGGTGATGTCCTTGAGCGCATAGCCGCGATAGTCGACGGGCGGCGGACATTCATAGTACTTGCCCTTGTGGTGGAAGGACCGCTCGTTGAAGCATTTGAGCAGCAGCTGAAGCTGCTCCTCGAACAGCTCGCGGTTGGCCTCGGCATCGATGAGCGGCGCGCCGAACGTCTCCACTTCGCGCGTGTGATAGCCGCGTCCCACCCCCATGATGACACGGCCGTCGGTCACGATGTCGGCCATGGCGTAGTCCTCGGCCAGACGGATCGGATGCCACATCGGCAGCACGTTGAAGGCGCAGCCGAACTTGAGCCGCCGGGTCTGGGTGGCGAGCCAGAGGCCGAGCTGGATCAGGTTCGGAAAGCACTCGTAGCCCTCGCGCTGGAAATGATGCTCGGCGGTCCACAGCACGTCATAGCCAAGCCGGTCCATGGTCCGCGCAATGTCGCGGGCGGTGGCGTACACCTCGCGCAGCCGCTCGTCGGAGTAGTCGCGGTCATTGGCCGGGGTGCCGGCTAGGCCAATGTTGTCGAGCTCGATCTGGCCGACATAGAGGACGTGGAAGCTCTTGATCATCTCGCTCTCCGGCGCTTTCAGGGTCGTTGTCCTGCCTGAAGCCGACATTGGCCTGCCACTCTATACAGAACCGCGGTCGGCGTCGAACGAGGGACATTGGAACTCATGAGAGCCAAGTTCGTTTCGGTATCGTATCCTCTTGAGCACTCGTGACGGTCACGCCCAATCGGGCGGACGATTGTGTCGCAGGGCAGCGCAATGAGTGAGGCAGAGACTATCGCACCCGCAGCCTCCGCCACCGCGGCAAGCACCGCTTCGGGACGCCAGGCGCCGCCCGCGACCATCACGATCTTCGGCGCCGGTGGCGATCTGACCAAGCGTCTTGTCATGCCCGCGCTCTACAATCTCGTGCGGGCCGGGAGGCTTCCCGACGGATTCACCGTCATCGGGGTCGATATTTCAGACCAGACCAGCGAGAGTTGGTGCGATAGCCTGACCGCGATGCTGCACGCCTTCGTGCGCGCCGGCAACGGTGCGATCGATGAGCAGGCCTGGTCATGGCTCACCCGCCGAATGAAATATATAAGAGGAGATTTTGGCGAACCTGAAACTTTCAGCCGGCTGGCGAGGATCATTGAGGAGCGGGAGCGGCACGACCATGTGTCAAACGTATTGTTCTATTTGGCTGTGGCCGATCGTTTCTTTGGCCCCATCATCGACCAACTCGGCCGTGCCGGGCTCGCCCGACAATCGGACCGTGCCTTCCGGCGGGTGATCGTCGAAAAGCCGTTCGGGCATGACCTCGCATCGGCCAAGGCGTTGAACGCGCAAATCCTCAAGGTGCTTTCGGAGGATCAGATCTATCGGATCGATCACTTCCTGGGGAAGGAGACGGTTCAGAACATCCTGGTGCTGCGTTTTGCCAACGGCATCTTCGAGCCATTGTGGAACCGCGACCATGTCGACCACGTTCAGATCACGGCGGCCGAGACCGTAGGGGTCGAGCACCGCGGCCGGTTCTACGAGCGCACCGGAGCCTTGCGCGACATGGTGCCGAACCACCTTTTCCAGCTGCTCGCCATGATTGCCATGGAACCGCCGATCTCGTTCGATGCCGATGCGGTGCGCGGCAAGAAGACGGAGCTGCTCCACGCCATTCACCCCGTCGCGCCGGCAAATGCCATACGCGGCCAGTACGGCACAGGGGTTGTGCTCGGCCGGCCAGTCCGCGATTACCGTCACGAGCCCGAGGTTGCGCCCAACTCCGGGACCGAAACCTATGTGGCGCTCAAGCTAGGCATCGACAACTGGCGTTGGGCCGGCGTGCCATTCTATCTGCGTACCGGCAAGTACCTTGCCGCCCGCATGACCGAGATCGCGGTGCAATTTCGTCAGGCGCCTTACGCGCTCTTTCGCTCCACACCCGTCGAGCAACTGCCACAGAATATTCTGACGCTGCGCATCCAGCCGGACGAGGGGCTCTCGCTGAGTTTCAGCGCCAAGCGTCCCGGCGCCGAGATCGAAATCGACGGCGTGGAGATGAACTTTGCCTACCGCGATTATTACGCGCCGCTTGCGTCAGTAGGCTACGAGACGCTGATCTACGACTGCCTGATTGGCGATGCCACCTTGTTCCAGCGCGCCGATACAGTCGAGGCGGCATGGTGCGCGCTGCAGGGCGTCCTGGATCAATGGGCACACGTTGCTGACAACAGCTTTCCTAATTACGCCGCTGGCAGCACGGGCCCTGACGCGGCCGATCGCCTGCTTGCACGCGATGGGCGAGCATGGTTGCCAATCAGCGCCGGCCAGCCGCATGCAAAACCGACGGAATGACCAGCTTATGGAGGTGCACCGTGAAGGCCACGCGAACCCTGCACGATCTGGGCCAGAGCCTCTGGCTCGACAACATCACGCGCAACATGTTGCGGACGGGAGTGCTCCGCCGTTACATCGATGAATTTTCGATCAGCGGCCTGACTTCGAATCCGACCATCTTCGATCACGCGATCAAGAACAGCAGCGATTACGATGACACCATCAGAAGCAAGGCCGGTCAGGGCAAATCGGGCGAGCGGCTGTTCTTCGAGCTCGCGCTCGACGACCTCACGCAGGCCGCCGACTTGTTCCGGCCGATCAATGAGCGAACCTGCGGCGTTGACGGTTGGGTTTCTCTGGAAGTCTCGCCTGTTCTGGCGCATGACACCAAATCGACGATCGCCGCGGCCAAGGATCTGCACGCTCAAGCACAGCGTCCCAATCTCATGATCAAGATCCCGGGCACTCCCGAAGGCCTGCCCGCCATTGAGGAGGCGATCTTTGCCGGTGTGCCGATCAACGTCACGCTGCTGTTCTCCGAAGATCAGTACTTGGCAGCCGCCGATGCGTTCATGCGCGGCATCGAGCGGCGCATCAGTGCGGGCCTGCGGCCTGATATCCGCTCGGTGGCGTCGATCTTCATCAGCCGCTGGGACGTTGCGGTGACCGGCAAGGTGCCGCAGGCACTCAACGATCGCCTCGGCATCGCTGTCGCCTCGCGGATCTACAAGGCCTATCTCGCCCTGCTCACCTCGCCGCGATGGATGCGCGCCTACAATGCCGGCGCTCGGCCGCAACGGCTGTTGTGGGCCAGCACCGGCACGAAGGATCCGAAGGCTTCGGATGTCCTCTATGTCAAGTCGCTGGCCGCGCCGTTCACCGTCAACACCATGCCGGAAGCAACGCTGCAGGCCTTCGCCGACCACGGCGAGGTCGGGCCGACGCTGCCGGTGGACGGCGGCAATTCCAAAGCGGAACTGGTGCAATTCGCCGGCGCGAACATCGACGTTCGCGCGCTGGCCGGCCAGCTGCAGGACGAAGGCGCCAAATCGTTTGTCAAATCCTGGAACGACCTGATGCGCGTGATCGATTCCAAATCGACTGCGCTCAAGCGCGCGAGCTAGCACCGTGTATATGAACCCTCGCCCTGCGGGCTCGCGCCTGAGCGGAGAATCAAGTCGCGCCGACCGTACCAGGACGTCGCCGAGTCGCAGCGTGCTGGTCGTCGATGTGGGTGGAACATCGGTCAAGATTCTTGCCACCGGACAGCACGAGCCCCGACAATTTGCGTCCGGTCCGAAGCTGACCCCCAGGCAAATGGTATCCGAGGTCAGGAAGCTCGCGCGAGACTGGAAGTATGACGTAGTGTCGATCGGCTACCCCGGTCCCGTTCTCCATGGTCGGCCGCTTGCTGAACCGTACAACCTCGGGCGCGGCTGGGTGGGGTTCGATTTCGCAGCCGCATTCGGCCATCCCGTGAAGATCATCAACGACGCTGCCATGCAAGCCTTGGGGAGCTACAAGGGCGGCAAGATGCTGTTTCTGGGACTGGGAACGGGGCTTGGGTCGGCGATGATCGTCGACGGCCTCGTGGAGCCCATGGAGCTCGCTCACCTGCCCTACAAGAAGGGCACCTTCGAGGACTACGTGGGCCGGGCCGGCCTGGAGCGCCACGGCAAGAAGAAGTGGCGCCGTCACGTCGCCGATGTCGTGACGCGGCTGATCGCCGCGCTCGAGCCCGACGACACCGTGATCGGCGGGGGCAACGCCCGAAAGCTCGATATGCTGCCGCCGCACGCTCGTACCGGCGACAATGCAAATGCCTTCCGTGGCGGATTTCGACTGTGGGAGAAGGCCGCTGCTCTCCCGCACGCTGGAGCGCGCTCAGGACGAGAGGCTTGAACCGGAGAGGTGCCGCAGATGGCTGCTCGATCCGAGACTGCGCGTACACCATCGAGGGACAGGCTCGCGGCGTGGCGCGCGCTCGCAGATCACCAGCGCGCGATGCAGGATCGACACCTGCGAAACCTGTTCGCTGATGATCCCGCGCGCGCCGAGCGGATGACGGCGGAAGCTGCCGGCGTCTTCCTGGATTATTCCAAAAACCGCATCGATGACGAGACACTGCGGCTGCTTGTCGAGCTGGCCGAGCAATGCGGGCTGCGCGCCAGAATTGATGCAATGTTCCGCGGCGAGAAGATCAATGTCACCGAACATCGCGCGGTGCTGCACGTGGCGCTGCGCGCGCCGAGGGGAGCGTCCATCCTTGTCGACGGGAAGAACGTCGTGCCCGAGGTTCACGCCGTGCTCGACAGGATGGCGGAGTTCGCTCACCGCATCCGCAGCGGCCGGTGGACGGGCTTCACCGGAAAGCGCATCCGCAGCGTGGTGAACATCGGCATCGGCGGCTCCGACCTCGGCCCGGTCATGGCGTATGAGGCGCTCAAGCATTACAGCGATCGCGCCATGACATTTCGCTTCGTGTCCAACGTTGACGGCACGGATTTCGTCGAAGCGACGCGCGACCTCGATCCGGCGGAAACGCTGTTCATCATCTCCTCTAAGACGTTCACGACGCTGGAGACGATGACCAATGCGCAAAGCGCGCGCGCCTGGACCCTGCGCGGCCTTGGCGGCGATGCCAAAGCGGTCGCCAGCCATTTCGTGGCAGTCTCCACGAACGCGGAAAAGGTCGCGGAGTTCGGCATCGATACCGCCAACATGTTCGGGTTCTGGGACTGGGTCGGCGGTCGTTACTCGATGGATTCCGCCATCGGCCTGTCCACCATGCTTGCGGTCGGCCCGGATCACTTCCGAGCAATGCTGGAAGGATTCCACACGATCGACGAGCATTTCCGCACCGCGCCGTTTGCGCGCAACCTGCCGGTGCTCATGGGCCTTCTCGCGGTCTGGTACAACGATTTCTTCGGGGCGCAGACGGTCGCGGTGCTGCCTTACGACCAGTACCTCAAGCGCTTCCCGGCCTACCTTCAGCAGTTGACGATGGAGAGCAACGGCAAGCACGTGACCCTCGCCGGCACGCCCGTGGACTGCCAGACGGGTCCGATCTACTGGGGCGAGCCGGGAACCAATGGCCAGCACTCCTTCTACCAATTGATCCATCAGGGCACCCGGCTCATTCCCTGTGACTTCATCGCCTTCGGACGGCCGCTCAACCCGCTCGGCCGCCATCATGACATCCTGCTGGCGAACGTCATCGCTCAGGCTGAGGCCCTCGCCTTCGGGAAGACGCCGGAACAGGTGAAGGCCGAAGGCACACCCGATTGGCTCGTCCCGCACCGGGTCTGCGAGGGCAATCGACCGTCCAATGTCATTCTGCTGGAACGCCTGACCCCGTCGGCACTGGGCAAGCTGGTCGCGCTCTATGAGCACAGCGTGTTCACCCAGGGCACGATCTGGAACATCGATTCGTTCGATCAGTGGGGCGTCGAGCTCGGCAAGGTCCTGGCGCAGCGGATCATCCCCGAGCTTGAGAGCAAGACCGAGCCCAGGCTCGGGCACGACAGCTCGACGAACAATCTCATCCGCCGGTGCCGCATGCTCAAGGTTGCAACGTGACAAGCCGCGGGAGGCGCGATTTTCAACGAGGACAAAGGCGTCACAGCCGCAAACAGGGAAGAATGTCATGCAGCTTGCGATGATCGGACTCGGCCGCATGGGCGCCAACATGGTGCGGCGCCTGATCAAAGGCGGCCATCAATGCGTCGTATTCGATATGTCGCCGAAGGCGGTCGCGGCTTTGGCACGGGACAAGGCGGTGGGGGCGTCCTCGCTTGCCGATCTCGTGCGCAAGCTGGAAAAGCCGCGCGCGGTCTGGCTCATGGTCCCCGCCGGGGTCGTCGATCAGAGTATCGCCGATCTTTCCCCTCACCTCGAGAGCGGCGACATTCTCATCGATGGCGGCAACTCCTACTACGTGGACGACATCCGCCGCGCGCGAGAGCTCGCGTTGAAGGGAATCCACTACATCGATGTCGGAACCAGCGGCGGCGTCTGGGGCGTGGAGCGCGGCTACTGCATGATGATCGGTGGACCGGAGGCGGCGGTGCGGCGTCTCGATCCGATCTTCAGGACGCTGGCGCCCGGCGCAGGCGATATCCCGCGCACAGCCGGACGCGAGAAAATCGGCGGCACCGCCGAGCTCGGCTACCTGCACTGCGGCGGAAACGGCGCCGGTCACTTCGTCAAGATGGTTCATAATGGAATCGAGTACGGCATCATGGCCGCCTACGCGGAGGGAATGAACATCCTGCGCCACGCCAACGTCGGCGAGCAGCAGCATGCGACCGACGCCGAAACCACGCCGCTGCGCGATCCGGAGCTCTATCGGTACGATCTCAACCTGCGCGACATCGCAGAGGTTTGGCGACGCGGCAGTGTCATCGCCTCGTGGCTGCTCGACCTTACCGCCGCCGCGCTGACCAAGGATCCGGCGCTCGATGGCTTCGCGGGGCGCGTCTCCGACTCCGGTGAAGGACGCTGGACGATCAAAGCGGCCATCGACGCGGCGGTGCCGGCGCCGGTGCTTTCCGCCGCGCTTTACGAACGTTTCAGCTCCCGCGGCGAGACGACCTTCGCCGACAAGCTCCTTTCCGCCATGCGTTACGAGTTCGGCGGCCATGTGGAGAAATCCGCAGCATGAGCTGAGATCCGCCCGGCGCCAGCCCGGCAGCAGACAGGAGGCAAGGATGAGTGCTGTCGCCAGCCCTGCACTGGATTCGCCTGGCCCGATGACTGGGGCCCAACTGGACCAGCTGTCGATCAATTGCATTCGCACGCTATCGATCGATGCGGTCCAGCAGGCGAACTCCGGACATCCCGGCACGCCTATGGCGCTGGCTCCGCTCATCTACACGCTTTGGAACCGGGTCATGCGCTTCGATCCGCAAGATCCGATCTGGCCGAACCGCGATCGGTTCGTGCTCTCCAACGGTCATGCCTCGATGCTGCTATGGTCGGTGCTTCATCTCACCGGCACGCGCGCGGTGAATGCCGAATACGAACGGCTTGGGCAACCCGCGGTTTCGCTCGACGATATTCGCCGCTTCCGCCAGCTCGGCAGCAAGGCTCCAGGCCATCCCGAGTACCATCTGGTTTCGGGGGTTGAAGCCACGACCGGACCGCTTGGGCAGGGGGTCGCCACCAGTGTCGGCATGGCCATTGGCGAGGCATGGCTCGCGAACCGCTACAATCGCCCCGACTTCGATATCTTCGGCTACAACATCTATGCTGTCTGCGGCGACGGCTGCATGATGGAGGGTGTGAGTTCGGAAGCGGCGTCGCTGGCCGGCCATCTCGCGTTGGACAATCTCTGCTGGATCTATGACAACAACCACATCACGATCGAAGGCAATACGCGTATAACCTTCACCGAGGACATCGCGGCCAGGTTTCTCGGTTATGGCTGGAACGTTCTGCGCGTAGGCGATGCCAACGACATCGATCGGATCGAGCAGGCCCTGGACGTCTTTCACCAGACCAAGGGGCGTCCGACTTTCATTATCCTGGACAGCCATATCGGCTACGGGTCCCCGCACAAGCAGGACACAGCGGCGGCGCATGGCGAGCCCTTGGGCGAGGAGGAAGTCCGGCTCGTCAAACGCGCGTACGGTTGGCCCGAGGACGCGAAGTTTCTCGTCCCCGACGCCGTGCGCGAGCACTTTGCTGCCGGAATCGGAGCGCGCGGGCGAGAGGCCCACCGCCGATGGGACGATCTGTTCGCGGCTTATCGCGCGAAATATCCGCAACTCGCCACCGAGATCGATCTGATGCAGCGGCGCGAGCTGCCGCAGGGATGGGACCGGGGCCTGCCGGTTTTTTCGGCCGACCCGAAAGGCATTGCCGGGCGCGATGCCTCGGGCAAGGTCCTCAACGTTCTCGCGCAGAACATCCCCTGGCTGCTCGGAGGATCGGCCGATCTCGGCACCTCCAACAAGACGCTGCTCACGTTCGAGGGAGCGGGAGACTTCGAGCCCGGCACTCCCGGCGGCAGAAACCTGCATTTCGGAATCCGCGAGCATGCAATGGCCGCCGCGGTGAACGGGCTCGCCTTGTCAAAGCTTCGCGCCTTCGGCGCCACGTTCTTCATCTTCAGTGATTATGCAAGGCCAGCCATTCGGCTCTCGGCCCTGATGCAGCTGCCCACCATCTTCGTATTTACCCACGATGCCATGGGCGACGGCGAGGATGGCCCGTCTCACCAACCGGTAGAGCAGCTGGCCTCCTTCCGCGCCGAGCCGGGCCTGGTGGTGCTGCGACCTTGCGATGCCAACGAAGTGGTCGAAGCCTACCGCTATATCATGGCGCTGCGGCACCAGCCGGCGCTGCTGGCACTGTCGCGGCAGCCGCTGCCGACCTTGGACCGCAGCAAATACGCGCCTGCATCCGGGCTCGCGCGGGGTGCCTATGTGCTCACTGACGCGCCGGGCGGAAAGCCTGAGCTCATTCTTATTGCGTCGGGCAGCGAGGTGAGCCTCTGCGTCAAAGCCCACGAGGAGCTGCTTGCCGCGGGAATTCGCTCGCGCGTGGTCTCGATGCCGTCCTGGGACATTTTCGAGCACCAGACGGAGGCCTATCAGGACAGCGTGCTGCCCCCGGACGTGACCGCGCGCATTGCGGTGGAGCAGGCATCGACCTTTGGATGGGAACGCTACGTCGACAGAAGGTCTGGCCGCATCATCGGCATGAAGATGTTCGGCGCATCGGCTCCGCTCAAGGAGCTGTTGCGCAAATTCCAATTCGAACCCGAGCGTGTCACGGACATCGCGAAGGAACTGCTCGGCAAGAGGAGAAAGGGCTGAAGCGTCGCCCGAGCATAGCGTGCCGTCGCATTCTTGAGGCAGTCGCGGTTTACCTCTCCCCGCTGGGGAGAGGTCGGAAGGTGCGCGCCGCGCGCGCACATTCCGGGTGAGGGGGTTACAAACCGTCATCGAGCCGGCCCCCCTCACCCGGATCGCGCAAGCGCGATCCGACCTCTCCCCATCCGAACTCGGGCTTGCCCGAGTTCGGCACTATAAGTGGCCCAAGTCGGATATATCCGACTTGGGCTGGAGAGGTGCCGCAAGCTGCAAAACCGCGTGACGATCGAACGTCATCGAGATCTGCGCTAAGTACAAGGGGGCGCGATGACCAGGACGCCCGCCGCTTGCTGCAGACGTAGGCACGTGTGATGAGCAAAAAACCGCGAAAGGCGCCGACCGCCGTGATGGCGGCCATGCCAACGGCAGGCCAAGCCGCCATCCCCAATGCTCGGGCCATCCTCATTGTTGCAGGCGTCTCCGGGAGCGGGAAGACAACGATCGCAACCGCGCTCGCGCAACGCCTCGGCTGGCCGCTGCAGGAGGGCGACGAGCTCCATCCGCGACCGGACATTGCGAAGGTGAACGCCGCCCATCCGCTCGATGACCGCGAGCAGTGGTCCTGGCTGCAAAAGGTCGCGACGTGGATCGATGACCGTTGGCAGACTGGCACCGGTGGCGGCGTGATCACTTTGCCGGCGCTCAGGCGCAGTCATCGGGACTTTCTGACCAGCGGACGGCCGCAGGTGCGCATCGTTTATTTGCACGGCGAGAGGGCGCTGATCGCCACGCGCCTGGCTGCGCGCGCGCAACAATCCATTATTCCGGGCCTCCTGGAGCGACACTTCGCAGTCCTCGAGGAGCCAGACCCCGACGAGGATCCAATCCTCATCGATGTGAACAGGCCTGTGGAGGACATCGTTGCCGAGATCCTGCGCGAAATCGTTCCGCAGGAACCCGACAATCGGCCGGCGGTTGTGGCCCGCGAGCGCACCGGGCGACCTGCCGTCCCGCCTGTCAAACCGTCCGGCTCTCAGCATCCAGGCACTGGTGCCCTGCCCGTCCGTGGAACGTCCGTCAGATCCGACCTTCCGCTCGATATCGAGGATTATGCACTGATCGGCGATTGCACGACGGCCGCTCTCGTCGGTCGCAACGGCTCGATAGACTGGCTGTGCTGGCCGCGCTTCGACAGCAATGCGTTGTTCGCAGCCCTTCTCGGCACGTCCGAACATGGACGATGGCGAATCTTCCCCGCCGAGCAGACGCAACGTATCGACCGCGCATACCGCGACGGCACGATGGTCCTGGAGACGGTATTCGATATGGCCGACGGCCGTGTCGTCCTGATCGATTTCATGCCGATCGGCAGTGCCGGCTCCTCGGTCATCCGCGTCGTCAAAGGGCTCCGCGGCCAGGTGGCGATGCAATTGCACCTGGCGCTGAGGTTCGACTACGGCGCCACTGTTCCGTGGGTAACGCAGCTCGATGATGGATCCGGCCTGAGCGCCATTGCCGGGCCGAGCCAGGTCGTGCTGCGCTCTCCCGTCCGGTTGGAGGGGAGGAATTTCGCGACGGTCGCGGAGTTTGTTGTGGCCGAAGGGCAATGCATCCCCTTCGTGCTCACACACGCCTCCTCGCATCTGCCCACGCCCGCCGCGGTCGATTGGAGCGCGGCGCTCCACGAAACGGAATCGTTCTGGCGCGATTGGTCGAGCCGATGCTCCCTTGCCGGCCCGTGGAGGGAATCGGTACAGCGCTCGTTGCTGACGCTCAAAGCCCTGACCTACGCCGAGACGGGCGGAATCATCGCCGCCCCCACCACCTCGCTGCCGGAGCAGACTGGCGGACCGCGCAACTGGGATTATCGCTACTGCTGGCTGCGAGATGCGACATTTACATTACTGGCGCTGGTCTCCGCAGGGTACGGCGATGAAGCGCAAGCGTGGGGGCAATGGCTCCGGCGCACCGTGGCGGGAAGCCCGCACCAGCTGCAGATCATGTATGGCATATCCGGCGAGCGACAGCTCATCGAGTGGGAAGTGCCCTGGCTGCCTGGGTACCGGGGTGCCGCGCCGGTGCGCGTCGGCAACGCAGCTTCCGCTCAACTGCAGCTCGATGTGTACGGCGAGCTCATCGACGCCATGTATCAAGGGCGAACGCTCGGTCTGGTTCCAGTCGGGTCGGCGTGGCCGCTGCAGCAGAAGCTGATCGAGCATCTGGAGCTGATCTGGGAGCAGCCAGACGAGGGTATCTGGGAAGTGAGGGGCGGTCGCCGCCACTTTACGTTTTCCAAGGTCATGGCGTGGGTGGCTCTGGATCGCACGGTGCGCGATGCGGAGCGGTTCAAGTTGCAGGCACCGCTGGAAGCCTGGCGAAAACTCCGCGATCGCATGCACGCGACGATTTGCGAGCTTGGATTCGACGGCGAGAGCAACACATTTACGCAAAGCTTCGGCAGCAGCGAGCTTGACGCCAGTCTGCTGCTGATCCCGCTCGTTGGCTTCCTGCCGGCGGATGATCCGCGCGTGCGCGGCACCATCGCGGCGGTCGAGCGGGAGCTCATGGTCGACGGGCTTGTGCTGCGTTATCGAACCAAGGCGGGCGTCGATGGTCTGCCGCCCGGAGAAGGCGTGTTTCTGCCCTGCAGCTTCTGGCTTGCCAACAATTACAAGCTGCAGCATCGGGACGCCGAGGCACGCGCCCTGTTCGAGCGCCTGCTCTCACTGCGCAACGATGTCGGCCTGCTCGCGGAAGAATACGATCCGCAAGCACGGCGGCAGCTCGGTAACTTCCCGCAGGCATTCTCGCATCTCGCTCTCATCGGAACGGCTCTGAGCCTGCACGATGTCGGCCCCGCGCAGCAGCGCGGACAGGGAGCCAAGCCCGGCTCGTGAGGCTGCATGCGGCGCGTCCAGCTCTTGCGCCACGGCAACGAAAGAGCCTTGGGTGAAAGGTGCTGGCCGCCTTCAGGCATGCAACGGCCGGGATGCAGGAGTGCTCCGCTCGGTCCGATCCGCGCCCGGCTGATGCGCACCTGCACCCGACGCAGCGGCAGCGAGCTGATTGATAAGGTTGGCGATGAGACCGGTCCAGCCGGTTTGATGCGAGGCGCCGCATCCGCGGCCATTATCGCCGTGGAAGTATTCATGAAAAAGAATGTAATCCTTGAATTGCGGATCCACCTGAAACTTTTCGTAATTTCCGAAAACCGGACGTCTTCCGTCGGGACCGCGCAGAAAGAGGCTGAGCAAGCGGCGGCACAGCTCGTCGGCGACCTGGTTCAGGGTCATCATGGTGCCGGATCCGGTCGGGCACTCGACGGTGAGACCATCGCCGTAGAATTGATAAAAACGGCGCAGATTCTCGATCAGCATATAATTCACAGGCATCCAGACAGGACCGCGCCAGTTCGAGTTGCCGCCAAACAGTGCATCAGTGGATTCACCCGGTTCATAGCTGACCCGGTAGTGGACGCCGTCGTACTCGAAATCATAGGGACGATCGAGGTAGCTACGCGACAGCGCTCTTACTCCGAAAGGCGAAAGGAATTCCTCTTCATCGAGCATGCGTCGCAACATCTTCGTCATGCGGAAAACCCGCGCGAGGGAAAACAGCCGGCGTCCTTGCACCCCCTGCTCGTTCCATCGTGAGACTAGCCCGGCCAGCTCCGGCCGCCGCTGCCGGTAAGATTCAATCTTGCTCCACAGATCGGGAAGCTTGGCGATCACATCCGGCTCGACAATTCCAACGGCGAAGAGCGGAATCAGCCCGACCATGGAGCGCAGCCGCAACGGAATCTTGTCTCCGGACGGCATGCACAGGACGTCATAAAAGAAATTGTCCTGATCATCCCAGAGGCCAATGCCCTCGTTCCCCATATCGGTCATCGCGCGAGCGATGTGAAGGAAATGATCCAGGAACTTGATGGTCATGTCTTCATACACGGGATCGCGCTTGCTGAGCTCGAGGGACACCCGCAACATGTTGAGGCAGAACATCGCCATCCACGCAGTGCCATCGGACTGCTCGATGAAGCCGCCGGTCGGCAACGGACGCGACCGATCGAACACGCCGATATTGTCAAGGCCGAGAAACCCGCCTTCGAATATGTTCAGACCTTGCGGGTCCTTTCGGTTCACCCACCAGGTGAAGTTCAGCAGCAGCTTGTGAAAGATCCGCTCCAGGAAATCCAGATCGCCAATACCGCCGCGCTGATTGCGGTCATTCTCGAACACGCGCATGGCTGCCCAGGCGTGCACCGGCGGATTGACGTCGCCGAACGCCCATTCATAGGCTGGCAGCTCGCCGTTAGGATGCATCAGTCGAACTTCGCAGAGCAGCAGGAGCTGGCTCTTCGCAAAATTCGGATCGATCAGGGAGAGCGTGACACAGTGAAACGCCAGGTCCCAGGCCGCGAACCAGGGATACTCCCACTTGTCCGGCATGGAGATGATGTCGCCGGCCAGCAGGTGACGCCAGTCGCTGTTGCGACCCTGCTTGCGGCTGGCGGGCGGAGGCGGCTGCAGCGGATCTCCGTCCAGCCATTCGGCCACTCCGAAGTAGTAGAATTGCTTGCTCCACAGCATTCCGGCAAAGGCCTGGTGCTGGATGCGCCGCATGTCCTCGTCGGCGATGTCCTTCTGCAGGACGGCATAGAACGCATCGGCCTCGGCAACACGCCTGCTGAAAATGTTGTCGAATCCGACAAATCCATCGCCTTGGTCACTGCCGGTGCGCAGCCGCGCGCGAACGACGACGCTGCCGCCGGCTGGTACCACGCGCAGATGAAGGCCCGCTGCCTTGGTGCCCTCCCCGGCCGGGTTCATCGCATCGCTGCGGCCGCGGACGACATACTCGTGGAACGCGTCCTTGCAGTAACCGGCCGCGGAGCTCGCCCCGAACAGGCGACGAAAATTCGTCTCATTGTCGCAAAACAGCAGCCGGTCGGCTGCTTCGAACGCAATAGAATACGTGCCGAGCGCCTCGTGCTGCGCAAGCAGAAGGCCGCCGCCCTGGTCTCTCAATGAGGGCTTGCTCGAAGGCGCCCAGCTCCAGGTATTGCGAAACCAGACCTGCGGCAGCACATGGATCGAGGCCTGCTCCGGACCGCGGTTGTGGATTGTGATCCGCATGAGCAAGTCGTCGATGTCCGCCTTGGCGTATTCGATCTCTACGTCGAAGTAGCGGTCCTCATCGAAAACGCCGGTATCGATCAGCTCGAACTCCATCGCCGCGGAACCGCGGCGGCGCGCGTTCTCCTCGATCAACCATTGATAGGGATAAGCCGCCTGCGGCAGCTTGTAGAGCATGCGTGCATATGCGTAGCTGGGCAACGCATCGAGATAGTAATACAGCTCCTTGACGTCCTCGCCGTGATTGCCCTCCTGGTTTGTAAGCCCGAACAGCCGTTCCTTCAGAATGGGATCGCAGCCATTCCATAGGGCGAGCGACAGACACAACAGTTGCCGGTTATCGCTGAAGCCGGCGATGCCGTCCTCACCCCAGCGATAAGCGCGGCTGCGCGCCTGGTCGTGAGTGAGATAATCCCAGGCGGTGCCGTACGGGCTGTAATCCTCGCGCACGGTGCCCCATTGTCGCTCACTGAGGTAGGGGCCCCAGCGACGCCAATCCTTCGCGCCGGTCCGGCTTTGCTCGATGCGCTGCTTTTCGGCGTCAATGGCTTGCGACATCCGTGGCTCGCTCCCGCGGCGGCATGCTCTCCGGCGCGATTTATCCTCGCGCGCTCTCGGCGCTTTGCTGCAGCAGACGCCAGGCGTCCAGCGTACAACCGACAGACCAGGCTTGCGCGGGCGCGCCGCGGGGATGATGCGGCGGGTCTCCGTCGAAGATCTCTCCAATGGTGCCCACCGCCTGGTCCTCCAGCGCATCCCTTATCGGCTCCAGCAAGGCCTGCGATGCCGTCACATCGCTGCTGACCCGATGGGCCGCGAGGCTGAAAGGTCCGAGCAACCAGGCCCAGACCGGCCCCTGATGATAGCCGCCGTCGCGCTCCCGAACGCTGCCGCCGTAGCTCGGCCGATAAGCGGGGTCGCCGGGCGCCAGCGAGCGCAGCCCATACGCGGTGAGAAGGTGATGCCTGCAGACCCGAACAACAGCTGTCTGCTGTTCCAAAGAGAGCGGACTGTAGGGCAGGCTGACCGCAAAAATCTGATTTGGCCTTATGCTGGCATCGTTGCCATAGGGCCCATCAATGACGTCGTATAAGCCCTCGCGGTCGGGGCGGACAAACCGCGCAAAGCCGCGCCTGGCGGCTTCCGCCGGCACGCTGAAGGCATCCGGCAGAGCCAATCGCGCGGCAAACGCGCTCATGATGCGCAAGGCGTTATGCCAGAGCGCATTGATTTCGACCGGCTTGCCCATGCGCGGCGTGACGACCCAGTCCCCGACCTTCGCATCCATCCAGGTCAACTGTACGCCTGCAGCACCTGCCCTGAGCAGGCCATCGGCCGGATCAACGCCGATACCGTAGCGCGTTCCGCGCTGGTGCCATGCGATCATGTCGCACAATACCGGGAATGCCTCGCGCAGCGCCGTCGTGTCTCCGGTCGCATCGACATATGCGCGCCAGGCCTCGAAGAACCACAGCGAGGCATCCGCGGTATTGTACTCGGCGCGCTCCCCGGTGCCGGGAAATACGTTGGGCAGCATCCCTTGACTGACGAAACTCGCGAACGTGTTGAGAATGCGAAGCGTGATCGCGGAGCGCCCGGTCGCGAGAGTGAGGCCCGCAAGGCTTATCATTGTGTCGCGACCCCAATCGCCGAACCATGGATAGCCCGCGATGATCGACTGGCCATCGGGAGCATTTGCCGCCGGGCGAGAAAACAAAAATGCATCGGCGGCGAGCGCAAGCCGTGCAATCCACGTCGGTGATTGCCGTATGGACGCACTGTCCATTGCCATGGCCACAACCGTCCGGTCATGATCAAGACGGCGTCGCAGCGCGGCTGATAGGTCTGCCGGCGCGTCGGCATCGAGGCTCGCGACAATTCCGTGCCATTCTCCCGGGACGAGAGGAATGGTCGCTTCGCCGACGCAGAGGTGGTGGTCGATCGAATCGAGCCCACGCTCGGCCTCGATGGGAAGGCTGAAATCCCGGTACCAATCGCGCCTGCTCGCGATTTTGCCGCCGGGCGTCCGGAGGGTCAGGGAAAAAAGGCCCGCATCCGTCAGCAGGAGCTTTTCGCCATCAATCCTAATCTCAGGATTAAAATCTCCGATCGACGTCGTGCCATGGTGATCACGATTATTGGCCAGCAGCACCACCCGCAGGGTGAACCCGCCATCCGGACAATCGGGTCCTGATTGCAGCCGCCATGCCGCATAGGTGGTATGGGCGCCGGGCTCCATCCAGATGCGCGCCTCGAGCTGGCGATCTCCGACATCGTAAGTCCATACCGGGACAGAGTGGTCGAGATGGAAGCTTGCGATGCGGACGTGACCGGCGGGAGCGATGGCCCCGCTCTTCCAGCGGTTGGTAAAAAGCGGCCAGGAACGCTCGCCGGCGATCAGCGTCGCATCGGCCTTGGCGAGTATCAGGCGGCGCCCGAGCGGCGATGCTATCGGAGCAATCAGCAATCCGTGATAGCGCCGGGTGAGGCTGCCAGCGATGGTCCCGCCGGCATAGGCTGCCAGTCCATTCGCAATCCACCATTCGCGCCGCTCCGCCTGCGCAAGGTCGCCACAGATTGCCCGTGAGAATCTGATTGGACATGGAGCCGAAGCAGATGATGCGCGGCGCGAATCCGACGGTTGAGCTTGATCCGGCCCCGCGACCGCAACAGGGGTGTCCGTCTTCGACTCGGAAGCTTCCATTGTCGGCTTCGGAAAGCAAAACGCCTCGCGGCGAGCGAGCGCTAACTGACGGCGTATCTGGCGATCATAGCCTGATCGAGCTCGAGGCCGAAACCTGCTCCCGGCGCAACCGTCATCATGCCGTCCTTGGCGGGAGGACGGTTGAGCCACATCCGCTGCCAGACCGGATCGCGCTCGGGGTCGGCGAAGCACTCGACATAGGTGCCGTGCGGAACGGCCGAGATCAGCTGCAGCGCGATCTGCGATTCCTCGTGATGCGCCATGGCAAGGCCCGCGGTCGCGCAGAGCGCGGCGGCGCGCCGCCACTCGGTCACCCCGCCACCTTGGGAGGCGTCGTAATTGACGATATCGACGGCGCCCGCGTCGATCAGGCGGCGCACGCCGTGGCTGGTGATCTCGCTTTGTCCGGCAGTGACCGGTATCGACGTGCGCGTGCGCACGCGCGCCATTTGCGCCGCGTCGTCGTACCAGTGGCAAGGCTCCTCGAACCAGCGGATGTCGAGCGGCTCGATCAGGCGGGCGAATTCGATGGCTTGATCGGCGCTCCAGCCGCGATTGGCATCAACCGCGAGAATGAAGTCGGCACCGGCCGCCTTGCGCGCGGCGGCGACGCGCTCGGCATCCTGCCGCGGCGAAAGCCCCCCGACCTTGAACTTGCAGCCCGCCATTCCGGCGCGCCGGTAGCTCTCCATCTCGTGACCGATATCGGCGAGCGTCTTGCCCTCCATGTAGTAGCCGCCGATCGAGATGACCGGCACCTCCTCGGCGTAGCCGCCGAGGAGATCGCGCACGCGCCGGCCGGTCGCCTTGCCGATGGCGTCCCAGAGCGCGCAGTCGACGCAGGCAATCGCCTCCATGAGCAGCTTGCGGTCGCGATTGGCAAAGCTGAGCGCGAACAGCTTCGCCCATATGCGCTCGCCGTCGAAGACGTCGCAGCCCTTGATCGCAGGCGCCAGCTCCTCGCGGATCAGGCGGACGATCTGCGGGGCGCCGTCGCGGTTGTCGCCGTTGTAGACTTCGCCGACGAGCCCATCCTCGGTGCGCAAGCGCGTGATGACGGTCGAGCGCTTGCGCACCGCATAGGTGCTTCCGCCGAAGTTCCGGGTCAGCGGAATGTCGATGGCGACGGCATCGATGCTGCGAATACGCATCCGCGATCCCATGGGTTAGTCTTAGTCCGTCACAAGGTTTTCGAAAATGATCGTAGATCGCAATACCGAGATTCCCATGCGCGACGGCGCGCGCTTGCGCGCGAACGTGTATCGCCCCGAGGCCGCCGGACGGTTTCCCGCGCTCGTGACGCTCGGCCCATACGGCAAGGACGTGCCGCTGCGCGACTTCATGCAGGAGGCATGGGACCGGCTCAATGCGACCTATCCGGAGATTCTGGCGGCCTCATCGTGCAAGCACCTCGTGTTCGAGCGGCCGGACCCGGAAGTGTGGGTCCCGGACGGCTATGTCCTCATCAGCGTGGACTCCCGCGGCGCCGGCAAGTCCCCGGGCAGGCTTGATCCGAACTCGCCGGCGGAGTTCCGCGACTTCTACGACGCCATCGAATGGGCCGCCGCGCAGCCCTGGTGCAGCGGAAAGGTCGGCTTGCTCGGCATTTCCTATTACGCCGCCAGCCAATGGTTCGTGGCCGCGATGCGCCCGCCGCATCTCGCTGCCATTGCGCCCTGGCAGGGCACCTACGACTTCTATCGCGACCGCACGCGCCAGGACGGCATTTTTGCGAGTGGATTTCTCAAGCGGTGGTGGAACCGCAGCGTGCTGCGCCATCAGCACGGCAATCCGGACACCGACTGTCGCGACATCTACACCGGCGAGCGGGTGACCGGGCCCGCGAGCCTCTCGCCGGCCGAGCTTGCGGCAAGCCGCGCCGACTACCTGGGCGATGTGCTTGCTCATCCGCTCAACGATGAATTCTATCGCGAGCGAACGCCTGATCTTTCAAAAATCGATTGTCCGGCTTTCGTGGTCGCCAACTGGGGCGGCCTCGGGCTGCATCTGCGCGGGACCATTCGCGGCTTCATGGGCATCGCTTCGCGTGAAAAATGGCTCAAGGTGCAGTCGGGCTCCTATTTTCACACCTTCCTGCAGCCGAAGAACGTGGCGATCCAGAAGCGGTTCCTCGACCGCTACCTCAAGGGCATCGAGAGCGGCTGGGAAAACGAGCCGCGGGTCGAGGTCGAAATCCGCGGCCCCGGCGACACGGTGAAGCGCACCGCCCGCGCCGCCGCGTGGCCGCTGCCGCAGACGCAGTGGAGTCGATTCTACCTCGATGCGCAGCGCCGCACGCTTGATCCCGACGAGCCGCACAAAGCCGCAAGCGCGAGCTACCCGGCGCTGAGCGAGGGCGTCACCTTCTCGACGCCGCCCATTGCGCGAGAGGTGGAGATCGTCGGTCCGGTCAAGGCCAAGCTGTTTGTCTCCTCGAGCACACGCGACATGGACATTTTCGCCACGCTCTGCGCCTTCGATCCGGCCGGCAACGAGATGACATTCATCGGCGCGCCGGAGCCGAAATGCCCGGTTACCCAGGGTTGGCTGCGGGTCTCGCAGCGCAAGACCGACCCGCAGCGCTCGAGCGAGTACCTGCCGTTCTATCCGCATGATGAACACGAGCCGCTCTCACCCGGCGAGATCTACGAGGTCGACCTCGAAATCTGGCCCATGGCGCTCGCGCTGCCCGCGGGATCACGTGTCACGCTCACCATCCAGGGCAAGGACTTCGAGCGGCCGGGGGCAACCGGACCGCTGCGGGGCGTCGCCTGGTTCACCCACGACGACCCCATCGACCGTCCGCCGGAGCTGTTTGCGGGCACGAATACGCTCCGCACCGGCGGCGCGCACCGCTCGTACCTGCTGCTGCCGATGCTCGCGCCTGGTGCGTAGCCCGGATTGCGCCTGCGCAATCCGGGAAGACCCCGGGTTTCGCGCAAGCGCTCAACCCGGGCTACGAGGTTAGAACGGAATCTCGTCGTCCATGTCGCCGCCCTTGCCGGCGCCCGCGCCGGCAAGCGCGGGCTGCCGCTCGCGCACGGAGGGACCCGGCGACCCAAAGGCGCCGGTACCCT
>Ga0306926_10000726_pt1 | contig 31382 bp, 29 predicted proteins | sample flu12Cox44000178_FD_203759 | JGI IMG/M metagenome (GOLD analysis project Ga0306926, IMG submission 203759) | Lab enrichment of tropical soil microbial communities from Luquillo Experimental Forest, Puerto Rico - flux8day.12C.oxic.44.000.178 (v2)... | ecosystem: Environmental > Terrestrial >...
CACACCCATGCAGTCTTACCCCGACGCAACCGGAATGATGTGCGGCGTGCCGTTAACAAAGGCGCAAGCAAAGGCGGTTCATAACCATCGGGGGTACTCATGACCGCGTCCAACGGGCTTCCCTTTGCATCCGCCGAGCTTGCCGCCGAGGTCGCGGGCTGGCTCACCCAGCTCGCCGGAGAGCGGCGAATGTCGCCGAAAACCGTGGAGGCGTATGCGCGCGACGTTTCCCAGCTGCTGAGCTTTCTGTCGGGCCATGCCGGCGCCCGGATGACGCTCGCAAGCCTGTCGAAGGCAAAGCCGCTTGACATCCGCGCGTTCATGGCGTCGCGCCGTGCGGAGGGCGTCAGCAGCCGCTCGTTGGCGCGCGTGCTCGCGGGTGCGCGCTCGTTCGCGCGCTTTCTGGAACGCCGGGGCAAGGGCGGCATCGGCGCGCTCACTCTGGTGCGCGGACCGAAAACCGCAAAAACACTGCCCAGGCCGCTTGCGGTTGCCGATGCCAAGCGCATGACCGATACCGCGCCGCGGGCCGGGGAGGAGCGCGAGCAATGGGTACTCGTGCGCGATGCGGCGGTCTTCGCCTTGCTCTATGGATGCGGCCTGCGCATCTCCGAGGCACTTGGGCTCAAGCGCTGCGACGCGCCTGCAGACGTCGCCATCAGCAGCATTCGCGTCATGGGTAAAGGCGGCAAGCTGCGCATGGTCCCGGTATTGCCGCAAGTCGTGCGCGCGATCGCGGAGTACATCGCGCTTTGCCCGCATGGTCTCGCCGCGGAAGGTCCCTTGTTCGTCGGCGCCAGGGGCGGCCCGCTTTCACCGCGCATCGTGCAGCTTGCCATGGCCCGCATGCGCGGCGCGCTGGGATTGCCGGAAAATGCCACGCCGCATGCGTTGCGCCATTCGTTCGCTACCCATCTCCTCGCCCGCGGTGGCGATCTGCGGGCAGTGCAGGAGCTGCTCGGTCACGCGTCGCTGTCGACCACGCAGATCTACACGGCCGTCGACACGCAACGGCTGCTCGATGCGTACCGCAGCGCGCATCCCCGCGCCTAACGCCGTTCGCCGCGCCAGCCCCGCCCTTGCGAAACATCGCTCTGCCTCGTCCCGCAATTGCTTTTTTCGGGATGCATGATCTTATCCGAAAAGTCTGCACCCTCGGGCCAAGCCCGAGGGCATGCTTTTCGAGATCATGCATCGGAGGGCGACATGAGTGAAGGCGTGCACGCGGTCCAGCACGAGGTCGAGCACCGGATCGGCCATGGGGAGCATGAGGCCGGACACGGGACAAATCCGGCTCAGAGCCGGAACCGGAAGATCGCGCTGCTGATCGCCGTCCTCGCGCTGTTCCTCGCCCTCTCGGAGACGCTCGGCAAGAGCGCGCAGACGGCTGGACTCGAGCTCAATATCAAGGCTTCCGACACCTGGAATTTCTTCCAGGCAAAAACCGTGCGCCAGACCACGCTGCGCACCGCAGCCGAGGCGTTCGCGATCGAGCTGGTGGGCCGCAGCGATGACGCCAACAAGGCGGCGATGAGCAAGCAGGTCGAAGCCTGGAATGCGACCGTGAAGCGTTACGACTCCGACCCCAAGGAGAAGGATGGGCGCAAGGAGCTCAAAGCGCAGGCCGAGCAATACGAGCACGAGCGCGATACCGCCATGGCGCGCTACCACAATTATGAGCTCGGATCGGCGGCGTATCAGATCGGGATTGTGCTGGCGTCGGCCGCAGTCATCACCGGCATGATTGCGCTCGCCTATGGCGCCGCCGGCGTCGGGGTGGTCGGTCTCATCTTCACCGGAATAGGGCTGTTCGCGCCGCAGGTGCCGCACGAGCTGATGCATTTGCTCCCGCATGGTTTGCAGGCTGCCGGCGCGCATTGAGCGCGCCTTCGTCGCAAGACCGGCATTTGCGTCTCACATGTTGATGGCGCGCTTGTCCACCGCCAACGCCGCCTCCTTGACGGCCTCGCTCAGCGTCGGATGGGGATGACAGGTGCGCGCGATGTCCTCGGCGGCGGCGCCGAACTCCATGGCGACGGTGGCTTCCGCGATCATGTTGCCGGCATCGGCGCCGAGGATGTGCACGCCCAGCACGCGATCGGTGCCGGCGTCGGCCAGGATCTTGACGAAACCGTCGGTCTCAAGATTGACTTTCGCACGGCCGTTGGCGGTGAAGGGAAACTTGCCGGCGTTGTAATGGATGCCGGCCGCTTTGAGCTCCTCCTCGCTCTTTCCTACCGAGGCGATCTCCGGGAAGGTGTAGACGACGTTCGGTATCACGTCGTAATTGACGTGACCCGCCTGTCCGGCCAGGATTTCCGCGACTGCCACCCCCTCCTCCTCCGCCTTGTGCGCGAGCATCGGCCCCGCGATCACATCGCCGATGGCGTAGATGCCGGACACGTTGGTTGCAAAACGCGCATCAACGACAATGCGGCCCTTGTTGTCCTTGTTCACGCCGGCAGCCTTGAGGCCGAGCCCTTCGGTGTAAGGCACGCGGCCGACCGCTACCAGCACGACATCGGCGCCGATTGCCTGCGTTGCGCCGCCGTTCGCCGGCGCGACGGTTGCCTGCAAGGCACCGTCCACGGCCGCAACGCCCGCGACCTTCGAGGAGAGCCGAAACGTCATGCCCTGCTTCTCGAGCAGGCGGTGGAATTGCCTGCACACCTCGTTGTCCATCCCCGGCAGGATGCGATCGAGAAATTCGACCACGACGACCTCGGAGCCGAGCCGGCGCCACACCGAGCCGAGCTCGAGCCCGATCACGCCGGCGCCGATGACGAGCAGGCGCTCCGGCACCCTGTCGAGCACGAGCGCTCCGGTCGAGGACACGATTCGCCTCTCGTCGATCTCGATGCCGGGCAGCCGCGCGACGTCCGAGCCGGTCGCGATCACGATCGCATTTGCTTCGAGCCTTTCGGTCTTGCCGGCCGAGGTCACCTCGACCACGCCGTTTCCGGCGATGCGGCCGATGCCCTCGAACGACTCGATCTTGTTCTTCCTGAACAGGAACGCGACCCCCTTGACGTTACCGTCCACGCCCGCGTCCTTGAACTTCATCATGCCCGGCAGATCGAGCCTGGGCTTGCCGAGCTTGATGCCCATCCGGTCAAACAGGTGGCCGGCCTGGTCATAGAGCTCGGACGCATGCAGCAGCGCCTTCGAGGGGATGCAGCCGATATTGAGGCAGGTGCCGCCGAAGGTCCGTTCCTTCTCGACCACTGCCACCTTCATGCCGAGCTGCGCGGCGCGGATGGCACAGAAATATCCGCCGGGGCCGGAGCCGATCACGATGAGATCGTAATGCACCTAGCTGCCCAACTTGCCCCGGATGGCGTCGAGAAGGATTCTCGTGTTGGTCGCGATGGTCTGAAATACCTGCTCGAAGCGGGCGTCTATGCCCCGGAAGCGAGCATCCACCGCCTCAAAGCGAGCATCCATGCCCGTAAAACGAGTGTCTATGGCCGCAAAACCACGGTCGACCTTCTCTTCCAGCCGATCGATCTTGGATTCCACCCGCGCCAGGCGATCCTGCATCTGGACCTGCTCGCCCTCCTGACGCAACTGATCCGCACGGACCTGCCGCAGGTCCGATTGCACTTGCTGCATCTTCTCCCCGAGAAATCGGAGATCGACATTGTCCGAGGCCATGGTCTGCCCAGCCTATCACAGATCCAGCACGAGTCGCGCGGGATCCTCCAGCATCTCCTTCACCCGCACCAGGAACGTGACCGCCTCGCGGCCGTCGACGATGCGATGATCGTAGCTCAAGGCAAGATACATCATCGGCCGCGCCTCGATCTTGCCGGCCACGACGACCGGGCGCTCCTCGATCTTGTGCATGCCGACAATGCCGGATTGCGGCGCGTTGAGGATGGGGGTCGACAGCAACGAGCCGTAGACGCCGCCGTTGCTGATGGTAAAGGTGCCGCCCTGCAACTCCTCGATCTTGAGCGCGCCCTCGCGTGCCCGGCGACCGAAGCCCGCGATCTCGCTCTCGATCTGCGCCAGCGATTTCTGGTCGGCGTCGCGCACCACCGGGACCACCAGCCCGCGCTCGCTGCCGACGGCGACGCCGATGTGATAGTAGTTCTTGTAGACGATGTCGCCGCCGTCGATCTCGGCATTCACGGCGGGAATGTCCTTGAGCGCCTGCACACAGGCACGCACGAAGAATCCCATGAAGCCGAGCTTGGCGCCGTGCTTCTTCTCGAACAGCTCCTTGTATTGATTGCGCAGATGCATCACCGCGCTCATGTCGACCTCGTTGAAGGTCGTAAGCATGGCGGCCGTGTTCTGTGCCTCCTTGAGCCGGCGCGCGATGGTCTGCCGCAGCCGTGTCATCTTCACGCGCTCCTCGCGCGCGGCGTCGTCGGGCGGCGCCGGCGCGCGCAGCGAAGCGCCGGCCGCGGGCTGGGCGACCGGGATCGGGGTGGCAGCGGCACGCTCGATCGCCGCCAGCATGTCCGCCTTGGTGAGACGCCCGTCCTTGCCCGAACCCGTGACCGATGCAGGCTCGACGCCGCTCTCCGCCGCCAGCCTGCGCACCGAGGGTGCCAGCGGCATCGGCTGCGAGGCCGGCGCCTTCGAGGGCTCGCGCGGCCGCGGCTCTTCTTCCGCGGCATTGATGGGCGCCGTCGTATCGGTCTTCTGATCCGGCCGGCCCAGCGGCGCTGCCACCGTCTTGCTGGGAGCTTGCGCCCCCTCTTTGATCTGGCCGAGCAGGGCGCCGACTGCGACGGTCTCGCCGTCCTTGACCGCAATATCGGCGAGCACGCCGCCGGCCGGAGCTGGAACCTCGATCGTCACCTTGTCCGTCTCGAGCTCCACCACAGGCTCATCGGCGGCAACCGCATCGCCTGCGTGCTTGAACCACTTGCCGACGGTCGCTTCAGTGACCGACTCGCCGAGCGCAGGCACGCGGATTTCAGCCATGGTGCTTCCTCAATACAACGGACAACAGACGCCCGACGAGAGTGGGCGGACTAACACAGGCTGACTTTCTTATCTGTCCTCTGTCCTGCGTCGTCCATCGTCCGACAGCGCGTCTTCCAGCAGCACCTTGAGCTGCTTGAGGTGCTGCGACATCTGGCCGGTCGCGGTCGCGGCAGCGCCCGGCCGTCCGGCATAGCGCACCTCCTGGTCCGCCGCCCCGATCTGGTGCAGAGCCCATTCCAGATACGGCTCGATGAAGGAGAACGCGCCCATGTTGCGCGGCTCCTCCTGGCACCACACGAATTGCGCCTGCTTGAAGCGGGCGAGTTCCTGGACCAGCGCCTTGGCCGGGACCGGATAGAGCTGCTCGAGGCGCAGGAGATAGATATCGTCGATCCCGCGTTTCTCGCGTTCCTCATGCAGATCGTAATAAACCTTGCCCGCGCACATCACCACACGCCGGATCCTGCCGTCGGCAACGAGCTTGATCTTCTCGTCCGGCAGCATCTGCGCGTCGTCCCACAACAGCCGATGGAACGTGGTGTCGGGTCTCAGCTCGGCAAGCCGCGAGACCGCCCGTTTATGGCGCAGCAGCGACTTCGGCGTCATCAGGATGAGAGGCTTGCGGATGTTGCGCTTGAGCTGCCGGCGCAGGATGTGGAAGTAGTTCGCCGGCGTGGTGCAGTTTGCGACCTGCATGTTGTCCTCGGCGCACATCTGCAGATAGCGCTCGAGGCGCGCCGACGAGTGCTCGGGGCCCTGCCCCTCATAGCCATGGGGCAACAGGCATACGAGGCCGGACATGCGCAGCCATTTGCGTTCGCCGGAAGAGACGAACTGGTCGAAGACGACCTGCGCGCCGTTCGCAAAGTCTCCGAACTGCGCCTCCCAGAGCGTGAGCGCGTTGGGCTCGGCAAGCGTATAGCCGTACTCGAACCCGAGCACCGCCTCTTCCGAGAGCATCGAGTTGACCACTTCGAAACGCGCCGGCCCCTCGCCGAGGTTGTTGAAGGGGATGTAGCGGTCCTCATTGTCCTGGTCGACCAGCACCGAGTGGCGCTGCGAGAAGGTGCCGCGCTCGCTGTCCTGTCCTGATAACCGGACCGGGTGGCCCTCGCGCAGCAGCGAGCAGAACGCCAGCGCCTCGGCCGTTGCCCAGTCGATGCCTTGGCCGGTCTCGATTGCCTTGCGGCGGCTGTCCATGAAACGCGCAATGGTCCGGTGCGCGTGAAACCCCTGCGGGATGGCGGTAATTCTCTTGCCGATGTCCTTGAGCTCGTCGAGCGGCACCCCGGTCTGGCCCCGGCGCGGCTCGTCGACATCGCGCGCCGCCTTGATATCGATCCAGCGCCCGTCGAGCCAATCGGCGTGGTTGGGCTTGTAGCCCGCGCTCGCTTCCAGCTCGAGATCGAGCCTGGCGCGCCAGTCGGCCCGCATCTTCTCCACTTCGCCGGCGGTGACGACGTTCTCTGCCACCAGCTTCTTGGCGTAGATCTCGCTGGTGGGGGGGTGGTTGCGTATCGCCTTGTACATCAGCGGCTGCGTGAACGACGGCTCGTCGCCTTCGTTGTGCCCGTACCGCCGGTAGCAGAACATGTCGATCACGACCGGATGCTGGAATTTCTGCCGGAACTCGGTCGCCACCTTGGCCGCGAACACCACTGCTTCCGGATCATCGCCATTGGCGTGAAAGATCGGCGCCTCGATCATCTTGGCGACGTCGGAGGGGTAGGGCGAGGACCGCGAGTAACGCGGATAGGTGGTGAACCCGATCTGGTTGTTGATGATGAAATGCACCGAGCCTCCGGTGCGGTGTCCGCGCAGCTCGGACAGCCCGAAGCATTCGGCGATGACGCCCTGGCCGGCGAAAGCGGCATCGCCGGAGATGAGGAGCGGCATCACCATGGTGCGGTCCTCGCGGGTTGCACCGAGCTGATCCTGCTTGGCGCGCACCTTGCCGAGGACAACCGGATTGACGATCTCGAGGTGCGAGGGATTTGCGGTCAGCGACAGGTGCACGCGGTTGCCGTCGAACTCGCGGTCGGAGGAAGCGCCGAGGTGATATTTCACGTCGCCGGATCCCTCGACCTCGTTGGGCGTCGAGGAGCCGCCCTTGAACTCGTGGAAAATGGCGCGATGCGGCTTGCTCATCACCTGCGCCAGCACATTGAGGCGGCCGCGGTGGGCCATGCCGAGGACGATGTCGCGCACCCCGAGCGCGCCGCCGCGCTTGATGATCTGCTCCAGCGCGGGAATCATGGATTCCCCGCCTTCAAGGCCAAATCGCTTGGTGCCGGTAAACTTGAGATCGCAGAACTTCTCAAAGCCTTCCGCTTCGATCAGCTTGTTGAGAATGGCGCGCTTGCCCTCGCGCGTGAAGGTGATCTCCTTGTCGGGACCCTCGATGCGCTCCTGCATCCAGCTCTTCTGCGCTGGATTGGAGATGTGCATGAACTCGACACCCAGCGTCTGACAATACGTGCGCTGCAGGATGGCCAGGATTTCGCGCAAGGTGCCGAATTGCAGCCCGAGCACGCGATCGAGGAAGATCTTGCGATCGAGGTCGGCGTCCGTGAATCCGTAGGAGCGCGGATCGAGATCCTGCTCGTCCTTGCGCGGCTCGAGGCCGAGAGGATCGAGGTTGGCATGGAAATGCCCGCGCGCGCGATAGGCGCGGATCAGCATCAGGGCATGAATGGAATCGCGCGTTGCCTGTTGCACCTGGGCGGCGGAAAGCTCGACGCCGGCCGCCTGGGCGCGCGCGGCAAGCTTGTCGCCGACTGCTTTGTCGACCTCTTCCCAGTCGCCGGAGAGCCCCGCAAGAAGCTCGCCGCGGGCGGCAGCGAGCCGGTCCGGACGCTGCCACGAAGGACCATGCGCCGCCCGCTGCACGTCGGCCGCCTCGTCCTTGAGTGCCCGAAAGAATTCCTGCCAGGCCGCGTCGACGCTGCCGGGATCCCGCTCAAAGCGCGCGTAGAGGTCGTCGATATATCCGGCGTTGCCGCCGTAGAGGAAGGAACTGCGGGCAAGGGCTGCGTTTAGGTCCTGGCGCGACATGCAAAATTCCTGCTGACAGGTTGAGGGCGGCAGCCCCGCGCGGCCGCGGCCTGGAATTGTGGCCTCCCCCATACACCATTTATGTTGCAAATGCGTGCTTACAAAATGGTCGGTCCGCGGGGTCTTCAGGGAGGTGCGCGCCGGGCAAGCACATACTCCGATGACCGACCTTGCCGGAAGCAATCGACTGGTTCAGCGTTAGCCGGAGTGCGGGATTACGTCAGGGCAATTATTCAGGGCAAAGACATGTATATCGCCGACGCAAAGCGGCTTACCCACGCGGGCGCGCGAATGATGGTGGACAGCGCCATCGAGAAGGCCCGCGCGGCGGGGATTGCAATCTCCTGTTGCGTCACGGACGCCGGCGGCCACATCGTCATTCTTGAGCGCATGGATGGCGGGCGCTTCCACACGCTGCATTCCTGCACCACCAAGGCCGTTTGCGCCGCTTCCAACAGGCGGCCGACCAGCGCCAAGGGCGCGGTGGGACAGGACCTCGACGTGACGCATGCCATCGGGCTCGCACTCGCCGCGGGACCGCAGCGCTGGACTGCGATGGAGGGCGGCGTGCCGGTTGTGGTGGACGGCGAGTGCATCGGCGGGGTGGGCGTGAGCGGCGGCGACTGGCAGACCGATCTGCGCATTGCGCAGGCCGCCGTCGAGTCCATCGGGGCAAGCTGGAAATGACGGTGATGACTTCCCGCTGCTACAGCGCGTCCCTCAGGAACCGCACCACCTTAGGGCCGGCGAATCCGCCGAAGCTCGTATCGTCCACCGGTTCGGTGATGAAGAAATGTCCCGCGCCCGGGATCACTACGGTGCGGACGAAGAAACCGGCCTGCTTGAGGGCAAGCAGAAACGCAGCCGACTGCGTCGCCGGATCGACAATATCGTCGTGGTCGCCGTGAATCAGCAGGAACCGCGTCGAATTCCTGTCCGCAGTAGCGTAGCTGATCGGAGACGCCTCGAAGAATACCTTGCGATTGGTGTGGGGAGCCGCGCTGAGGTATTTTTCAGAAATATTGTCGCGCGGCCGCGTCACCAGATCGTGCTGCCACTGCGCCAGCATGTCGTAAACGCCGTAGAAGCCGACCACCGCCTTGACCTTCGCCGGCAACGCCGCACTCGCCTCGGAGCGATATTGACTGGAGAATGCGGGCTCCTCGCCTGCGAGCGCGACCAGCGCGGAAAGATGGGCTCCGGCGCTGTCGCCGATCATGCCGATGCGGTCGGGATCGATGCCAAAATCGCCGGCCTTCGCGCGCACATATTGCACTGCTGCCTTGGTATCATAAACCGAGCCTGGGTAAGTCTTCACGCCAGGCTTCATCAGCCGATATTCGATAGCGAACACGGCGAAACCATTCCTGGCGAGATAAGGCCCCCAGTTCGAGTAGAATTTGCGGTCGCCGATCTGCCAACCGCCACCGTGGACGGCGACCAGCGCCGGTGCCTTGTCGAGACCCTTGGGTGCGTACAGATCGCCGAGCAACCTCACGCCGTCGTGCTCGGCGAAGACGATGTCGTCCCGCCTCGTCACCTCGTGCTCCGCCCTGGCCATCGCAGCCGACATCAGCAGGCTTGCCGCGAGCACCGCGGCCCAAAGCAGACCCATAATCCATATTCCATGCGCGCCTCCCCCAGGCCGATGCCGAACATATACCGGGTTAGCCGTTCAATACCTCGGCCAGCGTCTTGCCAAGCCGGGCAGGCGACGGCGATACCTTGATCCCGGCGGCTTCCATGGCGGCGATTTTCGATTCGGCATCGCCCTTGCCGCCGGAGATGATGGCGCCGGCATGGCCCATGCGCCGTCCCGGCGGGGCGGTGCGCCCGGCGATGAAGCCCACCATGGGCTTCTTGCGGCCGCGCCTTGCTTCATCGACGAGGAACTGCGCCGCATCCTCCTCCCCGGAGCCGCCGATCTCGCCGATCATGACGATCGCCTCGGTTGCCCTGTCGGCCAGGAACATTTCCAGGATATCGATGAACTCCGTGCCCTTGACCGGGTCGCCGCCGATGCCGACCGCGGTGGTCTGGCCCAATCCCTCGCGGGTGGTCTGAAAGACGGCCTCATAGGTGAGGGTGCCCGAGCGCGACACAATGCCGACCTTGCCGGGCTGGAAGATGTTTCCGGGCATGATGCCGATCTTGCATTCGCCGGCGGTCATCACGCCCGGGCAGTTTGGACCGATGAGCCGGGAGTGGGTTCCCGACAAAGCGCGCTTGACCTTGACCATGTCGAGCACCGGGATGCCCTCGGTGATGCAAATGATGAGCGGGATCTGCGCCTGGATCGCCTCGCAGATGGCATCGGCTGCACCCGCCGGCGGCACATAGATCACGCTTGCATCACAGCCGGTTTGCTCCTTGGCCTCGGCGACCGTATCGAATACCGGCAAGCCGAGATGGCGGCTGCCGCCCTTCCCGGGCGATGTGCCGCCCACCATCCTCGTCCCGTAGGCGATCGCCTGCTCGGAATGGAACGTCCCGTTTCTGCCGGTGATGCCCTGGCAAATGACCCTGGTCTGCTTGTCGATCAGGATGGACATGATGTGCCCCTGATGGCGCCCGCCGGCATCACCCTGCTCTCACTGCCCGCACGATCTTCTGGGCGGCGTCGTCGAGATCGTCGGCGGGAGTGACGTTGAGATTGGATGTTGCGAGGATATCCTTGCCGCGCTCGACGTTGGTGCCCTCGAGCCGCACCACCAGCGGTACCCGCAGCCCGACCTCGGCCACCGCCGCGACGACGCCTTCCGCGATCACGTCGCATCTCATGATGCCGCCGAATATGTTGACCAGGATGCCCTTCACCTTGGGATCGGCGGTGATGATCTTGAAGGCGGCTGCGACCTTCTCCTTGCTGGCGCCGCCGCCGACATCGAGAAAGTTTGCCGGCGCCTCGCCGTAGAGCTTGATGATGTCCATGGTGGCCATGGCAAGGCCTGCGCCGTTGACCATGCAGCCGATGGTGCCGTCGAGCGCGACATAATTGAGGTCGTGATTGGAGGCCTCGATCTCCTTGGCATCCTCCTCGGTGAGATCGCGCAGCGCGACGATATCGGGATGCCGGTAAAGCGCGCTGTCGTCGAAGCTCATCTTGGCATCGAGACACAGAAGCTGGCTGGACTTGGTGAGAACGAGCGGATTGATCTCGAGCAGGCTCATGTCCTTGGCGGTGAACGCGGCATAGAGCCTGGTCACGAGCGTCTCTGCCTGTTTGGCAGCATCGCCGCGCAGACCGAGTGCCTGCGCCGCGCGCCGCTCGTGATGCGGCATGATGCCGGTGGCGGGATCGACGGCAAATGTCAGGATCTTTTCGGGCTGCGTGCGCGCGACCTCTTCGATATCCATGCCGCCGGCGGTTGACAGAACGAAAGCGATGCGGGAAGCCTCACGGTCGACCAGGGCGGACAGATAGAACTCGCGCTCGATCGGCGAGCCTTCCTCGATGTAGAGCCGGTTGACCTCCTTGCCGTGCGGACCGGTCTGGTGGGTGATGAGAATCGAGCCGAGCAGACGTTGCGCCTCCTTGCGCACATCCCCAACCGACCGCACCAGCTTGACCCCACCCGCCTTGCCGCGCCCGCCCGCATGGATCTGGGCCTTGACCACCAGCACCGGCACAGCGAGTGCCTCGGCGGCTTTGACGGCCTCCTCGACCGTAAGCGCCGCAACGCCGCGCGGGACCGGCACGTCGAACTCCCGCAGTACCGCCTTGGCCTGGTATTCGTGGATGTTCATGCGCAGCCGTCACGTATCCCGACGCAGGGGAGCGAGGATGAACGGCGATCACGTGCCGCTGCGGGCATCAGGCCCCCCATGGTGCGCCGGCATCCGGGTATCTTCATTTTCCGAGATGCGGGGCGATTTTCTTGCAGGCGTCCACCAGCGTCTGCACGGCCTCCGCCGACTTGTCGAACATGGCGCGTTCCGCGCCATTGAGCTGGATTTCGACGATCCGCTCGACGCCCTTTCCGCCGAGGACGACCGGCACCCCGACGTAGAGATCCTTGATTCCGTACTCGCCGTTGAGATAGGCGGCGCACGGCAGAACGCGCTTCTTGTCCTTGAGATAGCTCTCCGCCATGCTGATGGCAGACGCCGCCGGAGCATAAAAGGCCGAGCCGCTCTTGAGCAGATTGACGATTTCCGCCCCGCCGTCTCGCGTGCGCTGGACGATCTGATCGAGCCGCGCCTGCGATGTCCATCTCATCTTCACCAGATCGGGAAGCGGAATGCCGGCGACGGTCGAATAGCGGATCAGCGGCACCATGCTGTCGCCATGGCCGCCGAGCACGAAGGCGGAGACGTCCTCCACGGAGACGTTGAATTCGTCGGCGAGAAAATAACGAAAGCGGGAGCTGTCGAGCACGCCCGCCATGCCGACGACCATCTGCTTGGGAAGCCCGCAGGCCTTCTGCAGCGCCCACACCATCGCATCGAGCGGGTTGGTGATGCAGATCACGAAGGCCCCGGAAGCATATTTCTTGATGCCGGCGCCGACCTGCTCCATCACCTTGAGGTTGATGCCCAGCAGATCGTCGCGGCTCATGCCCGGCTTGCGCGGCACGCCGGCGGTGACGATGCATAAGCTGGCGCCCTCGATCGCCTCGTAGGCGTTGGTGCCGACGAGCTGGGCATTGAAACCGTCGACCGGGGAGGACTGAACCAGATCGAGCGCTTTCCCCTGCGGGATGCCCTCGGCGATGTCGAACAGCGCAACATCGCCGAGCTCTTTTAGCCCGATAAGATGGGCAATCGTGCCGCCGATCTGGCCAGCACCAATCAACGCGATCTTGGGACGCGCCATGTCTGGGAAAACCTCGTCTGGGAAAACCTCGTTCGGGAAAACGTCGTCCGGGAAAAGCGCAAGATCGGGGACAGTGGAACGACGGACAGGGTGAATGGGTCTTAGCCCTTTTCGGGTCGTGCATTCAAGCCGGCGACCGCTCGCGGTGGTATCACGAGCACCGCCGCTTGCTCGTCCATTCGCTAGTGTCCCGGTTCCGACGTTTGTATTCCTTTGCAGCACGCGCTTTTACAAACGTCGGAACCAAAGGGATACTAGCAACTATTTGATTCTAGTGTGGCTTTGGATTTGACGTTCCTACGAATGACTCGCGGCAATGCTGGTAGGAACGTCAAATCCGCCACACCAGCCGGTCGGTGCGGGGAAATCAGGTTTCCACGAGCCCCTCGGCCGAGCCCGCCGCAACCGCATGCCCTTTCCCGTGCGGCAGGGCGAGATAGCTCTGCGAACCCATCTCGATCAGCCGTGATGCCGTGCGCTTGAACTCATGCGCCTCGAAACCTTCGCTCTCGCGATAGAGCGCATGCGGCTCGGCCTCGGCGGAGGCAACGAGCTTCACTGCGTTGTCATAGAATGCATCGACGAGGATGATGAAACGCTTGGCTTCATCACGGCGCGCATAATTCATGACCGGTACCCGATCGAGCAGAACGGTGTGAAATTCGTGCGCCACCTTCAGATAGTCGGCGCCGCCGAGCGGCTGCTGGCAGAGGTCGCGGAACGAGAAGCGCGCCACGCCCAGGCTCGCCCGCGGCACGCGCAGCGTGCGTCCGAGTACCGTCAGATCACGCGGCTCGCCGGCGCGTCCCGCGCTCAGGCGTTGCCATGCCTGGTCGAGCGCCGCTGTCGCCGTATCATCGGCGGGCACGTGCCAGACCGATGCGCCGGCAAGCTTCTCAAGCCGAAAATCGGTGCGCGCAGCCAGGCGCGCAACGGTCATGTGCTCTTCGATCAGTGCAATGAACGGCAGAAACAGCGCGCGATTGAGCCCGTTTTTGTAAAGCTCGCCCGGCGGCACGTTCGAGGTCGCGACCACCACGACGCCGAGCTCGAACAGGCGCTTGAACAACCGACCGAGAATCATGGCGTCGGCGATGTCGGTGACGTGAAACTCATCGAAGCATAGCAACCAGGTCTCGCGCGCAATTGCGCTCGCCGTGAGCTCGATGGGGTCGGCATCCCGGATTGCGCCCGCCTTGAGCTGCTGTCGCGCGGAATGGATGCGCTCATGCACGTCAGCCATGAATTCATGGAAATGAGCGCGGCGCTTGCGCACGACCGGCGACGCTTCGAAGAACATGTCCATCAGCATGGTCTTGCCGCGCCCCACATCGCCGAAGATGTAGCATCCCTTGATGGCGGGGCGGGCGCGGGAGCCGAACAGCCATCCGAGCGAGGAGGATTTGCGCGCAAGGCGCCGGTTGACGATGTCGTGCTCGAGGGCGGCTAGTTGCGCCACAGTCTCGGCTTGCGCGCCATCTGATTCCATCTCCGCCGCCGCAAGCCGCGCCGCATAGGCGACCGAGATGGGCACCGGCACCGGCGAGGGAGAGCTCAACGCCATCGAGGCAAGAAGCGGCAGACGCCCAGGCTGCCGATCACAATTTTGTGCAGTGCATAAACCATAAGCATGACGCCAATTTCAGCGCATGGCTGTTATGTCAATTTCGATACTGAATCAGAAGTTTAATGACAACGCCTTTCCGGTGTCATCATTGCGGGATGTATACCGCACTGCAATATTGGAGCGGTGATTCGAGACTCAAAGGAGGTTTCCTGATGGAGGACCAACTCCCGCGAGGCGGCGTGATCCGCAAACTGTGGATTGCGCAAGCCGATCTCTACCGCGCGCATCTCCTGCGCCTCGATTTGCACAGCCGGCGCAGCCGTTTTGCGGGCGCGGTATCCGACCAGTTCCTGCGCGACTACGCAGACCTCGCATTCAGCATCGATGCCATCATTCATGGTTTCTTTGTCGACGGCGTATTGCGCGGCGCCGCCGAGCTGCGTCCGGTAGGACCGGTCGTTCGGCGCGAGGGCGAGGCCGCCTTCTCGATCGAGAAGCCGTGGCAAAGTCACGGGGTCGGCTCGATGCTGCTCGAGCGCACCCTGCTTGCCGCGCGCAACCGCGGGCTCAAGTTCCTCCATATGACATGTCTTGCCGACAACAAGCGCATGCAGCAGCTGGCGCGCAAGTATGACGCCGAGCTCAGCTTCGATTTCGGCACGGTCGTGGGCGAGGTCGCCGCCCCGCGGCCCACGCCAATCTCGCTGATGCGCGAGATCATTGCCGACGGGCACGGCTTCGCCACCGCGATGTTCGACGTGCAGTCGCGGCTGCTCGCGGGATAGCAGGACCGGCGAGGGAGGACAGACGTCGCATGGGCTATGAGGACGCCTGCTCCGTCCCGCGCCGTCCGTCCTCGGTCGCCCGTGCGCTGTCGTCCGTCAGCGGATAGGCGGCCTCGACGACGTAGGGGCCGCCGCCGACCGACATGCGCGAGGAGAACAGCACGAAACGCGACACCCGGAACGGCGCGGTGCGGAACGGTGCGCGCAACGCCAGATAGTCAGCCACCTGGCGGTTCGACGATTCGCGCAGTCGCGCAAGCGTCACATGCGGCGTGTACTTGCGTCCATCCGGCTCCAGTCCCACGCGCTGCATCAGGCGCTCGTGCTCGGCTTGCAGCTCCATCAGCGCCTGCACCGGTCCAAGCGTCGCCACCACCGCCCGCGGCTTGCGTCCGCCGAACGATTTGAGGTCCTCCACGCGCAATTCAAAAGGCCGCCGGCGCACGCGGAAAAGCAGCGAGGCAACCTCGTGGGCGACGACATCGTCGACGTCGCCGATGAAGCGAAGGGTCATGTGATAGTGCTCGGGGTCGATCCAGCGCGCACCGGGAAGCCCGCCGCGCAACGAAGACAGCGACTGTGCTACGCCGGACGGGATTTCAAGAGCGGTAAACAGGCGGGGCATGGCAATGAAGACGCACGACCGGATGAAAGGGGGACATATAGGACAACGCGCGCATGTTCAAACGCGCCGGGCACACTCTCCTCAGGCAGGGTGCTTGCGCCGCGCACGCGCGATCAGCTCTTCGACCGCGGGAAGGATGCGCGCGACTATCTCGTCGACCCCGGCGGCCGTGGGATGAATCCCGTCCGCTTGGTTGAGGCTTGCATCCGCGGCGACGCCATCGAGAAAGAACGGATAGATGACGAGGTCGCTGCTGGCTGCGTTGCTGGCGGCGAGATCGGAAAAGATCGCCTCGAACTCGCGGCCGTATTCCAGGCCAAGGTTGGGCGCCGCGCGCATGCCGGCCAGCAGGACGACGATGTTGCGGCCGGTCAGTCGGCGCACGATGTCGGTCAGTGCGGCGCGCGTGACCTTGGGATCGATTCCGAGCAGCATGTCGTTGGCGCCGAGCTCGACGATCACGGCGTCCGTCCCCTCCGGCACCGACCAGTCCAGGCGGGCGAGACCTGCGGACGCGGTGTCACCGGAGACGCCGGCGTTGGCGATCTCGACCGCCGCGCCTTTCGCCTTGAGCGCGGCTTCGAGTCTCGCCGGAAAGGATGCGTTGAGCGGCAGCCCGAGCCCGGCAGTGAGCGAATCACCCAATGCGACAATCCGCATCGACCGATGGGGTGCGCCGTTGGATTGAGAGTTCGCCGGCAGGCAAACCAGCAGCAAAAGCAGCGCCGCGATCTGGACTGGCGCAAGCGCGCTCCGATATGAGCGGGACGCCGGCCCCCGGCCGGGTGAGAGCGAAGAACGACTCCTCATGCAAGATACCTCCTGGCCGGGGCGTACAGAAGCGGCAATTGCCCTTACCGGCGTCGATCTGTCGCTCGGGCGAGGCGCCGGCCGCGTCCATGTCCTCAAGGATGTGGACCTTCATATAGGACGCGGCGAGGCGGTCGGTCTGGTCGGACCGTCCGGGTCCGGAAAATCGACGCTGCTCATGGTCATGGCCGGCCTCGAGCGCGCCGACCGGGGCAAGGTGATCGTCGCCGGTGAAGAACTGGGGGCGCTCAACGAGGATGCGTTGGCGCGCTTCCGCGGCCGCAATGTAGGGATCGTCTTTCAGTCGTTCCATCTGATTGCGACAATGACGGCGACCGAGAATGTCGCGGTGCCGCTGGAGTTCGCGGGGGTGGAAGCCGCACGCGCGCGGGCGGAGCGCGAGCTTGCCGCCGTCGGACTCGCCGAGCGGCGCCGCCACTATCCTGCGGAGCTCTCCGGTGGCGAGCAGCAGCGCGTCGCGCTGGCGCGAGCGCTGGCAGCGGACCCGGCGATCCTGCTGGCGGATGAGCCGACCGGAAACCTCGATGATGCAACCGGCGCCGAGATCATCGAGCTGCTGTTCGCGAAGCATCGCCAGCGTGGGACCACGCTTGTGATCGTCACGCATGATGCTGCGCTTGCGGCGCGCTGTGACCGGGTGGTGAGGCTGCGCTCCGGGCGCATCGAGGGCGCGCCAAGCCCTTGCGCGGCGGCTAGATGATGCAGTCGCCGGCGTCACAGGGTGGGATCACGCCAGGGCGCACATGGTGGGGCAACGGGATTTTGCTCCCGCTGCGCATCGCCGCGCGCGAGCTGCGCGGCGGATTGCGGGGCTTTTACGTGCTCATTGCCTGCATCGGCCTCGGGGTGATGGCGATCGCCGGCGTGAGCTCGGTCGCCTCCGGTCTTGCCGACGGGCTCGCCCACGAAGGAAGCGTGATTCTCGGCGGCGACCTTTCTTTTTCGCTCAGCCTGCGCGAGGCAAACGCGGCCGAGGTCGAATTTTTGAGGGAGCGCGGTGACCTTTCCCTCGCCGCCACCCTGCGCGCCATGGCGCGCACGCCCGACGGGCGAGCTGCGCTGGTCGAGGTGAAGGCGGTGGATGCCTCCTATCCGCTCTACGGGGCGGCAACGGTCGCGCCCGCGCACTCGCTCGCGGACGTGCTCGCACAGCGTGACGGTGCGTTCGGCGCCGCCGCCGACCCCGCCCTTCTCGCGCGGCTCGATATCCCCCCAGGCGGGCGCGTTGCCATCGGGTCGGCGACGATCGAGATACGCGCCACGCTGCAATCCGAACCCGACAAGCTCGCCGGCGGGATCGGCTTCGGGCCGCGGTTGCTGGTGAGCGAGGCGGCTCTGCGCGCAAGCTCCCTGCTGCGACCCGGAAGCGTGGTGCGCTGGCACTATCGTCTGCGGCTGCCGCGCAATGACCGGACCGATGCCGCGGTGCGCGCGGTCTCGGCGGCGGCGCGGGCGCAATTCTCGCAGGCCGGCTGGGAAATCCGCTCGCGCGCCAATGCCTCGCCGTCGCTGGAGCAGAATGTCCACCGGTTCACGCAATATCTCACGCTGGTCGGGCTCACGGCGCTGCTGATTGGCGGTGCCGGCGTCGCCAACGCGGTCAAGGCGCATCTCGACCGGCGCTGGGAGGTGATTGCGACCCTCAAATCGCTGGGAGCCACCGGCTCGCAGGTGTTTGCGATCTACCTGTTTCAGGTCGTGGCCCTTGCCGCCCTGGGCGCGGTTCCTGGCCTGCTCATCGGCGCCGCGGCACCCTTCCTCATTGCGTGGGGCTTCGGCGCCGTGCTGCCGTTGCCGCTTGAGCCGGCGCTGCATCCCGGCGGTCTTGCGCTCGCCTTCCTGTACGGTCTGCTCACCGCGGTCGCCTTTGGCCTCTGGCCGCTCGGGCGCGCCCACGACGTGCCGGTCTCCGCGCTGTTCCGCGACGCGGTCAGCGGGGACTGGCGGGCGCCGCCTCGCCGTTACATTGCGGCGATGGTGCTGACCGCCGGCGCGCTTGCGGGCCTTGCCGTGGCGCTTGCCTATGACCGGCGCACTGCCGTCATCTTCGTTGCTGCCGCCGCCGGTACGTTTGTGCTGCTGCGCGTGGTGGCCGCGCTGCTGATGCTCGCCGCTCGGCGAATGCCCCAGCCGCGCTCGCCGGTCATTCGCCTCGCCATTGCCAATATCCATCGGCCGGGTGCGCTGACCCCGAGCATCGTTCTATCCCTTGGGCTCGGGCTCACGCTGCTTTGCACCGTGATTGCGATCGACGGCAATCTTCGCCGGCAGTTCCTGGCGGCAATTCCCGAGCAGGCGCCGAGCTTCTATTTTATCGACATTCCCGCTTCCGATGCAGAAAAATTCGATGCCTTCATCGCGGCGCAGGCGCCGGGCGCCACGCTCCATCGCGTGCCCATGCTGCGCGGGCGGATCGTTGCGGCAAACGGTGTTCCCGCGGAGAGCCTCAAGCCGCCGCCCGACGCCGCCTGGGCATTGCGGAGCGACCGCGGCGTCACCTATGCGCAAGACCTGCCGGCCGGCTCGCGGCTGGTCGCCGGGCAATGGTGGAAGCGCGATTATCAAGGCCCGCCGCTGGTCTCATTCGAGAAACGGATCGCGGACGGGCTTGGCCTCAAGCTCGGCGATGGCGTCACCGTCAACGTGCTTGGCCGCAACATCACCGCGACCGTCGCCAACCTGCGTGCGGTCGACTGGCAAAGCCTCGGCATCAATTTCGTGATGGTGTTCTCCCCGAGCACCTTCCGCGGCGCGCCCAACGCCGACATTGCGACGCTCACCTATCACGGCGGGAGCACGCGCAGCGAGGAGACGGCCTTGCTCAAAGCGGTGGCGCAGGCGTTCCCGGCCATTGCCGTCATGCGGGTGCGGGACGTGCTCGATACCGTTGCCGCCACGGTGACAAATCTCGTCTTGGCAATTCGCGCGGCGAGCGCGCTCACGTTGATTGTCGCGGTGCTGGTGCTGGCGGGCGCCCTGGCTGCCGGTCACCAGCGTCGAGTCTATGAGGCTGTCATTCTCAAGACGCTCGGCGCAACCCGTGCGCGGCTGCTTTGCGCCTATGCCGTCGAATATTTCGCCCTTGGCCTTGCGACCGCCGTGCTCGGCGTTGCCGCGGGCTCCGCCGCGGCGGCGTTCGTCATCGTGCGGATCATGAATTTACCGTTCCTCATGCTGCCCGAGCCGCTGCTGGCGTGCTCGGCCTGCGCCATTGTTGCCACGGTATTGCTCGGGCTGATCGGCACGTTTCGGGCACTTGGGCAAAGGCCCGCACCTGTCCTGCGCAATCTCTGAGCTTCCCGCGGTTGCGAGGGGCGGCAAACCGCCGCGCCTGCCACTTGCCCGCTACATGGATAAAATGTCACCTTCCGAAGCCGGTTAGCGGGCATTAACAAACCCGTCCGTGGCATCTGGCGCCGGAACAAATCCCGCATTAGATTCGCCGCAGCCGGTGTCTGCCGCTTTGTCGTCGGACGCCACCCGGTGCGGCCCGGCTTGCCGCAGTGACAGAGAGGGAAATTCCATGTCGGATTTTGACCGGAACTACGCGGCTGCCAGACGCGGCGTCGGTGCGGACCGGGCAATCGCGATCGATGCAGGCCTGCGCGCCTACATGATCCGCGTCTACAACTACATGGCCATGGGAGTGGCGCTCACCGGCGTTGTTTCCTGGCTCACCTTCAATGCCGCCGTGACCGAGACGGCGGGTCGCCTGATGCTCACTCCGTTCGGTCAGATGATCTACAGCGGGCCGGCGTCGATCGTGCTGCTGCTGGTTACGCTCGGAATGGTGTTCTTCATCAGCTGGCGCATTAGCTCGCTCAGCCCGTCAACGGCCTTCACCCTGTTCATGGTGTATGCGGCCCTGCTTGGATTGATGCTGTCATCGATCTTTCTGGCCTATACGGGTGTCTCGGTGACGCGGGTGTTTTTCATCTCGGCCGCCTCGTTCGGAGCGCTCAGCCTTTACGGCTACACGACCCAGCGCAATCTCTCTGCGATGGGCTCGTTCATGATGATGGGACTGATCGGGTTGATCATCGCCATGCTGGTCAACATGTTCCTCAAGAGCACGGGGCTCGATTTCGTCATCTCGGCCGTCGGCGTGCTCATTTTCGCAGGCCTCACCGCCTGGGATACGCAGCGGATCAAGGAAATGTACGATCCGCAGGAGGACGGCACCATCGTCGGGCGCAAGGCGGTGATGGGGGCGTTGTCGCTCTACCTCGACTTCATCAACCTGTTCCTGTTCCTGCTGCGCTTCCTCGGCGATCGCCGCTGATATCCTGCGCAGGCTGCCTGCCGACGCCCCGGCTCCCACCGGGGCGTTTTCTTTATGGACGACGGGGAATGCAGAGGACAGCCAAGCAAAAAGCGTTCATTATTCCTGTTCCTGGGGTCGTCTGCCCGTCTGTCCGCCGATCATGCTTCCATCCATACGCTCCGCCGAGCCGCGCGACCTCGCCGCCATTACGGCCATCTATGACGCAGCCGTGCGCCACGGCACCGCTACCTTCGAGATCGATCCGCCCGACGAGAGGGAGATGAGACGGCGCTACGAGGCGCTGCGCGCGGGCGGCTATCCCTATCTGGTCGCGGAAGCCGGCGGCATGATCCTGGGATATGCCTATGCCGGACCTTATCGTGACCGGCCGGCCTACCGCTGGTGCATCGAGGATTCCGTCTACGTTGCTCAACAATCGCAACGCCGCGGACTTGGCCGGGCGCTGCTCGAAAGGCTCATTGACGATGCGCGGACCGGCGGCTTCCGGCAGATGATCGCCGTGATCGGCGATTCCGCCAATGCCGCCTCCATCGAGCTCCACCGCGGCGCCGGATTCCGCATGGTGGGTGCGTTCGAGAATATCGGATTCAAGTTAGGACGGTGGCTCGACACCGTGCTGATGCAGCTGCCGCTCGGCGAAGGTGCGGCCACATCGCCGTGATGCGCCGCACGGAGCAGTCCCTTCGCGTCAGCCCGGCACTACGCTCAGCGACTTGTCGATTGCACGAAGCACGCGGTCTAGCTCATGACCGCGCCTCACGATGAGACCGGTTGCCGAAACGATGCTGTAGGCGCCCTGGCGGCGCGCCAGCCTCGGGCTTTTCTCGATGCGGTAGATCGGGACTTCGCTGGCGCGGCGAAAGACGGAGAACACGGCCCGATCCCTGAGGAAGTCAATGGCGTAATCCCGCCATTCCCCGGCAGCGACCTTGCGGCCATAGAGGCCTAATATGCGATTGAGCTCGCGCCGATTGAAAGTGACGCGGGACGCGGGGGCGGAAGACGAAGCGGTGGCCGTCTCGCCCCCATGATACGCGCTCGGTTCAGCATCGCCATGGCTCATCGGCGCCTCCTCGTGAGCGGATGGAAAAGGGGATGATCGCGCCGGACGCGGGCACGGGCAAGGGGTCGGGGGGAAGAACCTACCGAAATGTCACCGCCACGGTGACGGAATGCGCGTGGGTCAGCAATTGCGCTGCGGAATCATCCGCTTTGGAATCATCGCAGGGCCGCGAGCGCGGCGCCGAGGATCGCCCGCGGCTTCTCGTTCGTTCCGCCCTGCAACAGCACAGCCGCTTCATCGATTCCGTTGCCCACGAGCCCCTGCATCGGAACGCTCCACGACTTTGCATGCCCGGTCCAATCGCCGAGCTTGACCCAGCGCCGCACAACGTTGTGGTAGGTGATCGTGCGCCCCTTGTTCTCGCCCCGTCCGACCGCGATGGTGGCGGCCTTGATCAGCCCGCACAGCCACACTTCCGCGCCCGCTGAGCCGACCGTGCCTTCAGGCACGGCGAGATCGATGCGCTTGTCCGCAAGCGCAAGCGTGACGGGTAGCGAGGGTGCCGCGCCGTTGGTGCGGGTCTCGGCGATCGCACGCTCGATGGCGGCCCGGTCGCTGCCGAGAGCATGAACGGTGCCGTTCACCACGGCCTGCGGCGTATAGACCTGACCATCGCCGCGCACGCGCGCGTAGGCCTTTTGGCGGATCGTGTTGCGAGGCTCGGCCAGCGTGTCCTTCCAGCCCAGATAGTCCCAATAATCGATCGGAATGCTGATTGTGACGAGCGAAGGGTCGCTTGCAAGATCGCCCAGCAGCTTGTCAGCCGCCGGGCAGGAGGAGCAGCCCTGGCTTGTGAACAGCTCGACCACGGCACGGGTCTGCGCGTGCGCCGGGCCCCACACCGTGGTCGAGGACCACACCGCCACCAAGGCGCAGACGATCCGACGACGTGCCATGTCCGATTTTCCCGAGTCATCCCCCGCAAAGCCGGTCGCAGGCGAAAGCGGCAAGCGAGGTCCCCTTCTTCCTCTTGCGGTCTTACGCGCCCGGCCGATCACCCGCCACTCAAATCGAAGTGAGGAAAGGCGCCGCGAAGCCCTCACACGGCGGCCACAAGGTGGCGCAGCACGTATTGCAGAATGCCGCCGTGCTTGAAATATTCAAGCTCGTCCAGCGTGTCGATCCGACAAACCAGCGGGACGCGCTTGAGCCCGCCGTCGGAAGCGACGATCTCGGCGATCATGCGCTGGCGCGGCTTGATCTCCCCGTGCAGACCGCGGATCGTCACCTGCTCGTCGCCCCTGAGCCCCAGCGTTTGCCACGTGGTGCCTTCCTCAAAGCACAGGGGGAGCACCCCCATCCCGATGAGGTTGGAGCGATGGATGCGCTCGAACGACTGGCAAATGACCGCCCGCACTCCGAGCAGGTTCGGCCCTTTTGCCGCCCAGTCGCGCGAAGAGCCGCTGCCGTATTCCTTGCCGGCAAAAACAACCAGCGGCACATTGGCGCTCTTGTAGCGCATGGCCGCATCGAAAATCGACATGCGCTGCCGGGACGGATAATGGATCGTAATGCCGCCCTCCACCCCCGGCACCATCTGGTTCTTCAGTCTTATATTGGCGAAGGTGCCGCGCATCATCACCTCATGGTTGCCGCGGCGGGTGCCATACTGATTGAAGTCGGCGGGCTTGACCTTGTGCTCGATCAGATACTTGCCGGCGGGAGAATCGACCTTGATCGAGCCCGCCGGAGAGATGTGATCGGTGGTGATGGAATCGAGCAGCAGGCACAGCACGCGCGCATCCACGATATCGCTCAGCGGCGCCGGATGGCGGCCCATCCCCGCAAAATACGGCGGGTTCTGCACGTAGGTCGATTTCTTGTCCCACGCGTAAGTCAGTGCCCCCTTCACTGTGATCGCGCGCCAGTGTGAGTCGCCTTTGAACACATCGGCGTATTTCTTCGCAAACATCTGCTTCGTGATGGTCTTGCGCACCACGCCGGTAATCTCGCGATTGCTTGGCCAGATGTCCTTGAGGAAGACCTTCTTGCCGTTCTTGTCGAGGCCGAGCGGCTGCTTGAGGAGGTCGGCATACATCGAGCCGGCGAGCGCATAGGCGACGACCAGCGGCGGCGAGGCGAGATAGTTCGCCCGCACATCGGCATTGACACGACCCTCGAAATTGCGGTTGCCGGAGAGCACCGCGGCGGCGACCAGGTCCTTTTCATTGATCGCCTTGGAGATCTCCGGCGCAAGCGGGCCGGAATTGCCGATGCAGGTGGTGCAGCCGAAGCCGACCAGGTTGTAGCCGAGCTTGTCGAGATCCTTCTGCAGGCCCGACTTGTCGAGATACTCGGCGACCACCTGCGAGCCCGGCGCCAGCGAGGTCTTGACCCAAGGCTTGACGGTCAACCCCTTGGCCACGGCCTTGCGCGCCAGCAGGCCCGCGCCCATCATCACGTTCGGGTTCGACGTGTTGGTGCAGGAGGTGATCGCGGCGATGACAACGTCGCCATGGCCGAGATCGTGATTGCGGCCCTCGACCGGGACGCGGCCCGGTCCGCCTGCCTTGGAGAAGTCCTTGTCGAGCGAAGTCGCGAGCGACGGATGCAGGTCGAAAATCTCCGCGCCGCCGTCGCCGCCTTTGTTGAACTCCGTGTCCATGGCGGTGGCGAATTCGGCCCGAACGTCCTTGAGCGCGACACGGTCCTGCGGGCGTTTGGGGCCGGCAAGCGAAGGCTCGACCTGCGCCAGCTCGAGCTTGAGCACGTCGGTGAATATGGGATCCGGCGTCGACTTGGTGCGATACATGCCCTGCGCCTTGGCGTAGGCGGCGACCAGCGCGATCTGCGCTGCCGGCCGGCCGGTATCGGTGAGATAGCGAATGGTGTCGTCGTCGACCGGGAAGAAGCCGCAGGTCGCGCCGTATTCCGGCGACATGTTGCCGATGGTGGCACGATCGGCAATGGAGAGATTGGCGAGGCCCGGACCGAAGAACTCGACGAACTTTCCAACCACCCCGCGCTTGCGCAACATCTGCGTTACGGTGAGGACGAGATCGGTCGCTGTCACGCCTTCCTTGAGCTTGCCGGTGAGCTTTACGCCGATCACCTCAGGCAGCAGCATCGAATAGGGCTGCCCGAGCATGGCCGCTTCCGCCTCGATCCCGCCGACGCCCCAGCCAAGCACCGCAAGGCCGTTGACCATGGTGGTGTGGGAATCGGTGCCGACCAGCGTGTCCGGATAGGCCACGTCCGTGATCACCACCTTGCCGTCGATCTTGACCTTGTCCTTTTTGCTCCAGACCGTCTGCGACAGGTATTCGAGATTGACCTGGTGGCAGATGCCGGTCCCGGGCGGCACGACACGAAAATTCTCGAACGACTTCTGCGACCATTTGAGAAACTCGTAGCGTTCCCTGTTCTGGCGGTATTCCTCCTCGACATTCTTCTTGAGCGCGCTGTTGTTGCCGAAGAACGTGACCGCCACCGAGTGGTCGCAAACCAGGTCGACCGGCACCAGCGGGTTGATCAGCTTGGGATCTCCCCCCAGCACCTTCATGGCATCCCGCATGGCCGCCAGATCGACCACCGCCGGCACGCCGGTAAAGTCCTGCATCAGCACCCGGGCGGGCCGAAACGCGATCTCACGCTCCGAGGTCTTGGTCTTGAGCCATTGTGCAATCGCTTGAATATCCTCCTTGGCGATCGAGCGCCCATCCTCGTGACGCAGCAGGTTCTCCAGCAGCACCTTCATGGAAAACGGCAGGCGTGAAATGCCTTTGAGCCCGTTCTTCTCGGCCGCCGAAAGGCTGTAATAGGCGTAGGTTCTGCTGCCCACCTTGAGAGGTTTGCAGCACCTGAAACTGTCCTGTGAAGTCATCGTGCGTTGGTTCCAATCCTCGCCGAGACAGCGATCTTTGGTATTATGGCACCAAAAGCCGCTTCTCATCGTCCGTCGCCAGTTTCGCGCGGGACAATAGCCTGCGCGGAACGATGGTTTATAGAAACTTTTTTTGGTCTGTTCCAGAAAATCGACGCTCCTCAATGACATGAGCTTTAAATTCAGGGCTCGCCCTTCCGTTGATTTGGCCTGCCGGGCGGCAATGGGTCCCGGGATGGGGTGCGCCACTTTGTCCTCCCGGCAAAACCGAGGTCGAAAAGAGAGGGCACGCGCGTGATCGAGCTTTCCGCAGACGACCTTACGTGCGTCAGGGCGGGCCGCGAGGTCTTTCACAAGGTATGCTTCGCTCTGCAAGGAGGGCAGATGCTGGCGGTCACCGGCCCGAACGGCGCCGGCAAGTCATCGCTCCTTCGCCTGGTTGCCGGGCTCATCCATCCGGCTCAGGGCAGGGTGGTGATCGCAGGCGGCGACCCGGAACTGAGCATCGGTGAGCAGGCGCACTACGTCGGCCACCAGGACGCCATCAAGCCCTCGCTCACGGTCACGGAAAACCTCGCCTTCTGGAGCCGGTGGCTCGGAGATGGAAACAAGGTCGCGGCGGCCCTTGCCGGGGTCGGCCTCGGCGCGCTCGCTCACCTGCCGGCGCTCCACCTTTCGGCCGGGCAGCGTCGCCGTCTCTCGCTTGCCCGACTGCTCGCAGCCCAGCGTCCCATATGGCTGCTCGATGAGCCGGGGTCGGTGCTCGATGCCGCGGGAGGGGCGATGCTTGCCGCGATCATGCGGGTGCATCTTGCCGCCGGCGGGCTGATCCTCGCAGCCATCCATGGTCCGCTCGAGCTCGAGGCGACGCGGGAATTGCGATTGGGAGGGACTCCGTGAGATCGCGCGCCGGAATGCGGCATGGATGTGCCCTTGACTGCTTCTCATGCGCCCCCTCCGGGCTTACAGGCGACCGGCGGTGGGCGCCTTGACGCCGCTTGCCGCGCTCCTTGTGCGCGATATGCAGCTCGCCGTGCGCCTGGGCGGCGGCGCCTTCATCGGCGTCTTGTTCTTTCTCATGGTGGTGACGCTTGTTCCGTTCGCGCTTGGCCCGGATCTCGCATTGCTTGCGCGGATCGGCTCGGCCATCCTGTGGCTCGGCGCGCTGCTCGCCAGCCTGCTCGGGCTCGACCGGTTGCTCGCGAGCGATTACGAGGACGGCTCGCTCGACCTGATCCTCATGGCGAGCACACCGCTGGAGCTTGCGGTTGCGGCGAAGGCGCTCGCGCATTGGCTGACCACCAGCCTGCCGCTGGTGGTCGCCGCCCCCTTGCTCGGCGTTCTTCTCAACCTCGACGGCAGGGCGAGCGGCGCGGTGGCGCTCACCTTGCTGGCCGGCACGCCGGCCTTGACCTATATCGGCCTGATCGGGGCCGCGCTCACCGTGGCGTTGCGGCGCGGCGGGCTCCTCCTCGCCGTCTTGGTATTGCCATTGAACATTCCCGTGCTCATTTTCGGCGTGGCGGCCTCGAACGCGGCCATCGTCGGCCCCCTCCCGTTCGGAACGCCGTTCGGCATTCTTTGCGCGCTCTCATTGATGAGCGTCGTGATCGGCCCGTTTGCGGCCGCCATCGCGCTGCGGCAGGGCCTCGACTGAGGCGATCAGGAGTGCACGCCATAACGCAGAACCAGATGATGTAGGCGCACTGTCATGACTTTGATCCAGCTGGCCAACCCTTCGCGCGTGCTTGCGCTGAGCGAGCGCGCCCTGCCGTGGCTCATTGCTGCAACCGTCCTCGCCTTCGTGGTGGGGGGCGTGCAGGCCTGGCTCGCGCCGGACGACTATCAGCAAGGCGCCACGGTGAAAATCATGTTCATTCACGTTCCGGCGGCCTGGCTCGGCATCTTCTGCTGGCTGCTGATGAGCATCGCTGCGCTCGGCACGCTGGTCTGGCGCCACCCGCTCGCCGATGTCGCCGCCAAGGCGGCCGCGCCCATCGGCGCGGCCTTCACCCTGATATGTCTGCTCACCGGCGCTCTCTGGGGGCGGCCGATGTGGGGCGCCTATTGGGTGTGGGACGCGCGGCTCACCTCGGTGCTGGTCCTCTTTCTGATGTATCTCGCCGTCATCGCGCTGTGGCGCACGATCGAAGACCCCACGCGCGCGGCGCGCGCCGTGGCGGTATTCACCCTGGTCGGTGCGATCAACATTCCCATCATCAAGTTCTCGGTCGATTGGTGGAACACCTTGCACCAGGGCGCCTCCGTGCTACGGCTGGGCGGATCGACCATCCATCCGAGCATCCTCATTCCGCTGATTGCCATGCTGGTCGCGTTCACGCTCCTCTTTCTCACGCTGCATCTGGCGGCCATGCACAACGAGATCCTGCGCCGGCGGCTGCGCACCATGCTGATGATGCAGGCGGCCGCCGCGAGATGACCGCAGCAACGACGCTCGGCCCGTATGCGGCCTTCATTCTGATCGCCTACGCCGCGGCGATCGCGATTGTCGCGGGCCTGGTGGCGTGGGTCGTGCTGGACCGGCGTCATTTGATCCGGCTGATTGCGGAAGTCGAGGCAAGGGGAGCGACGCGGCGATCCCGGCGCGAGCGCGAGGAGAAATCATGACCCTGACGGAAAAGTCCGCGGCCGAGGAGCACGCCGCGCCGGTGCATCGGCGGGCGATCGTGCTCATCCCGCTGCTGGCCTTTCTCGGTCTTGCCGCCCTCTTCATGATCCGGCTGGGCTCAGGCGATCCGTCGCGCATTCCGTCGGCATTGATCGGACACCCCGCGCCGGCGACCAGTCTTCCCCCGGTTGCGGGCCTCGAGCGCGACGGCAGGCCAGTGCCCGGGCTCGATGGCGCCTCCTTCAAGGGCCAGGTCACGCTCCTCAATGTCTGGGCATCCTGGTGCGTGCCCTGTCGCGACGAGGCGCCGCTGCTGCTGCGGCTCGCCGCCGACCCGCGCCTGCGGGTGGTGGGCATCAGCTACAAGGACCAGCACGATAATGCGCGCCGCTTCCTTGGCCGCTACGGCAACCCGTTTGCGGCCAACGGGAACGACGAGGCCGGCCGCGCCGGGGTCGAATGGGGCGTCTATGGCGTGCCCGAGACCTTTGTCGTGGGTCGCGACGGGCGCATCAGCTACAAGCTGGTCGGGCCGATCACGCCGGAGAACCTGGACCAGGTATTGCGACCCGCAATCGAGAAGGCGCTGGAGGCGCCTGCGCCGCCGTCCTGAGGCGCAAGCGGCTTCGCGCTATGGCATGTCCAGCAAAAGTGGGAACCGATTTTGCGAAAAATAGAGCGGGATGACGATTCGAAGAAAAGTCGTCCCGCTCTATCGCGCAGGCGGCTCCTTCACGTTTGGCTCCGGCACGGCGTATTTCGACATCAACGGAAATTGCGCGGCGGCGAACAGGAAGGTCAGCGGCAGGACGCCGAAAACCTTGAAGCCGACCCAGAAATCGGTCGTCTGGGTCCTCCAGACGATCTCGTTGAGCGCGGCCAAGGCGAAGAAGAATGCCGCCCAGCGTAGCGTCAGCTTGCGCCATCCTTCCTCGCTGAGATGAAACACCGAGTCGAAGACCATGCCGAGCAGCGGCTTGCCGAAGGCAAGCCCGCCGAGCAGAACGCCGCCGAACAGCAGATAGATGATGGTGGGCTTGAGCTTGATGAACACCTCGTCTTGCAGCAAGAGCGTGAGCGAGCCGAACACGAGCACGATCAAGGCGGTGACGAGCGGCATGATCGGCAGGTGCCGGGTCAGCGCGTAGGAGATGACGAGCGCGATCACGATGGTGGTCATGAAGACCGCGGTGGCGACGAAAATGCCGCCGTGCTCGCCCGCCGTGATGCCCGCCGGCAGCAGCGGGGCGACCACCGGCGCAAACAGCGCCGGCTTCGAATTTGCAACGAAGAACAGCAGCAGCGGCCCGATGTCGAGCGCCAGCTTGAGGGACGGATTGAGCTGAGCTTTTTTCGCATTCATGAGATTTCGATTCCTGCAATGGCGCGCGCGAATTCCCGGGCCGAGAACGGTGCAAGGTCCTCGATACCCTCGCCGACCCCCACGAAATGCACCGGCAGGCCGTATTTCTCGGCGATGGCAACAAGAATGCCGCCGCGCGCCGTGCCGTCGAGCTTGGTCATGGCAAGACCGGTCACGCCGGCCACGTCGCGGAACACCTCTACCTGGGCGAGCGCGTTCTGGCCGACGGTGGCATCGAGCACGAGCAGCACCGCGTGCGGAGCGGCAGGATCGACCTTCTTCATCACGCGCACCATCTTTTCAAGCTCGTCCATCAGCACCGCCTTGTTCTGCAGCCTTCCTGCGGTATCCACCAGGAGGAGATCGATCTTTTCGCTGCGCGCCTGGCTCAGGGCATCGAAGGCGAGGCCGGCCGCATCGGCGCCGGGGGCGCGCGCGATCACCGAGGCGCCGCTGCGGGTGCCCCAGACCTTGAGCTGGTCGATCGCCGCCGCGCGGAACGTGTCGCCGGCGGCCAGCAGCACGGAGCGCCCCTGCGCGCGGGCTTGCGCGGCAAGCTTGCCGATGGTGGTGGTCTTGCCGGAACCGTTCACCCCGACAACCAGCACGACGAACGGTTTGGCTTTCTCGGTTGCCAGCGGCTTCGCCACGGGAGCGAGAACCTTCTCCACTTCGCGCGCCAGCACCTGCTTGACCTCGTCGGACGTGATCGACTTGTCGTAGCGGCCTTCCCCGACCGCGGCTGCAATCCTCGCCGCGCAGTCGATCCCAAGATCGGCACGGATCAAGGCTTCCTCGATCTCGTCGAGCATGGCCTGGTCGAGCCGGCGCTTGACGACGAGATCGCTGATTGCGTCGCCGATGGAGGACGACGTGCGCTTGAGACCCACGCCGAGCCGCCGCCACCAGCCTGGCTTGTCCTCGGCGTTGTCGCCCATGCAACACCCGTGATAGCTCCTGCGCCATGACCGAGGAAGAGATAGTGGCGCGCCTGCTCTATCGCGACGGCCTCATCCTTGTCCTCGACAAGCCCCCCGGATTTGCAGTCCACAAGGGGCCGCCGGGTGCACGGGGCGGCCGCAGCCTGGAAGATTTTTTCGATGCGCTGCGCTTCGGTCTGCCGCGCGCGCCCGCACTCGCGCACCGGCTCGACCGCGACGCCTCGGGATGTCTCGTGCTCGGCCGCCATCGCAAGGCGCTGGCCGAGCTTGGCCGCCTTTTCAAGAGCGGCCGCATCGGGAAGACCTATTGGGCGGTGGTCGAAGGCGGCCCCGCCGACGAGGAGGGCCGCATCGACATGCCGCTCGGGCGCAAGGACGCAACGCGCGGCTGGTGGATGAAGCACGATCCACACGGCCAGCCGGCAACGACCAGCTGGAAAGCATTGGGACGCGGCGAGGGTCTGACCTGGCTCGCGCTCGAGCCGCTGACCGGCCGCACGCATCAGTTGCGCGTCCATTGCGCGGAGATGGGCTGGCCCATCGTGGGAGACAGCGTCTACGGCAGCGCGGCGCGCATGGCCGGGCCCGGTCTGCATCTGCATGCGCGCGAGGTCGTCGTGCCGATCTACAAGAACCGCGCGCCCGTTACGGTGCGCGCG
>Ga0306926_10000732_pt1 | contig 31298 bp, 29 predicted proteins | sample flu12Cox44000178_FD_203759 | JGI IMG/M metagenome (GOLD analysis project Ga0306926, IMG submission 203759) | Lab enrichment of tropical soil microbial communities from Luquillo Experimental Forest, Puerto Rico - flux8day.12C.oxic.44.000.178 (v2)... | ecosystem: Environmental > Terrestrial >...
ATCGACCACCTTTTTGACGCGCAGCTTGACTTCGCCTTGCTTTGTAAACTTGCATGCATTGCTCAACAGGTTGAGCAGGATCTGCCGTAGCCGCATAGGATCGACGGTCAGCTGTCCTAGGTTTTCTGGGGCTTCGAGGAGGAGCCGGTTCTTGTTCTGCTCCGCCAGCTGGCGCGCCGTGCCAATGACATCCTCTAGGAGCGGGGCCAGATTTACTGCCTCCGGGCTGAGCTCGAGCTTCCCGGCCTCGATCTTGGAGAGGTCAAGCACTTGGTTGATGAGGCCCAGAAGATGAGTACCGGCTCGGTGAACCCGGCGCAGCGGCTCCGCCGCCTTTTCCGTACCGAAGCGCTGCGCATTGCTCACCATCATCTCGGTCAGCCCGATGATGGCATTGAGCGGGGTGCGCAGCTCGTGGCTCATGCTGGCGACGAATTGCGACTTATGCTGGCTCGCCATTTCGAGCTGGCGGCTCTTCTCCTCTACTTCCGTGAACAGATTGGCGTTCTGGATGGCCAGCACAGATTGCGCCGCGAAGGTCTGCAGCAGATCGAGGGTGTGCTGGGGAAACGCGCCGGGCGCTTTGCGCCGCACCACCAGCATACCGATGAGGCCTTCCGGACCAAGCAGTGGCACAATCAGCGCCGCTCGGAATCCGGCGCGCAGCAAGATGTCGAGCACCGGTGACGGCGCCGCGTCCTTGAGATCGGGGGTCTGCACAGGGGCTTTTTGCGCCGCCGCCTCCGCGATCGTCTTTTCGCTGAGATCGACCCCTTGTCGGTTGAGCTCAGCGATCAACTCCTCGCTCATGCCGTGCGAAGCACGCAGATGGAGCAGCTGAGTGGCTGGGTCGACGACGTAGATGGATCCTGCCTCAGTGCCCGACAGTTCCACGGCCTTGGCGACGATGGTGGACAGCACGGTGGCGAGTTCGAGCGTGGAGTTCACCGCCTGCGTCACTTCGCCAAGTGCTCGCAGCTCCCCCACCGACTGCGCAAGCTCACGACTGCGCGTTTCGAGCTCGTGCGTGCGCTCCTCAACCTTTCTTTCCAGACCGGTATAGGATTCCTGCAGCTGGCCTGCCATCGCATTAAACTGATCGGCGAGCGCCTCGAGCTCGTCACCAGTCTTGACAGCGATGCGCTGGCTAAGGTCGCCGCTGCCGAGCCGTGCGGCACCCAGCCGCAACGCCTGAATCGGGCCGACCATGCGGCCGGCGAGAAACATTCCGGCGAACACAGCAATGAAAAGCGCCGCCAGCAGCACGAAGCCCAGGCGCTTGAGAGCCGCGTAGAGCGGCGCGTAGGCCTCCTCGGCCGGCAGCTCGACGAACATCAACCAGCCAAGCGGCGCCACTCGCGCATGAGCGGTAAGCACGTCGCGCCCCTCGATATTCTTCGCTTCCTGCACCGCCTCCGCTGGAGTGTCGCTCGTGTCGATGTTACCGGATGCACTGGCGCGCGCGGCCCGCACCTGTTCGAGTTTCGACATGTCGGTGTTGCGCAGCACGAGACTGATGTCGGGGTGCGCGATCAGCCGCCCTTGCGCATCGACCACGTAGGCGTGGCCGCGCTCGCCGACCTTGATCTGCGACACCACGTCCCAGATGAGCTTGAGATTGACCTCAGCGACGCTCACGCCGGCGTCGCGCCGCGTGCCCGCGATAGCGAGGGTCATGTACGGCTCGGACTCGCGGCGGAAATAGACCGGACCGTAATAGACCTTGCGCGCGACTGCTTCCGCGAATTTGGGATCGTTGGAGAGGTCGGCACCGCTCGCGACCACATCCATGGCGAGTCGCGACACGCGCAGCCGCTCCTTCCCGGAGGCATCGAGCTGCGCCAATTCGGTGATCGCCGGGACTTGGCGCAACAGGCGCAACGCATCGAAACGGCGCTGCTCGATGGATCCTGCCGACCACGGCAATTGCGTGGTCCAACCGAGCTGGCTCTCGATCTCCTTGATGAACTGGCCGATCTTGGCGGCGGCGGCTTCCGCCTGCTCGCGCTGGATGCGGATGAGCGAGGCCTTGTGCTCCTGATAATAGAAGAAGACGTCGAAAACGCCGTTGGATACCAGGGCAATACACACCACTGCGACGAACAGTCCGACGTACTTGGTGAATAGTCGCCGGCGCGTTTTTGCGACAGGGGCTTCAGCGGACCCGTGCTGCGGCGTGTCGGCACTTGCGTGCTGATCCGCGTGCTTTCGACTCACGAGTGGCTCATTTGCGGCCATCCAGTACCCGCCTGACGGTGGCGACGAGGCGATCAAATTCGATGGGTTTTGTATCGAACTCCTCGCACCCCGCGGCAATCGCCTTCTCACGCTCGCCAGCCAGCGCGTGTGCGGACAAGGCAATGATTGGAATGTCCTGGGTTTGCCGGTTGCTTTTCAGACGCCGGGCCGCTTCCCAGCCGTCAACGACAGGCATTTCAAGGTCCATCAGGATGACGTCAGGCTGCTCGGCTACCGCCACCTTGGACCCTTTCTCGCCGTCCTCGGCCGTGAGAACCTCGAAATTCCCAAGAAGCTCAAGCCGCATTTTGAGCATATACACGTCGTCGTCATTGTCTTCGATATAAAGCACTTTGAGCACGGTGATTCTATTCCCGTTGCGGTCTGCTGGCTCGGTGGGGGGCCTTTTGCCTCGCCACCAGCATGGCCGTACTCACGTTGAGCGTAGAAGCGTCGATTTGGAACAAAAAAGATTGAGCTATTTTGTCCTGGGCGGAGGTCGGCGGAAGGAAACCATGATTTTGCATGCATTAATGTGAAGTAGCTCACATTCTATGTGCCGAGTGGGATGCAGGAGCCCGCCTACGCCGCCAGGATATTGGCCTGCGCGGTTGATAGGTCCGTTTGGTCTCACATTCTCGAACGTGGGCCAGATTATTCGATCACCTCGTCGGCGCGGCCGACGAGCGGGAGCGGCACCGTGATGCCAAGCGCGTTAGCGGTCTTCAGATTGATAATCAACTCGACCTTCGTGGCCTGAACGACCGGTAGGTCAGCCGGCTTCTTGCCCTTGAGAATACGGCCGGCGTAGACACCGGCGAGGCGGTAGGAATCGGTAAAGCTGCTTCCATAGCTCATCAGGCCGCCGGCCGCGGCAAACTCACGAAACTGGTAAATCGCGGGCACTCTTCTCTTTGAACAATTCGCCAGCGAGGAAGGGCGTCGAGGCCCCGCCGGCGGCCACGACCATGTTATTCTTACCCGGATTGGCTTTGGCATACGCGATGAATTCGGGAACGGTCTTCGCCGGAAACGATGGGTTCACCAACATGACATTGGCATCGCGTGTCAGGGCCGCGACGGGTGCGATGTCACGGCCTTCGTCTGCGCATTTTTTAATCTCCAGCACGAGTATAGGGTTGCAGAGCCGGGCGCTGCGCTTGAAGCCTTGATCGCGGGCTCGTCGCCGCCAATCCATGCACCCATGGCGGTCGACTCTATCGCGGCTCGCGCGCCGAGAAGATTTGGACCGACGCCGACGAGGCCGCGTTCCTCGAACGCGCGCCCGCGCATCTGCATCTGCCCCTGCTGCTGGCGCTATGGACCGGCCAGCGCCAAGGCGACCTCCTGCGCCTGCCGTGGTCGGCCTATGACGGCACGCACATCAAGTTGCGCCAATCGAAGACCGGCAGGCGCGTGCAGATTCGCGGCGGCGCGCCGCTCAAAGCTGCGCTCGATCTGGCGACCAAGCGCTCGACCATCATGCTCACCAACAGCGACGGCAAGCCGTGGACATCGGACGGCTTCCGCGCGTCCTGGCGCAAGGCGTGCGCAGCGGCGGGCGTGGTCGGCGTCACGTTCAACGACACGAGAGGCACCGCCGTGACGCGGCTCGCGCTCGCGGGAGCCACCGAAGCCGAGATCGCCACCATCACCGGGCACTCGTTGCGCGACGTGCGCTCGATCATGGACGCGCACTATCTCGCTCGCGATCCCGCGCTCGGCGACAGCGCCATCACCAAGCTCGAACGGCGGAAGTGAGAACGCGCTGGCAACAGATTTGTCAAACCGGCTCTCAAACTGCTCTGCGATGGTCTGATGCGAAGGGGCGAAAACGGTAACGGGATCAATGGTGGGCGCACCAGGACTCGAACCTGGGACCCGCTGATTAAGAGTCAGCTGCTCTACCAACTGAGCTATGCGCCCGCAAATTCGCCCCGCGGACCGCGCGGGCGGGGTCCTGTAGCAAAGCGAGTTCCCACTGTCCAGGGAAGGCGACGGAATCACGCCCCATCGCTTCCGCTCGTCCCCGCGAAAAATCGCACAGGCCCTGAGTGAGAAACGTGTCCCGGGCGCCGCGCAGCACGAGCAAAGCGAAGTGATGCGATGCAGACACCGGCCTCGGGTTTACCCGAGGTCGGCGCTCAGGCGCTCAAATGCGCGCAAGTCGGGTAAACCCGACTTGCGTGGATCGTCACGGTCTATGGCGGGCCCGGATCAGCGGCGCATCGCTGCGCGTTGCACCGCGTCCGGGAGACGCAGGCGCGCAGTCGCCGCCTATTTCACAGCCGCGTACTGGGTTCCCCAAAAGGAAAGCCGCCGGGTGGGGACCCGGCGGCTCCCGTACGTCGGCGATCGTGTCGGGGGGCTGGGAGTGCGACCGCCGGCGCTAGGCTCGGTTATATGGTGACTACAGGCGTTGTTCGCCAGTGTGATCCATGTCTCTCATGCCCCTATCGAATCGGCGCGGGCCCCACTCGTGCATTCCGCCGCCGTCGCGTCCGCGGAACCAGCCGTCATGTCCGCGGAGCCAGCCGCCGTGTCCTTCGTGGCCGCGGAACTCGCCCCGCTCCCGGCCCGTCAGGCGGCTCAGTATCGCAAAGCGCCGTTTCTGATTCTCGTCAAGGCTCTTGTACAGAGGATCTGTGGCGTCGGCCAATTTCTTCAAGGCCGCACCGGTCTCCGACAGGGATGTGGCGCGCTGACGCAGCCGCTCGACCGGATCATCGGTCGCAGGAGCATTGCGCATCGCGGTCCTGCGCTCGATACGCACCTTGGCCCAATCGCGCGCCGCCTGCTCGAAGGCCGGCCAGTTCTTCTCTTGCTCCGGCGTCAGCGTCAAACCCGCCTTGAGCGCTGCGAGTCGCGCCTCGCCGAACGCGCGCAGGTCGTCGGCGCTGAATTGCCTTCGCTGCTGCATCATTCCGTCGCGGTCACTGCGCTGTTGCGCGTAGACGAGCGACGTTCCCGCAATAGCGAGCGCTGCCGTCCCTGCGACAATCGCTTTCCACATGACACGTGCCCTTTCCCACGTCACCCCACGGACGGTAGTACAAGGCCGGCCAACCGCTGCATCAAGTTAAAGTTTAGTTAGATAACAAGTTCGCGACCCAACATTACAGCTTGGTCATGTTGCGCTTATTGCCGCAGCTAACGAATTCAGCGATTTAGCTTTTCGAGCGGGTGCGCGGCCCTCCGCGCACCCGCATCTCGTTCCCCTTACCCGACGTCGGTCGAGTGCACGCGCCGCTCCGCGACCTCCGGTTTACCCTTCTGCCGACGCGACATCAGCTTGTTGAGCGCGCCGAGATAAGCCTTGGCGGAAGCGACGAGTGTGTCCGGATCGGCGCCCTTGGCCGTCACGGAGCGGCCGCTCTCGGCAAGCCGCACCGACACCTCGGCCTGCGCATCGGTGCCTTGGGTGACCGCGTGCACCTGATAGAGCTCGAGCACCGCCTCGTGCGGAATGAGCGCCTTGATGGCGTTGAAGGTCGCATCGACCGGCCCGTTGCCGGTCGATTGTACCGTGTGATGGCGCCCGTCGATGTCGAGGGTCGCGGTGGCCGATTGCGGCCCCATGGTGCCGGCGATCACCGTGAGGGTAACTAGCTTCACGCGATCCTGCGCGTGCGCGATCTCCTCGTCGACCAACGCCTCGATGTCCTCGTCGTAGACGTGCTTTTTGCGGTCGGCGAGCGCCTTGAAGCGCACGAAGGCGTCCTCGAGCTGGTTGCCGGCGAGGTGGTAGCCCATCTCTTCGAGCTTGTGCACGAAGGCGTGGCGGCCGGAATGCTTGCCCATCACCAGTGAGGTCTGCTTCACGCCCACGCTCTCCGGGGTCATGATCTCGTAGGTCTGCGTGTGCTTGAGCATGCCGTCCTGGTGGATGCCGGACTCGTGCGCGAACGCGTTCCGCCCGACGATCGCCTTGTTGTATTGCACCGGGAACGAGGTGGCGGCGGAGACGAGCTTCGAGGCGCGGGTGAGCAACGTCGAATCGACGTTGGTCCAGTACGGCAGCACGTCGTTGCGCACCTTCATCGCCATCACGACCTCTTCCAGCGAGGCGTTGCCGGCGCGCTCGCCGATGCCGTTGATGGTGCACTCGATCTGGCGGATGCCGGCGCGCACGCCGGCGAGCGAGTTCGCCACCGCCATGCCGAGATCGTCGTGGCAATGCGCGGAGAAGCGCGCCTTATCGGAATTCGGCACGCGATCGCGCACCATCTTGATGAGCGCGAAATATTCCTCCGGAACCGTGTAGCCGACGGTGTCGGGGATGTTGATGGTGGTGGCGCCGGCGTTGATGGCGGCCTCGACGCAGCGGCAGAGGAAATCGTGCTCGGTGCGGGTGCCGTCTTCGCACGACCACTCCACGTCGTCGGTGTAGCCGCGCGCGCGGGTGACCTGGGCGATCACCATCTCGTAGACCTCGTGCGGCTCCTTCTGCAGCTTGTACTTCATATGCACCGGCGAGGTGGAGATGAAGGTGTGAATGCGGCTGCGCTTGGCCGGCTTGATCGCCTCGGCGCAGCGGTCGATGTCCTTGAACGCGGCGCGGGAAAGCCCGCACACGACCGCGTTGTTGGTGCGGCGGGCGATTTCCCGTACCGCGGCGAAATCGCCCTCGGAGGCGATGGGAAAGCCGGCCTCGATGATGTCGACGCCCATCTGATCGAGCAGCTCGGCGACTTCGAGCTTCTCCTCGTGGGTCATGGTGGCGCCTGGACACTGCTCGCCGTCGCGCAAGGTAGTGTCGAAGATGACGACGCGGTCCTGCTCGGACTTCGCTGACGCAGTCATGATGTGGGTCCTTCTCGTCGTTTGCGCCCTTGCCTCGGGCGCTCCTGGGTTCCGTGCTCTCGGTCCCCTGAGTGCCCAGGCGCAAAACGCCCGGCCGGCCCTCAGGGGACGATAAGGAGCAGGAGCCCGCCGAGAATGAGGGCGCCGCCGGAGAGGCCCTTGGCCTTCCGGGTCATCGCGCAAAAATCGCGGCGCGTCGGCATCGCATTCGCCCTCGTCACGCAACCTCGCGGATCAAAGCCGCGGTCGTCCTTGGCTGCGGGGCGGTTCTAGCGGAAGAGCCGCCCGCTTCGCAAGCGGAATGCGAATCCGGCGGTAGGACAGCCATTTTGACCTTTAACCATCTTGCGCCGAGCCCGCCGCTACCCGCGATCCGTCAGGCCTCGATCGTGCCTTCGGTGACGACGACAGCGTCGCCGCCGATGGAGGCGGAAACGAGCTTTCCCGCGCGCACCTGCGCGGCGAGGCGGATCAAGCTTGGCCGGCCCATTTCGTAGCCCTGCTCGATGACGATCGCGTGCGTTCCGTCGGGGAGCCGCGGGGCAAGCAGGCCGGCGAACGCCGCGGCCGCCGATCCGGTGGCTGGATCTTCCGGAACGCCAAGGCCAGGCGCGAACATGCGGACGTGAAAATGGTGGCCGGGTTCGGCGGTCTCGCTGCAAAATACGTAGGCTGCGCCATCGGGGAAGGCCGCTACAAATTTCGCGGCATCGGGACGGCAACGCGCCACCGCGGCAAGGCCCGCGAGCGGCACGAAGGTCAAGGGGATGCCGGCCGACCATCGTGATGCACTACCGTCGATCTCGTCCGGTGCAAGCGACAGCGCGGCCGCGATGACCGCAGCATCCGCCGCGGGTCCGACCCCGGCCGGCAACTGCGGAAGCGCAAAGCGCACCGCACCGGTTGCCGCCTTCACGGATTCGATCGTACAGCGCACTGCGCCGATGCCTTCCTCAAACACGAGATCGCGGCCGGCGGCGGCGCCGTCCGCAATAGCAAGCAGCACCGCGGTCCCGACGGTCGGGTGTCCGGCAAACGGCAGCTCCCGCGCCGGGGTGAAAATGCGAAGGCGGGCGCGGTTGCGCGCATCGCCCGGCGCGAAGACGAATACGGTCTCGGGGTGGTTGAACTCGCGCGCGATGGCCTGCATGGCGTCGGTCTCGAGCCCCTCGGCCTCGAGCACCATCGCGAGCGGATTGCCGGCAAACGGCCGGTCGGTGAACACGTCAAGCGTGGCGAAGCGTCGGCGCATGGCACTCTCTCCGTGCAACGAGTCTGCACCCTCGCCCCGCGGCCGCAGTCTTCGTCAAAGTCCCTTGATCAGCCCGGCGTCGATCAGCAGGCGGTTGAAGCGGCGCGCCTCGGCGCCGCCGGCGCAGGCGTAGAACAGCCCTTTGCAGCGCTCGAGAATGCGTTTTTGCTCGGCGAAGGAGGGATCGAGCGGCAGGCCTGCTGCCTCCTGCACGACCAGCGGCAGATATGGCCCTTCCAGCGTGTCGAGCGCGGAGGACAGATTGACCGGTTTGAAATTGATCGCGTCGATGGCGTAGTAGGTCGTGTAATAGCGCGGATCATAGGTCATCAGCCGCCGGTTGATCCCGATCTCATCGAGCGCGGGCTCGAGCATGAACGATGCGAAGTCCGGCTGGTGGTCGCCGTAGCGGACCAGCAGGAACGATTCACCGGGGAATCGCCGTCGCAGACGACCGAGCAGCTCGGTATAGGCGCCGAAGCTCATGGTCTGCCGCCGCAGATACTCGTCCACCTCGGGCGCGTTTCCCGATGCTTTCCATTCCGGCATCAGGTCCGGCCGCCAGCGATGGCTCCAAGGGTAATGGTTCGCGGCCAGATAGACGAGGAGAAACATCGGACCCTTGTCGCGCTCGCGCTCGATCATGCGCAGCGCCGCGTCATAGTAGAAACCGTCGGGCTCGATGCGATTGGTACCGAGCGCGCCCTGATCGAAAAATTCCTGCATGCCGGTCGTGGTCTGAAAATTTCTCGCGCTCATGAAGGCGCCGAGCGCCGGATAGATCGAGAAGGTGCGGTAGCCGCAGCGGCGCAGCGCCGTCGGCAGTCCGCGCGCCACGCGGCCGGCGGCGATCTGCGTCACGTAATAGGCGAAGCGCCCGAACGAGCGCGCGGAGAGGCCTGCGAGCACATTGTACTCGGCATACCAGCTTGGACCGCCCGCGCCTTCGCTGATGAAGTGTCGGCGCTTGCCGTCGAAGGAGCGGAAGTAGTCGCCGTAACCGGCCGCGACCTTCACGCCGGGCAAGACGCGAATGTCGAAGCTTGACTCGTCGTGCACCAGGATGACGTGCGGCGGCTTTCCTGCGGGCACGCAGACCTCGTTCGGCAGCGTGCGCAGGCGATCGGTGATGGCGGCGTCCGATTCCATATATCCGTGGGTCACGAACTCGGAGACGGCGGTGAACCCCGAGCGCGAGAACTTGGATACGTAGCTCTCGCCCGCGAAGACGTCCCATTCGTCCTGCGGGAAGGCGAGCGAGACGCCGAGGAGCGCCACGGCGCACGCGGCGAACCCCGTCATCGCGGTGCGCAGGCGCACACGGAACCGATCGACCCACCAGATGAGCGTCAACGACGGAATCACGAAGGCGAGCGCGACGAGAACCTTGCGAGAAAGCTCAGGCTTTACCGCCAGCAGGAAGCTGATCGTGTCGGCATTGATGATCGTCACGTCGAGGAAATTCGCGGTCATCCAGATGATTTCGAATTTGAGCCGCGACAGCAGAATCAGAACGACGATAATTCCTAGCGACAGCGCAGCCGACACCGCGGGGCGGCGCAGCACTGCGAGCCAGAAGAAGTTGAGCAGGCCCCAGGTGAGGCAGAAGACGAGCTTCGGCACGAGGCCGACCTCGCTCCAGAGGAGGAGCCCGAGTGCCGCCAGGTGCAACGCCGCGATCAGCGCAATGGCCAGCCTGCGGCGCGGGCGATCCGACGCGGCCCAACGGCTCATCACAAACGCAATGGAGGACGACATGGCGGGCGGCCCATGCCCGGCAATGACCCTCGCGCCCGGCACACGGACCGCTGTCATAAAACGGCATTAAATTTGTCATTTCAAGGTCAAAAGCCGCAAACCGATGCTCGGTAGATGCCGCTCGGGTCGCCGATGCAAGTACGTTCGTCGTCATGGCCGGGCTTTTGGCCCGGCCATCCACGCCTTGCTCGCGGCACTAAAGACGTGGATGCCCGGCACAAGAGTCTACACTCGGGCTGGCCGGAGGCCGGCCCCGGGTGCCGGGCATGAACAACGTCTTAATCCTGCTTCGGCCGCCGCTTCACAATCCCTGGATCAAGCCGGCGTTGATCAGCAGCCGATTGAAGCGTCGCGCCTCCGCACCGCTGGCGCAGAGATAGAACAGACCGCCGCAGCGGTTGAGGATCTGCTTTTGCTCCACGAAGGTGGGATCGAGCGGCACCCCCGCCGCTTCCAGCACCACCAGCGGAAGATAGGGCGCATCGAGCGTATCGAGTGCGGAGGACAGATCGACGGGCTGAAAATTGATGCCTTCGATCGCGTAATAGGTGGTGAAATAACGGGGATCGCGCCCCAGGATGCGAGCCGCCACCTCCGCCTGATCCAGCGTCGGATCCAAAAAATGCTTGGCGAACAGCGGCTGGTGGTCGCCGAAGCGCACGATCAGGAACTGCTCATCGGGAAATTCGCGCGCGAGACGCGCTTTGAATTGCGCGTAGTCGTTGGCGCTCATCTGTTGGCGGCGAAGATATTCGTCGATGTCGAAGGGGTTTCCCGGATTGACCCAATCGGGCAGCAGGTCCGGACGGTAGTGGAAATCCCAGGGGAAGTGGTTGACGGCAAGATAGACGAAGACAAAGACCGGGCCACGTGCTCGCGCGTCAGCAATCACCGTGGCGGCGCGGTCGTAGAAAAAGATGTCGGTATCGGCCGGTCCGGTGCGCAACTGCTTGGCATCGAGGAAATGCTCGATGCCGGTGGAGGTTTGAAAGCGGCGGGCGCCGACGAAGGCTCCGAACCACGAGTAGAGGCTATACGTGTCATAGCCGCAGTTGCGCAGGGCGTAAGGCAGGCCCCGCCTGACGTGCCCGGCGGCCAAACGCGTGACCGACTCGGCAAAACGGCCGTAGGACCGCGCAGATAGTCCGGTGAGCACGTTGTACTCGGTGTACCAGCTGGGACCGCCGGCGCCCTCGACCACGAACGCGCGGGTCTTGCCGTCGGAGGAGCGAAAACGCTCGTGGTAATTCGGCGGCACTTTGACCCCCGGCATCATGGCGGCATCAAAGCTCGATTCGTCGAAGACCATGACGATATGCGGCAGCTTGCGGGACGGCTGGCAGGCTGCGCCGGTCGCGGGGCTCAGATGGTCTGCAATCGCGCCGTCGGCCTCCAACACGCTCCCGGTCGTCAGATCGACGGCGGCAACGGCCGCCGAGCGCGCGAATTTGGACACGTATTGGTGCGGATAGAATTCATCCTCCCGATCAGTCGGAACCGCAAAAGACAAGCCGACGAGCGCCAGGAGGCAAAGCAGGCATCCGAGCAAGGCCCTGGCGCGACGCACCCGGCACGGCTCGATACGCCACAGAATGATCCACGCCGGAATCGTCAGCGCGACGGCAAGGGCAAGCTTCAAGACCAGCCCCGGGTTGACCCTGACGAAGAAGGAGAAGGTGGCGACGTCGATGATCATGAGGTCGACGAATGTCGCCGTCATCATCAACACGCTGTGCTTGAACTGCGACAACACGATCAGGATGACGATCAGCATGAGCGAGAGTGACGCCGAGATCAGCGGACGCCGCAGCAGGACAAGCCAGAAAAAGTTGAGCGCGCCCCAGGTCAGCACGAAACCCGCGCGCGCGGCCGGCTCGTGCTCAGACCACAACAATATGCCGAAAGCCGCGAGATGAAGGGCGACCAGGAGGGCGACGCCCATGGCCTGCCAAAGATCGGCGGCGGCCAGGCGGTTTTTGAGATAGGCGACGGCGGGCGGCATAACTCGGGGCTTAAGCCGCGCTCAACTCACCGCGGCCGACACTTGTCATAATTCTGTAACAGAGCCGTCATGGCAACAAGATTCAGGAGCGGGGCGGCTCCCTCTCCCCGCCATAGCGCGTCGAAGACGCGCGTGGACGCGCTTTGGGCGGGCGAGGGTCGCGCACCGAAGGCGCGGCGCCATCGTGCATCAAGCACGGATAGGGTGCTGTGGTTTGGAAACTACTTTCCTGCCGCGGCGGCCTTGGCGACGAAGCGGCCGTCAAAGGTCTTGGCGAGATCGATCTTGGCGTCCTTAAGCTCGTCATCGAAGGCGAGCAGCATGTCAGCGGCCGACTTCATGCCGGCGGGCGGAATGACGCCGGCGCGCGAATAGACCGGCTTGTTGGCCTTGACCGCGGCGACGTAGAGCGCCTTGTCGCCGAGATAATAGTCCTCCGGCACGGTCGCGGCGATCTGCTCAGGCGTCGCCTTATCCAGCCATTGCAGCGTCTTGTAGAAAGCATTCACCAGCGCCTGCACGGTCGCCGGGTTTTTGTCGATGAAGTCCTGTTTGATGTAGAGCACGGCTGCGGGATTGGAGCCGCCGAAAATCGCGCGCGTCCCCTCCTCCGTTCGGCTATCCGCGACCACCTTGATGTCGCCGTCCTGCTCCAGCTTGGTGATCATGGGATCGAGATTGGCAAGCGCGTCGATGTCGCCTTTCTTTATCGCGGCCACGGCGGAAGGCCCGATGCCGACACCGATATAGGAGGCGTCGGCCGGCTTGAGGCCCGCTTTCGACATCAGATACATCACGAAGAAATTGGTGGACGAGCCAGGCGCGCTCACGCCGATCTTCATGCCCTTGAGGTCGGCGGCGGATTTGTAGTTTGCCGCCTTGTCCTTGCGCACGCCGACGACGATGCCGGGAAAGCGCCCGAGCTCGATCACCGCCTTGATGTCCTGGCCCTTGGCCTGCATGCGGATCGTGTGCTCGTAGGCGCCGGTGACGACGTCGACCGAGCCGCCGACCAGCGCCTGCAGCGACTGCGCGCCGCCGCGGAAATCGTTGATGGTGACGTCGAGGCCCTGCTCCTTGAAGTAGCCGAGGCGCTCGCAGATGGTCAGCGGGAGATAGTAGAGCGCGGTCTTGCCGCCGACGGCGAGCGTGACCTGCTTCTTCTCGACCGCTTGGGCGTGCGCGGCGGCGCTGAGCGAAAACGCGAGCGCGAGCGCAGCAATTGTGGTTTGGGCTATTTTCATTTTTGTCCTCCCGGCGGCCCGGGCGAGCCGCATTCGCCGTCTTATAAGATGGCGCCAACGCGGCCGGAAGCGGCCCCAGCGCGACTCATGTGCGTGTTTCGGCCGCAACCGGCCGCCATATCAGCAGCCGCCGCTCGGCCAGCGTGACCAGAAAGTCGATCCCGATCACGAAGGCGGCAAGCACGAGCATGCCGGCGAACACGCCGGCCACGTCGAACACGCCTTCGGCCTGCTGGATGAGATAGCCCAGGCCGGCGGCCGAGCCGAGATACTCGCCCACCACCGCGCCGACGACGGCGAAACCGACCGCGGTGTGCAGCGAGGAGAACATCCAGGACAACGCCGAAGGCCAATAGACGTGGCGCATCAACGCGCGTTCGCTCATGCCCAGCATGCGCGCATTGGCCAGCACGGTCGGGCTCACCTCTTTGATACCCTGGTAGACGTTGAAGAATACAATGAAGAAAACGAGCGTGACGCCGAGCGCCACCTTCGACCAGATGCCGAGCCCGAGCCACAGCGCGAAGATCGGCGCCAGCACCACGCGGGGAAGCGCGTTGATCATCTTGACGTAGGGATCGAGCACCGCCGCCACCATCGGCTGCTGGGCGAACCAAAAGCCGATCACGATTCCGGCAAGCGAACCGATGACGAAAGCAAGCACGGATTCGACCAGCGTGATCCACAGATGCTTCCAGATCGTGCCCTCGACAAACCATTTGACGATGCGCGCCCCCACGTCATACGGGGTCGAGAAGAAGAAGGGCGGCAGAAGCCTCACCCCGCCGATCGGCACGGTGGTGAAGAGTTGCCAGAGCAGTACCGCCGCGATTGCGACGAGGAGCTGGAGCATCAGGAGCTTGGGGCGAGACACGGATAAAGCCTCTGCTCTCATCATCCGCGCAAGCGGATGATCCAGTCATCACCGGCGTGGGAATGTGACAACATGTTTCCTCGGCGTACGCTTCGTCATGGCTGGAGCACTCTAATTTGTGTTTGGCGCATATCCACGCCGCACGCTCGGTCGGTCCCCTCCCCCGCTTGCGGGGGAGGGAGCAGACCGAGTTCGCTGCGCATTCTGGTTCCAGCTCACCTGAGTCCATCTCGAAGCCCCGCTTACACGGACACGAGACGTAACGTGTGAGCTACGGCTTGGAGAACGTGCCGATAATGCCGGTCGCGCCCTTGGCGTGCCCATCCAAGGCCTTGATGAGCTCGTCTCGGGTCAAGCCGGGTTGCAGCGCGTTCGGCTCGAGGTCGGTGGCGATCAACGTGAAGGCGTAGTGATGCGGCACGCCCGGGGGCGTGCACGGGCCGAAATAATGCGGCAGACCCATCAGGCTCTTGCCGCCGACGTATTTATCGGTCTGCTTTGAGGCTTCCCCCTCCGCAAAGCCGGTCACCGACACGGGAATGCCATAGGCGACCCAATGGCTCACGCCGCCGGGCGGCCGGCCTTCGGGATCGAACATCAGCAGCGCATAGCTCTTCGTGCCCGCGGGCGGGTTCGCCCAGGACAGTGCCGGCGAAACATTCTCGCCGACGCAATTCGGATTCTGCTTGTTGTTGCCGGCCATCTTGGTCTGCAGCCGTTCGCCGTCCTTGAACGAGGACGACGTGATCGTGAAGGCGTTTTGCGCATTCGCGTTCTTCCCGCTCCATGCAAACGCCAGGACTGCGGCCGCGGCCATCAAAAGTGTTCGCCTTAGCAACATGGTACTTCCTCCGTGGGTCGGCTTTACCGATGGCCAGAGTGTAGCCGTCCGCAAGACCCAGGCAATGAGGTTGCGGCGGGGTCAGCCGCCGCCGGTCTGCGCGTAGCCTCTGAGCACCTCGGCCTTCAGCGTCGCCCAGATCTCGCGCTGCAGCTCCTGGAACGCGGGCTCGACCTTGACTTCGGCGATGTCGCGCGGACGGGGTAACGGCACCTTCCAGTCGCCGATGATGCGCGCCGCGGGACCCGCCGACATGATCACCACGCGATCGGACAGCGCGATCGCCTCCTCGAGATCGTGGGTGACGAACAGCACGGCCTTGCGGTCGGCGTTCCACAGATCGAGCAGAAGATTGCCCATGATCTGCCGCGTCTGCGCATCGAGCGGCCCGAACGGCTCGTCCATCAGCAAAATTTTCGGATCGCGGATGAGGACTTGGACGAGGCCGACGCGCTTCCTTTGGCCGCCCGAGAGCATGTGCGGATAACGCGCGCCGAACTCCGCGAGCCCTACGCGGGCAAGCCACGCCTGTGCGCGCTCGCGCGCGAGCGCGCGCGTAACGCCGGCGGTCTCGAGCCCGATCGCGACGTTGTCGAGCGCGGTCTTCCACGGGAACAGCGCCTCCGCTTGAAACAGGTAGCCGGCCTGACGGTTGAGCCCGGCCAGCGGCGCGCCGAACACGTCGATGCGGCCCGACGAGGGCGCGATGAGTCCGGCGGCGACGTTGAGCAACGTCGATTTGCCGCAGCCGGTAGGACCGACGATTGCGACGAACTCGCCGGCCGCAACCGCCAACGAGACGCCGTTCACCGCCGGATACGTGCCGCCGGCGGCGAGGCGGAACGTTATGCTGACCTGCGACAGCGAAACGGCGGGCGGCATGACAGCAGGCCGTCGCGCTGATACCGATCAGTTCCTGCTGCGGTCGACCAGCGCGCGCTGCTTGATCCACGGCATCATGGCGCGCAGCTTGGCGCCGATCTCTTCGATCGGATGCGCGGCCATCTTCGTGCGCATCGCCTTGAACGAGGTCTGGTTGACCCGGTTCTCCAGCATCCAATCCTTGACGAACTTGCCGGACTGGATGTCGGCGAGAATGCTTTTCATCTCCGCGCGCGTCGCGTCATTGACGACACGCGGCCCGGAGACGTACTCGCCGTACTCGGCGGTGTTGGAGACCGAGTAATTCATGGTGGCGATGCCGCCCTCGTAGATCAGGTCGACGATCAGCTTTACCTCGTGCACGCACTCGAAATAGGCCATTTCCGGCGCGTAGCCGGCCTCGACCAGCGTCTCGTAGCCCGCCTTCATCAACTCGACCAATCCGCCGCACAGCACCGATTGCTCGCCGAACAGATCGGTCTCGCATTCCTCGCGGAAGGTGGTCTCGATGATGCCGGCGCGCCCGCCGCCGATAGCCGCCCCGTAGGAGAGCGTGAGGTCATGGGCATTGCCGGAGACGTCCCGATGCACCGCCATGAGCACGGGAACGCCGGCGCCGCGCTGATACTCCGCCCGCACGGTGTGGCCGGGGCCCTTCGGTGCGATCATCATCACGTCGAGATCGGCGCGCGGCTCGATCAGGTTGAAATGGATGTTGAGGCCGTGCGCGAACATCAACGCCGCGCCCTGTTTCATGTTGCGGGCGAGATGCTCGCGATAGATGTCGGCCTGCAGCTCGTCGGGTGTGAGCATCATCATCACGTCGGCCCATTTCGCGGCAGCGGCGACTTCCATCACTTTGAGCTTCTCGGCTTGCGCCTTCTTGACGCCCTGCGAGCCCTTGCGCAGCGCGACCGCCACGTTCTTGACGCCGGAGTCGCGCAGGTTCAGCGCATGGGCATGCCCTTGGCTGCCGTAGCCGATGATGGCGACCTTCTTGCCCTTGATCAGATTGATGTCGGCGTCGCGGTCGTAATAAACGCGCATGGTGCTTACCCCCTGCTCGGGCCAGGTGATGGCCGGTGCCTCTGCCGTCCTGCTTCTAGGTTCAATGGAACGCCGCGACAAGCCCGGCAACGAAGACTCACATGCCGTCGGGGCCGCGGCCGATCGCCACCACGCCGGTGCGCGAGACCTCGACCAGGCCGAGCGGGATCATCAGCGCGACGAAGCTCTCGATCTTGTCGCTCGCGCCGGTGATCTCGAACACGAAGCTTTCGGTCGAGGCATCGATCACGCGGGCGCGGAAGGCGTCGGCGAGGCGAAGCGCCTCCATGCGCTGCTCGCCCTTTCCGCGCACTTTGACCATGGCGAGCTCGCGCTCGATGCGCGGGCCGGCCACCGTCATGTCGACGACGCGGTGCACCGGCACGAGCCGGTCGAGCTGGTTCTTGATCTGCTCGATCACCATGGGCGTGCCGCGTGTCACGATGGTGATGCGCGAGAGGTGCTTCTCGTGCTCGGTCTCGGAGACGGTGAGCGAGTCGATGTTGTAGCCGCGCCCGGAGAAAAGCCCGATCACGCGCGCCAACACGCCCGGCTCGTTGTCGACCAGCACCGACAAGGTGTGGGTCTCGATCCGCTCCGCGACCGTTGCGGCAGGATAATGGGTGGTGTTCACACCATCACCTTGCCTTCCTCGGTGATGGCGTCTTCGACGCTCACCGTGGCGTCACCGAGCAGCATCTCGTTATGGGCGCGGCCGGAGGGGATCATCGGGAAGCAGTTCTCGTTGGGATCGACCACGCAATCGAAGATCACCGGCCGCTTCACATTGATCATCTCGCGAATCGCGCCATCGACGTCGCCCGGGCGCTCGCAGCGGATGCCGACGGCGTGATAGGCCTCGGCGAGCTTCACGAAGTCGGGCAAGGCCTCGGTATAGGAATGCGCGTAGCGGCCGCCGTGCAGCAGCTCCTGCCACTGGCGCACCATGCCCATGTACTGGTTGTTGATGATGAAAATCTTGATCGGCAGCTCGTACTGCACCGCCGTCGACATCTCCTGCATGGTCATGAGCACCGACGCTTCGCCGGCGATATCGATGACCAGCGAGTTCGGATGCGCCATTTGCACGCCGACCGACGCCGGCAGCCCGTAGCCCATGGTGCCGAGACCGCCCGAGGTCATCCAGCGGTTCGGCTGCTCGAACCGGTAGAACTGCGCCGCCCACATCTGATGCTGGCCGACCTCGGTCGTGATGTAGGTGTCGCGATCCTTGGTCAGCTCGTAGAGGCGGCTGATGGCATATTGCGGCTTGATGATCTCGTTCGAGTTCCTGTAGGCGAGCGATTTGCGCGCGCGCCATCTATCGATCTGCTTCCACCAGGCCTCAAGCGCGGCTTTGTCGGCGCTCATCGCGGTTGAGCGCCACAGCCGCACCATGTCCTCGAGCACGTGGGCGCAGTCGCCGATGATCGGAATATCGATTTTGACATTCTTGTTGATCGAGGACGGATCGATGTCGACGTGGATCTTCTTCGATCCCGGCGAAAAGGCGTCGAGTCGGCCGGTGATGCGATCGTCGAAACGCGCGCCGATGCAGATCATCACGTCGCAAACGTGCATCGACATGTTGGCTTCGTAGGTGCCGTGCATGCCGAGCATCCCCAGCCATTGCGGATCGGAGGCGGCGTAGGCGCCCAGCCCCATCAGCGTCGAGGTGATGGGAAAGCCGGTGAGCTTGACCAGTTCGCGCAGCAGTTGGCTTGCCTCCGGACCGGAATTGACGACGCCGCCGCCGGTGTAGAACAGCGGGCGTTTGGCGTGCCGCATCACCTCGATCGCTGATTTGATGCGCTCCAGATCGCCCTTGAGTTTCGGGCGGTAGCCCTTGTGCTGAAACTCCCTGGGCCGCGAATACGTGCCCTTGGCGAATTGGATGTCCTTGGGGATGTCGACCACCACCGGGCCGGGCCTGCCGCTCTGGGCGATGTGGAACGCCTCGTGCAGCACGCGCGGAAGATCGTCGATCGTCTTCACGAGATAATTGTGCTTGGTGCAGGGACGCGTGATGCCGACCGTGTCGCATTCCTGGAAGGCGTCGTTGCCAATGAGATGGGTCGGCACCTGCCCGGTCAGACAAACCAGCGGCGTCGAGTCCATGAGCGCGTCGGTGAGGCCGGTGACGGCATTCGTGGCACCGGGACCGGAGGTCACCAGCACGCAGCCGACTTTGCCGGTCGAGCGCGCGTAACCCTCGGCGGCGTGGACCGCGCCCTGCTCGTGGCGCACCAGGATGTGCTGAACCTTCTGCTGATGGAACAGCGCGTCATAGATCGGCAGCACCGCGCCGCCGGGGTAACCGAACAGGTGCTCGACACCTTGGTCGGCCAGCGCCTCGATCACCATCTCCGCTCCGGTCATTTCCTTGTTCATCGTCCAACTCCACTCGCCGCTTCAGAAAATCAAAAAGGGCCGCGAGGGCCCTTTGCGCACCGCCACGGTCGCGGATGGCCTAGCCATCCCCGGCGGTGCGCCTTCCCACGACTACGAGCGCCTGAGCAATAAAATTGCGCATCAAACGGCTCTTTCGCCACTTCCTTGCGCAGACCTTATATGGTTTGCGGCAGGTCCAGTCAAGCAAAGCTCAGGTTCGGGGTGCCGGCGCGTAACCGAAGGTTAATCGTCGATCATCGGTTATCGCTCAGCTGCGGCGCAACGACGCCTTGCGGGCGCCCGCACCCCGCAGTCCCTCTTCAAATCGTGACTGCCGGTGAAGCGCCGCGTGCTTCCTGTGATCGAACGTTATCTTCCCTACCTCTATATTGTGCGTCAATGCTGGAGCGGGCCTGAGCTGATGCCATTCCTTCGCGAGCGATCCGGGCACTGGTCGCCGGTGAAAATCGCCGCCTTCGTAGCGGCGCTGCTGCCGGCGCTCTGGATTGGCTATCAGGCCGCCGCGGGCGAACTCGGCGCTCGGCCGGTCACCGAGGCCATCCACCAGGCCGGGGATTGGACGCTGCGATTTCTCCTAATGGCGCTGGCGATCACGCCGGCGCAGCGGATCTTGCGGTATCCCCGCCTCATTCTCGCCAGACGCACGCTCGGCGTTGCTGCCGCAGGCTATGCGGTCCTGCATTTTTCGCTTTACGTCCTCGACCAGCACTTCGACCTTTTCAAAGTCGCAAGCGAGATCGTCTTGCGCATTTATCTCACGATCGGCGCGCTCGGATTAATCGGGCTGATCGCGCTTGCCTCGATCTCCACGGACGCCGCCATCAGCCGCCTGGGTTCGCCCCGCTGGCACGCCCTGCAAAGCCTCGTCTACCCGATCGCGGCGCTCGCCATCGTGCATTTCTTCATGCAATCCAAGCTCAACACGTACCAGCCGGTGCTGATGACGGGATTTTTAATCTGGCTGCTGGCGTACCGCGCCTTGTACCGGCGCGTCGGCGAGGTGACGGGCCTTCATCTCGTATGTCTCGCCTTGGCTGCCGCCGTGGCGACCGCGGTGGGTGAAGCGATGCTCTACTGGGTCACGAGCGGCGTCGACGCGCGACGCCTCCTGATGGCGCATTTCGATGTCGAGCTGGAGGTGCGGCCAGCATGGTGGGTGCTCGCCGCCGGCCTCGCCGGCGCCGCCATCGGCTTCTGGCGGCAAAAGCGCGCGCGTCAGCGGCCGAGCGCGCGGCGGATTTCGCCGAGCGCCGTCTCCGCGGTCATCCAAGTCCAATCCGGCAGCTGATGGCGGAACCAGGTCGCCTGCCGCTTGCTGTAGCGGCGCGTGTCGCGCTTGGCTGCTTCTACCGCCGCAGTCAAGTCGATCTCGCCCTTGAGATGCCGGATCAGCCACGGCACGCCGTGCGCTTTCATGGCGGGAAGCGCAGCGTCGAGACCGCGTCCGGCGAGGGTGCGGACTTCGTCGAGCGCGCCGGCCGTTAGCATCGCGTCGAAACGGACATCGATGCGGCGATAGATTGCCGAGCGATCGACCTCCAGGAACACCTTGACCGCGGCCTGCGGATCGACCGCAGGCTTCATGCCCTCTCGGTGCCAATCCGAAAGCGAGCGCCCGGTCGCTAGGACCACTTCGAGCGCGCGGGTGACGCGGGCGCGATCTCCCGGCATCAGGCGGCGGGCGGTGGCGGCATCGCGCGCGGTAAGTTCGGCATAGAGCGCGGCGACGCCTTCGCGCGCGAGCCGCTCCCTGACGGCCGAGCGGATCTGGCTCGGAACCGGCGGAACGGCGGCAAGCCCCCGTGTGAGCGCCTTGAAATAGAGACCGGTGCCGCCGACCAGGATGGGCAAGCGCCCTTCCCGCTCGACCGCCGCCAGCGCCGCGCTCGCATCGACGCACCAGCGGCCGGCCGAGTAGTTCTCCGCGGCATCCACATGGCCGTAAAGGAGATGCGGCAGCCGCGCCTCCTCCGCCGGCGTCGGACGAGCGGTGACGAGGCGCAGGTCGCGATAGACCTGCATGGCATCGGCATTGATGATCGCGCCGCCGAGCGCCTCGGCCAGCGCCAGCGCCAGCGCCGACTTGCCGCTCGCGGTCGGGCCTGCGATAAGCACCGCCCGTTTTGCTGCCCGGTCGGTCATTGCATGACCTTCGTTGCGACGCTGATCTCGAATCCCGCGGCGCCGTCACTCGATGCGGCCGCGATCGGGCGCGCGCGGGGTGAGCTGCCGTCGCCGCAGACGCCGATCTGGCTCGATCCCGGCATTGCCGCCGATATTCCCTTTACCGGCAGCCGGGAAAATACCCAAGCCGACGAAAAGCGGGCGCTCACCGAGCGTGTGCGGGCGGCGCTCGCCGGCACGCCCATCGACGTGGTGCTGCAAGACGCGAGCGGCCGGCGCAAGCGGCTTTTTCTCGCCGACATGGATTCCACCATGATCGGGCAGGAATGCATCGACGAGCTCGCCGATTATGTCGGGGTCAAGCGGCAAGTCGCGGCTATCACGGAGCGCGCCATGCGCGGCGAGATCGAATTCGCACCGGCGCTGCGCGAGCGCGTCGCCCTGCTCAAGGGCCTACCCGCATCGGTGGCCGATGAGGTCATCGCCGAACGGATCAGCCTCACCCCGGGAGCGTCCACATTGATTGCCACGCTGCGGAAGAATGGCGCCTATACCTGTCTCGTCACCGGCGGGTTCACCCTGTTTACTCGGCGCGTCGCCGCCATGATCGGCTTTGACGAGAACCGCGCCAATACGCTCATCGTCGATGCCGAGGGCCGGCTGACCGGACAAGTTGCGGAGCCAATCTTCGGGCGCGAGGCCAAGCTCGCGACGCTGATCGAACTGACGCGGCGGCTCGGCCTCGCGCCCGACGCCACGCTGGTCGCCGGCGACGGGGCCAACGACATCGCCATGATCGAGGCGGCGGGGCTCGGCGTCGCGTATCACGCCAAGCCCAACGTCGCGAAAGCCGCAGCCGCGCGCGTCGACCACGGGGATCTTACCGCGCTGCTCTACGCGCAAGGCTATCGGCGGGAGGAGTTTGTGTCGGATGCCGCCCCGCTTTCGCGGGGATGAGCGCAAACGTGACGGAATGCGGTTACTGCAGGCCGAGCGCGATGAAACGTAGCTCGCCGTCGGCGCCCGCCACGAGCAGCAGCGCAGACTTGCGGCCATCCTTCTTCAGCTTATCGATTTTGGTCTGAAGATCGCCGGTGTCCGCCACCGCCTCTTGCGCGATCTCGACGATGACGTCGCCGGGCGTCAGGCGCTTGTCGCTCGCGGGCGAGTTCGCGTCGACGCCGGTGATGACGACGCCCTTCACTGTGTCCTTGATCTTGTAGCGTCGGCGCAGATCGTCGGACATGTTGGCAAGCTCGAGGCCGAGCGTCTTTTTCACCACGGGCTTATCGGTCGTGCCGTCGTCTTTCGGCGCCGCCGCCACCGCGACCTTTTCCCCGTCCTCGAGGCGGCCGAGCGTGACGGTCTTGGTATCTTCCTTGCCCTTGCGAATGACGACGACCGGGACCTGCTTGCCGACCGGCGTGTCGGCGACGACCCGCGGCAGGTCGCGCATTTCCTTGATGTCCTTGCCATCGAACTTGACAATCACGTCGCCCGGTTCGATGCCGGCGGGCTTGGCCGGGCCCCTGTCGTCGATGCCGGCGACCAGCGCACCGCGCGGCGGAGCGATCTTCAGGCTCTCGGCGATCTCGTCGGTCACTTGCTGGATGCGCACCCCGAGCCAGCCGCGCCGCGTTTCACCGAACTGCTTGAGCTGATCGATCACCGGCATGGCGGTCTTCGACGGCACGGCAAAGCCGATGCCGATCGAGCCACCGGAAGGCGAAATGATCGCCGTATTGATGCCGACCACCTCGCCGTCGAGGTTGAACAGCGGACCGCCGGAATTGCCGCGATTGATGGCGGCGTCGGTCTGGATGTAGTTGTCATAGGGACCGGAATTGATGTCGCGGTTGCGCGCCGAGACGATGCCAGCGCTCACCGAACCGCCGAGACTGAATGGGTTGCCGATGGCGATGACCCATTCGCCCAACCGCAGTTTCTCGGAGTCGCCGAACTTGACGGCCTTGAGCGGCTTGTCCGGCTTGACGCGGAGCAAGGCGAGATCGGTCTTCTGATCTTTGCCGATGAGCTCGGCCTTGAGCCGCGAACCGTCGTTGAGGATGACGGTGATCTCGTCGGCCTCCGAGATGACGTGATTGTTGGTGACGACGATACCCGACGGATCGATGATGAAGCCGGAGCCGAGGGAACTCACGCGGCGCGGACCGCGCTCGCGGTTCTGCGGGTCGCCGCCCGGGCCGCGCCGATTGAAGAAGTCGCGGAACAGCTCGTCCAATTGCGGATCGTTGGGCAGCTGCGGCAGCGGAGAGTTGCGCGCCTCCACCTTTTGCGAGGTGGAAATGTTGACCACCGCGTCGATCACCTTCTCGGCAGTATCGGCGATGGTGTCGGGCCCACGCGCGGCCGCTGAAGTCGACAGCGCCGGCAAGGCCACTGCCGCCGCGGCGACCACGGCTAAGGCTGGCTGGCGAATCTGTCGGGCAAATTGGGCAAGCGTGCCGAGCATGGACGTCTGAGCTCCTGCGATTGTTGGGGCGAGACACTGCTCCCGTCCGGACATGGACGCAAGGGCGATCTCGCGACGACGAATTACGCTTGCGATTAGGGCGGAATCGGGACGCGTTTGCGCCGCGAAGGTGTGCGCGCCGACTCAGCCGCGCACCAACCAGATCAGTACGATACCGAGCACAGCGGAAGCGATGCCCGCGACCCGCAGCGAGGTTTCGGGGCTCTCCAGCGCGCTCGCCGCCAGCCGTTTTGCGGCACGCGGGAAAGCCGCGAAAATCAGCCCTTCGATGACGAGCACGAGGCCGATCGCGGCGATGAACTGAGCCATCTTTGCCTAAGCGATGCCGTGGCGGCAAAGGCTACTTCGCAGGCGGTGCCGAGCCCGACGTAGAGTTACCTTCGCGCGGCTTACCCGATGGGTCCACGAAGAAGCGAAAGAATTCGGAATCGGGCTTGAGCAGCATGCGCGTGTCATTGGCGCGCAGCCCGGCTTCGTAGGCCTGCATCGAACGATAGAAGGCGAAGAAATCGGGATCGCGGCCATACGCCTCGGCGAAAATGCGATTGCGCTCGGCATCGCCCTCGCCGCGCGTGCGCTCGCCCTTCGACTGCGCCTCGGCGATCAGCACCGTGACGTCGCGATCCGCCTTGGCGCGGATCTCCTGCGCCCTCTGCGCGCCCTCCGCACGATACTGTGCGGCCTCCTGCTGGCGCTCGGTCTGCATGCGCTGGTAGACCGCCTGGCTGTTCTGCTCCGGCAGGTCCGCGCGGCGAATGCGCACGTCGACGACGGCGATACCGTAACCTTGCGCCTCGGTATTGAGCTGCTCGCGCACGCGCGCCATGAGATGCTCGCGCTGATCGCGAACCACCTGCGTCAGCGTGGCCTCGCCGAGCACGCGGCGCAGCGCCGAATTGAGCAGGATCGAAAGCTGCGAGTTCGCGCCCTCCACCGTGCCGATCGTCTGGTAGAATCTCAGCGCGTCGGCGATGCGGTAGCGCGCGAACGCATCGACCACCAGTCGCTTCTGGTCGGAGGCAATCACCTCCTGCGCGGGATTCTCGAGATCGAGAATGCGCTTGTCGATATTGATGACGCTGTCAACGAGCGGAAGCTTGTAGTGCAGACCGGGCTGTGTGATCGGCCCCCCGACGGGGCTGCCCAACCGCACCACCAGCGCCTGCCGGGTCTGGTGGACGGTGAACAGCGTGCCGTAGGCGATGATGAGCGCGACAATGAGGAGGGCGGCGATAAGTCCGCCGACAAGATTGAGTCTCATCGGCTGCCTCCCGTCTGCGGCGGCGTTTGCGGCCGGCGCGTGAGCTGGTCGAGCGGCAGATAGGGAACGACCCCGCCGCCCTGATCGACGATGATCTTGTCGGTGCCCCCGAACAACCTTTCCATGGTCTCCAGATACATGCGCTGGCGGGTGACATCCGGCGCCTTTTTGTATTCCTCGTAGACCTGGAGGAAACGCGCGGTGGCGCCCTTGGCCTCGGCGACCGTCTGGTCGCGATAGGCTTCCGCGCCCTGGATAATCTGCGCGGCGCGTCCACGCGCTTCCGGCACCACCTTGTTGGCGTAGCTTTGCGCCTCGTTCTGCGCCCGCTCGCTGTCGGCGCGCGCGGCCTGCACGTCGCGGAACGCGTCAATCACCTGCGACGGCGGATCGACCTTCTGCAGCTGGACTTGCGTGATCTGGACGCCTGCGCCGTAATCGTCAAGCACCTTTTGTATCAGCTCGTGCACGGCGGTTTCGATATTCTGCCGCGCGCCGGTCAGGATCGGCTGCAGAGTCGAGCGGCCGATGACCTCGCGCATGGCGCTCTCCGCCACCGCCTTCACCGTGCCTTCTGGCTGCTGGATGTTGAACAGATAATTTTCGATCCCCTTGGCGTCCGGCTTGATCTTCCACAGGACCGAGAAATCGACATCGACGATGTTTTCGTCGCCGGTGAGCATCAGGCTCTCCTCCGGCACGTCGCGAATGGTGGTGCCGCGGCGCAAGTCCTCCACCACGCGCATGCCGATGTCGATCTTGTTGACGCGCAACGCTTTCGGCGTCAGCACCGTCTCGATGGGATACGGTAAATGATAATTCAACCCGGGATCCACTTCCCGCACGGCTGCGCCGAAACGCAGCACCACGCCACGCTCGTCGGGTTCGACGCGAAAGAACCCGGAGAACAGCCAGATCGCGACTGCCGCCACCACGATCAGGGCAAGTCCCTTGCCGCCGAGACTGCCGCCCGGCAGCACCGCGCGCAACTTGTCCTGGCTGCGGCGCAGAAACTCCTCAAGATCGGGCGGCGTCGGACCTGATGGCGGCTGTCCCGAGCCCCAAGGACCCTTGCCTCCGCCTCCTGATCCCCATGGCCCGCCGCCTTGATTGCTCCACGGCATCGGTTGCCTCCTCGCTGCATCGGCTCAGGGCCGGCGCGCCTGTTACGATTTGAAGGGGGTTATAGGGGAGGTGCGCTTGCGTTACAACGCGGGTGAACTGCGTGCGGCGCCACGGCGCACGGGGTTGAATTTCGGTCAGTGCCTGTCTTCCGCCGACTCCTGAGCGGCTGCGCGTTCATAAGTGAGCGTGGTGAAGCTCGCCTCGTCATCGGGCCCGGCGGCATGCTCGCTCCGTTCCGCTTCCCGCCAAAGCCGCGGATCGATGGGCGGAAACTTGGTATCGCCGTCGGGTTGCAGATGCACGCGCGTGATCAGCAACCGATCGGCAATCGTCATCGTTTGCGCATAGATCTCCGCGCCGCCCAGCACGACGATCTCGGCAACCCCGCGGCGCAGAGCATCACCGCGTGCCGCTTCCAGCGCCGCGTCGAGCTTCGATGCCACCAGCGCACCCGGCGCGACGAAACTTTCGTTTCGGCTGAGCACGATGTTGGTGCGCCCAGGCAGCGGTTTGTGCGTGAAGGACAGAAACGTCGTTCGTCCTACGACGACCGGCTTGCCCCATGTCATAGCGCGAAAACGTCGCATGTCGGATTTGAGCCGCCAGGGCAGCGCACCGCTCCGACCGATCACGCCATTGTCGGCAATGGCCGCGACGAGGACGATCTCGATGGGATCCCGCACGCGATCCACTCACACCGCCACCTTGGCCTTGATGTGCGGGTGCGGGTCATAGCCTTCGAGCGAAAAATCCTCGTAACGGAAGGCAAAGAGATCGCGCACGGAAGGATTGAGCGTCATCTTCGGTAACGGCCGCGGAACGCGCGAGAGTTGCAGCCGCGCCTGTTCCAAGTGATTGAGATAAAGATGCGCGTCTCCAAAGGTGTGCACGAACTCGCCGGCTTTGAGCCCGGTGACCTGCGCCACCATCAGCGTCAGCAAGGCGTAGGAGGCGATGTTGAACGGCACGCCCAGAAAGACATCGGCCGAGCGCTGATAGAGCTGGCAGGAGAGCCGGCCTTTCGCCACGTAAAACTGGAATAAGCAATGGCAGGGCGGCAACGCCATCTTGTCGACATCGGCCGGATTCCAGGCCGTGACGATGAGCCGGCGGGAGTCGGGATTGCGCCGGATGGCGGCAACCACCTCGGCGATCTGGTCGATCACGCCGCCGTCGGGTGTCGGCCAGGAGCGCCATTGCCGGCCATAGACGGGGCCCAGTTCGCCGCTTTCATCCGCCCACTCATCCCAAATCGTGACGCCATGTTCGTTGAGATATTTGACGTTGGTGTCCCCGGCGAGGAACCACAACAACTCGTGGACGATCGACTTGAGATGCAGCTTTTTGGTGGTGGTGAGGGGAAAGCCGCGCGCAAGATCGAAGCGCATCTGATGACCGAACACCGACAGCGTGCCCGTGCCGGTGCGATCATGCTTCTCCGCGCCGTCGGCGAGGATGCGTTCCATCAGCTCGAGATATTGGCGCATGGCTCCGATCCACGGGCGGCAAAGAGCCGAATCGGAGGGCGGAGTCTACCGCCCTCCCGCCCGTCGGGAAATGTGCCAAACGCCTTGTGAATACAAGCCTCAGTTAGTCGGACCGGCCGCTTTGATGATCGGTGTCCAGCGGTCGATCTCGCTCTTGACCAAAGCCGCGAGCGCCTTCTGGGTGCGCTCTGCCTTCCCCGGCAGCACGCTCCCGAGTTCCAGCAACCGTCTACGCGTATTCTCGTCGTCGAGTGCCTTATCGAGCGCGTCGGTGAGCGTGTCGAGGATGGGCTGGGGCGTGTCTTTCGGAGCGAATAGGCCGTTCCAGGCCTGCGCCTGAAATTCCGCGAGCCCTGCCTCCTTGGTCGTCGGCACGTTGGGCAGCGCCGGACTGCGCTCTGGCGTGGCGACGGCATACCCCTTGATTTGGCCGCCCTGTATCTGCTGCACCACGTTGACGATCTGATCGCACATGTAGTCGACCTGTCCGGCGATCAAGGCAGTGAGCGCCGGGCCGGTCCCGTTGAACGGAATCGACGCCGGCTTCACGCCGAGGATCGAATTGAGCAATAGGCAGGTCGTGTACGACACGGATCCCACGCCGGCATGCGCCATGTTCAAGCTGTCCACATTCGATTTCACGTAGGGGACGAACTCTTTGAGGTCCTTGGGAGGAAAGTCCTTCTTCGCCAGGATCAGGACCGGCGTGCCCGCCACCAAACCGATCGGCGCAAAATCCACATCCGGCCTGTAGGCCAGATTTGGATAGAGCGCGACCGAGGCGGCATGGGTTCCCATATGGCCCATCTCGATCGTGTAGCCGTCCGGCGTGGCACGCGCTGCCCGCGTCGAAGCCGTGGTGCCTCCAGCACCGACCATATTCTCGATGATGATCGGCTGCCCGAGCGTACGAGTCATGTGATCGCCGATGATGCGGGAAATCACATCGGTCGGCCCGCCCGCGGCGAACGGCACGATCAACGTGATCGCGCGTCGCGGATAGTCGGTCTGCGCCGCGGCGGTGCCCGCGGCAAAGCCGAGCGCCGCCACGACGGCAATCGCGCGAGACAGGATACCCATGGCTGTTCCCCTTATCGTGTTTCTCAATGTCCGATTGATGCGAATGCTATCACCGCGCGGCAGACATGTGATGCCTCCGCGCGGTGATAACTTGTCGCAGCCCGACCGCCGTATCTTCTATTCGACGAAGACCTCGTCGCGGCGTCGACGGATTTTGGGCAGCGCAGCGATGATGAGCAGAATGATGGCGGTGCTCAGCAACACCCCCGAGATCGGGCGCGTGAAGAACACCGTCGCGTCTCCGCGGGCGATCAACATGGCGCGGCGAAGATTCTCCTCCATCAGCGGTCCCAGCACGAATCCGAGCAGCAAGGGCGCCGGCTCGAAGTCGTGCTTGACCAACCAATAGCCGACCACGCCGAAGATCGCCGCGATCACCACATCGGTCGGCGAGTTGTTGATCGAATAGATGCCGATGCAGCAGAACACGATGATGGACGGATAGAGCAGCCGATATGGCACGCGCAGCAGGCTGACCCAGATGCCGACCAGCGGCAGATTGATGACGACCAGCATCAGATTGCCGAGCCACATCGATGCGATCATGCCCCAGAACAGCTCCGGCTGCTTGGTCATGACCTGCGGACCTGGCACGATGCCGTGGATGGTCATGGCGCCGACCATCAGCGCCATCACCGCGTTGGGCGGGATGCCGAGCGTCAGCAGCGGGATGAATGAGGTTTGCGCCGCCGCGTTGTTGGCGCTTTCCGGCGCGGCCACGCCTTGGATGGCCCCGCGGCCGAAGCGCTCGGGATGCTTGGACAGTTTCTTCTCGAAGGTGTAGGCCGCGAACGACGCGATCACCGCACCGCCCCCTGGGAGAATTCCCACGAGTGAGCCGATGAGCGTGCCGCGGGCGATCGCGCCCGAGGAATCGATCAGGTCCTGGCGGGTTGGCATCAAGCCGCTGATTTTAGTCTTGAGGATGTCGCGGCTCTCGGGCGGGAGCTCGAGATTGCGGATGATCTCCGCGAAGCCGAACACGCCCATGGCGATATTGGCGAAGCCGATGCCGTCGGCGAGCTCTGGAATGTCGAAAGTCATGCGGCCGGCGCCGGTCTCGAGATCGGAGCCGACCATCGAGAGCAGCAGGCCGGTGACGACCATGGCGACGGCCTTGAGCACCGAGCCCTTGGCCAGCACCACCGCGAAGATCAAACCCAACACCATCAGCGAGAAATATTCGGCCGGTCCGAACAAAAGCGCGAGGCTGGTGAGCGGCGCGCCGAGCGCCGCCACCAGGACGGTGGCCACGCAACCCGCGAAGAACGAGCCGATGGCGGCGATGGCGAGCGCCGGTCCCGCCCGGCCCTGCTTCGCCATTTGATGGCCGTCGAGGCAAGTAATCACCGAAGTGGCTTCACCCGGGATGTTGACCAGCACCGAGGTGGTCGAGCCGCCATACTGCGCACCGTAGTAGATGCCCGCGAGCATGATTAGCGCGCCGACCGGCGGCAGGCCGAAGGTGATCGGCAGCAGCATCGCAATGGTGGCGACCGAGCCGACACCGGGGAGCACGCCGACCAAAGTGCCGACCAGCGCCCCGAGCAGGCAGAACAGGATATTGAACGGATTGGCCGCGACGTGGAAACCCATCCACAGGTTCGCGAGAAGGTCAGACATGACTTATGCCTCCCGCTTCAGAATCGCGGCCAGAGCTGGAACGGCAGGTTAAGCAGGTAGACGAATAGCAAGACACAGAATGTGGTCATTGCCGCCGCCACGATCAGACTCTCGATCCACCGCATCTCCGTCGATCCCAGGATCGAGATCATGAACGCCAGGAACGTTGCGGGGACCAGTCCGATCGGACGGATCAGGTTGGCGAAGGCGAGAATGGCGATAATGACGAGCGTCGGACCACGAATTTTGTACTTTTCAATCGGCGGTCCTTCGGCAAAGACGCCGCCGATCGCAACGGCGGCACCGAGGGCGGCAAGTACAAACGAGAACAGCCTCGGCGCGGTGCCGGGGCCGAAGGCGAAACCGCGCTGGCCGGGCAAGTCGGCAGAAGCGATCAAGGCGAACGTCGGGAGCATGACGAGGGCTAGGCCGCCATAGAAATCCCGCGGACCGTGGACGGGCAGGACACCAATGGCCGCGGCGACGCCGATCAAAACTAAAGCCGCCGACATCAATCGCGGGATAACCGAGTTCGGTACGTAAAATGAGAAGCCCAGCAGCAAGAGGGCGAGCACTGTAACGATCAGCCCGCCCACCAAATTATGCGTATTGATTGAAAAGCCCGGACGCGTCCCCTGGGGGGACGGTGATACGCCCTCTGACATGTTCCCTCCTGGACGCCCCGCACTCCGTACCCCCCGAACTCCCATTCGGTTGGCACCACGTGATGGGTAGCACATTCCGGTGGGCA